>Ga0078972_1001466_pt1 | contig 88046 bp, 82 predicted proteins | sample YelNatPaOPGAMG01_FD_67568 | JGI IMG/M metagenome (GOLD analysis project Ga0078972, IMG submission 67568) | Hot spring thermophilic microbial communities from Obsidian Pool, Yellowstone National Park, USA - OP-RAMG-01 (SPADES assembly) (version 2) | ecosystem: Environmental > Aquatic > Thermal...
CCAACAGCCATTTTGTTATAATTTCTGAACTTACCCCCAGCCAGCCCTATCATCTTAGAGTTATTACAGCTGACAAAGCAGGCAATACCACAAAATCAGAAGACCACATTGCCATTCCGGGTGAAGTTCCCAAATCAGTCCTCCAGCTCATCCTCAAAACCCTAGAAGATGTTTTTGGATGGATGGGGAAGATAATTGGTTAGGATGCAGGACGCGGGACGCAGGGCTTAGGACGCAGGATAGTTTGGCATAACAAATAGTTTGACATAATAAATAATTGATATTTTGGTATAATAAAGAAAATGGACGAGAAACACGAGACAAAAAGAGAGCCGGTTATTGAAACCGAAAACCTTCACAAGACTTTTTATATTGGCAAAAATCGCATCAGGGCTTTGCGCGGAGTTGATTTTAAGGTTGAGCCAGCTGATTTTATTGTCATTTTTGGGCCTTCGGGTTGCGGAAAAACAACCCTTTTGAATATTATCGCTGGCATTGACAAGCCAACAAGCGGAAAAGTCCTAGTCAGAGGAACGGATATTTTTGCTCTCAATGAAGAAAAAAGAGGTTTATTTAGAGCTAAAAAAATGGGGATTGTTCACCAAATGCCATACTGGGTCAAATCGTTAAATGTTTTGGAAAATGTAGCTCTTCCCCTGATTATTGAAGGGGAAAATGCCTCTAATGCTCTGCATCATGCTAAAAAGGTTTTGAAGGAGCTTGGGGTTGATAATTTAGCTAAGCAAAAACCAACTCAGCTTTCAGGAGGTGAACAGCAGAAGGTGAGTTTTGCCCGTGCGCTGGTAACCAATCCTTGGATTATTTTGGCTGATGAGCCAACTGGTAATTTGGACTCTGAGTCGGCAGCTGAAATTATGGGTCTTTTTAAATTGCTGAACAAAAAATATCGCCGGACGATTGTTTTGGTTACGCACAATGATAAATACTGGCAATTTGGAACTAGAAGAATTGAAATGAAAGATGGTTTAATTGTGAGGGATACTAACCATGGATAAAGGTTTTCTCTTCAAGTTGGCTTTTAAGAATTTGCTTGTCCATAAATCAAGGGCAGTTTTAACTACTGCAGGGGTTATGGTTGGAATTTCAGCAATTACTTTTCTGGTTTCGTTTGCTTTTGGTTTAGAGCGTCTGGTCACTCAAGAAGTGACAAGAGGAAATGCCTATAAGCTTATTGATGTTGGTACCGGGAATATTAAAGCGCTAAATATTAACGACGCCGCAATTTCAAATATCAAAAAAGTTGGTGATGTCAAGGCGGTTGAGCCGATGGTTTCTCTTGGAGCAAAAGCGAAAAAAGATGATAAGAATCTTGATGTTACTGTGAATGGCGTGAGTGACCAATACATGGAATGGTCTGGCTTGAAAATTAAATGGGGCCAGACTCTTAAAGAGAAAACAGGAGGGGCGACAAAGCCGTTTATTGCTAATTCTGCTTTTGTCAAGTTTTTAGGTACGGAAGCTCCACAGAAATATCTTGGGCAAAAGGTCGCTTTTGACATTTTAATGCCAAAAGAAGTAACTTCAGGTGAAGCAAAAAAGGCGGAAAATGTTGAATATGTTCTTGTTGGGATAATTGACGAGGGGACAGCGCCCAACATTTATGTCAGTTATCAGGATCTGGTTGAACTGGGGGTGAAAAATTATAGCCAGTTAAAAGTTGAAATTAACAATGCCAATCCGCAGAAAGTTACAGCCATTAGAAACGAGATAGAAAATCTTGGTTTCAAAACACAATATGTCGGCGATACTGTAAGTCAAATTGAGCAAATCTTTAATGTTTTCAAGATTATTTTAGGAAGCTTTGGCTTAATTGCTTTGGTTGTCGCGGCACTTGGAATGTTTAATACTTTAACGATTTCACTTTTGGAACGAACTAAAGAAATAGCCCTAATGAAAATCTTGGGAATGGGAAGAAAGGATATCAAGTGGGTTTTTCTTTCTGAGTCTTTGTTTTTAGGAGCTTTCGGGGGAATTTTGGGAGTAGGATTTGGTGTGGTTTTGGGCCGAGTAGGGGATGTTGTTTTCAATCATTTTGCCCGTAGTGCCGGGGCTGGCGAGGTAAGCGTTTTCTACTTCCCGCTTTGGTTTCTTTTGTCAGCGTTTGCCTTTGCCCTATTTGTTGGGTTTTTAACTGGCCTTTATCCAGCAAGACGAGCGACAAGAATTAACGCTCTTGATGTCCTACGTTACGAATAATCAAGCTTAGCTTGATTTACTGGTATTAGGTATTATGGAAGAAAAAATCAGGATAAGGTCATTCACAAACCTAGATGCATGGAAGGAGAGGTTTGTAGATTATTTTATTGCTATTTTGATAAGATGCTCAACTAGGGTAGCGAAATCAACCCCATGAGCCTTAGCTGCAAGAGGCAAGAGTGAGTGAGAAGTCAAGCCGGGGATAGTATTGAGCTCTAAAACAAAAATTTTGCCGTTTTTGTCAATCATCATATCAACGCGGGAGAAATGCCTGCATCCTAACGCCTGATGGGCTTTGATAGCCAAATCTTGAGCTTCTTTAGCTTGGTGCTCGGGAATTTTTGCCGGTACTTCTCTTTTGGTTTCATCGCTGTATTTTGCCTCAAAATTAAAGAAATTTTCTTTGGGGATAATTTCAATAACCGGCATTGCTCTGGGCTCGCCGTTTTCTTTTTCAATAACGGCAACGGTAATTTCTTTTTTGCCTAAATAGGGTTCAACAATAATTTCATTGCTTAGTTTAAATGCATTTTTAGCTGCGAACTCAAAGTCAGCTTTGTTTTCGCAAATTGCAACACCAAAACTTGAGCCCTGATCAACTGGTTTGACAACCAACGGGAATTTTATCTCCGGTAGGCTTAAGCTTTTCAAAACTTGATATTCTGGTGTCGGGATACCTTTGGCTTTGAAAATAATTTTTGAGTACTTTTTGTTCATTGCCAGAGCCGAAGATAGCGGTCCAGAGCCGGTGTAGGGGATTTTAATGTCATCTAAAAGCGCTTGCAACCCACCGTCCTCGCCAAAGCGGCCGTGCAGGGCGATAAAAACAAGCGAAAAGTGCCTTTTAGTGTCAATTAAAGGCAGGTCAACTACTGCGGGAAGCTTGTCGGGGTCTTTTTCAATTGATTCTAGCTCAGGTATTTGCAGGAATCGCCCAGTTCCTGTATCAAGCGCCGCTACTGGGTAGCCGTTTTCTTCAAGCGCCAAGGCGACGTTTTTTCCTGATTCAATTGAAATTTGTCTTTCTGTGGAGCGTCCGCCCAAGGCGACTAAAACTCGTGGTTTTTGCGGGTCGTATTTCATCGGTTATGTCATTAAATATCTAAACAATCAAAAATATACCAAAGATTTTTATATTTTTGATTTAAATTAATATTTCCTTCTTAATTGAATCCAAATCTACAAATCTATCGGCTTGTTCAATAATTTTTGTGGAGGCAGTTTTACGGAAAGCCATTACTTCTGCGCGGCAGCCCAATGATTTGACGTGTTCTAGCAAATCCTTGAAATCGCCGTCGCCTGAAACCAAAATAACTACGTCAAGTTTGGCGGCGGTGCGCATTATATCCATAGCAATTCCCACATCCCAGTCGCCTTTTTTTGCGCCGCCGAAAAAAATCTGCAGGTCTTTCATTCTGACCTCATAACCCTGTTTTTGTAGCGCCTCAAAAAAATTTCCTTCTGGCTCAATATCAGCTTTGATTACATAAGCAATTGCTCTGACTAGTTGTCTTCCTGCCACTCCAATTTCCAAAATTTTTCCGAAATTAACCTTTTTACTGTAAAGATTTTTCGCCGAATAATACATATTTTGGACATCAACGAAAATCCCGACTCGTTGAGTGAAATTTGCTTTTTGCATAAAAGCTCCTTAAAAATAATTAGGCAATAATTTATTTCTATCTTACCACTACTTTTCCCCTAATTGAAGGGTTGTCTTCAAGATGATAGAACCAATCGCCGACTTTTGTAAAAGTGTAAGAGTAAGTGTCTTTTTCGTAAATTGGAGGAGAGTAAAGGTCGGGCAAATCGGTGTGGGCAGGGTGGGGGTCGGAGGCAATTTGATGAGGTTTCTGGTCTAAATTTTGGAATATAACTGTATCGCCCGCCGAAATCTCAATGGCAGCAGGCTCAATTTTGTTATTCAAAATGGTCACCAGATTGGTTTTTTCTGGAATGGAGGCGGGCGGTGGGGTCGCTGTGTCGCGGATTGATTTAATTTGGGGCGTAGTGCAGCCGGTAAGAAAAATCAAACTGGCGGCCGCAAAGAAAAAAAGAGATTTTTTCAGCATATTCCCAAAATATCACAAATTCATCTTGGCTCAAATGTTTTGTTAAGCCTCTTTTATTTTTTCTGCTTTATAAGTTTCAATTTCAATACCGTAAGTCCACTCATCAGCCGGGAGCCCAGCTTTAAGACAAAGGTGTGTCAAAAAATCTTCAGGATTAGGTAACTCTTCCCAAACCTGCGGCAAAAAAGTTGCTTGGTAGGGTCCTTTTTTTAAAATCACTCCCGGTTTATTTTTATTTAAATAATCAATTAGCATTTGCGGCGATTCATATTCAAGTTTTTTAGGCAAGTCAAGAATTGAAATTTCTATTTTTAGGTTTGGCAGCTCTTCTTTTTTAAGCGGCGGGAAGCGGGGATCGTCAAACGCCGCGGAGCGGGCATTTTCAATTACATCCTTGTAAAGTTCTTGTACCGGCAAAATATGGCCGATGCAACCGCGGAGTTGCCCGTTGATTGTCAGCGTTACAAAAGCCCCGCGCTTTTCTTTGAGTTTTGATGGAATGTTTTTGGGAATTTCAAACTTATGGCCTTTTAATTTTGATTCAATCGCATTTTTTGCCAAATCAAGCAGCAATTTTCTGTCTTCTGTATTTAAATTTATATTTTGGGTTATCATTTTTGAAATTAACCTGTCTGCCGGCAAGACAAAGATTTAATTTTGAGATTGTGTAAATTTTTTAAACGAGTTTTGCAACTAGATAACCGACTCCGTATGGTCCCTCGTAAGATAAAATTTTGGGATTAATTTTAGTTTTGGTTTTTTCAAGTACTCCCAGCGCGAAAGCAAACGAGCGCAAACCACAATCAGCGGCCTCCGGATATTTCTCCTCTAAATCAAATAGGGGGGGAAAGTTATATTTTTCGTTCGTTCGAACTTTTAGTATAACTTTTATCAGTTCTTGGTCAAATTTTGGGCCGTCGGGATGAAAACCGTAAGGTCCATCTTCTTGCAGGCGATGAGATAAATCGCCGGAGGCGATGACTGCATAATTTTTATTTGGGTTAAGGCGGCTTGCAAAATTTTGCCCCAGCTTAAAATGCTCGTGTGGCGACTCAAAGCCGGTTAAAATCGGGGTGATTTCCCCCTTAAAGTTTTTGGCAATTAAAAAAAGCGGGACATTAAATCCCCAGTCTTGGTGGGGAGAGGAAATAATAATTTCGTCAATTTCAGCTTTTTTAAAATCTTGGGCAAGGGTTTTGAGTGCGTAAAGTGTTTTCCGCAATTTTTGGTGGTCTTCCGGCGACCCTGTGCCGGGCATTAAAATTGGCGCGTGAGGTGAAATTGCAGCAAATTTAATCATAGTGTAAGTCTAAAAATATAAATCTCAAAATTACAATTCAAATTGAATTTTTAACTACAACGTTGGATTTTGCAATTTGTACTTTGGATTATTGCCATATCCCGGCAATCTTGCTGTTACAATTTGGACATCTGTCAGACTTGAGCATGTTTTTTATATTATAGCCGACTCGCCTGATAACAACACTATGGCATTTTGGACAAAAAGTATTTTCTAGACTATCAGCAATCACATTGCCGACATAAACATTTTTAAGCCCTTCTTTTTTGCCAATTTCATAAATTTTACGCAGTTTTTCAAGGGATGTGTCGGACAAATGCTGAAGCTTCCATGAAATCGCGCCGGAAAAGGCGCTGATGTGCCATGGAACCTCTGCGCCGAGTTTGGTTTTGATAAAATGGGCGAGCCGGCGCAGCATTTTTTCATCGTCAGACAAGGTTGGAATAATCAGGGTCGTGACTTCAAGATGGATTTTTTTGCGAACGACGCGCTGGCAAGTTTCAAGCACTTCCTTCAAATGCGCCCCGCAGTTTTCGCGGTAGAATTTATCATCATACGACTTAATATCAATGTTAATTGCATCCAAATACGGCGCAATCATTTTAAAAGTCGCATCTGTCATAAAGCCGTTTGAAACCCAGATATTTTTGAGGCCGGCTGCCTTGGCGATTTTCATAATTTCAAGCGCATATTCAGCCCAAATTGTCGGCTCATTATAGGTGTAGGCAATGGATTGGCAGTGGTTTTCTTTGGCCTTAAGGACAATATCTTTTGGCGCAAGTTCTATTCCCCAATTGATTTGGCCATATTTTTCTACTTGTCCTTTAAGCCCCATAATCTGCGAGATGTCAAAATTTTGGCAATTTTTGCATCTGAAATTACAGCCAAATGTGCCAATTGAAAATGAACGCGAGCCGGGCAGAAAATGATAAAGCGGTTTTTTCTCAATCGGGTCAATGTTGGCAGAAACGACCCGGCCATAAACCAAAAGATAAAGTTTGCCTTTGATGTTTTGTCTGACTCCGCATATACCTGTTTTGCCTTCGGTAATTTTACAGCGGTGGCTGCAGGCAGTACATTCAACCTTTTTCCCCGTGAGTTTTTTATAAAGAATAGCTTGTTTCATTTATTTCTATTTATTTAAAATGCAGAATGATGAATGTAAAATGGGTTCAAAATTCTTAATTCATAATTCTGAATTCTTAATTTTTAACGGCACAAACACAAATCCCGGGAATTCTTTTTGGGCGATTTCTCTATCAGATATTTTATCAATCTTCCAGATGGAGTTTAAGATTGGGATTACGAGGGTGCCGCCGACTTTAAGCTGTTTAATCAGCTCTTTGGGGACTTTGTCCGCTGCGGCTGAGACCAAAATTTTGTCATATGGCGCCTCGCTCGGCCAGCCGAGCTCGGCGCCGGCTTGATGAATTTTAGCCGGCAGAGCAGGATATTTTTTGAGATTTTTTTGCCCAAACTCAACTAGTTCTGGAATAATTTCCACTCCTATAACTCTGCCTTTTTCTTTTGATTTTTGACTTTTAACTTTTGGTTTTGGCGCTTCGATGCCGACGCAGGAGGCGAGAAGCGCCGTTGTCCATCCCGAGCCGCTGCCGACATCCAAGATTTTTTCGCCGGGTTCTAGTTTGAGAAGTTCTAACATAAAAGCTACTGTTGTCGGCTGGGAAATTGTCTGATTCTCGCCAATAGGTAAAGGAAAATCTTCGTAAGCCTCGCTTTGGAGGCTTTCTCTTACAAAATCTGCGCGGTCAATTTTTTTAAAGGCTGAAATCAGCTGTGGAGTTTTGAGGACTCCGCTTAATATAAGATGATTGATAAGCTCTTCTTTAGTCATAAGAAATTTAATTATGAATTAAGAATTATGAATTAAAGACCGTAATTCGTAATTTGTGCTTTGTAATTTATATTAAGATTGCTTTTTCTTTTTTTAGTAATTTTGCCTTAACATCCGCTCCGCGGTTATATCCGCCTATTGATTTATCAGAACGAATGACGCGATGGCAGGGGATTTTCGGGTCAAAATTTTTTCTTAAAATATTTCCTACGGCCCGATAAGCTCTTTTATTGCCAGCAAGACGGGCGACATCGCGGTAACTTAAAGTTTGGCCCTTGGGGATTTTTGCCACGATTTTGAGTACTTTTTGGGTAAATTTTTTCATAAAAGCTCTATTGATAGTTTCGGGCCCCGTCTGGCGGGGCCCGGTTAGGTTGCGCCGGGTATCCGGGTGAAAATTGTCCATCTGTATAGTTCAATCATGTCGTGGTCTTTCTCTAGGCTCTTGATGATTTTTGCCAGCTCCTTCGCGAGGTTGGATATGTCGCTGGGCAGCAAGATAGTTGCCCGAATAATCAAGCTGAGATGGACGGCCAGCCGGCGACTCTCTATATCAGAGATGGCGCCGACGACGGCGAGAGCTGCTCTACTGTTTCTTTTACAGGCGCGGAGGGCATCTTGTCCGCTGGTGAATGTTTCCACAGAATAGCCGCAGGAAGCCAAGGTGTCGACGATTATTCTGGCGACCCGTGAATCCTGCTCAACGACCCAAGCGCGTTTTTCAGTCAAAGTTCTACACCTCCTTTGGGCGCAATCAATTTGAATAATAGTCCTTGGGTAGCTCTCCGTCAAGATAAATGAAGCTGGTTGCCTCTTCAGGAGAAAATGGTATAATTTTGAGGAATTCCGGGATCGTCTAATGGCAGGACAGCTGACTCTGGATCAGCTAATCTACGTTCGAATCGTAGTCCCGGAGCCAAGAAATCTGTTAAAACAGGTTGAGTGTTAAGGTATCAACGATTGATTTGTGTGCTGACCTGTCCTATGATGTGTTATGAGGAGGGGAAATAAATCGTCTGACCAAAGCATTATTTATTGCTGGCATTATTGTTCTTAGAAACTTACTTTAATCCTGCTCAAGATTTCATCGGAAACTATTAAGAAAGCGGATCAACAGGCCAAAGTAGAGCGATTTAATTTCAATCAAAAGCAAAAAGCCCTCCGACCCGAGGGCTTTTTGTGTCTTAAGGGGGGTGAAGTTATTGGACGGAGCTAGAAGTATCGGTGCTGGCTGGCGAAGATGTGTCGGTAGCCGCGGAGGTATCTTGCGGAGTGCTTGAGCCAAGAGATGGCGTGCCGGTTGCATTTATGTCTTGTGATGTCGTGGCAGTGCCCAGATCAGATGTTGACGAGGTTGAATTGTTGTTTTTATTTACTTTGTAGATATAATATCCACCGATAGCGAGGATCGCAATTACCAAGATCACAATTATCGCCGTTGTCGTACCATCTGCCCGCACTTTTTTTATTGCCATTATTTCTCCTGTTTATTTATTGATTAAGTTAAGTATAGACAAATAAGCTGAAAATTTGCTTAGAATGCCCAAGGACTAAGAGCTTGGTCTGATCTGAATATTGTCGGCAGCAATAGAACCGTCGGAATTGGCCTTGCCACTGATTATTACTTGTTGGCCGCTGATGAGATCACTAGCTGAACCCTTGTCCGATTTGGCGATCGTGGTAGAGTCGGAAAAATAAACTATTTTGGTTGAACCGCTTCGATCCTTGACTGTAATACTTTTGTCGTCTTTAGAAATAATACTGCCCGAGATGGAACCACCGCCGCCAGCACCACCAGGCGTACCGCTGCGTCCGGCGCGATTGCCGAAATGGGCGCGCTGGGCCGCCGTGAGATTGCCAAATCCGCCCGGTATTGGCGTTTTAGATTTTTGATACTGCATCCCGCCGAAGAATCCGCCAACACCAACCACCACCGCGACAACGATCGTAACTATAACACTTTTATTTTTCATTGTTTCCCTTTCTTTTTTCTTATTTTATTGTTAAAAGCTGAAAGAAAGCTGAATTGTAATTTTCAATTTAAAAGCACCAATTTAAAAATCTAAATTTTAAAACATTTTAAATTTTATTCATATCGTAGCGCCTCGATCGGATTGAGCTTCGCCGCTCTTTGCGCCGGATAATAGCCGAATATGATGCCAACCAGTGCCGAGACGCCGAAAGCGAGTAAAATCGACTGCCAAGTAATCGCGGTTTGAAACGAGCCGAAGCGCGAAATCAAAGACGAGGCGATGATCCCGAGAATTATCCCGATTATTCCGCCGATAAAGGTCAGGGCGACTGACTCTGCCAAAAACTGTGCCGTGATATCGGCGCGTTTGGCGCCGATGGCTTTGCGTAAGCCGATTTCGCGCGTTCGCTCGGTCACGGTGGTAAGCATCATATTCATAATCCCGATTCCGCCAACCAGAAGAGAAATGCCAGCGATTGCACCCAGTAGCAGCGTCAAAGTTCCGGTAGCTGAGGACAAGCTTGAAACGATGTCAGCTTGATTAGTGATGGAAAAATCCGCCGCGGTCGGGTCAGAAATATTGTGTCGCGATAGAAGTAAAGTTGTAATTTCCTGTTGGGCGGTGTTGATCTGGCTCTGGCTGGCGGCCTGAACATCAATGTCACTGATTGAAGTCCGCCCGGCCAAAAATCTTTGCGCCGTAGAAATCGGCACATAAATTGAGTTGTCCGAATTATTGAAACCTGTTCCGCCTTTTGATTTGGTCACTCCGACGACTTTGAATTGGATTTGATTTATTTTGATTGACTGACCGATCGGATCAACTCCCGTGCCGAATAGTTCATCCCGGATCGTTGGACCGATGATCGCTATTTTTGCATAGCTTTTGACCTGTTCATCGGTGATAAAATAACCGCTTTGAACCTCCACGTTTCTGATTTGAGCATAAGATGGCTCGGTACCGACAACTTGGGAATTGGTGTTGTTGCCCTTGTAGGTAATTTGATAACGGCGTGACAATTCCGCGGCGACGGCTGAGACGCTTGAGACGTTTCTTTGAATTGCTTTGGCATCATCTAAGGTTAAGGTCTGGGCACTGCCTGCGCCGCCTGAGACCGGCCCAGCGTTTCGCGATGAGCCCGGGTAAATGAGAAGCAGATTTGAACCAAGATTAGAAATGTTTGCTGTGACTGAGGCAGTTGCGCCTTGACCGACGCTGACAAGAGCGATTACCGAGCTGATGCCGATCACGATCCCCAAAATCGTCAAAAAGGAACGCGCTTTGTTGCTTGAAAGCGACGAATAGGTTTCTTCGGCCAAATCGGATAATTTCATTTTGGTTTTTCCTCAAGTTCTTTAAGTTCTTTCGCGCGCTGGCGGATATTGTGCGTATCTTTGATAATTTTGCCGTCTCTGATTTCAATAATGCGGTTGGCGTGTTCGGCGACATAGCGGTCGTGGGTAATGAGAATCACGGTTCGCCCGGCTTTATTCAACTGTTTAAAAGTATCAAGAATTGTCTTGCCGGTTTTTTGATCCAAATTTCCGGTCGGCTCATCGGCGAGAATAATCGGCGGATTATTGACGAGAGCTCTGGCGATGGCAACGCGCTGCATTTCTCCGCCCGAAAGCTGGTTTGAGCGGTAAAAAAAACGGTCTTGTTTCATGCTGGCCTCCCCCAAAACTTTCTTGGCCATCTCTTCTCTTTTTTCAAGCGGAACCCTGGCATAAATCAGCGGCAGTTCAACATTGCGCATTACTGTTGCCCGGGCCAGCAGATTAAAGGACTGGAAAACAAAGCCGATTTTTTGACTTCTAATTTCGGCCAGTTCGTCTTCGGTCAGGCGGGAAGTATTTTTGCCGTCAAGATAATATTGACCGGTTGAGGGCGTATCAAGTGCGCCCAAAATATGCATCAGGGTTGATTTCCCTGACCCTGATGGTCCGATGATGGCGACGAATTCGCCATCATCAACCGCAAAATTGATATCTTTGAGGACTTCGGTTTTGACTTCCTCAGAAACATAAGTTTTGCCAATATTTTTGCAATCAATCAGTTTGCTCATTTTTTGCTGGCTTGATTTCGCGTTGCTTAGCCGCCGATTCTAGGGATACCACCAAAATTGCCTCTTAAACCATTTGATCTGGTGGAAGCGGTTGCTGTTGCTCTGGCTGAAATAGTTTGTGTAACAACCGTGTCGCCCTCTTTGAGGCCGCTGGTAATTTCGGTGTTGGTGTCGTTGGCGGAGCCGATTTGGACATCCTGTTGCTGGGGTTTGCCATTTTGCATGATTTGCACATAGTAAGCGCCATTTTGGGTTTTGACAGCGGCATTTGGCACCATCAGGACATCTTGCTTGACGTCGGTGGTGATCACGGCCGTGACCGACATTTGCGGCTTGACACGACTATCTAGAGAATCAAATGAAATTGTGGCCGGATAGGTAACTACGCCAGAGCTGTTAGTCCCAATAGTTGAAATTTGCTCAACTTTTCCAGTTAGGGTCAGTCCGTCAATCGCGTCAAATGTCATGGAAACTTTTTGGCCTGTCTGGACTTTGCTCGCATCTACTTCGTTGATTGAGACCGAGGCCTTCAGCGAAGACAAATCGTCAATGACGATCGGGGAGGAGCTGGTGTTGCTTGAAGCAGAAGAGGTGGATGAGCCGGATGAATTTGATCCGGTTGAAGAAATGCCCGAGCCGGATGTGCCGCTTGAAGAACTCGTTGAGCCGAGCTGGTCGCCGTTGTTGATGTTTAAAGTCGTAATCGTGCCGTCAATCGGCGCCTTGACTGTTCTTTTGGCAGCGGTTTCTTTTTGGTTCTGATAGTCAGCGTAGCTGGAGTCAACATTGGCTTGGGCAACAGTAATGGCGGCTTGAGCCACAGCGATTTTTTGATCGGCCACGCTCTTGTCGCCGTCGGTCGCCTTAGGATCGCTGTCCATCTGACTGCGGGTATTTTGGGCGTCGGCTAATTGTGCCTGAGCATTTAATAAACTTTGCTTAGCTTGCAAATAGCTGGCGTATGACTTTTGCACTTGTGTGTCGAGCTGATCGTTGATGATTTTGAAGAGAACTTGATCTTTTTTGACTTGATCGCCGACTTTGACCGAAAGGTTGCTGACCTGCCCGGTAATTCCCGGATTGACGGTAGCGCGATTGGCAACGATAACATTTCCCGTCGCGGTAACGGAGACAGTAAGCGTTCCTTTTGTAACTTGAGCAGTTTGATATTGGGTTTTTGAGGTGGATCTGTGCCTTATGTAAAAAAATCCCCCGATAGCCAAAACAAGAGCAACCCCAATGATAATGTAATAAGTTTTTTTCATATTTTTCTCTTCCTTTTTTGTTTGCTTTGATCTTACTTTATCTTTCCACTCTGAGAAAAAGCTTAAAAAAGACAGAAACGCTTAAAGAAAACTATAAAATCAGCTTCACCACAAACTCGCTCCCTCTTCCGGGAGTGCTTCTGACGGAAATCTCACCGCCGTGAAGCTCCACTATACTTTTGGCGATGGCAAGACCGAGGCCATAACCGTCTCCGCCGGCCTTACTTCTTGATGTTTCGGCGCGATAAAAGCGGTCAAAAATATGAGGAAGGTCGCTTGATTTGATGCCGATGCCATGATCAACCACCCTAACGATCGCTTTTTTATGATCCCGTTTGATTTCAATGGCAATTTCAGACCCCTTTGTATTGTCTTGTGGGGCATGGTTGGCAGATTTATCCGGGCTGTATTTGATGGCGTTGTCTAAGAGAATGACAAAAAGCTCTGTCAAACTTTGCCTGTCGCCTCGAATGCTGACTTTTTCAAAATCGGTCTTAAATTCAATTGCTTTTTTCTGCGCCATACTCTTGACTTTTTCAAGAGCTTCGGTCACTACTTCAGTGAGCGGAACTTCTTCAAATTCAAGTTTTGATACTTGCCGCCCTTTAGCTAACTCTAAAAGTGCACTTGAGAGCGACTCAAGTTTGCTGACTTCTTCAAGATTGCTGTTGAGAAGTTTTTTTGCCTCGGCTAAATCCATTTTCTTATCGCGTAAACCAACTTCAATTTCACTGCGCATGGCAGTCAGCGGTGTGCGAAGCTCGTGGGAGGCGTCGGCAATGAAGCGGTTTTGGGCTTCCACCATTTCTTTAATCGGGCGAAGAGTGCGCTTGGCCAGAAGATAACTAATAACAGAAGACAGCACCAGAATTAGAAGATTAAAATAAATCAGGTTTGCTTGAAGATGATTATTGCTCATTTCAAGCTGTTCGGTGCGGATTTTTTCCAGCTCCTGAATTGGCACTGGGACGGGGCCGCCGCTAGGGCGTTCACGCAAAAGTCTTGTTTGTTGCCTAAGCCCGCGTTCAAGTTCTTGCGAGGATAGATTGTAAAGGACGACACTGAAAGAGACGCTGATTACCATCACGATCAACACGTAAAAAAGTGTTAGGCGAAGATAAGCAGATTTAAAGGTCATTTTCCTTAATTATCTTGTAGCCAAATCCTCTGACGGTCGCAATCAGCGGCGGCTTTTTGGGAAATGGCTTGTCAATTTTATTGCGTAGATATCCAATATAAACCTCAACGGTGTTTGGCAAAATATCAGCGTCATAATTCCAAACATGCTCGATAATGTTGTCCTTGGTTAAGATTCGGCCGGCATTTCGCATCAGATATTCAAGAAGAGCAAATTCTTTGCTTGACAATTTAATTTTTCTCTCTCCTCTTTTGACCTCAAATGTCACCGTATCAAGCACAAGGTCATTAACTTTGATGATATTGTTTTTGACATTTCTTGGCCGCCGCAAAAGCGCGCGCACTCGGGCCAGAAGTTCCTCAAAAGCAAACGGCTTAACCAAATAATCATCGGCGCCGGCGTTTAGGCCCTCAACGCGGTCTTGAATTTTATCTTTGACTGTGAGAATTAAAATCGGCGTGTTATGGTTTAGTCCGGCGTTCCGCCCGCCGGACTCCCGCAGAATTTCACAAATTTTGATTCCGTCAACTTCTGGCAGCATCCGGTCCAAAATGATTAAATCATAATTGACGGTGAGGGCTGATCCTAGACCATCCTGTCCGTCATAAGAGATATCAACGGCATAGGACTCTTGCTCGAGCCCGCGTTTGATAGCATTAGCGATCTTATGATCATCTTCAACAACAAGAATTCTCATATGTTTTGTATTTTAGTTTTGACCTTTGGCATTTGAGTTTTGAGCTATATTTATCTTACCATAAAATCTGATAAATAGCTGAGAAATGAGAATAGTCGGAGATTTTGAATTCAAGCAATATGTATTGTTGTGAGATGTGCTGCCAAAAGGCAGTTAGCTAAACTTGCCTGCCGGCAAGGATCTATAAAATCTATAAAATTTGTAAATTTGGCGATTTTAACTGTCAAGCTAAAATAGAAATCACTTTGTGCTAACGCAATTCATAGGGGGCTTGATTAAGGGGAGAGTGTTTGATATGTTTAAAATGTTTGATATACTTAAATTGTAATAAAAACTGGTGATGAAGCTTATCTTTAGCTGTCCCAAGTAGGACTAATAGCTTCTACCAAGATAACTAGTCAAAAATTTTAATTTTAAACGCTATGGATTTCAAAAAAATATCAGCAGGAAAAAATCCGCCCCACGAAGTCAATGTTCTTATTGAAATTCCACAGGGTTCGTCAGTGAAATATGAGCTTGATAAAGAATCTGGGGCATTGATGGTTGACCGCTTCCTTTATACTTCAATGTTTTATCCGTTCAACTACGGCTTTATTCCAAATACTCATGCCGAAGACGGTGATCCAGTAGATGTGGTGCTTATTTCTTCGCTGCCAATGAATCCGGGCACGGTTGTCGCCGCTAGGCCAGTTGGGCTTCTTGAAATGGAAGATGAAGCTGGGCCGGACAATAAAATACTTGCTGTCCCGACGGAAAAAATTGATCCACAGTTTGCTTACGTAAAGGATGCTGCTGATTTAAACGACCACATCAAGCAACGTATCGAACATTTCTTTGAGAGTTATAAGGAACTTGAGCCGGGCAAGTGGGTTAAGACAAAAGAGTTTTTAGGCAAAGACAAAGCCGAAGCGGAAATAAAAAAGTCGCTTCTATAAATATATGCTCTGGCTATATCTTGGCATAGGCGCGGTCTTTGGATTCCTCGCCGCGCTTATGGCGTTTTTTATAACATGGAACGAATATCAAAAACATGGGTTTAGAGGTAAACGGCTTTTTATGGAGGCTTTCCGCGTTTTGCTTTTTACCTTTATCGTTTTTCTTTTTCTTTCGCTTTTGATTGGTTTTATTTTGCCTTGAGCACTTTTTGGTACAGCGCAATTGTTTTTTTAATCATCTTTTCTTCACTAAATTCTTTTTCAATTCGCTTTCTGCCGGCACTTCCTAGCCGCTCGCACAATTTTTTGTCTTTGAGCAATTTAATAACTGCTTCGGCGATTTCTTCCGGCTTTTTAGGATTAACAAAAATTCCGGCTTTTTTCCCTACCAAGGTTTTTAGTGAATCAATTTTTGAAACAATAACTGGTATGCCGGCCGCCATAGCCTCGCCAACTGCCAGACCAAAAGATTCTGAAAAACTAGCATTGATAAAAATATTAATGTGTCGCAGACGCTCGCTGACTGATTCCACCCGTCCTTGAAAATGGACAATGTGATTTATTTTCAGCTGCCTAGCTAATTTTTCAAGGTTTTTCCGCAGGGGACCGTCACCAATGATTTGATAATGGAAATCAAGATTTGGTTCTTTTTCTTTGACTTGGGCAAGAGCTTTGAGTATGCCTGTGTAGTTTTTCACACGATTGAGCGAACCAACTGAACCTAAAATTAGCGGCAGACCTTTTGGTTTTTTAATTACCTTAAGGCGCAAAAATTCTGGGTTGATGCCATTTGGAATAACAGAAAGCTTTTCTTTGCGGAATCCTCGGGAAATCAAAAAATTTTTGACTGCTTCGGAAACAGCTATATTCCAATCAGTATAGCGCTCCATAAATTGCAAACCGCGCAGCTGAAATTGCTCATAAGCAGGATTGCTCAAGTGGTAATTTTTGGTCCAGAGGTGCTCAGTATAGATTTTTTTGAATTTTTTGTTGCGTCGTGTGGCGATAAGACCTAACCAGCCGGCGCGGATGCCGTGAAAATGAGCGATGTCCGGGTTGAATTTGCGGATAGCTTTGTCAATCAGTCCCAATGCTCTTCTGTCAAAGGGTCCGCCCATCGGAATTGCCTCATAGGGAATTTTTTCTGCCTCTGCCTTTTTGCAAAGCGGTCCCGGAGGGCAAATAATAAGAGGGTCAAAGCCGGCTTTTTTGAGTCCTCGGGCTAATTGAAGAACGTGAGTAGGAGCGCCGGAGAGCGATGAGTCACCTGAAATTAAAGCAATTTTTTTCATAATTTATTCAAAGCAATTTTGATTCTTTTAATTGTTTCTTCTTTGCCAAGGACTTCGGCAATTTCTTCAGGGGGTGGGGATTTTTCAAGTCCGGATAGAGCAAAGCGGACGCTCCAAAAAACATCGCCATTTGAAAGTTCATTTTGAGAAACGATTTTTTGAAGCGTTGTTAAAATTTCCGATTTTTCCCATTTTGTAATTTCTTTAAGAGTGGCGGCGGCAATTTCTAATGCTTTTTTGGTGTTAGCAGCGGTTGATTTTTTGAAAATTAGTTTTTGGTGGTCAATTTTGGGTTCGCTTATGAGATAGCTGATAGTTTCGCCAAAATCATTTAGCGTGGTCATTCTCTGTTGAGCAAGTTCAACCGCTTTCTCTAGGCTTTGTCTGCGAAGTTTGCTGACGATTTTTGGATCAAGAAGCGCAATTAATTCAGACGCCGGTTTTTTTTGAATATAATGGCGATTGAAATGATTGAGCTTTTGGATATCAAAGATTGCCGCGGCGTGATTGACCTGTTTGATGTCAAATTTTTTTTCAAGCTCGTCAAGGGTAAAAAATTCTTCATTTGTTTTCGGGTTCCAGCCCAAAAGAACCATAAAGTTGATAAGGGCTTCGGGAAGGTAGCCTAATTTTTTATATTCCATAATTCCAGTTGCGCCGTCGCGTTTTGAAAGTTTGCCGCGATTTGGCCCTAAAATTACGGGGAGGTGAGCATATTGGGGGATTTTATAGCCGAGCATCTGGTTTAAAAGGATGTGTTTGGGGGTAGAAGGCAGCCATTCCTCAGCGCGGATAACGTGGGTTATTCCCATTTCTGCGTCATCAACCACATGGGCAAGATGATAAGTAGGAAATCCGTCTGATTTCAAAATAATCTGGTCGTCAATTGTAGAAAGGTCAAACTCAACCTGTCCGCGAACAAGGTCATTAACGACAATCTTGCCTGTCTTTGGCACTTTCATTCTAATTACACAGCCGCTTTTGAATTCAAGTTTTCTGTTTCGGCAGTGGCCATCATATCCGGGAGGAAGACCTTTGGCTTTTTGAATTTCTCTAATCTCTTTGAGTCGCTTTTGGGAACAATCGCAGACATAAGCCTTATCCTCCTCAAGGAGTTTCATTGCGGCTTTTTTATAAATCTCAAGCCGTTTTGACTGGACTATTGGGCTGTTGATATTTTTAGGCAAGATTTTTAGCCATTTGAGAGCATCTTTAATCGTTTGGACTGACTTTTCAACATGGCGTTTTTTGTCAGTGTCCTCAATTCGCAGCAAAAATTCTCCGCCATTTTTTTTGGCAAATAAATAAGAAAATAAAGCTGAACGAATATTGCCGATGTGGGGATCGCCGGTTGGGCTGGGAGCAAATCTGGTTTTAATCATATTAAAAATCAAAAATTAAATATTAAAATGATAGATTAAAAATAAAAAGTTTAGCTTTTATTTTTCAAGGTAAGTATACTTGAAGCAATAATTGAAGCAATCTCGTTATTTTCTTTGAGATTGGACTTACAGTCAATCCCTAATTTTTTAATAAGCATCAGCCAATATTCGGTTTCGTTAGCGCTTTTTAGCGCTATTTCGAAAAATTTTATATAATCTCTTCTTGAACTTGAGGATTTTGCTTCAACGACATTTGCGCCGATTGAAGTTGAGCTTCTGATTATTTGATCCCTGATTGGCCAAAATTTTGGATTTTTCGGTAACCGATTAGTTAGCTCGATTATTGAGATTGAAAATAAGATTAATCTGTCAATGAACTGCTTTTTAAATTTTGATTTATCATTTTGCATTTTGATTTTTAATGTTTAATTTATCAATCTTCTACTGCGTTTTCAAAGTGCTTAATTTCAGGTGGATTTTGGCTGGTGTTAACTGATACTACATCTATTCTTATCGTTTTGTCAGGATACTTGATTTGGATTAGCTTGGCAAGTTGAAGCAGTTTTTGGCGCTTAAAAAAATTGACCATCTCAAAACCTTCACCGAATTGATTAGTTGATTTTGTTTTGACTTCAATTACCACTATATCATTTTTTTGCTGCGCCAAGATATCAATTTCGCCAATTTTAGTTTTGTAGTTTTGGGCAATAATTTTAAAGCTATGCTTTTTGAGGTAATCCGCCGCTAATTTTTCGCCTGCTTCTCCTGTATTTTTACGCTCGCAACCCATAATTTGATTGGCAAATTTATCTATTATGCTAATTTTTCCCGCTAGGCCGCTACCGGTTTTTTAGGTGTTGATTGGGGTTTGTACTGCCTTTTCCACAAATTTATTCTTTTTCTTTCTTGAGTTCTTGTGTTTTTTCTTCGGTCTGTTCTTCAGATTCTTCAGGTTCTTTATCTGTCTCTTTTTTTGTTTCTATTTCTTCTTCTTTGCTTTCTTTTTCTGTCATCTCTGATTTTTCCTCTTGTTTTTCCTCATTTTGAGATTCGTCGCCTTCGGCGATTACATCTTCCCAAACCGCCTTGTCTTCTTTTTCTTTCTTTAGACGACGGGCTTTTTTGCCAACCAGGCTTCGGACATAAAAAAGCTTGCTGCGTCTTACTTTGGCAGATTTTAGTTTTTCAATTTTTGTAATTGTCGGCAGATGCAGGGGAAAAGTTTTCTCTACGCCAACGCCAAGCGAAATTCTGCGCACCGTAAAAGTTCCATTAATTCCTCGGCCGTGCTGGCATTTGATAATCAAACCTTCAAAAACCTGTATTCTCTCCTTGTTGCCCTCTTTGATTTTTTGATGTACTCTAACCCTATCTCCGGCGCGAAGTTCGGGGGTGTTTTTTTTAAGTTGAAAATGTTGATGTGTGATTGTAGAGTCCATGTTAAAATATTAACTTAGCAAAAATTATTTTTTAGATTTTGATTCTTTTTTTGCATTGCGGCGAGCGGGAATTTTGGGTGGTTCCTGTTCGCGAATTGCTTCTCTTTCCGGCTTGGTCTCTTGGACCTCTTTTTCCTCGTTGATATTTAATTTTTCCTTAGCCATAATTTCTGTTTTTGATTCGCTCTCGTTCTTTTTTAATTTTAATTTATCACTTTGATTTTTGATATTTGATTTTTCATTTTCTATTACAGACACAACTTGCTTGATTTTTTTGTTTCCGTTAAAGCTTTTTCGGCGGGTTTGGCGAAACAAAACTATACCGTCTCGTATTGCATATAAAGTGTCATCTGCGCCTCTCTTAACTCCTTCGCCCGGGAGAAATTTGGTGCCACGTTGACGAACAATAATTTGGCCGCATTTAATCGGTGAGCCGCCAAAAATTTTAACGCCCAAGCGTTTTGATGCGGAATCCCGTCCCAGTTTTGTTGTACCTTTTGCTTTTGTGTGAGCCATATTGCTTGCAGTGAATAATTAATAGCGAATGGTGAATAGTGAATAGTGAATAGTGAATAGTGAATGGTGAATAGTGAATAGTGAATGGTGAATAGCTTTGTATCAGACAAAAAAATAATAACAAAAAGGGGAAAGGGGGTCAAGGGGAGAGTGGCGCATATCGCCAAACACTCTTGAATAACAGGTGGTAAAATGATAAGATAAGTGGCTCGCGTAGCTTGACAAAAAAGAAAGGGTGAGAATGATGATGAAGATGTCTAATGCATTGTTTAAGGAGGCCGAGCGACGGGCAGTGGAGGAGGTGGAGAACAGGCTGAGGCCTGTCCTAGCTGAGTTTGGACTGCTTCCTCTCGGAATTGTTGAGAAGAAGCAGCTATTTCAGTTTTGCTTTGATGAGGACCGGCTCAACCTCGACGGGGAAATTCTAAGTATCCCCGTTGTCGTCGAGATGAAGATGAAGGCCGCCGACCGGATCCTTGGTCAGCGGCTTTGCCCTAAAGACCTTCTCAAGCTGGGAAAGCAGGTGTCGGGGCTTTCCTTTGTACTTATCATTGAGGGGGTGGTCCGGCAAGATGATATTATTCATCTTGCCAGCGAGCTAAGAAAGGTTGAATCCGCTGGCGGTGGAAGCAACGCAACCCGGCAGCGGATTGAGAGGGGGATTGCCGGGTTGTAACTACCGGGGCCGCCAAGCGCTCAGCGCTTGGCGGCCCTTTTCCATTTATTTAAATGTGTTAATTTATAAACATAGGCAAAAATATGTCAAAGCTAGAAAGCAAAAATTTTGTTCATCTCCACGTTCACTCCCATTATTCTCTGCTTGATGGATTGGGAACGCCGGAGGCGCTTGTTTTGCGCGCCAAAGAACTTGGTATGAATTCACTTGCTCTAACTGACCATGGCGCGATGTATGGCGCTATTGAGTTTTATAAGGCGGCCAAAGCTCATAATATCAAGCCAATTATTGGTATGGAGGCATATATTGCGCCTCGCACGCTACATGATAAGGTTTCAAAATTAGATTCAAATCCTTATCATCTTGTTCTTCTGGCAAAAGATCTTGATGGTTACCGGAATTTAATGAAATTAACCAGCATTGCTCATCTTGAGGGTTACTATTACAAACCGAGAATTGACAAAGTCACGCTTAAAAAATATTCAAAAGGCCTAATCGGCTGTTCCGCCTGTTTGGTCGGGGAGATTCCGCGCCATTTGCTTTCAAAAGATGAAAAGTCGGCCCAAAAAGCTCTTGCTGAATATCAAGAAATTTTTGGCCGTGAAAATTTTTATCTTGAGCTGCAAGACCACCCCGATATTCCTGATCAAAAAACTGTTAATGTTGCGCTTAAAAAATTAGCCAAAGAAACCGGCACGCCCCTTATTGTTACTTGCGACACTCATTATGTGAAAAAAGAAGACGCCGAGGCTCACGATGTCTTGGTTTGTGTCCAAACTGGGAAAACAGTGGACGACCCAAAAAGGATGAAGTATGAAGGCGATTTTTCGCTGCGCGACCCTAAAGATTTAGAAAAAGTTTTTGAAGATGTGCCAGAGGCGCTTTTAAACACTCAAAAAATTGCCGAACAGTGCAATGTTGAAATTCCTTTTGCTAAAAATCTTCTGCCGGAATTTCCTTTGCCTTCGCACAAAACTACTGACGGGTATTTAAAAGAACTTTGTGAAATAGGATTAAAAAAGCGATATCCCAATGCAGATAAAAATCAGCTTAAAGAAATTAGAGAACGGCTTGAATATGAACTTTCAGTTATCAAAAAAATGGGTTTTGCCAGCTACTTTCTTATCGTAGCTGATTATACTAAATGGGCTAAAGACAATGGCATTATGGTTGGTCCGGGCAGAGGCTCTGCTGCTGGCGCGCTCGTGGCTTATTTGACTTATATTACTGATATTGACCCGCTTCGCTACGGACTTTTGTTTGAGCGATTTTTGAACCCCGACAGGATTGAAATGCCAGATATTGACCTTGATTTTGCCGACCACCGCCGCAGCGAGGTTTTGCAATATGTTGTTGAAAAATATGGTGAGGATAGGGTCGCTGGAATTATAACTTATGGGACAATGGCTGCCCGCGCTGCGGTGCGCGACACGGGCCGCGCGCTTGGAATGGCTTACGCTGATGTTGATGCAATTGCAAAAATGGTTCCGCCACCGGTACAAGGCCGCCATATTCCCCTTGAAAAATCAATTCAGGATTCGCCTGAGCTGCGTGAAGTTTACAACCGCGATCCCAAAGCAAAGCGTCTGCTTGATATGGCTATTAAACTTGAGGGCACGGTCCGTCATGCCAGCCAGCACGCCAGTGCTTTTATTATCACGCGAGATGAGCTAACCAATTATGTGCCTTTACAGATGGCGCAGAAAGAAGGTGTAAAACAGATTACACAGTATTCTATGTATCCTATCGCAGAGCTTGGGCTTTTAAAAATGGATTTTTTGGGGCTCTCAAACCTCACTACAATTGAGCGAGCTCTTGAAATTATTGAAGCTGTTCATAATCAGAAAATTGATATTTTTAACTTGCCGCTTGATGACACCAAAACTTTTCAGCTTTTGGGAAGGGGGGAGACAACAGGAGTATTCCAACTTGAGTCATCTGGTATGAAACGTTATATTAAAGAACTAAAACCAACTTCTATTGATGATATTGCAGTTATGGTAGCTCTTTATCGGCCGGGACCGATGCAGTTCATTGATTCATTTATTGCTCGCAAAAGAGGCAAGGAAAAAGTAAGCTTCCCGCATAAAATGACTGAAAACGCTCTTAAGGTCACCTATGGCATCCCGGTTTATCAGGAACAAGTAATGCAGATTTCCAAAGATATGGCTGGTTTCACGGGAGGAGAGGCGGATAGGTTGCGCAAGGCAATGGGAAAGAAAATTGCTCATCTTATGGCTGAAATGAAAGTTAAATTTATCTCCGGAGCAGAGAAAAATGGAGTTTCCACCCACGAGGCAACTGAAGTTTTTTCTATGCTTGAGAATTTCGCCGCTTATGGTTTTAATAAGTCCCACGCTGTCTGCTACGCCGTAATTGCTTATCAAACCGCTTATCTTAAGGCGCATTATCCGGAATGCTTTATGGCGGCGCTTTTGACTTCTGATTTGAATGACATTGATCGGATTGCAATTGAAATTGCCGAGTGTGAGCGCCTAGGGATTAAAGTTATGCCTCCTGATGTTAATGAAAGTTTTGTTGATTTTGGCGTTGTCAAAGAGACTGGCAATATTAGGTTTGGTTTGGGCGCAATCAAAGGAATCGGGGAATCTCCAGCCCGGATAATTGTAAACGAGCGCAAAAAAAATGGGCCATACAAGTCGCTTGAGGATTTTATTGACCGTTTAATTAAAACTGATGTTGGAGCTGAAAATTCTGAGTCAAGCCAAAAGAGAACAGAGGAGCGTTCGGTTTTGAACAAGAAAGTTTTAGAGTCGCTGGCAAAATCAGGGGCGCTTGATTCGCTTGCAGAGCGAGCGCAAGTTTTGGCTGGAATGGAAATAATTACCAAGAGGATTCAGGAATCAAGCAAGGCAAAAAAGTCATCTCAAATGGGTCTTTTTGGCGAGGTCTTATCAGCCAATATTGAACTTGGGAAATTGGAACTGCCGGAGGTTGAGCCAGCCAGCAAAAGGGAAAAGCTGGCATGGGAAAAAGAACTTCTAGGGATTTATTTATCTGAACATCCTTTGCGCGAGTATGGACCGGCGCTTGAGCTTGCGTCAAGCCATCAATTGGGTAAAATTGATGGCTCTATGGAGGGAAAGCGGGTCAAAGTAGGAGGAATTATTTCAAGTATCAAAAAAATCAACACCCGTAGTGGCCAGCCAATGCTTTTTGTGGGGATTGAAGATTTATCCGGAAAGTCAGAGTTGTTGGTTTTTCCTAAACTACTGGCCGATACTTCTGAGCTCTGGCAGGTAGATAATATTGTTCTAGTTGAGGGTAAAATTTCTACAAAAGATAATGATGTGAAGATTTTGGCGGATAAGGCAGAAAAATTTGATTTAGAAAAGGCAAAAAAACAACATATAGTAACTGTTTCAGATGAAGACGAGATTGTTGAGATTGATTTAAGCGAGGAGTCCGAGACAGAGTCGTTGACTGATATTTTGAATGAGAAATTTAAAAAGGGCGAGCTGGCTTTTGAGTATGAAAAAGAATTTTATGTTATTTTGCCAAGAGGGACGACCAAAAAGAAATTACTAGAGCTGAAAGAAGTTTTTAAAAAATATCCGGGCGATTTGCCACTTGTTTTGGCATATAAGAAGGATGGGAAGTTTGATTTTGCTCGTACAAAGGTAAAAATTGAACCCACAGAAGAATTCATAAAAGAACTATCATCTATTCTTTCTTGATTTTGACTTCGTCGGGGCTGTTTTGCTTTTGGCTTTGGGCATTTGACAGGATGCTAGATTTTGATATGATAACATTAAGGTCCTTCTCCCTCCTCTGGTCGGGCGGGGGGGCTTCGTCAGGCGAATGACGAAGCCCCCCACGAGAATTGCGCCCCGCTCCGCGGGGCGGGGGTCCAGGGCCGGCAACTTCATCTCCCCCTGCCGGCCCTTTTTCGTTTTAGAGCTATCTAAAAGCCGCGCCAGACTCCAATTACTGCCTTCTTTCACATACATCTTGTTTCAATTTTTTTAAAAAAATGATATCATTGAAGTTGAAATGGGCAGTTCAAAAAAAATTCTTATTGTTCTAGGAGTAGTGGTTTTGCTAATTGGCGTCGGTCTTGTTTATTTGTTTTATCAGAAATCAAAATCAGTTTCTATTTCAAATATCGGCCAAAGTGTTTCTCCTGTTGATAAAGTTGACTCTTATTTGCGCGCCGAGTTTGAATCAGGAGCTGAGCCAATTGATAATTTAAAAATATAATTTAGAAGTATGAAAACAAAAATAAGCATACTTTCAGTAGCTTTAGGGTTAATCTCCGTTGTCTTGCTTTTGACATTGTCAGCTTCAGCAGCCAATACGACAGCAAATAATCAATCAACAGGCAGTTCGACAGGCAGTTCGTCCCAGAATAACAACCAAAATAATAATCAATCTTCAGCTAGCCAAACATCAAGCAAGTATGATTATCTAAGTATCCAATCTTTTTCAGCTTCTGCTTTTACTACAGATGAAAAACCAACGGGGTGTGGCACTAATCAAACAGGGCAATTTATTGTTCTTGCGCAAGCTGATGTTTCCTCTGGAAGTCCAGTTTATTTAGCGCTTTCAAATGAAAGTACTTGGACAAAAAGGGGTAAACTCTATCCAATTAGCGATGGCAAACAGGATTTGGTTAAAAAAATAATTGAAGAGTCAAAAAATGCAAACGCAATGCCAAATCCAGATGAGACCAAGAAAAATGTTGAAAAATTCATTGCCGCAAACTCCGACTCTCGGTTTCTCTCCGGGGCTGTATTTAAAGATGTGCCAATAAATCAGTCTTTAACTTTATACATACAATCTGAAAGACTGAAAAAAGATAATAAAGATATGGCTTTCGTAGCCAGTGGGATTGAAATTTCCAAACCTTGCGCTAATTATGCCTTTTTTCTTAACAGCAATGCTTGGGCTGATAAAGACAAAATGTCGTATTTCAAAGGCGAAGGAAGTCTGACAGATAATTACAAGATATGTGTCCACAGCGAAGATAGAAACAAAAATTATGAGCCCAAAAAGACATTTTTGACTCAAGACAAAAAGGGGATTGACGACTTTATAAAAGAAAACAATCAATCAGTAGTTTCGCTTGGGCCTTGCCAAGATAGTGAGCAGGTTAAAAAGAATGCTGACGAAAATAAAAATTTAAGTGACCAGCCAAACAATACAAATACAAATAACACAAATAGCGCAGTAAGCCCTGCCCCAGAATTATCAGAAAGCAAGGGGTTGGGAATTACTCAAGGAGATATTAGTGGCGCAAATAATTCTTTCAGTAGCAATAACAGTAATTCTTCTGGTAGCAATAATACCAGTAATTCTTCTAATTTTGATATAGAAACATTTCGTCAGAAGGCGCTTGATAAAATTAATGAATTAAGAAGAGAGAAAGGATTATCCCCAGTTAAACTTGATAGTAAACTCAACGACTTTGCCCGCAAAAGACATGACTATTTAATTACTAATAATTTTCCCCAGCACGAGGGTTTTGAAGAACAATCAGCAGAATTGATGGCAGAATTTGGATGGCACGGTGCTTCGGAGAACAGATGTTATAACTATTATTTTCTAGGGTCAATTGACGAAATAGTAAATGAAATTTATGCTGGATACAAGCAGAGCCCCGGGCATTATGGAAATATCATTAATCCTCGCGCTACTGTTGTAGGCATTGATGCCAGAATAGTTGACGGTAACGGTAGGGTTTTTGAACTTGAAGATTACGGTATGCCGTGAATGCGGAATATCTTAGGACTAAGAAGAAATATCAAATCCGCCCCATTCAACAAGGGTAAATCCGCGTCTTACAAAATTGTAATTTGAATTTCTGTCTGCTGTTTCGTCAATTTTTTCATTTAAAGCTTTGAATACAAGGCGGATACGAAGTATGTTTTGCGGCATAGGTTTGATTGAAAGCGGCTCAATTTTATTAATTTCTTCTTCGCTCATAATTCCAATTTGGTAATAAGGAGCTGGTTTTAGCCGCGCTGTCCAATAATCTGCCAAATCGTTTGCTTCATTTTCTTTAAGCCCTAAACTTTTTCCCATACTTCGCAATTCATTTTTTAGATTTTTTTGGTCAGCAACTATATATTTTGATGGCATTTTGGGTTTAGGAAGCATTGCCTCATAAAATAAGTACGGATATTTTTTGAAGCCATTGTAGATATTTCCGCTTGGCGTGGCAATCACTTTCCACCCTGTCTGTTTATATTCCGGGTTAGAGGCGCTTATCCAACCATTTTTGGGATTTAATTTTATAGAAACAATTGTAGGGATTTTAGGATAAAGATATATTGCTGGCTTTGATTCTGGGGTGAAACCGCACCAAGGGTCGGAGTTGGCAACTGGTTGTGATTGGAATTCAACAGCGGAAATTCCAAGGTTTTGATTGGTGGAGTTGAGTGGAACCACTTTGATTATTTTTGAAGCAATTTGAGGGCTGTAAATATATTTTTTTCCTTCTTTTTCTACTTGCAAGACAGGTGATCCAATTTCATCCGGGTTGCTTTTCATTATGATTAATGTCATTTGAGCATTTCCAAAAAAATCGGTGTCTTTGATATTAAAAATCTTTGGGCTGAGTTTTATCTGCTCGTTATATGATATGTGGTTTTGTTCAAGGTTCGTGCCGATTTTCCTAAAGCTTGCTGTAAAGGGATTGTTTTCTTTCGTAAAATCAAATGATTTTCTAATCAAATCTTCCTTTCCACTATTGAGGCTGATGATTTCTTGTATTTTGTCTTGGGTGATTGGGTCAAGGGAATCAGGCGGCAAAGATTTTCTTTTTTCTTCGGCCGCTTTTTTTATATCTTCATCGTTTCCGCCAAGCTGGACGCTTTCAGCAATTAATTCAGGGTTATCAACTGGCTGAAGCTGCCCGCAATCACCTAAAACTTCTTTTAGATTTAGCTGTTCTTTATAATTTCTATCTACGCGTTCATCAAGAAGATGCAGCGAATTTCTTTGGAGGTAGACATCAAAAAAGGCCATTTCTTTTCCTTGAGTTTTCGGATTTTTCTTTTGTAAAAATACAACTTCAGCTGGTTCGGATTTAGGATTTCTGACAATAACAATTTCTCTGAAATTTCTTCGCAATATTCTAACAGGAGGAATATATTCGGAGTCTTCATTGGTATAGTTGGAGTCCTTTTTTAGCGTTGCTGTAAATTCTTCGTTTGAACATTGATGGGCATCATAAGGTTTGATATGGTCATCGCCACAATCATAAGCCTCTGATAATTTACCTACGGATATCGGCACTTCGTTTTGTATTAAGACATAACTTAGAACTGCATTTTTATTTTTGTCGTTTTTATGGGTAAACTCAATTTGGACAGTTTTGCTTAAATCTGCTTGGACAGGAAAGCTTTTGCCGAAGCTGTCAGAAGTGCTGCTAAGCGTCCCTTGAGAGGTTGAGCCAGTTTCTGTGTTTAGCATTGTTGCCGTATCGCATCCGCTTAACAGTAAAGATACTGTAAATAAAATAAAAACTAATAATGGCCTCTTTAAGTTTTTATTTATTTTTGGATTCAACTGTTTAATCATTTGAGATTTATTTTTATAATTTCAATTTATTGGCTTGGAGAGTTTTGTGTATTTATTCCTTCGGGCGGGTTGTTGGGCTTGGGGTTAGGTGTGGCGGCTGTAACTTGATTTGATGATTGTTGGGGGCGGGGGTTAGGATTGTTGTAGAATTCAAATTTTTGCTGTGGGCCTAAGTCAATTAATAAAGACTGATTTTCTTTAACTATACCTCTGATTATAAGCACTGAAAGCGGGTTTTCAATTTCTCTCTGAATAACTCTTCTGAGGGGTCTTGCGCCATAAACGGGGTCATATCCGATTTCTGCTAGTTTAAGTTTTGCGCGCTCTGTCACAGACAGCGTAATTTTTTGTTCTTTGAGAAGCTCTTCAATGTCTTTTATCATAACTTCTGCAATGTCAACTATGTCTTGCGGGCGGAGGCCTCTGAAGACGACAATTTCATCAAATCTGTTGATGAATTCAGGGCGGAATGTTCCAAGTAGAATATTCATTAATTGCTTTTGGAGATTTGGGTCGTTAATGTTTGATTTTTGAATTATTTCTGTGCCGATATTTGAAGTGCAGATAATAATGGTGTTTTTGAAATCTATTGTTCTGCCCTTATTGTCAGTAAGCCGTCCGTCATCTAAAATTTGCAAGAATATATTAAAGACGTCTTTATGGGCTTTCTCAATTTCGTCAAAAAGCACTACTGAATATGGGTTTTTTCTTACAGCTTCAGTTAATTGCCCTCCTTCTTCATAACCCACATAGCCCGGAGGCGCTCCAACCATTCGTGCAGTTGAATTTTTGTCCATATATTCTGACATATCAATTCTAATCATTTTGTCTTCTGCGCCGAAGAGGACTTCTGCAAGTGTTTTTGCAAGTTGTGTTTTACCAACGCCTGTTGGCCCCATAAAAATAAATGAACCTACCGGTCTTTTTGGATTTTTAAGCCCGGCTCTATTCCTTCTTATTGCCTCACAAATCACCTTGACTGCATTTTCCTGATCTATGAGCCTTTTGTGAATTAAGTTCTCAAGTTGTAACAAAATTAATGATTCATCTTGGTCTAGTTTTGTAATAGAAATACCTGATGCTGATGAAATAATTTCTTTAACCAAGTCCACACTGACCACTCTTGGATTTATATTTTTTAATTCTATTTTTGAACCGGCTTCATCTATTACATCAATTGCCTTGTCTGGTAGATATCTATCGGAAATATATCTTTCAGATAATTTAACAGCTGCTTCAACAGCTTCAGCCGGGATTTTTACCTTGTGGTGCTCTTCGTACTTTGACTTTATGCCGTTTAAAATTTCTATGGCTTGTTCTATTGTCGGTTCGTTAACCATAACACGCTGAAAGCGTCTCTCAAATGCAGCGTCCTTTTCAATGTATTGGCGGTATTCTTTGACAGTGGTTGCGCCTATAGCCTGAAGTTCGCCTCTGGCCAGAGAAGGTTTAAGAATATTTGCGGCATCCATAGAGCCCTCGCCGGCGCCGGCGCCCACTATTGTATGAAGCTCGTCAATGAATATGATTATGGAGCCTGATGCTGCTTTGATTTCGCGAATTATAGCCTCTAATCTCTCTTCAAATTCGCCTCTGTGTTTTGCGCCTGCTACCAAAAGAGTCAGGTCAAGTATTAGTATTCTTTTGTTTTTTAAGGGATCAGGCACTTGGCCTGAGGCAATTTTTTGTGCCAATCCCTCCACAATTGCGGTTTTTCCCACTCCAGCTTCACCAATTAATACGGGATTGTTTTTGGTTCTCCGCGTTAAAATTTCCATAACTCTTTCAATTTCATTGTCACGAGCTAAAACCGGGTCAAGTTGTCCTGCTTTTGCCTTGGCGGTAAGGTCAGTCGTATAGGTTTCAAGCACTGATTTTGAAATTTTGGCTCCGTCTTTTTGATCTTGGGTTTCTTTATTTAGCTGAGTTTCATCTTCTAAACTCTGATCTTTTTTGAGTTCGCTTACCGCTTTTTTTATTTTATCTTCATCAATATGATTTTCTGCGAGAACCTTTGAGGCAGCTGTCTTATTATCTTTGAGGATTTGCATTATTACATGATAAGGTTCCAAATAATCTTTGCTTTCAGATTTTGCAAGCTCTAGGGCTTTTTGAAAAAGCTCCATTGAAGCAGAGGAGAACTCGCTTTGGCCGTGGAAATCGCCTCTAGGAATTTTCTGAAAAACGTCATCCTGAATTTTTTTCGCATCAACATTGCATTTTTCAAATAAAATAAATCCAGTAGGGGATTCAAGGATGGCAAGAAAGATATGATCCGGGTCTATATATGGCGAATTAAAAAGTTTTGCTTTTTCAACTGCTCCTTTTAGAATTTCAAGCAAATCAGGAGAAAAATTCGTAAAAATATCTTCCGACTGGGTAATAAGCATTAATCCCTCCTATATTTTCATCACTTATTTATTATACCATAGGGCTTTGCGGATTGTCTTGCGGTTCTTCACTTGCCATTTGCATCTGGTTTTCCTTGGTTTCGCTTTCTTTTTTCGCTTTGACAGCTACCAAATCATCTTCGTTTTCTGTTTTTTCTTCACTGCTTGTTAAGGCGGATAAAGCCTCTTTTGCCGCTTTGAGTTTAGCTTTGATATATCTGACAATATCAGTGGCATCGTAACCGCCTACCATCATAAAAGGTAAAATTTCTTTAGTTTCGTCAAGCGCTTTCTTCCTTTCTATTTCTTGGGGCGAAATAAATCCATTCAAAACACTCTGCAATTTCTTAATTTCATCTTGTATCCATTCTTTTCTTGTTTTGCCGGCAGGAACTGGTGCTTCAAGATAGTGTTTCTTCCACATTAACTTTGAGTTTGCGAAATCTGCATCTTTGTCAATTGTTTCAACAATTGAATTTGTGGCGCTATCTAAGTTTTCTGGTGAAGGATTTGTTTGAAGGTTTAACAAATCTGCTACTACCGCACCTTCTTTTTCAAGTTGGACAAAATTTTCATCGCCGACTTTTTGTCCGTATTCAAGTACTCTCTTGAGCGCTGTATATTCTTGCTTTTCTTGTTCGTCTTTGATTTTTTCAGGATAAGTAAGCTTGGTTGCAATTTGTGCCACGACATTCTTTTTGTCTTGCTCTGGCGAATACTCTAGTGACTCTTTAATCTTGTTGATTGCTTTGATGCTAAGAGAAATTATTGGCTGACTAGTCTGATTAGCTTTACTTAATTGTTTTTCTAGTCTTAGCAGGTAATCATATAGCGTCTTATCTGGTACTTTGTAGGTTTGTTGGAATATCTTTGTGCTTGACTCGTCACCTTGATAAATACTCGTCAAGTTTTTTGAAAAATTATTAAGAGAATTTTGGTAAATCTGATTAGCGACGTTGGAGGACAGATAATGTGTGATGTTTTTAGTGATGGCATTATTCAGGGATGTAGCTGTCTTTTCACCCATCAATGACTTCATATAAATGCTGTTTTTGATTGCACTATATTTTTGTTGTTCTTGTTGGTTCTCAATTTTTTCGGGGTTTGAAATTTTGTCCAAAACTTCTGAGGATTTTTGCAATATTTCTTTGTTTTGTTCAATTTTGGTAAGTTGCGACAATTTTTCTCGGCTTGAAGTTGCCATTTTACTAACTTCTGGCAAGACGCCTGCCTCGTAAATCAACTGTGTAATAGGCATTTTTTCATTAATTTTACTGACAATTTCTCTCTCAACGATTTTTGGCGCTGGCTGGCTACCTAAAACAAATGGAAGATTTTTTTGAATAATTTCTTTCTTGATGATTGGGCCCGGAGGAGGGGTTTTGGGCTCGGGCGGGGGATTGTGAGTGGTAACGCTTGAAAGATAATTTTTAATTGCTGATTGGTTAAAGGTGTTGATTATTTTATTGCCCGCCTGTATTGAAATTGACATTATTATTCTCAAGAGCAAGAAGGGCAGTATTATTGCCGCCCAAATCATAAGAAGCGCAATTATGTAGCGCATATAGGTGTCAGTTTCTGACAGGTTGTTGCCACTTCCAACTTCGTTGCCCATTTGCATTTTGCCTCCCGATACGCCCGGGGGAAGCAAAATGATATTAGTGCCTGACTGATAAATGTTACTGGGCGGCTCAACATTATCAGTGCCAGTTTGTAAGGGTATTCCGCTTTGTCTTGTAACGCCGCTTGGCAAAAACGTCGGGGTAATTTTTGTTTGTTGCCAAATATATGGTACGGCAACAAGGAAGATAATAAATAAAGGCCCTAAAAAGAGCCAACGACCAAATTCTCTAAGCCATACTATGGCAACATTTCTTATAGCAGAGAAAGCTAAACAAGGGAAAATAAAAGGCGAAAAAATTACCAAAAGCCAAAGTAACACTATTCTTAAAATAATTACTCCTGCTATAACGTAAGTTGTCCAAGTTGTTAACTTAACAAGTAGAAGGTTGTTGTTAATGGATTCCTCTAAATTTGGGTCAGTGTTTTTGAATCCTTGGAAATCTTGATATTTAAAACTAACTGATAGCAAATCTTCTGCTCTAAGAGGTCTGGTTATCTGATGGCCTGCTGCATCGCGGGTAGATATTCTAGCAAGTTTGCTTTGAAAATTATCAACTGTTTTTATAATAGTGACTGAAACGGCATAGGAAAGATAACTTGCTGCTAAGGCAATGAGGAGGATGACAACGGTCCTTTTTTGTTCCCGTGCCCAACTGGCTCTAAATATTAATCCAAATGCTATAATTACTAAAATAATAAAGACAACTATAGTGTTGACAGCGACAATTTTCTGCCAAGCATTTTTGATTGCACTGGCATTTTGAGAAAACCCCGCGTCTTTTATGGTTAGGGTCCAGTTTAGAACTTCTCTTGCTCGCGCTGCTGCTTTTCCTATGGCAGTTACAGTTGGGTCAGGTTGAAAGTTTGCTGCACGGCATACATTAAATAAGCCCAGAGCAAAAACACAGGCCAATGCAAAAATTGCAAGAAGAACTTTGATTTTTTTCTGATGCCTGATATTTCTCCTTTCCTTTTCTATTTTATTATTATAGCAGATTATCTCTGGCCTAAAAAATATCATAATAATTAGGCAAATTTACAATCTACCTGTAGCTAAATTAACAGAATTTGTCATAAATTGTTGCCCAAAATTCATAATCTTTAGCTTATAAAATCACCCACCGGGAAGGTGGGTTGCTATTTTTCTCAAGTTGTCTGGCCGCTAAACTGTTAGTTTGTCACTGGCGACCGGCCGAATAACCAACTTCAGCTAATTTTATGGGTTTTCTGGTACAGGCGGGGTAAGGGTAGATTTTGTTGATGTAGAATTGCCAGTTGACAGATAAGGACACTCTTTGTCTTTTCTTGTTTCAAGGCATTTCCAGTATTTGATTGTTTGGGAAAGGTCAAGGATGTTAATTGTATATTTTGCCTCATCGGGATTATCAACCAAATTATAGTCGGCATTTTGTTCTTTCCAATGGGTAGCAATTGCGTTGATATCAAGTCCATTGACAATTCCGTCATCTAGAGCATCGCCAGCAAGCTGGGGCGATTGAGGAACTGGCGGCCTGTCAGTAGGAGCATTTGACGGCTCAGGAGGAACGGGTGGGGTTATTACTTCTGCTGATGGCTGATTTGACCACATCCAAAAACTCAGAAAGCCGACTAATGCCACAACAATAATAGTTGAAACGAAAGTAATGAGAATAGCTTTTTTGCTCATTTTGGATTGCTTAATTTTAAATATACACTTGCGCCTTCAATAGTTGGAATTAAATGTGCCTGCAAATATATTTTATCATTTTTTGAAAGTAAAGCGAATCTCTCCTGCGGCAGAGAAAACTGATCTATATCCAAATGCTCTTTAAGGAACTGCTTGACTATTTTTTGGGGTAGACGGGCTATTAATTTTTGAGGGCGGGAATAGAAAATATCAACAAATTCTTTTTCATTTAGTGAAAAGCGCAAATTTTCAATGCCGTCTTTTTTAATTTGTTTTATAAGGGCAATAAAAACTTGTTTCTCTGGCGGTTGGGTTACTGGCTTTGGTTTGGTTTCTTCTCTGGAGAGCTTTTGCGCCAAATGATATAATCTTTCGCGAATTTTTTTCTGTATTTTTTCTTTTTCAATCGGCGGAAAGATTTTAAGCGGCGGAAGCTCCAGAGGGGAAGCTGGTTTCTTGATGATGTTTTCTGTTTTTTTGATTTTGACAGGAGGTTTCTTGGTGCTTAAAGCTGGCGACTTACGATTAGCATTCCTACTGGCCAAAAATTTCTTGAAATTAGGCACGCCGCGGAGCTTGATAACCTTGCGAGGGAGTAGAAGCTGCGGCTTTTTAGTGCGAATTTGGCGAATCATCCGACTTTTGCGCTCAACAATATAAAAACTAGCAAAGCCGTTGAGAGTGACTTTACCTTTTGCTTTGAGAAGCTCAACAATTTCCTCCTCAATTGCCTCCAGAACCTTTGTTGTTTGGGCAATTGGTAGCTTGGTCTGTTGGCTGATTGACCTTGCGATATGTTCTCGATTGACAAAAGTTTTTTGCATTAATTATAGAATAGCACAAAAGTTAATCCAAAATTTAAAATATTAAGTTCAAAAATTTTCAATTGCAACTTTGTGCTTTGAAATTTGCATTTTGTGTTTGTATTGTGGCATTAATAAATTGTGTCTTTACTTTTAACTTTTACTTTTTAATATGGCAACATTATATCGCAAATACAGACCGCAGGTTTTTGAGGAAATTATTGGTCAGGAGCCAATTGTCAGAACTCTAAAACAAGCTCTTGAAACTGACCGGCTTGCCCATGCTTATTTATTTTCTGGTCCCCGCGGTGTTGGAAAGACCACTCTCGCGCGGATTTTGGCCAAAGCGGTTAACTGTGTTGAAACTAAAAATCGGCCCTGCGGCAAATGCGAAAATTGCAAGAGCATTGCCGAGGGTAAATTTATTGATTTGATTGAAATTGACGCGGCATCAAATCGGGGCATTGATGAAATAAGAGTTTTGCGCGACAAAATTCAGTTTGCTCCAAGCGTGGGGAAAAAGCGCGTTTATATTATTGACGAAGTGCATATGTTAACCCGCGAGGCTTTTAATGCTCTTTTGAAGACGCTTGAAGAACCGCCTGACCATACTCTTTTTATTTTTGCTACTACCGAAATCTTCAGGGTGCCGGTAACTGTTATTTCTCGCTGTCAGAGATTTGATTTTCGTCTGGGTAGCGATGAAGAGATTAAACAAAGCATTCTTCAAGTTGCTAAAGCGGAAAAATTAAAAATTCCTGATGAGATTGTCCGTTTAATTGTGAAGGCGAGCGGCGGCGCATACCGAGATGCTCAATCTTTGCTTGACCAGCTTTCTCCATATCTTTCAAAGGGGGAATTAGAACTTAAAGAAGCTCTAAAAATTTTGAATTTAGCTGCTCTTGAGCAGGTTTTAGAATTGATTGATATTTTGCGTTCAAATGATGCAAATCGAGCAATTGAATATATAAACCAACTTGCTACAAGCGGCATTGATTTTGTTGATTTTATGGAAATGCTGATATCTAAACTGCGGGATGAATTGATTCAAAAATTAAAACTTAATGATGATGTCAGCTGGGAAAAAAATGCTCTGGAGAGGCTGATTAAAGCGGCGGAGGAGGCTAAGAGTTTGCCTTTGCCAGCTTTGCCTCTGGAATTGGCGGCAATAGATTTAACGCGAGAATCTCCAAAGAACATCGATGTTAAAGATGTTGAAGCGCAAAATCTTCTGCCCAAAGCCTCTGCTAACCGACGAGATGAGGAGCAGCCAAAAGAGGAAAAAGGTGAAAAAGATAATAATAACCGCGACCCGCAACCTGCGCCAAACCCCAAGCGTCCAAACCCAAGCGGCCAACACTCTAAGGATTTTCCTCGCGACCAACGTAGCGCCATTATTGAGGTGGTTAGCCATAAAAACAAACCCCTTGGCGTGCTTTTGGCGGGGGCTGAGTGGACACTTGACGAAAAAACTCTTTGTTTTACAGTAGAATATCAGATCTACAAAGAGAAAATTATGAGCAAGGTGTGCCGCCAAATATTAGACCAAGCAATTGAAAAAATTTTGGGCGCTCCCCTTAAAATTGAATGTCAAGTTAAAAAAAAGAAAGAGATTGAAGAGGAAATAGAAGAGGTGTTTGGTGAGTAATTTCAAAATAGCAATGCACAATAAAATTACAATTCAAAATTAAGATGGCAAAAGAACAGACAGAACAGACAGGAAGAATTCCGCCGCAGAATATTGAGGCCGAGCAGGCAGTGCTGGGCGCGATTTTAATTGACAAAGATGCGCTTTATAAAATTGCCGGAATGGTTACTGAGGAGGATTTTTATCGGAACGACCACCGTGAGATTTTTGCCGCAATGTTAAGTTTATTTGAAAAAAGAGAGCCGATTGATTTGGTAACTCTAACCGATGAGCTTAAAAAGAGAAAAAAGCTTGAGGCGGCAGGAGGAGCAACCTATCTTGCTCATCTGGCAAATGAGACTTTGAGTTCAGCCCATATAATTCAGCATGCCAAAATTGTGAGCGAGAAAGCAATTTTGCGTCGGCTGATTCGTGCGGCAACCCAAATTATTGAGGAAAGCTACTTGGAAAAAGATGAAATTCCGGTTATCTTGGATCGCTCTGAGCAGGTTTTATTTTCTGTTTCCCAAAAGTTCAATGTGGATAAGTTTGTGCCGGTTAAAGATATTTTAGTTGATACTTTTGACCGTATTAATGAATTGCATGAAAATCGGGGACAACTTCGCGGGGTTGCCTCTGGCTTTAGAGAGCTAGATAATTTGTTAGCTGGTTTTCAAAAATCAGATTTAATTATTATTGCTGCTAGACCTTCAATGGGTAAGACGTCTTTGGCTTTAAATATTTCTGCGCATGTTGCGGCGCGAGAAAAGATTCCGGTTGGTATTTTTTCTCTTGAGATGAGCCGCGATCAGGTAGTAGATGCATTTTTAACAATGGAAGCAGGAATTGATTCTTGGCGGCTGAGAACAGGAAATTTGCGCGAAGATGACTTTACTAAATTAAATTATGCAATGGGAGTGTTGTCTGAAGCGCCGCTTTATATTGATGATTCGCCTCTTGTATCTATAATGGATGTCCGCACCAAAGCCAGACGCCTGCAGGCAGAAAACGGCTTGGGACTTTTGATTATTGATTATTTGCAGTTGATGGAATCTGGAAAAAAATCAAGTGGGGGCGATATCAACAGGGTCCAAGAAGTTTCAGATATTTCCCGCGGTCTTAAAGCTCTTGCCCGAGAGCTCAAAATTCCAGTTATTGCTCTTTCACAGCTTTCGCGAGCAGTGGAAGCAAGACACCCGAAAATTCCGCAACTTGCAGATTTAAGAGAATCGGGTTCAATTGAGCAGGATGCAGATGTGGTAATGTTTATTTACCGGGAAGAATATTATGACCCTGAAACAGAAAAGAAAAATATCGCCCAGATTTTAGTCCGCAAGCACCGCAATGGTCCGACAGGCGAGGTTGAGCTCTATTTTCATCCAGAGTTCAGGCGCTTTTCAACGATTGAGCGAAGGCGAGAGGCAGAGGAGCCGGAAGTATAAACTGATTTTTTCTTGATTGAATTTGATGGAAATAAAATAGAAAATCAGTAATTTTTTCGCGGTATTCTTATTTGGAGCGCAAAATCAATTTTTCTTTCATGTGAACCTTCCGGAATTTCAGTTCCGGCTTTCACGAAGCGAAAAACTGATTTTGCTTCCTAAAACGAATAATGCTCAAAAATTACTGATTTTCTTTCTGGAAATAGAGACGGTCAAAAATCAGTAATTTTTTCGCGGTATTCTTATTTGGAGGCGGAAAATGAAAAGAGCGGACGCTAAAGGAGTAATCGGCAATAAATAATTTTAAATTATGTACCGCTCCAGCAATCCGCTCTTTTCTTAAGCCAAAACCTTTTCCTAACCCGCCTCTTAGGGCGGCCTAAGACTTTGCTTGGCTTATCTCACGAGTGCTGTAAAGGAACCTGATTTTGTCCGATTAAGAAGTATGAGTTCACCCCTCCTTCTCAACCTGACAAGTATATCTTATCACATGTTATATAATTTTGTCAAGCCCCAATGCCTCGACCGTCAAGGTGCTTACAAAAAATAAGCTAACTGATATTATAAATTTATGTTTTCCGCTATCAAAAATATTTTTGTTAAGGAGAATTCTGTAAAAGGAGCAAGTATTATTTTGGTTGTTACTCTAATGTTCTCTAATGTTCTTGGCGTTATTCGCGACCACTTTTTGGCACAGAAAATTCCGACTGACCGACTTGATATTTATTTTGCCGCCTTTCGTTTGCCTGATTTGATTTTTAACGTTTTAATTTTAGGAGCCGTTGCTGCTGCTTTTATTCCCGTTTACTCAAGGTATTTAAAGGAAAAAGGGCAAAAAGAAGCAACAGAACTAGCACAAAAAACGATTACTGTCGGGGCTGTTTCAATTGCTATCTGCTTGATAGTTCTTTTCTTTATTATGCCTGCTGTGATGCGTTGTTTAGTGCCTAATTTCTCTGCCGACAAACGCCAAGATACAATTATTCTAGCGCGTTGGTTGCTGCTCTCGCCATTTTTTTTCACTCTCTCTTATTTTTTGGGAGGAATTCTCAACTCACATAAACGTTTTTTTGCTTATTCAATTGCTCCATTGATTTACAATCTTTCAATTATCGTTGCTGTTTTGCTTTTTGCCGGCAAAATTGGTGTTAAGGGGGTGGTCATTGGAGTTATTGTTGGCGCCTTTTTGCATATGTTAATCCAGCTTCTTGCTGTATCTAAAGTTGGCTTTCGTTTTGCTTTTAAGTTTGATTATCAAGATCCGGGTGTAAAGAAAATTATTCGCCTGATGATTCCCAGAGCAATTGGGTTGGGTGCAAATCAAATTTTGCTGGTTGCTTTTACCTCGTTTGCTTCGGCTTTTCCCGGGGGAATTGCTATTTATAATTTTGCCGATAATATCCAAACTGTGCCCTCGGTAATTTTTGGCAATTCAGTTGCTTTGGCTGTTTTCCCAACTTTAGCTGGATTATCTCTTAGCAGAGTAGGGGAAAAGAAGGAGTTTCAGCGATTCTTCACGCGTTCAGTACGGGCAGTTTTATTTTATCTTGTTCCTTCAACAGCAATGCTAATTGTTTTGCGAGCCCAAATTATCCGTTTGATTTTGGGGTATGGGTTTTTCGGCTGGTCGGACACAAAAACTGCTACCGCAACGCTTGGTTTTTTCGCTTTAGGAATTATTGCTCAAGGGTTGCTGCCGCTTTTTGCTCGCAGTTTTTACGCCATGCACGATACCAAAATTCCGATGTATTCATCTATTGCCGCTATTTTTGTCAGTATTATTCTCGGGTTTGTTTTGTCCCGCTTATCAACTGATACAGTTAGCGGAATATCTTCTCTTGCTTTAGCGTATTCTATTGGTAGCTGGCTCAATCTTTTGCTTTTGGTTGTTCTGCTTAATAAGAAGATCGCCATTAACTTTAATGGATTGCTTATTTTTATCTTAAAAGTCATAGTTTTGACACTTTTGATGGGAGTGGTTATGCAGTACACTAAAGTTGTAGTTTCTAGTTTTGTTGATATTGACCGAGTGAGATTTTTGGCTTTGCAAATGATTTTGGCTTTGATTGCGGGCGCTGCCGTCTATTTGGGAGCGGCATGGCTGCTTGGCTTTAAAGAGGTCAAATCGTAAAATGGCAAAAAAGACCCGAGCTGATTTTTATAAAGACCTAGATGAGTTTAAGGAAGGAGGGGGCTGCTGCAGCTGCTTGAATTTTGCTGTTTTGTTTATAATTGCGCTTCTCTTGGTAGAGGGAGTACTTTTTTATTTGGGGAGGAATTTTAAAGCAAAGCCAATTGTAGGGACGGCAACTAAAATAAATCAGCCGGCTGAAGTTTCCTTTTCAAAAGTTGAATTGAATAATCAGGAATTTCAAGTCGTGATTTCAGAAGGGGTTTTGTGTTCAAGAGTAGCGAAGCTCAAGGGATTGCAAAATGGTTTATCCTGTTCCATTAATTATGACGGCATTGAGATAGAAGGGAAATTATCTGCCTTGTCTTTTTCAAACAGTGCTGTTGTTTTGCGGCCAAGAGTTACTGATAATAAACTTGAATTTGAGGTTGTTAAAGTAACAATTGGCAGAGTTCGCGCTCCTAGATTTATGGTGTCACATGCGGGCGATATAGTTTTACAAGCTCTAAGGCAGGATGTTCCCGATTTGAAAGATGCGAAAATAAAGAGTGTTGAACTTAAAGAGGGAATTGTGGTAATCTCTGCTGAAAGAAAATAACTTAAAATGCAAATGTCAAAACGCAAAACTATATCTCAAAACCTTAAAACTTTAATCAAATTTTTTAAAAGTTAAACAGTTTGTTGTTTGGGTTTTGAGCTTTGAGTTTTGGATTTTGAGTTAAAAAAATGAATATTAGGAATTTTGTGATTATCTCCCATATTGACCACGGTAAGTCTACTTTGGCTGATCGCTTTTTGGAGTTAACAGGAACAGTTGAACCGCGCAAAATGCGGGAGCAAATTTTGGACTCAATGGATTTGGAGAGGGAAAGGGGGATTACGATTAAGCTTCAGCCGGTTCGTATGTTTTGGCAACCAAAACATACGAAAATTTCCAAAAACAAATATCAAAATTCTAAAAAAGAAGAAAATCCCAAACTAATTTCGGATTTTGGATTTGGTACTTCGGATTTGTCAGGTTCAAAATATACTCTAAACCTGATTGATACGCCGGGGCACGTGGATTTTTCGTATGAAGTGGAGAGATCTCTGGCCGCGGTTGAGGGGGCGATTTTGCTGGTTGATGCGACCAAAGGTGTGCAGGCGCAGACGCTGGCAAATTTAGAGCTGGCAAAAAAAGCCGGCTTGGTAATTATTCCTGCGATTAATAAAGTTGATTTGCCGGAGGCGCGGCCCGAGGAAGTGGCATATGAGGTTGCCGAGATTTTGGATTGTTCGCCTGATGAGATTCATTTTATTTCTGCCAAAACTGGCGAAGGGGTTGAGGCGCTTCTTGAAAGCGTAATTGAAAAAGTACCGCCGCCACGCCCGCCAAAGGTTTCCTATCCGCGAGCTCTCGTTTTTGACTCATTTTATGATGATTATCGCGGGGTGGTGGTTTATGTCAGAGTTTTTGATGGAGAGTTCCGGCAGGGAGATGAGATTCTATTTGCCCGGCAGGACAAAAAAACCGAGGCTAGCGAAATTGGTATAATTCAGGTTGGATTAAAATCAACTGGGAAATTATCTACCGGCGAAATTGGTTACATTGTTACTGGTTTTAAGGAGGTGAGTGAAGCGCGTGTAGGGGAGACGATTATAAAATGTCAAAGTGCCAGTCTTCCTGCTGAGCTTTTGCCCGGCTACAAAGAGCCCCAGCCGATGGTTTTTGCCGAAGTTTATTCTGCGTCTGGAGAAAATTATCAAAAATTACGAGATGCTCTTCAGAAATTAAGGCTTTCCGATTCTTCAATTAGTTATGAACCCGTCTCATCTAAAGCTTTTGGTTTTGGTTTTCGGCTGGGATTTTTGGGGCTTTTGCATCTTGAAATTGTCAAAGAGCGGTTGGAGCGCGAGTATGACCTAGAGCTAATTGTGACAACTCCAACGGTTAATATAAAAAAAGACAAAGAAGGAAATTATTATGAGCCGTGGGTAAAAGCGGAAATTATCTTGCCGAAGGACTGTATTGGTGCGGTCATTGGGCTTTTGGAGATGAGGCGCGGAGTACAGCAAAATCTGCGTCATCTTGATGAAAAGGTAATTTTGGAGTATGAGATTCCGCTATCTGAAATTATTGTTGATTTTTATGACCAAATTAAGTCGGTCACCAAAGGTTATGGCTCGCTAAATTATGAGGTCATTGGTTGGAGAGAATCAGATTTGGTAGAGCTTGATATTTTAATTGCTGGTGAGAAGGTTGAGGCTTTTTCTCGAATGGTTTATCGCGGGTTTGTTGAAAGGATAGCGCGGCGGACGGTGGAAAAATTAAAAGAATTTGTGCCAAGGCAAAATTTTGAAGTGAAAATTCAGGCGGCGGTAGGCGGGCGGATTGTCGCGGCGGAGCGGATTGCGCCTTATCGCAAAGATGTAACTGAAAAACTTTATGGCGGAGATGTGACGCGTAAGAAAAAATTGCTTGAAAAACAGAAAAAGGGAAAAAAGAAAATGGCTAAAATCGGCCGGGTTGATTTGCCAACTGATGTTTTTGTTAAACTTTTGAAATATTAGAACTATTGGGGGACGGAAAGCCCGCCAAAGATACAATCTTTAGCGGGCTAGGAAAAGGCATCTTTTTGCGGATGCCTGAGAGGTGGACCAAGCTTATAGCATACTCCGTTCACGATGAAGTGTGAGGAGCAGTTGTGTACACAGAGCAAGTCCTGCTTAGCCAGTTCAACTAACTGGTCGAGACCAACGGTAATGACTTCCTTGTCTCTGCGGAGGGTTAGTTTGACTGGCTCTCTACCCAATTTTTTGTACTCATTTTCCAATTCAAATAAGCGTTCGAGTCTTCCTACCCCGACTTTCTCCATATATGGAAGACACTCCATAGAGCGGCGGTATGGCTGGTATACCAGTATTTCGGCTAGATAATCTCTGAGGCTCTGTTGTTTCTTATCTGTCATTGCTCTGCCTCCTTTTTACTTGGTTAGCTTGGTCCTGCCTGTCAAAAAACTACTTGAATTGTAGATGGCGGATAAAGTCTTGTCAAATTGGTATCATAAAGTTGTGATTTATCTCATTTTTCTTGATTTTTTTTGGTCGGTGGCGGCGCTTTGGGTTGATATGCCGAAACTGCCAGATATTCCAATTTGGGCGTGGCCAGCTGTCGTGATTTGCCCGATTTATCCAATTCTTTTGGCGCTGGTTTGGCTTAAGATTTATAGAAAACAGAAGCTAAATAAATACTTGCTGGCGTTTGCTTCAATTCCGAGCGCGATTTTTGGGGTCTTGGCGCTAGTTTATTATCAGATGCTGATGGCGCAAAACGGGTTTGACTGGCGTGATTTCGGACAAATTTTTTGGGTTTTGTTTTACAGCGGCCAGGGTTGGTGGCTGATTTTAAAATATAAATTTAGAGGGTTGCCGATTTTGGCGGTTTGTGGATATTTAACAGTTAAATTTATTTTGGATTATAAGTTTTTAACTTTTGGATATTTGGAAGTCGGGGATATAGCGGCAGAAAATAGAGTTTTGCTTTTTGGCTTGGCTTTGTTTTTGTTGGCTGTTTTGAGTATTTTTGCTCTGATAAAAAAAACAAAGGGCCTCAACGGATGAAATTCGCGAGGCCCTTGGGGCCGCGTCTAGTCAGCGACGCGGCCAAGAAGTACGCGTCGCCATCCTTGATCGAGAAAGAGAGAACCTTCCTCGATCACTCCTTTTCCTTCGTAGGTTTTTCCCTCCTCAAGGAGAGCAAAGCTCCCAGTCGGCTGGGAAACATGGATGAAGCCGAAGGGGGGACACTTCTTGATACTAATGCTTCCTCTCCGCAGCTCTACTACCATCCAGCTTTCAAGCGTTACTATCCTCATAGACTCCTCCTTGCTTGAAACAGCAACATTAGCTCTCTGCGATTCTCTGTCTGATGTTGCTGACAGTTTCCTCGAGCTGCTCTTTCAGTTTCTCGATGCTTCCGTTGTTCTTCACCGTATAGTTCGCCTTAACCCTCCCTGTCTCAACCTCATCCGGATTTATCCGGGATGCGGGATAATCCGGTTTCTTTATCCTTTTTTCGCAGACCTCCTTCCGCGCTGATACCCTGATTATGAAGCAGTGATCAGGGTTAGTGAGTGTATTGCACCTGACCCAGTGAGCTTCGTCGTAGAGATGGACATCTGGGATGTGCACAACCACAAGCCGGCTGTCTTTGGGCGCCAGCCGGCGGACTAGGTTCTTGATTCTTGATTCGGCGAGGTTGATAAGGTAATAGCCGCTCAGCTCTATACGTGTTCTCTTGCTATGCTTGAGCAGCTCTTTGCGAAATCTGGCGGTTGAGGGATTGATAAAAAGTGCCTCAAGATCCCACTTGAGAGGTTCAGTCAGAGGGACCAGAAGATGAAATGCTTCTGGCCAGAGCTCCCGGATTATTCCTGAGGCGACATGCTTGCCTGCCCCAGGCATACCGACAAAACCCAAAATTATGGTTTGTCTGTTGCTATTCATCTGTCTCTACTCCCTTGCGTGAATGTCAAACAGCGTCAAGCCCAATTGCATTGTAAAATTAAAATCAAAAAAAGCAAATAGTTGCTTTGCTAACAAAAGCTAGTTTGTAAAATTATTTATCCAGAGTTCTTTTTTGTTAAATGTTCCTGATAATCGTAAGGCGTGTCGGGCTTTGCCTCTTTTTTCTCCGCCTCAATGAGCTTAACTAATTTATCAATCAAAATTTTTGGGTCGCTGTCATAGACAATTTTAGGATTTGGTCTGTTACAGGCTTCAACAATTTCTTTGATTTCATCCGCCGCGCCGCCGGTTTCAGTTAAAACCCCAATTGGTTTATGGTCTTCAAAAGCTATTGTAAATTCATTTAAAGTGCCAATTCTGCCACAGACAGTAATCACTGCGTCAGAAGCGCGAGTCAAAAGTAAATTTCGGCCGGAATATCCAAATCCTGTGTAAATAATGATGTCAAATTGGTCAATAGGCAGTCTGTAACGCTTGACATGTTCAATCTCGGAAGATGCAGGAGAAATGCCAATTGAAAATCCGCCCGCCTCTTTGCAGCCGACAGCGGCCCAATAGGGAACACCAATCGTGGCGCCAGTGACCAAAACACCGTTATGGGCAACGATTTCTTTGGCTAAAAGCTTTGTCTTCTCCATTGCATCCGGCGCGCAGGAATCAGTTACTGCTGCGCCTGAAACACAAAATTTATATTTCATTTTTACCCTTCTTTATTTTATAAACTTTTGACTAATATTATATCTCAATTATCTCGCCATAGCGGGGGATTGTAGTTTTTATTGCCAATTCCGCCTCAATTAAAGGCTTGAGAGTTTCTTTAGCCTTTTCCTCGCCGTGGACAAGCATAACTTGCTTGACAGCTTTGATTTTTGAAACCCAGAATTTGAGTCGCTCTTGGTCAGCATGGGCTGAATACGATTCAATTGCCTCAACACGGGCTTTAACTTCCACTTCCTCACCCATTAATCTTACTCGTTTTGCTCCATCATAAAGCGCCCGCCCCGGTGTTCCTTTAACTTGATAGCCGACAATTAGTAAAATTGTGTTTTCTTGAGGTAAAAAGAATCGCTCGTGGTATACAATTCGGCCTCCATTTGACATTCCGCTTCCGGCAATGATGATTTTAGAGCCGTTATTTCGGTCAAGCGCTTTTGACTCCTCAATGTTTTCAATAAATTTAAGTCCGGGGAAATCAAAGAAATTGTCTCCGTGTGCAAGCAGAGCCTTGGCTTCTTCATCAAAATACTCGGGATAATTTTTGTAAATTTCAGTGGCTTTGATTGCAAGCGGCGAGTCAATGAAGACAGGAACTTTAGGAATACGGTTGTTTTCAACTAGCTGGTTAAGCTCGTAGAGAATTTCTTGAGTGCGCTCCATTGCAAAAGACGGCATTAAAACTACCCCTTTGTTTTTAGTGGCGTCCTCAATGATTCGCTCCAGCCGCTCTCGTCTTTTTTCCCATCTTTCATGGTTTCTATCGCCATAAGTTGATTCCATTACTACATAATCAGCTTGGGGAATTATATCGGTGTTGCGCAGGATTGGCACTGGCGGGTTGCCTAGGTCGCCTGAAAAGACAATAGTTTTCCCTTCAGTTTTAATTTGGACAATTGCCGAGCCTAAAATATGGCCTGCATCAAAAAGGGTGATTTCAATGTCTTCAGCAGGTCTGAAGGTTTGATAATAATCACGAGTTTCAAAGAGGGAAGTGGTGTTCATTACATCGTTTTGGGTAAAAAGCGGCTCAACTTTTAAGTCCTTGGCGGTATCTCCTAAAAGTTTGCAGGTGTCTTCTAAAAAGATGCGGGAAAAATCAGAAGCTGCCGCGGTGGCGTAAATTTTACCTTTGAAACCAGATTTATATAAATAAGGAAGGCGACCAATATGGTCAATATGGGAATGAGTAGCAACGACAAAATTTATTTCAGCTGGATTATAAGGAAACTTTTCCCAGTTTTTTCGCTCTTGTTCCTCTCCGCCTTGAAAAAGTCCGCAGTCAACTAAAAATTTAGTCCCACCAGTTTCAACTAAGTAGTTTGAGCCGGTTACACCTTCAGTTGCACCATAGAAAGTAATTTTCATTCGGTGCTCCTTGCATTTCCGCTGGCTGGCGGATTATTTTCGGATTCTTCTACTCCTATAATCTGCAACGCTGAACTCGTGCCAATGCGGTTAGCACCGGCTTCAATCATAGCTTGAGCTTGCTCAAGAGTGTGAATTCCACCTGATGCTTTAACACCCATTTTCTCTCCGACAGTTTGCCGCATAATTTTGATATCCTCAACAGTTGGAGTACGCGGGCCAAAGCCGGTTGAGGTTTTAACAAAAGCCGCGCCGGCGGATTGGGCAACTTTGCAGGCGTGGATAAGCTCGTCGCGGGTCAAAAAACCAATTTCCATTATTACCTTGAGACCCGCCGGCGCGATTGCTTGGGCAACTTGGCGAATTTCATCTTCAACATATTGCCAATTGCCGTCTTTAACCGCGCCGATATTAATCACCATATCAATTTCTGTTGCGCCATCCTCTAAAGCCGTTTTAGCTTCGTTAATTTTTTCTTCTGTGGTGGTAAAGCCATATGGGAAGCCGACAACGCAAATAATATCAGTAGTTTGTCCTTCAAGGGCGACTTTGGCATCTTTAACCCGAAATGGCGTTACACAAACACTATGAAATCTGTATTGAATGGCATCGGCACAGAGTTTTTTAATGTCTGCCGCAGTTGCCTCTGGTTTAACGTTGGTTGAATCAATGTATGAAGCAATATCCATTTTCCCCCTTTATAATTTTACAAATTTTGCCCGCCTGCATTACTTTGCTAAACAATGCAGACAAACCCGCCCGCCATCGCAAGCCTGATTTGCTCAGGCGTTGCGGGCGAGTGAACTTTATAAACTAATTTTATATTATACGTCAAAAAGAATTTTCGGCAATTTCAAATTTTGGAATGCTATTTTGATTTGTATTTGCGTCCAAAATTTAGCACGAGCAGTTTTTGCTAAGAGAGGGCAAAGTTAAGTGCACTCCGGGCTATGAGGGTTAACTTGGGAAACTTAAGGTCAAATTTTAATTTGTAAAACTAATGTTAGATAACTAACTGGTAAAAATTCAATTGCGGATTAAAAAAACCAGCTTCTAGCTGGCAAAATAATAATTTTTTTGAATATTTGTTCTTCGTCAAAGCCACAGGAGACAAATTACAAATCTCTGTTGTTGCGGAATAAGGGTGGAGGGCCTGGAGGGGATCGAACCCTCGACACAGGGCTTAAAAGGCCCCTGCTCTACCGCTGAGCTACAGGCCCCCTTTTTGTTTTAAAACCTTTAGGTATTCTAACACTTTTTTCTAATAAATTCAACGTGTTCTGTGATAAAATATAAATGTCGTCTAATATTGTCTATAAAATGGTAATGAGAAAAAAAATAATTTTGGTCTCGGTTGTTTTGATATTAATTTTTGCTGTAGCTTTGGGTTTGCGCCGTTTTATTTTAGGAGATATTCTGACTAAAACATCAAGCAAGGCAGACATAGCTGTTGAAGCCAAAGCGTATCTTGCAACTTACAAAAACAGATCTTTATATCCGCCAAGTCTGGAAGGCTTAGATTCCAAGCAAATTGTCTCCAAAGTAAGTGACCTCAAAGATACAGATTCAAGAGGCAACGATATTGAGGCTTTCGGCAGGTTTAGGAAAAGTCTGATTGGCTATATTGCCAAACTTGAAGGTGTGGAGTTGGGCTCATTTGGTCCGGATACATCCCCAAAGCTAAAAGAAAAAACCCTGTCTTCAATTGATGAAGGCGTATATGCGGATCAAGCCAATACGATTCTTGAAAATCCCGGTTTTGAGAGTTTGTCGCCTGACGGTTATCTGATAGGTTGGCAGAAAGATGTCAATGGCGTCTTGAAACCTGTTAATACGGTGGATACAAAGATTTATCGCTCGGGCGCAAGATCGCTTAAATTATCGCCGGGAAATAACGCTGAAACGGAATTTATCAAAGTGGACAAATCAAAGCTTTATCATTTTTCTGTTTGGGCAAAGACCGACGGTAGCGAAACGCAATTTAAAATATATTCGAAATTTTATGATGCTAACAAAAAGCCAATTAACAGCAATGGTACCTATAGAGATTGCAGCGAACAGACATCTGTAAATGGCAATTGGCAACGATATGTTGATACAGCTTGGGCGGTGCCCACAGATGCCGTTTATCTCACCTTTGTTATTAATACCAATACCAATTGTTCAAAAACTGACATATACTTTGACGATGCCAGCATTATTGATGCCAAGGAGGGAATAGACGAGATTGGTTGCCAGAAATCAGGTAACTCTTATTGTCTTGACCTTGGCAAGACTGACCTTGGTGCCGCCAAAATAACTGCGGATGACGGGAAAAAAGTTGACAACACTATATCTACAGATGACGAGTCTGGAATTCGCTATCGCACTATTCCGTGGTATGGCTATAATTTTCAAATTCCTGCTTTTAATGTTGATGATAATGGTAATCCCAAAAGCCCAATGCTTCTTGAGGTTCGTTATAAAGACAATTACGATAGCTATGCCCCAAGTGGCATTACAACTAGTCGTTGGTATCTCGGCAAGACAAACGATCTTTTTGACCCAAGCGAAAATCTGGTTTGGGATAAACTAAAAAAATCTCTGCAAAGCTATACTCCTCTTGGTGGAAGAGGGGATGGTCAGTGGAAGACATCCCAAGCGCTAATTGATATCAGTCCCTATCCCGGACTCAAAGCCAAAGACGGCTTTTTTAATTTGAAAATATTTAAGCAAGGGGAAAATCTAAAAAGCGTAACAACCGGAAAAATTGAGATACCAGTCAGCTATATATCTATAAAATCAATAAGTGTTGCTGACTCTGAAGTATTCAAAAAAAGGGAGCGTGAACTGTTTGGCTATAATAAAATCATTTTTAAGCCAACTGTTGACAATCAGGGTAATGATTATTCAGGCAAACAATTGGCGTTTTTTAGTTACGATACGACTAGATTAATTTACCCCTATACCGTCCCCAGCAAGGACGAAGTTAACAAACCTCTAGAAATCGTATCTTTTCCGGGCGAGTCAGAATCAGTTAATGGAGGTGTCTATTCGCTTTCACCTGCCGATGTTGATATTTCAGTTGAAAAAGCCGACGAAAAATCCGGGATTGACAGCTCCGATATCAAAATTTATCAAGTTGTATATAACCATCGTGAGAAGAACTCAATTGTTCCCGATTATCTATCTGACTATCATGGGCCCCTAAAGGTTGGTTCCGCTGATGCTCCGACGCAAGGTGTTTGGCTTAAGATTAAAGTCCCCCAAACAGTTTCTGCCGGAGATTATAAATTTAATTTGAAAATTAACTCTTCTTCTCAAAATCTAGTGATACCTCTAACGATTAAAATAATTGGCATCAAGCTGGAAGATGCGCCATATCAACTTATTGCATATTCTGCCGACCCCTTTGTTAACGGCGGAACTGTTGATGCCAAACAACATCTTGAATTTTTAAGAGAATATGATTTGACTCCGATGACTTATTTTAAGTCCGATGACTTGGTCCAATTTCAAAACAATGACATGATTATCAATAAAGATAGCCTTGCTGAATTTGATTCTAGGATAAAACGTTTCAGTCAAGCCGGTGTTTTAAAAAAGTATACCTTTGTGAGTTTTAATTCTGTCAGGGACATGTTTTTGAAAATTTATAACAATCAATATAAAAGCAAAGACGATTTTGGCACGATGTCAAAAGATTCTGATATATACAATAAAATTACAAACCCTGATTTTCAAAAAAAATACCGTCAAGTTCTTACTGAATTTGACAAAATAGGCGATAAATATAATACTACTTTCTATTTTTCTTACGGCGATGAGATTAGCGGTAAGTCCAGTCAAGTCATTTGGCAGGCTCTGCATAAAATACACGAAGGCCAAAAAACGCGTATTTGGGAAACAGTTAACAAAACCGATGTTTGCGAAGAAAAAATTGGTTCGGACACTTCGAACAATTCATTGGCTTACTCTGTTCCCGATGATAAAGTAAAGCCGCTTTCTGACACGGTTGATAGTTTGGTTTGGTCGCTAACGACTTCTTTATCGTTGAGAAGCCCTTGTCAAGGTGCCACTAATGCTTATTACACAACCAATATCTCGCGTATTAAGGATCCTGTTTACCATCGCTATATTGGTAGTATTTTCGCATACGCTAATCAGGTAAGCATTTTTGCTCTTTATACCATGGGACCCGAAGGTAATCCTTACGATGAATTTGACAAACAACTTGGTTTAAGTGATTTTTGGCGCTATAGAGATAGCGCTATAGCTTATCCCACATCTTTTGGCAGGACATACGCGACACCAGTCACAGAAGCAATTCACGAGGGTTATAAAGACGCTAAATTAATTGCAACTCTGGAAAAGCTTATAAAAGAATGTGAATCCTCAAGTTCAGGGTCATCTGGTCTCTGTGGGCAATCAACTACCACTGCGTTACCTAGTGTATCGTCAACGCCAACACCGCCATTATCACCGACACCAAGTGCGAGTTATACTACAACGCCATCGCCTAAAAAAATGGTTTGTGGTGATGCCAATAGAGACGGCAAGGTCAATATACTTGATATAAATGTTGTAGTCAGTAACTGGAAGAAAGTAATGTCAAAGTTTAACTTGGTTGATGGTTCCAAAGATAAAAAGGGAACTATCAATGCTCTTGACCTTTCAAATATTACCTCGCATTGGAAATGCTCAAGTGATAAACAAGACTGTATTTGTGATGATCCAAGTACTTAAAGTTTTGTAAAGCGAGGTAAAAGAGACACACTGCAATAAAAATAAAAAAGGCTTTTGCTATAGATTCCTGCAGGACAGTTGGAAATTTACCTATATTCTAAATTCTTTGAGCCAAGCATTATAGAAGTTTTGTGCGTCAGAGGTTTTAACATCGAGCATCACGATCTGAAACATCTTTTGATCAACGGCATAGTAGATTTCCCAGCGAGAATAGGCCTGCGGCGAGGCGGGAACAGAAATTTTAATTCCGTCGGTCTCGCTGCCATCTTGTTTGGTCAGTTTGATATTATAGTCATCAACCATATTGTCCTTGGTGTCGCCAAAGGCCTTTTCTTTGAGGTGATCAAGCAAGCTTTGGTTTTCGGGGATATTGTAAAAGTCGGTGTCATAGTGAGTGATTGAAATTGACGGCCAACCTTTTTCGCTAGTGTCACCCGACATAAAGGTGTTATCGCCGCCTTCAAGAGTGTTGACCTGGCCCTTGCAAGGTTTGGGGCAGTTGCCAACTGTGTAGTCAGCCGGATACCTAAAGGAATAGCCATATTTATCATTGGTATAACTTTTCCAGTCCGAAGTATCAACAGCTGGCGTGGCAGTTTTGGTGGCGGTTTGGGTGACGATGGCGGCCGGAGTTGCAGTTTTATTCTTTAGTTCTTCAATTTGTTTTTTATAATTTTCGATACTTTTTTTCTCGCGGGAATAAGCGTAAACGCCGCCGGCGGCTACCAGCGCTAGCAAAACTGCAAGCACAATAGTAAAAATAGAGTTCTTTTTGTTGTTCATCTTTCCCCCTTAAGATTATTTATTTTTATTATATCAAATGTATTTCAAATTTTTATCAATCTGCTAAATCGCGATACGAAAAGATTTTTATCTCTCGTAGGTTTCTGTTACATTCTAAAAACGTCCGAAACAATTGTTATTAGATGCGGCGGCGAGAGGTAATAAAAAGAATAAGAGCAATAGGCGAGAGAAGCCAAAGGGTATAATAATCCTTTAAAAAGTGAACGAGATGTGTTTGGGAAATGATTTGCTCTTGAGTGGCGTCGGGCAAATATTTGAAAACAGTTGCGGCGATTAGAACTCCAGTGATAAAAGAATAGGCGAGGATTTCAAATGGTGCCATTAGGTTTGAGTCACGGCCAACAGAAATGTCAGCCTTAGCCGCGACAATTCCGACAATAATTAGGAAGAGAGAAATTTTGATTGTTGCCGGTGAGGCTCCTGATTGGATCCAAGTATTAGCAATTAATTTTTTGCCCTCAAAGAACTGCTTAATTGGTTCTGCCCAGACCGAGACAATTACCATTCCCATATAACATGAAAGGAGAGCAGCCATAATCTTTTCCCGCTGCATCATGAATCCATACAAAACAGTAATTGCCACAAAAATTCCCAAAAACAAATCCCAAGTTGGAACGGTGGGCGCGATGTTTATAACCCCTCCTTAACAGGACAGCTTTAATTTTCTTACATAACATATTATAGCACAGTATAAAATAGTTTATAAAGTTTATAAAGTAAATGCTTGCGATGGCGGGCGGGTAAAGTTTAAGCTAGTGGCTCCACCAAGACCTTTTGGTATTGTCTAAATCTTTGAGTTTTTCCCAGAGTTCTTTTTGTTCTTTTGATAAATGTTCAGGGATTTTAACGCGGACTACCAAAATCAGGTCTCCTTTTTGGCCGCTGCTGGTTTTTCTGCCTTTTCCTTGAAATCTAAATTGCGTGCCGTCTTGCACTCCGGGTGGGATTTCAAAATCAATTTTCTCTCCATTCACGCTCACTGAGAGTTTATCTCCAAGAACTGCTTGGGCAGGAGTAATTTCTACCTCAGCTTGAACGGTAGAAAAGGCTTGCGAGAAGAAATCGCTGAAAATATCTCCAAGTCCGCCTAAACCACCAAAACTAAACTCAAAGCCTTCGCTGCCTCCAAAGTCAAACCCGCCTCCAGTTTGTCTGCTTCCGGCGGAAAAACCTGAAAAATCAAAACCTCCGCCGCTAGTTCCTGAGAATGTTGAGCCAAATTGGTCATATTGAGCGCGCTTTTGCGGGTCAGAAAGAACCTGATAAGCCTCATTTATTTCTTTGAATTTATCGTGATCGCCTCCTCTATCTGGATGGTATTTCAAAGCCAAGCGCCGATATGCTTTTTTGATTTCATCAGTGCTGGCAGATCGCGGAACACCTAAAATCTCATAATAATCTTTCATAGATAATTTTGTAGCTTGTCAGTTAGTTAGTTTTAGAATTTTGATTACTTAATCATTTTACTAAAAAATAGTCCAAGTGTAAAGAAAAGTTTACATTATTATTTGGTTGGGGTTTGGGTGCTGACAGAGGTTGAGGTTGTTGTGGGACTTGCGTTCTCACTTTGAATCATTTGTCCATCATATCCTATGATATTAATTCTAAAAGTCTTGTCTTGAAGGCTAATAGTTGTAAGGGCAATTGAGGAGGCATCAAGAGAGCTAATTTTTCCGCTTGCCAGTAAGTTTTGGTAGGCTTTGATAAAACTTGGCGGGGTGGTCGTCGGACTTGTTATGCATTTAATTTCGTCAGCTAAATCGCGTCTCGCGGCAAAAAGTCGCTTCTTTTTATTATTTTGCATTCCGTCAAAAACAACGACCCAATAGTAGTCTTTGGAGAGCTCGTCAGCGTAAAAGAAAAAACTTTCCTCGCCATTGTTAGTAATTTGTGAACCGGGGTATTTAATTTGCACAGCGCAGAATTTTGCCTTATTTTGCAATGACTGGTTGGCGTCAGCTAAGGCAATCTGGTAGTTTTTCTGATAAGTTGTCTCAATTTGGTCTGTGTTGAGTTGAGGAGCTGATTGAGCCGTAGCTGTAGCTAAACTGTTAGAAGCGGGGGTGATTGAGGAAAGGGCAGGAGGTGGGGTAGCGGCTGGAGAAACTGTAATATCTGTTTTTTTCTCACAGCCGGATAAAGCTAAAGATAAAAATATTGCCACCAGAATAAAAGATGTTTTTTTCATTTTGCCCTCTTTGTCTATTTTATCACAACGTGAAACGTCGCAGGCAAATAAAGACCCCGGGTCCTGCCTTAACACGCCGGTTGGCGTAGCGGCAAAAGGCAGGTTCCCGGGGTCTTTATCAGTATTAGCTATTTCTGCTCGTCGGAGCTTTCTTTTTTGTCTTTATCTTCTCCACTATCTTGTGAATTTGTTTTTTCTCTGGATTCTCCTTGGGCAGAACCCTGTGAATAGAGTTCCTGACCGACTTTCTGGATAGTTTCGGAAAGTTCATCAGCTGCCTTCTTGATTTTTTCTATGTCTTCTCCTTTGAGTGCTTCTTTGACTGCTTCAATTTTTTCGGTTACCATCTTTCCTGTTTCTTGCTTAATCTTGTCGCCGGCGTCTTTTAGAGCTTTTTCGCTGGAGTAGACTAGAGTTTCGGCTGCATTTCTAATCTCGGCCTGTTCCCTCTTTTTCTTGTCTTCTTCAGCATGCGCTTCGGCGTCTTTTCTCATTCTTTCTACCTCCTCTTCAGAAAGGCCACTTGAGGCGGTGATGGTAATCTTTTGTTCCTTGCCTGTTGCTTTATCTTGAGCTTTGACATTTAGAATTCCGTTGGCATCAATGTCAAAAGTGACTTCAATTTGTGGTACGCCGCGAGGTGCCGGTGGAATGCCATCAAGAATAAAACGTCCGAGCGTTCGGTTGTCCGCAGCCATTTCCCTCTCCCCTTGCAAGACATGGATTTCAACCTGCGACTGATTATCTGCGGCAGTTGAAAAGATTTGCGATCTGCTAGTTGGAATGGTGGTATTGCGTTCAATCAGGCGTGTCATCACCCCTCCGAGTGTTTCAATTCCAAGTGAAAGCGGGGTAACATCAAGAAGCAAGAGGTCTTTAACTTCTCCAGTCAACACCCCTGCCTGAATTGCGGCGCCGAGTGCTACTGCTTCATCGGGGTCAACGCTTTTGGCTGGTTCTTTACCAAAGATTTCTTTGACTTTTTCTTGAATTGCTGGCATTCTCGTCATTCCTCCGACCAAAATCACTTCTTTAATATCTTTGGGCTCAACCCCAGCATCTTTCATTGCATCTTTGCAGGGCTTGACAGTTTTTTCAATTAAATCAGAAACTAACGAGAGCATTTTGGCTCGGGTTAAGCTCATTACAAGATGCTTTGGACCTTCTTTGTCGGCAGTAATAAACGGCAAATTAATTTCAGTTTCTTGCTTTGAAGAAAGTTCAATCTTGGCTTTTTCAGCTGCTTCCTTGACGCGTTGCAAGGCGGAAGCGTCTTTACTGATATCAATGCCGGTTTCTTTGCGGAATTCCTCTACCATATAATCCATAATTCTCTGGTCAAAATCATCTCCGCCGAGGTGAGTGTCGCCATTGGTAGATTTTACTTCGAAGACATTATCGCCGACTTCCAAAATAGTAATATCAAAAGTTCCACCTCCAAGGTCAAAGACAGCAACTTTTCCTTCTTTTTCTTTATCTAGACCGTAAGCCAGCGCCGCAGCTGTGGGCTCGTTGACAATCCTTTTGACCTCAAAGCCGGCAATTTTACCGGCGTCTTTAGTTGCCTGACGCTGTGAGTCGTTAAAATAAGCGGGAACAGTAATAACAGCTTCCTCAACTTTTTCGCCGAGATAGTCTTCAGCGTCTTTTTTGATTTTTTGCAAAATGAAAGCGGAAATTTCCTGCGGAGTGTAATTTTTCCCGCCCATTTTAACTTCAACGGAGTTATTTCTGCCTTCAACAATTTCAAAAGGCATCAATTTTTTGTCGCGTTTAACTTCTTCGTCATCAAAGCGGCGACCTATTAAACGTTTAATAGAGAAAAGGGTGTTTTTGGGGTTGGTAATTGCTTGACGTTTAGCTAATTGCCCAACCAATAGCTCACCTGATTTGGTTACTGCGACCATTGAAGGAACAAGCTTGCCACCTTCAGAGGATGGTATGACTTTGGGTTTTCCACCCTCAATTACGGCCGCAACCGAAAAGGTTGTTCCAAGGTCAATTCCAATAATTTTTGCCATTTTATCGTCCTTTCTTTAGATTATTATTTAACTTTCTAATGTAAAGTATACTTGACATCTATGAGCATGTCAAGACCCCAAAAATAAAGAAAGCAGAAGGAGGTTATTTTTCTGCTTCTTCAAAAGTTCGTGTCTTATAGATTTGTAAATAGTGGAGCCAAAATCTTTTATGCTTCTTTTTCCGGTTTTTCCGGGGTTACCACTACTTGGGCGGGGCGGATGAGAATTTCTCCGATTTTCCAGCCCGGCCGCTCAACTTTAATGATGTGGAGCGGTTTAATACCTTTTGCGTTTTCGGTTCTGACTGCTTCGTGGACATTTGGATCAAAAGCCGTGCCCTTTGCCGGGGCGATTTTTTCAATGCCGAGTTCAGAAAGTTTTTGCTCAATTTGAGTGATAGCAATTAATGCGCCCTTAACCCAATTATCTGATTTTAGTTTTTCAGGGACATTAACGGCTGTCAAGTGAAGATTATCTAAAATGGGAAGAATCTCAGCTAAAAATTCGCGCCGGGCGGCATCGGTCCAGCTTTTCTTTTCTGCTTCTATTCTTTTCTTGTAATTCTCAAAATCGGCTTGGGTTCTTTGCCAACCGCGTTTTAATTCTTCAATTTGTTTTTTGCTCATAAAAATCCTCCAGATTGCTTATTCTAGCAAATTTTTAGGAGTCCTTAAAGAGATGGCACAGGTGGAGTGGGAATGTTAGATGAGTCATTGGTTGGTAAAGAAGGTATAGACAAAGTGGCGGAAGGGGAAGGTTCAATCGGTACCGGAGGAGCCACAGGAGTGTTTTCAACAATGGGAGTAGCGCTTGGTATGGTTGGTATGGGAGTCCCCAAGTTTAAGCCGAAGCTTCCTATGTCATTTGATTGGTCAGAGAGCAAGGTTACCTGAGTAGTGAAAGGAATAAATTCTCCAGCATCAGATTTAATAGTGACATTGTAATTTCCTGCCGGAATTTTTCTAATATACCACTCAATTGTATTTAGGCCTGCTGTCTGGAAAGTGAAATCTCTTTCTTTAAAATAATACCTTTTGCCACCATTGGTTGGGACAAAAGTTTCTTTGACTCTAATTGTCCCTGCGGTTGGAATAGTGACTTTCAAAGATGAATGGGCGGTGGCAAATCCGGGAACGATAATATCGGCTTGGATTTTTTGCTGGTAAGCAATTGCCCCAATGGCAATCACTCCAAGAGCCAGAACGCTTGCAACAGCAACATTAGTAAGTTTTTTGGGATTAGTCATTTGTTTGAAATAATTTCTTCCTTTATATTAATGTTAGATGAAAAAAAGTTCGCTGTCAAAATACTTCTTGTCGGGACAGGGGGCTTAGTTGCGAAGCAGCCCCTTATCCCGACACCCAACCCCCGCACGCTTCTTTCAGGAAGAAAAAATGCAAAAAAGTTCAAAGCAATGACAATAATTAAGAATATAAGCGAGTGGCCTAAACAGTTTTTGCCTCCGACTGTCATTCTGGTTATTTTTATTGCTGGAGTGGCATTGGGAGTTGTTTTATCATCGTGGCTGTTTGTTTTGGGTCTTGCTGCTGTTTCGGCAGTTTTTTCATTATTTAGCGCAGTTAATCAAAAGAAATTATTTTTTGTCTTGTTTTTGGTCTTTGCACTTGCTCTTTTGTATGCCAGTTTCTTTAAATATTTATATTCAAGCTCTTTATCTAGCGGCTGCGAATTTGTTAGGATTGACTCTGATGTAAAGTCAGCTGGTCAGCTTGTGCGTTTTGGTGTAGTTGACCAAAGCGGCCGGCGGGCAGTTGTTGAAACCAACTCAAATTTGAATTTTGGTTATAAAGATAAATTGAAATTGTGTTTTGATTCAGAACAAATTAAAAACCAGCCGGCATTATCCCGTTATCTTCTTTCCCAGTATAAATCAGACCTTATAATTGAAAATCCAAAAATTGAATTTGAAGAAAGAGGGCGAGGCGCGGTTCGTTTCCTTTATGATTTAACAGACGAATTTTCTCAAAAAATCACTTCTTTGTTTCCGGGGGATGAAGGGGTTTTGAGCAAAGGGCTATTGCTTGGCGGCACGGAAGGTTTTTCATCAAGTTTCAAAGACCATCTTAAAATAAGCGGAACTTCTCATTTGGTTGCGGTATCAGGCTATAATGTCTCAATTATGACGGTTGTTCTGTTTGAATTTTTCCGCTTGATTTGGTCGCGGCGGGCGGCGTTTGTTTTATCGGGATTGCTTTTGGTTGTTTTTTGCCTGATGACAGGCGGGAGTGCTTCGGTGGTGCGGGCTTCAATTATGGGCGGGCTGTTTTTGGCGCAAAAGGCGCTTGGCCGCGCCACACCGATTTATCATTTTTTGGTTTCAGCTGCCTTTTTTATGATGCTTCAGAACCCGTATGTTATTTATGACCTTGGGTTTCAGCTTTCTTTTGCCGCCATGGCGGGATTGATATATCTTGGCTCGCCGATTGAAAAGTTAATTGAGGCGAAAGTTTCGCAGGAAGCAGTTAAAACCATCTTAAAGGTTTTAACTGAAACAATTTCTGCCCAGATTTTTGCTCTGCCTATTTTGCTTTCTGGGTTTGGTGTGGTCTCTATTGTATCGCCAATTACTAATGTTTTGATTTTGCCGTTTGTGCCGCTGGCGATGCTTTTGATTTTTATTGCGCTTGTCGGAGCGCTGGTTTGGCCTTTACTAGGTATTTTTTTAGCGGGAATAGCCGCGCCTCTTATTGAATATTTTACTGCTGTGATTAATTTTTTCGGCTCGCTAAAATTTGCCAAAATTTCGGTTTCTGTGATGAATTGGTGGTGGGCAGGAATAATTTATGTTTTTATTTTATTGTTGACGGCTTGGGTGAGAAAAATAAATAAAGAAAGGTTTGTTAATTTTTGTTTATGAACAGTCGTTTTAACAAAATAATCAATTCTTTAATTGTCTTTTCGGTTCTGCTGGCAGTTTTTTTGTGGACGACTATTCGCCAGAATGCCAGCTCTAATGTTTTAACATCGACGGCCGAGGTAGATTTTTTGGACGTAGGACAAGGCGACGCGATTTTAATTAATCTGCCTGATTCTATACAGGCGCTTATTGATGGCGGCCGCGACAGTAGAGTTCTAGGTCCACTCTCGCGCCATATGCCGAAGTTTGATAAAAAAATTGAATATGTGTTTGCCACTCATCCTGATGCCGACCATATTGGTGGTTTGCCTGATGTGATGAGAAATTATCAAGTGGGAGAGTTTGTAGAAACGGGTAAAGAAAGTAGCTCTCAGGTTTTCAAAAAAATAAATAATATTGTTGAAGAAAAGAAAATTCCTGTTAAGCAGATTCGCCAAGGAGATGAGATTAAATTGTCCGCCCAAGCCACGATGGAGGTTCTTTGGCCTGATGAAAATGCGGTAAAGTTGGCTACTACCAATAATAGCTCGGAGGTAATGCGTTTTAATTATCAGGGCGCGACGGTGATGTTAACTGGCGATGCCGAGGTTGAAGCCCAAGACAAGATTATGGCCAGCCAGCCAAAAGAGAAAATAAAGTCGGATATTTTGAAAGTGGCACATCATGGCGCCGCAAGTGGCTATGATAAGAAGTTTCTAGAAGAAGTGGGAAGCGAATATGCTGTTATCTCAGTCGGCAAAGACAATCCATATGGTCATCCATCGCCAGCTGTTATAGCGGCTTTGAATACTTTGGGGGAAAAGATTTTTCGAACTGACGAAGTAGGGACAGTTAGTTTTGTCTGGCAAAATGGTAAATGGGTGAAAAAATAGTTTTGAGATAAAAAAACGGGCTCGGATCCTGGGAGGGTTTAGGATCACGAGCCCGGCATTAAGGCCCAAGCGCAAGCCGGGGGGGAAGCTTTGCGCTGGACCTTGCTGCTTAGGGATGGGGCGGCGCGTTAACACACGCCGCCCCGTAGCAGACCAGACCTTGACCTTGGGGCAGAGGGAGGTCTGGTCTCAAAATGGGGCGGGCAGGGCTGAGGCTGGGGCGAGAGAGAGGGAGGGGGGGAGCTCTCTCTTATCAGCTCTCCTGCCCGCCCAAAAGCAAGTTCACCAGCCGCCGTAGAACTGCCATTCGGCGGCCCGCCGCCCGGCTTGGCGAGCGGCCTCCTCGGCCTGCCACCGCCGCTCGTTTTCGAGCTGGCGGAGCCGGCGCTGATAGGCCTCATCATAGACGAAGCCCAGGCCGCCGTCATAGACCGGCGCCGGCGGACCCCAGATCACTGGGGGCGGGCCCCAAACTGGTCCGCAGACCGGTGGCCCGCACACTGGCGGGGCCCAAACCGGTAGTCCGCAGACCGGCGCCGGTGGGCCCCAAACCGCCGGAGGCGGACCCCAAACCGGTCCGCAGACCGGCGCCGGCGGGCCCCAGACTGGCGGACCGATCTGGATTCCGATGGCCGTGCGGCCATCGGAGTACCAGAAACCATCCGCCTGTGCCCCGCTGGCCGCAAGGGCCAGCAAAACGATTGCAAGGTGCACGTCAACCATCTCCTTCCCCCGCCTTAGGCGGGGATGGAATTGCACGCGAGTTAATAAATTATACAACTTTTTCTGCCATTGTCAAGGTATCGCTTCTTAGCTATAATGTAGACCTAAAGAATAAATAATGCAAGAGTGTTTTGACTTTTGAGTTATAAATTTTAAGTTAAATATTATGTCTGGTCATAGCAAATGGTCGTCCATTAAGCATCAAAAAGCAATTGCCGATAAAAGGCGGGCAAATTTGTTTACCAAGCTCGGCAATGCTATTTCTGTGGCTGCTCGCTCCGGCGGTGATCCGGAGATGAATTATCAGTTGCGTCTTGCGATTGACAAAGCCAAAGCCGCAAATATGCCGCGCGAAAATATTGAGCGAGCTATTAAAAGAGGAACCGGTCAGCTTCCCGGCGCGCAAATTGAGGAGATAACTTATGAAATTTATGGTCCCTTTGGCACTGCTGTATTAGCTAAAGTTTTGACTGATAATAAAAACCGGACCATATCTCAAATTAAAAGTGTTCTTAATAAATTTGGCGGCAAATTAGCCGGTTCGGGCGCGGTCTCATATTTATTTGAAAGAAAAGGCGAGATCAAAGTAGGCATTGATGGTCAAGGTGTTGGTGGGCAAAGCGCTAATCTTGGGCCAGAGGAAATAGAGCTCAAAATTATTGATTCCGGCGCCGATGATTATCAAAAAATACCTGCCTCGCCGGCAGGCGGAGAAGGCGGTTATTTGATTTATACTCGCCCGGAGACACTTAAAGATGTTGCCGATGCTTTAAAACAAAATGGTTTGAAAGTAGAGTCAACCGAACTGGTTTTTCAGCCGAAAAATACAATTGATTTGCCTGAAGCAGAATCAAAAAAAGTAGTTGATTTTCTTGAAGCTCTTGATGACCTTGATGAGGTGACGGAAGTAAATAGTAATTTGGGATAAGAAATGAGGAAATGAATGACGAAATCCGAATGACGAATGACGGAATGAATGACGAAATCCGAATGACGAATGACGGAATGAATGACGAAATCCGAATGACGAATGACGGAATGAATGACGAAATTTAATGTTAATGTGATTTCTGAGAACTTTTTTATTTAATATTTTTATGTATTAAGGAGGTAAAGAATGGGCGAGCGTGTAGTGTTGGGGATTGATCCGGGGACAGGGAGGATGGGATGGGCGATAGTTGGTCGGTCGTCGGTGGTTAGTCGTCAGTCGCCGGTTGCCAGTGGCCGGTCGTCGGTAGTCGGTGGTTGGTTGAATGGTCCACAGACGACTAACCACCGACCACAGACGAATCTTGTTTCTTGTGGATTGATTGAGACCCCGCCTAAGACCCCTGTAAGTAAGCGACTTAAAGTCATATATAAAGAAATCACCAAGATTGTTAAAAAATATCAACCAACAGAACTCGCCATTGAGGAGTTATTTTTCGTCAAAAATGTCAAAACCGCAATTTCAGTGGCTCAAGCAAGAGGGGTGGTGATGCTCGCCTGTGAACTTGCAAAAATCCCAATTTTTGAGTACAAACCAAATGAGGTAAAATTGGCAATTTCGGGCTTTGGTCACGCTGATAAATCTCAAATGCGCAAAATGCTGAAATTACATTTAAAAGGATGTAGAATAAAACAGGACGATACAGTTGATGCAATTTCGGTAGCATTGACACATTTGCAAATTAATAAAAAATAATATCTCAAAAAATAAGATTCAGAATTTAGATTTTTCAATTATTTTTTTAGGTCTTTATTCTGAGATATATTTATCGGAGGGAATATGCCGCAACTTAGACAAAACATTATTACCGGCGAATGGGTTGTGTTTGCCCCAGAGCGGGCGAAACGGCCAACGGACTATATTACGGTCACTACCGAGCGCAAGCAAAAAAAAGATGATTGCCCGTTTTGTGTTGATTCAAAGAAAAGCGAATACGATAAGAGATTAAAAGAATATGATACAAATTTTACATATACTCTTCCTAATAAATTCCCGGCATTTGTTGAGAGACCAGAACTTTATTCGCCTAAAATTTACAATATTGAAGATGAGTTTTATAAGATGAAGCTGGCTCTTGGCGGCCATGATGTGGTGGTTGTAAAAGACCATGACCAAGCGCTAAACAAATTTACGCCTGCAATCTGGGAGGATTTGATAGGAGTTTTTAAAAAACGCTACAAATATTTTGGGAAGATTCCAAATGTGGAATATATAATGCCGATCTATAACCATGGCCCGGAAGCGGCGGCTTCAATTGAACATCCCCACGCCCAGATTTTTGCCTCGGCGATTGTGCCAAATATTGTTGCCAGAGAGGTGAGACATACCGCCCAATATTATTCTGAAAATAAAAAATGTGCTTTTTGTGATTTAATTGAGCATGAGAAAGAGCAAAATACAAGAATTTTATTTGAAAATAGCGACTTTATTGCCTTTACATTTTATGCGGCAAGATTTCCATTTGAAGTATGGATTTTGCCCAAACGCCACAAAGCGTACTTTGATGAGATTACCCCGCAGGAAATTGTCTCGCTTGCGAAAATATGCAATCAGGTTTTTACCCGCTTTGACGAAACCCTTAATGATCCTCCGCTAAATTTCTTTATTCATTCAGGTCCAGTAGCTGAAAAGTATGATGATTTATCCTACTATCACTGGCACCTAGAAATTGCTCCGCGTCTTGCAATTTATGGCGGCTATGAGCTGGGAAGCGGTATGGTGATTGATATCATCACTCCGGAGGCAGCTGCTGATTATTTGCGTTTAGGGAAAAAGTCATGAAAGGAGTTTTATGAGAATAGCGCAGGTAGTGCCAATTTGGGAAAGGGTTCCCCCGCCAAAATATGGTGGAACACAAAGAGTTGCCTATGATTTGACTGAAGGATTAGTTAAGGCTGGACATAATGTTACACTTTTTGCCTCTGGAGATTCAAGAACTTCGGCAAAACTTGTTTCAATTTATCCTCGGCCTCTATATCGTGACAATATCTCTTGGGAGAATCATCTTTACCCAACACTTAATTATATTGAGGCATTTAACCGCGCCAAGGATTTTGATGTTATTCATTGTCATATTGACCGCCATACTGAATATCTGGCTTTTCCTTTAAGCAAATATATAGAGGTTCCAGTTGTTTTCACTCTCCATTTCCGGCTTCCAGATACTCCGGACCGCCGTGACCGCCGTATTTTTTTGCAAAAATTTAAGGATCTCAACTACATTTCAATCAGTAATAGCCAAAGGAAGCCTCTACCCGAACTTAATTTTATTGCCACAGTTTATAACGGGATTGATATTTCGCAATTTGATTTTCAAAGGGTTCCGGGCGAAAATTTGGTCTGGCTTGGCCGCTTCAGCCGTTCCAAAGGGCCGAAAGAAGCAATTGAGATTGCCCTAAAGAGTGGTAAGAATTTAATTATGGCGGGGAAACTAGATAAGTTGGATGAGGAGGATTTTGCTTATTATAAAAGTGAAATTGAGCCAAAAATAGATAATAAAAAAATCAGATACATTGGTGAAATTGATAACAGGGAGCGCAACAAACTATTTCAGAAAGCACTAGCAGTTATCAATCCAATCCAGTGGGAGGAGCCATTTGGTTTGGTCCCAGCTGAGGCAATGGCAGCAGGAGTGCCAGTTATTGCTTTTAGGAGGGGCGCAATGCCGGAGATTATTAAAGACGGTGTGACCGGTTTTCTTGTTGATAATATTGCCGAGGCGGTGAAAGCTATCGGAAAAATTGGCCAGATTGACAGATTTGCCTGCCGCAAACATATTGAAGAAAAATTTTCCGTAGAGAAAATGGTTGATAACTATCAGAAGGTTTATAAGAAGGTGTTGGAGAAGAAATAATTTATAAGCTTTCTGTGATGCCGGAAGATGTTGCTTAATTTGAGGTACAATCAAAAATGAGGGGCGAAGCCAGAGTATGAAGAAGGCTTTGCTTTTTGAAAAAATCCTTAAAATTGCGGAGTTAATTCTCGCGCCAGAGAAGCTTTTTGGAAAATTTATAGGTTCAGCTAGCAAGGTGGAAACTGAAACGAAAGAGGCTGGGGGATATAAATCCTTTTGAAAACCTTGAAGATTTTGCCGAGAAATATTATAAAAAAACTGCTTAAGCTCTTGTTTTAATAATCCTAATAAGTTATAAAAAGATTATGTGGAACAAAGAATCTCTAAGAAAAGTTATAAGAGATAATTTTGATGGTTATAAGTTCGTAATTGTGGCCAATCGTGAGTCTTTTGTTCATGAATACGACAAAAACGGAAAAATTGTTTGCAAAAAGACTATCGGCGGTGTTTCCACAACCTTTGACACAATTATGAGGGCGACTAAGGGAACTTGGGTTGCTCATGGAGGAGGGAGTGCAGATAAAGAAACGGTTGATAAATATAACCGTGTTATGGTTCCCCCGGGTGATCCTAAATATGTTTTGCGTCGGGTTTGGATGACTGATGAGGAAGTCAGGGGTTATTACGAAGGATTTTCCAACGAAACTCTTTGGCCTCTTTGTCATATTGCTTTTGTTAAACCGAAATTTTCTGAGAGAGATTGGCAGATTTATAAAAAAATCAATAAGCGTTTTGCCCAAGCGGTTCTTGAAGAAATTGAAAACGAAAAAGCCGTTGTCTGGATTCAGGATTATCATTTTGCTCTTTTGGCAAAATATATTAAAGAGAAACGCCCTGATGTTTTAGTCGCCCAATTTTGGCATATTCCTTGGCCAACATATGAGATTTTTAGGGTTTGTCCTTGGGGAAAGGAAATCTTAAAAGGTATTTTGCATAATGACCTTGTAGGCTTTCATCGCTACTATCAGGTAGATAACTTTTTAGGTGATATTGTCAGAGAACTAGAATCAAAAGTTGACCGCGAAGAATATTCTGTGGAGTACAAAGAAAAGAAAACAAAAGTTGGTGCATTTCCAATCAGTGTTGACTATGAAAGACTAGTTAAGGAAGCAGAAAATGTAACTAAAAGAGATATTACAAAATTTATAACTTATCCTTACAAAATTTTAGCAATTGGGGTGGATAGGGTAGATTATACCAAGGGTATTCCAAATCGCTTGTTAGCAATTGAGAGGTTTCTGGAAAAAAATCCTAACTATCGAGAAAAATTTGTATATCTGGGGATCGGATCTCCCTCGCGAACAAATATAAGCACATATCGTAGTTTGGGAGAGCAGATAGTTGAAGAGATAGAAAGAATAAATAAAAAGTTTTCTGTTGGCAACTGGCAGCCAATCATTTATATCAATCGACCAATTGAACATGATGATTTAATTTACCTTTATAAAAATGCCGATTTATGTCTTGTTACACCTCTTGATGATGGGATGAATTTAGTTTGTAAAGAATATGTTGCAACCAACAAAGGGGATGGCGCACTGGTATTGTCTTCTTTTATCGGTGCGGCAAAAGAGTTGACCGAGGCGTTTTTAGTCAATCCGTATGACATAAAAGGGATGGCTGATAGTATTAAAGAAGCGATTGAGACTCCTAAAGAGGAGAGGATTGCAAGAATGACTAAAATGAAAGAGCTGATTAAAGATAGAAATATCTATCGCTGGACGGCAAAATTTTTGCTTGAGTTGGCAAAGCTCAAAAAATAACTTTTTTGCAATAAAAGTGAAATATAATCTCTTTAAAAAACCAAAAAAACCAAGGATTGCTATTTTGGCTTCTGATTTTATTCGTGTTCCTCCAAGGCCTCGCGATATTCCTCCGGGTTTTTCTGGTGCACCCGAAAAAATTGTCTCAATTATTGCGGACAAATTGGTAGAACGCGAATACAATGTTACTCTTTTTGCCTCTGGTGATTCTGAAACAAAGGCCTCTCTGATTAGTCTTCAAAAAAAGGCAACTTGTTTAGATCCCGAAATTGGCGAAGGCAAACACGTTGATTTTGAGTATGCTTTAATTTCAAAATGTTTTCAGATGGCAAATAAAGGTAATTTTGACATTATTTATTCTAATTTTGATTATCGCTCGGCTTTTTTTGCTCCTTTTTCTAAAATTCCTGTCGTCTCAATCTTGCATAGTCCTCTTGTAGGGAATAAAAAAAGACTTTTAGAGTCAGTTTCCTCTTATCAGTATTATGTTTCAATTAGTAATGCGCAAAGAAAAAATTTCCCCAATCTTCCCTATATTGCCACTATTTATCATGGAGTTGATCTAAATGATTTTGATTTTTCGGAAAAAGAAAATGGCTATTTGGCAATTGTCGGGCGGGTTCATCCCTATAAAGGAATAGAAAAAGCTGCGACCGTGGCCCGCAAGATTAATAAGAAACTGTTGATAATTGGATCTCATGACGAAAAAGATTATTGGAAAAATAAGGTCAAGCCAAAGATTGACAACAAATATGTTGTTTATTTGGGTCAGCTGCCACAGGATAAAGTTATCTTTTACCTTAAGACAGCAAGAGCTTTTCTCTTTCCAATACAGTGGGAAGAGCCATTTGGGCTGGTAATGATTGAAGCAATGGCTTGCGGCACACCGGTAGTGGCTTTTGCTCGTGGCTCGGTGCCGGAGATTGTTGTTGATGGCAAAACCGGGTTTATAGTTAATTCGTCTGATTCTGATAAAAGAGGTAATTGGATTGTCAAAAAAACTGGTTTGGAGGGGTTTGAAGAAGCGGTTAGGAAAATTTATGAAATGCCAGAAGAAGAATACCGGCAGATGCGCCAAAACTGCCGAAAGCATGTTGAAGAAAATTTTACAATTGAAAAAATGATTGACGGATACGAAGCGGTCTATAAAAAAGTTATCAAAGATTTAAATAAGAAATAGTTGTTGCAAAGCAACATTTATGATATTATCATAAATGTTATCTTGAAATTAAAAACTCAAAAGTAAAAACCGTAAATCAAAGCTTAAAATTTTTTAAATTAAATTTTTATATTAATGAACGAAAGCGAGGAATTATGAGCCATTATGCCGTAATTATGGCCGGAGGGACAGGAACACGCCTTTGGCCAATGAGCCGAAAATCAAAGCCTAAACAACTTCATAATTTGGTATCCGATAAGACATTAATACAAGAAACCTATGACCGTGTTATTAAGGCTGTGCCGAAAGAAAGCATTTTTATTTCAACTAACCCGAAATATATTGAGGAGATTAAAAAACAGCTTCCTGAAGTCCCAGAAGAAAATTATATTATTGAACCATCAGCGCGAAACACAGGTCCAGCGCTTCTTTATTTGGCGATGACAATCAAAAGAAAAGATCCTGAAGCTGTGATTGCTACCATCGCCTCGGACCATGTTGTCAATAATATTGATGTTTTTGTCAGATCTATCAAAATTGCCTTTAAGACAGCGGAAAAATATCCCGATCATCTAGTCGCAGTTGGAATTAATCCGACTAAACCGGAAACCGGCTTGGGTTATATTAAAATAGGAACGGTCAAAGATATAGTTGATGAACAACAGGTTTTTAATGTTGAAAAATTTGTTGAAAAGCCGGATTTAAAAACTGCTGAAAAATATTTGCAGAGCTGGGAGTATTTATGGAATGCCGCTTATTACTTTTTCAAGGCTGATTCACTTTGGAGTTGGTTTAAAAAATACCGGCCGAAGATGGTTGAGAAATTAGACAAAATTAACAGGCTCATTGATGAAGGGGGAAATGGTGTTACTCAATCGAAAATCAAAGAGCTTTATGATTCTCTTGATGACGAGCAGTTTGAGAATGCAATTATTGAGCAAAAAGATTTCAAAAAAGTGCTGGTCATTCCGGCAGATTTAGGATGGTCTGATATTGGCAATTGGGGCACTCTTTTTGATGTTTTATCTGAAAATTATGGAACCTTAATGATTTCGCGCGGCTATCACATTGATGTTGACAGCGATGGCTGCCTTGTTTATGGCAACAGCAAGATGATTGCAACTCTTGGGCTAAAAGATATTATTGTTATTGACACGCCAGATGTAATACTGATAGCCAACAAACACAAAGCGCAAGATATTAAAAAACTGCTTAGTAAACTGAAAGAAGAAGGCAAACACTTATACCTATAAGTTCACCCGCCCGCAACGCCTGAGCAAATCAGGCTTGCGATGGCGGGCGGGCCCGCCCGCAACGCCTGAGCAAGTCAGGCTTGCGATGGCGGGCGGGTAAAGTTCATAAAGTTCATAAAGTAAATGCATAAGACAAAAAACAAATAAGTTCATAAAGTTTGTAAAGTTTATAAAGTTCATAAAGTGGAGAAAAGATGATGATTGATTCAAAGATTTTTCGGGCTTATGATGTTCGGGGGACTTATCCCGACCAGTTAAATGAAAAAATTGCCGCGAAAGTTGCTTGCGCTTATGCTGAGAAATTAAAGCCCAAAACTGTTGTTGTCGGTCGCGACCTGCGCGAAGCAAGCGAGAAGATGTTTGATGCAGTAGTCAAAACACTTATTCAGCGAGGAATAAATGTAAAAGATGTCGGGAGAATAACTAACCCGATGATGGGTTTTGCCGTTTTCAATTATGGCTTTGACGGCGGCATTATTTTATCTGCTTCGCATAATCCTATTGGTTATGGTGGAATGAAAATGTTCAAGAAAAACGCTGTAACAATACCCGGCAATGATGAAGAAATAAAAAAATTAGCTACTGAAGGCTGTCCGCCATATCAAGGTCCAGAAGGCGAGGTAGAGAAAATTGATATTTTTGATGATTATATAAAATTTGTCAGGGACACGATTGACTTATCAAAATTAACCCGACAAAAAATTCTTTTTGATCCCTGTTATGGCTCAGTGGGGTTGGTTCTTGATAAATTATTACAGGGTTTGCCGGTTGAGAGGGTGGATTTGCATACCAATCCCGATAAAAATTTTGGCGGGCTGTCAGAGCCAAATCCGCTAAATCCCGAAATTCATAAAGAAGCGCTGGAGCAAGCCAAGAAAGAAAGGCCTGATTTTGGTGTTTTGTGGGACGGTGATGGAGATAGGATATTTTTTATTGATGAAAATGGAAAGTTCATTAATGCTCCTTATATTACAGCTGTTTTAGTAGAAGCAGTTTCTAAAAAGCATCCAAATTCAGCAGTTATCAGCGATGTCAGAATTCGCTGGCCAATTGAGCTTGCTTGCAAAAATTCTGGCATGCATTATATAGAATCAAAATCAGGCTACCGCTTTATTAAAGAAAAAATGATGGAAAACAATGGTGTCTTTGGCGCAGAAATGACCGCCCACTATTTCTTCAAGGAAACAGAAAATATGGACAATGGCTTGATTCCGTTTTTTATGATTTGGGAGCTGCTGTCAAAAACAGGCAAAAAGTTGTCTGAGCTGGTTGCGCCTTACCAAAAAGACCATTTTATGATGGATGAGGTAAAATTTGAGATAGAAAATCCAGAGCCGGTGATTTTAAGGTTGAGAAATGAATACTCTGATTGCCAGATTAACGAGCTTGATGGGTTGACTGTTGAGTCTCCGGAATTTAGGTTTAATTTTAGAGCGTCAAACACCGAGCCGGTAGCAAAGTTGAATATGGAAGCAAAGTCGCGTGAAATTTTGGAGAGAGAAAAAGAAAAATTAATTGAAATAATAAATAACAACTAATATCCCTTGTGTTTAACCTCTTAGAAAAGCAGATAATCAATCCTCTTTTCTAAATGGTTTTACCTAGGAAAACTTTCGCAACCGCTTCCATTTAAGAAGTGCGGTTTAAGCAGGAGGAGGAATATGGCAAAAATTTTAGTAACTGGTGGAGCTGGGTTTATTGGCTCAAATTTATGCAATATCTTGAGTGAAAAAGGTAACGAAATGGTGGCAATAGATAATCTCTCTCTTGGAAGGACAGAGAACTTGTCAAGTAAAGTTAAATTTGTCAAAGGCGACGTTAATAAAATGGAAGATTTGAAAAGAGCGGGAACAGATTTTGATTTTATTGTCCATTTGGCCGCTTCTTCCTCCGCGCCAATGTTTTCTCAGGATATGTACTGGGCTTATCAAAATAATGTTGCCGGCCATGTTCGGGTAATGCTATATGCTAAGGAAATTGGCGCAAAAAAATTGCTTTTTGCATCAACTTCATCAATTTATGGAAATAATCCGACGCCGTTGACAGAAGACCAGCAAGTTACTCCGCCGAACCATTATTCAGTCACGAAACTAGCACAAGAAGGCGCCTCGCGGGTTTTTTCTAAAGCGGAGGGTTTGGAAATCATTGCCTTTCGCTTTATGTCAATTTATGGGCTACACGAGGAGCATAAAGCAACCTTTGCCAATTTAGTTTCGCAGTTTATTTGGGCAATGGCTCGCGATGAGGCGCCGGTTTTATACGGCGATGGCACGCAAGAGCGCGATTTTACCAATGTCCGCGATGTAGTGCAGGGGATAGAATTGGCAATAAAAACTAATAAAAAATACGGCTTTACTATTTTTAATATCGGCACTCAAACTTCTATTAGTTTAATTGAACTGGTAGAGATGATTAATAAAATAATGGGCAAAAACATTAAGCCGAAATTTATCCCCAACCCAGTCAAAGAGGGATATGTGAAATCGCAGTTGGCAGATATTAGTAAGATTTCAAAGGAACTTGGTTATAGGCCAACGGTTAATCTTGAGGACGGAATAAGAGAAATTTACGAGAATCTTACAAAGGGCTCATAAGGCTCGTAAGGCTGTTAAATAGGCTCGTAAAGCTGTTAAATTTATGGATAGAAACTCTATTTTAAGGTTTGACTTGTTATACAAAAAGTTCGAACGAACGAAAAGTATAATATAAATTGGTTTTTAGTTGCATTGTAATTTTGTAATTGATTAAAAATTGATTAAGAATTGGTTAAGAATTGATTAAGAATTGGTTAAGAATTGGTTAAGAATTGGTTAAAAATTGATTAAAAATTGGTTAAAAATTGGTTAAAAATTGGTTAAGAATTGGTTAATGAAAAAATAGTGGAGAAAGTAGGCAAAAAGGTTTGCAGAAATGCTTTCTTTTGTTACAATGCAGCCTATGAAAAGACTTAAGAATCCAAAATCTAAATCTCTAAATCTTTCAAAAGCCAAAACCCCGAATTCTAAATCTCGGAATAAAAAAACAAAGGCTCTACCCCGAAACAATTTTTTGCGCGGAAAGATAAAGGGAGATTCTTTAATAAAGATTATTTATTTTTGTCGGCCAGTTGTTTTTTGGATTTCGGTTTTATTAATTTTTCTAGGTTTTGCGTTCTTTTTTACTTGGCCGCTTTTGCCAAATGTGACTTACGCCATTATTGGCCAATATGATTTTACTGACGGTCCTTTCTTTCTTTGGAATATCTGGTGGGTAAAAAAGGCGTTGCTGTCTTTTCATAACCCGTTTTTTTCAAATTATGTCTATTATCCTACCAATGCCAATTTAACATTTCACACCTTGACTTTTACCACTGCGCTTATTGCTTTGCCTCTTACCTTTTTCTTTTCGCTTATCACTAGCTTAAATATCATCCTTTTTGCTTCAATGGTCGCCTCGGCGGTTGGGATGGTTCTGCTAGTTAGCTATTTGACTAAAAATAAATGGGCGGGGATAATCTCAGGCTTGATTTTTGCTTTCAATCCGTACTTATTTAGCCATCTTTGGGCTGGCCATTACAATCTAACTATGCTTTGGGCTTTTCCCTATATCGCCCTTTTCACTTTCAAAACTATCCGCGAGAAAAAAATTATTAATCCGATTTTTCTGGCTCTCTTTTTAATTTTGCAGTCATATCTGGATCTTCAGCTTGCTGTCTTTTCCTTTATTATTGTTATCTCTATTTTTATTTGTTTTTGCCTTGTTGCTCCAAGGGAAATTTTTAATAAAACTACAATTTTTTATTTTGCGTTGACTGGGACTTTATATTTGTTTGTTTTTGCTTTGCCTTACGGTTGGTGGATGTCTGAATTTTGGAAATATAGAATATTGTTGCCAACTCACAATAATGGCGACTTAAAGATAATTTTTGGCGCCAATCCACTTAACCCTTTTATAGGTAAAAATAATTTTGAACTGACTAAAAAATTAATCGGCGCTTACCGTGAGAATACAATTGCGCTTGGATTCTCGGCTATGGGACTGGCACTATTAGCGTTTTTATTCAAGAAAAATATACGTGAGAAAATTTTATTTTTGGTTGTTGCTGTGGTAGGTATTATTCTCTCTACCGGACCGTATCTGCAATATAATAGTTTTATTTACCCTATCCGATTGCCTTTTTATTATATTGCTCACTTGCCAGTTTTTGATATTGGAGTTGTCCCATCTAGGTTTATTGTCGTTACCTATTTTTCTCTTGCGGTTCTTGCAGGGTTATTTTTTGCGGGAATATTTGAGTTTTTTAGAGGGAAATTGAGTTTTTTGCCTTATGTTTTGCTAATTCTTGCTGTTGCGGCAGTTTCTTTTGAATATTATAGCGGTCAGATGAAGATGGATTTTTTGCCCGGCTCGCCAATTCTTGAAGAGATAAAGGCAGATGCAGGCGATTTTACGGTTTTACCTTTTATGGCCCGATCCCGTGATGGCTATTACCAAACTATTTACCAGAAACGGATGGTTTCAGGTTTTTTGGGTCGCCATATCCATAGTGTCTACCTTAGCCAATATTTCCACAAGCCTCTTATTGGTTATTTTGTTAGCGGCAGCGAGGATTCTTCGGATTTGGATGTGGAAGCGATTAGAAAAACCCTAAAAGAGTATAAGGTGAAATACTTGATTGTTGACAAGTCAATTGACAATAAGCCGGGGACCGAAGAAGTTAAAAATTATTTGAAAAAGATTGGGTTTGGAATCTGGCGCGAAGATAATGTTCTGGCAGTTTACAAAGTTGAAAATTAGGGGTTATATTTAAGCTGATGAAAAAGGATCTTATTGTAGGTGCGAGTTTGGGGCTTGGAGGAATCGAAGCCGTGATTTGTGATGAGGAATTTAATACGCTTGAGCGCCAATCGCGTCCTTACGTCGGGCGCTTGGGTAAAGAATCGCTCACAGCTCGCCTTGCCAAAACTATTACCTCTTTAAGCGAATTTCACCGCGCTCGCGCAGTTGGTGTGGCTGTTCCAGCTATCTTTGATGATGAAGGTAAAAAAATTATTGCTTCGCCAATAAAAGAATTAGTTGGTGCCAGCCTTTTTCAGCTTCTCGCGCGCAAAATTGACTGCCCGATTTTTGTTTTGCGTCGTAATTTTTGTTCGCTTTTAGCCGAGCAGGCATTTGGCAAAGCGAAATTAGCTAAAAACGTTGTGCTGGTTGAAATTGGTCGCGATATTGAAGCGTCATTTTTAATAAATGGCAAAATCTATCGCGGGGCAAATAACCAAGCCGGCCAGATTTCGAAAATTATTGTTGACATTACGCGAGAGAAAAGAAACGGAGTCGGGGAATTTGGCTCGCTTGTGACCGGTGAAGGACTTGAGGCATTAACTGGAAAGTCAATTTATGAAATTTTGAAAACAAGTCCGCAGAGCGAACTGGTCACTAAACAAATTCTTAAGGATTTGAAGGAGAGTCTGCTTACCGGTCTTTATAATGTTAAGCTTCTTTTTGACCCTGAGTTTTTTATTATTTCAGGTGATATTTTAGAAAGCTGGAATTTATTTGCATCTTCTTTTTCTGATTTGAAGGTAAAGGTGGTAAAATCTGAATTGGGAGAGACCGCGGCTGCCTTAGGCGCGGCAGTAGCAGCTTACAATCAGATTATGAAAAAAATGAGCTCATAAAAAATAAAAGGATTAAAAATGATCGGCTATATTAAAGGAAAGGTTGTGCATAAAGGTTTGAATTATATTACTGTTGACACTGGCGGGATTGGCTATAAGGTTTTTGTTGCAGATGAGATAAAAAATAAAAAATCAGTTGAACTTTTTGTTTATCATTTTGTGCGCGAAGACGCAGATGATTTGTTTGGTTTTGAAAAAGCGCTGGATTTAGAAATTTTTGAGATGCTGATTACTGTTTCTGGCGTTGGCCCAAAAATGGCTATGGCAATTGTTACAGGTTTAGGACGGGATAAGATAATTTCGGCGATTAGTAAAAGCGACCCTACTGTTTTTCGCACAGTTTCGGGTGTTGGAGCAAAAGTAGCTGCAAAAATTATTGTTGAGCTAAAAAGTAAAATCTCAAGCGGGGATTTTGGCGAGGGATTATTTGGTGAGGAAAATGAAACGGTTGAAGCGTTGCTTGCGCTCGGGATGAAAAAAAACGAGATTATGCCTGCTTTGCGCGAGATGCCGGATAATATTGTTTCGGTCCAAGACAAAGTCAAATACGTTTTGAAAAATGTCGGCAAAAAACGCTAACTCTGATTCAGTTGCAAAAATTCCTTTTATTGGAGCCACGGGAGCTAAAAAGTTTGAGCGCCTTGGCGTCAAAACAGTTGAGGATCTTTTTAATTTTCTGCCGCGTGAAGTTGTTGACCTCACCCATACCTTAAAAATTTCTGAAGCCAAAAGCAAAATTGGCGAAAAAGTAATTATTTGCGCCAAAATAAAAAGCTCTTCAATAATTCGCAGTCCGCGCAAAAAAATATGGATTGTTGGCGCGCTATTGCAAGATGATTCCGGCTTGATTGAAGCGCTTTGGTTTAACCAGCCCTATCTTCATCGTTCACTTAAAAAAGGAAAAGAATATCTTTTTTATGGTGAGATTGAATTTGATAAAAGCACAGAGCGAATTTATCTTAATAATCCTGAAATATATCCTGAAGCCGGCCTTTATCCAATTTATCCCCAGACCAAAAATCTTACCAGCCGCCAAATCTCGCGCGCGTTGACTTTGGCTTTGCAAAAGGGCTACCAGCTCAACGAGTATTTGCCAGAGCAAATTATTAAAAAATACAATTTACCGTCTTTGCCTGAGGCAGTTAAAAATCTTCATTTTCCTAAAAATTTGTCTGATTTTAGAAAGGCAAAAAGTCGTTTTATTTTCAATCAGCTTTTAAATCTGATTTTGGCTAATTTATTTTTGAAAAATCAAAATAAAAAGAAAAAAGCGCCGAAAATTATTGTTGACAAAAAACTTTTAAATCGTTTTGTCAATTTGCTACCGTTTGACTTAACAGCCAGCCAAAAAAAAGTTATTTCAGAGATTTTTGAAGATTTACAAAAGCCATATCCAATGAATCGGCTGGTTCAAGGAGATGTTGGGAGTGGCAAAACAGTCGTGGCTCTAGTCGGGGCGCTGATGGTAATTAATTCCAAGTATAAAGTGGCATGGCTAGCGCCCACAGATATTTTGGCTAGACAGCATTTTCAAACCGCGCTAAAGCTACTTAAGAATTTTGATGTGAAAATTGGACTGGTAACTTCGGCGACAAAACGCCGTCTAAAAAAGGTAGAAACTGACAACTGGCAACTGGCTGCTGATTTGATTATTGGGACGCATGCGCTGTTACAGAAAGATGTTGAAATAAAAGACTTGGGTTTAGTGATTGTTGATGAACAGCACCGATTCGGCGTTGCGCAGCGAGCTGCGCTAGCCGAAAGCAAAAAGCTTACCCCTCATTTTCTATCGCTTTCCGCCACGCCAATTCCGCGCACTTTGGCGCATATTGTTTTTGGCAATTTGGATATTTCCCAAATCCGCGAGAAACCGGCTGAACGATTGCCAGTTAAAACATTTTTAATTCCAGAAAGCAAGCGAGCTGACGCTTATCGGTTTATTGATGAGCGCATTGAAGCTGGCGAGCAAGTTTTTGTAATTTGCCCACTAATTCAGACAGGTGATGAGTCTGACATAAGCGAAAAGAAAACAATTATGTCAGAATTTGAGAATTTAAAAAAGACTATTTTAGGCAAAAGACGAATTGCTTTTCTCCATGGACAGATGAAATCTAATGAGAAAGAAGAAATTATAGCCAAAATGCTCCGCGGCGAAATTGACATTTTAGTTTCAACTTCAGTAATTGAAGTAGGAATTGATATTAAAAAAGCAACAGTGATGATTATTGAAGATGCTGACCGTTTTGGGCTATCGCAACTTCATCAATTCCGAGGTCGGATTGGGCGAAGTAATTTGCAGTCATATTGTTTTTGCTTTACGTCTGCCTTTGCCCAAAAAGATAAAGGATACCGAAAGATCTCAAGCGAAACGCAACTGCCTCAAGGGGCGACATCTGAGAATTCCTTTAAGCATAGTAAAAAATTAAAAGCTGAGACAGACCAACGTACCCGCGAGCGGCTTAAAGCTTTTGTTCAAAATTCTGATGGCTTTGCCCTTGCTGAACTTGACTTGAAACTTCGCGGTCCCGGTGCGTTGCTTGGCGAAGAGCAGTCAGGATTTAAAGGGATTAACCCGCTTTGGTTTGAAAATACTCAAATCTTAGCCGATGCCTCAAACGCGGCCAAAGACCTGATTTCTAAACTTGATGAAAATTTAATTTTAAAAAATAAAGTTTTTTCGTATCTTGAAGTTGAGCATCTTGAATAGTATTTATTTGTATGCTTTTTATTGTTTTGGCATTTAAAATTTTAAATTTGGTGGCTTACACTGAATAAGTATATTCCGCGCTAAAATTTGATTTTATCCATATAATTTTTCATAATAAAAAAAATGGAAAAAGAGAAGAAAGGTTGGAGCGAAAAGGTAAAATTGATTACTATGGCAGGATTAGCTGTGGCAATTTTATCTGGCGCTTTTGTTCTTTTTTGGCAGATTCAAAAACAAAACTCCCCGGCGAAAAATCCTTACGCTGACGCGCAAAAGCTGCAATCTGAGGTTAACAATTTGAATAAAAAAATTGATGATTTAAATAAGGCGCTGGAAGACGCGAAAAAAGGAGCAGTTGAAACAAGCGTAACGACCAATACCACCGTTAGGTCAACCAGTGGAAAGGTTGCTGGCGCGGAAACGGAAAAACAAACTGGCTTGGTTAATATTAATACCGCCTCTGCCTCTCAACTTGAAACTCTACCCGGTATTGGCCCTACTTATGCCAAGCGGATTATTGACTATCGGCAATCAAACGGCGGTTTCAAATCAATTGAGGAAATCCAAAATGTGGAAGGGATAGGGCCAAAGACATTTGAAAAGCTGAAAGATTTGATAACAGTTTGATATCTCGACAAAACATCTGAAATAGGTTAAAATTGTCAGGATTTGCCGAGGTGGCGAAATTGGCAGACGCACTAGCTTTAGGAGCTAGCGCTCGCAAGAGCTTGTGGGTTCGACTCCCACCCTCGGCACCAAATTGGAAATATCAAATTTTCTATTTCAAAAATACCTGTGGTGAGCAAAGTCGAATCCATCGGCTCGAATCATTATTTAGTAAAAGAAAATTTTTTTGGGACACTTGGCCACTACTACAATTTCAAATAAACTATAAGAAAGATAATTTAGGAGGGGGAAAAAATTATTATGGAAGAAACAGCAGACAAATCAGGCATGTCAATAGGAATGGTTATTGGGATTACGGTTATTGTCGCAATCGTTTTTGGTGGCGGTGTCTACGCTTATGTCAGCAACAAAGCAGAAAAAGAGAAGAAAGATTTGAACGCCCAAATTACTGAACTTCAGAGTCAAGTTACAAGCGCAAAAACATCTGCAACCGCAACACCCAGTTCTACGACAAGTACGACAACGACTCCGTCAACCACTACGACTGTCACTGGGACAGAAGATTGGAAGACGTACACCAATTCCTCGAGTGGTTATAGTATTAAGTATCCTAAGGGTTGGGTATATGATAGTCCATCTGCAGGAACTATTGTTTTCTGAGTAGCTGATGGAGAACAATGGCAATTTGAGATAGATACCACCAGTACGAGCAACACTTTGCAGCAAAATGCTGAGACAGAGAAAGCGTCTAAAACAAAAGGCGGCTATACAGTTAATTCAAGTAATACAACGGTTGGTGGCCAATCAGCTATTCAGCTAAAACTGAGCGGTACCGAAGCGGTCTATGGAGATACAGAAACACTAATTTGTATAATGGGAAGTTGTATACCATTAATGAGGGAAGTGGCACGGATCAAACTGAGTACAAGATGCTTCAAACATTCTCATTCATCAAATAAAGAATTTGCCGCCAAAAAACCTGTAAAAATATCGGCTCGAATCACATTTTGTAAAGAAAGTTTTTTTAATCTTATTTGTTTGCAGAAATTCAGTGAATTTTTGTTTTTTGTTGTATATAAACCAATTTTTGCCTTTTCACCATCCAACTATTGGCAAATAACTTATAGTATGCTATACTGCGTTATTCAGAATTGAGTAGTGAGTTTTTGGATAAAGCTCCAAGAATTTCGCTCCAAGTCTGAATTAGCACTTTAAAAAGACGAGAGAGAACACTTTCTTCCTTTGCCGCTCAAGTGGGTAGCGCCTTGAGTATCAAAATACTTGGTATTCAGCGCGCTACTCGCGGTGAGTGGCAACTCGCGGCGGTATTGCCGCAATTCGCGCCCACGGGGTGTCCGCAAGAACAAATTCAAACCCCACGGGCAAGAATAAGGAGAGTAAAATGAAAGTCACGGCAAGGATCAACGGGGAGAACCAGTCATTTGTGGACACCCTGACCCAGCGTGGCATCACTGCCAAGTTGGTGAAGGGCGGAGTCATCGTTGAGCTTCCGGCGCGGAAGAAGAAGTCGTGGAGTGATCCCGACACCTACGAAGTGCCGGCGGAAGTGAATGACGCAAAGCTGTTTATAGAAGTCACCGAGCATGGTGGTGGTATGACCAACACCGGCAGCGGTACAGTCGTCTGTGGGTTGAGTGGCAAACCACTCCGCCCGTACTATGTGCCTCGCGGTGGCCACCTCGCCTGCGGCACGCACGCCTACTTCTCGGTTCCTAATGCGGTTGTGACGGTCACCGGCTATCGCCGCGATGACAACGTCACGATCGAGGAGCACCGGATCGTCCGCGACGGCAATGTCGTTTGGATCGAGTCCAAAAAGCTCTGGAGCGGAGAGCTGGAAGTACTGCCCGAATCGTTCAGTCGTTTCCGGGCTGCGGCTGAAGCGGCGAGTGCCAAGGGCAACTGCTACCACTGCCGTTGCGTCCACTTCGCGGAAGCTAGGTAGTCGTCGCTCTCTCATCGCACCCATGCCCCCTGCGGAATTCGTCAAAGACGAAAAATCCAAAGGGGGCTTTTTCTTTTTGCCCGCCCCGTAGTCAAAACTGTAAGTTTTGTACTACTGGGGTAAAAGTGCTAAAGAATTTGCCGCCAAAGCAGAAAATTTTTATTTGAAAAATTTTCTGAAATTGAATTATTATAAATATTAAATCGTAGAAAAACTTGAAATTGTTAAAGTTCGCGGGTGTTGCCGCTCAAATTTTTGGGGCGGGCCGTCGCCGCCTTCGGCGGCGAAATGCATTTGAGCTATCCTAATTATCCTGCACCAAGAGGTATATTTGAGTTGCCGCAGGAGCTTGAAAACACAATTTAAAACTGTTAACTGTTAACTGACAACTTATGTTGTTTTTTGTTGCTACCCCAATTGGAAATTTGGGAGATTTGACAGAACGTGTGCGGGAGATATTGTCCCGCGTTGATTTTATTGTTGCAGAAGATACCCGTCAGACGAGCAAAATCTTGCAAAAATTGAATATCAGCAAAAAATTAATTTCTCTTCATCAACATTCCTCAGACACAAAAATTAACTGGCTTATTGGTGAGCTTAAATCAGGGAAATCAGCCGCCTACATTTGTGATGCCGGCACTCCTAATCTTTCCGACCCGGGAGGCAAATTGGCGCAAGCGGCATATGAAAGTAAAATTAAAGTCAGCCCGATTCCGGGCCCGAGTGCCTTAACTGCCTTAATTTCATTAGCGCCATTCAATTGTTCACAATTTATATTTCTCGGATTTTTTCCAAAAAAGAAAGGGCGGGAAAAATTAATTGATCAAATTAAAAAATCAGCTCTCCCAGTTTTCTTTTTTGAGTCGTCTCATCGCATTAGAAAGACTCTTGCTTTACTCAAAAATCATCTACCTGATGCCAAAATTCTAATTGGGAGGGAGCTAACTAAAGTTTATGAGGAAATAATTTGGCAAAATCTCGCCGATTTGGATATAGACAAAATCAGGGAAGAGGGAGAATTTGTAGTTGGCTTGCATTTGCCAAAATAATTTGAAATAATTTTATTAAAGACTTTTATATTTTTATGTTCTAAAGGAGGAATATGGAAAAGTTAAAAATTCAAAAAGGCTTTATCGGGGGTGTTGCGGCAGTAGCAGTCCTAGCGATATTAAGTGGTCTGGTTTTGCGTTTTTCCTCGATTTCAGCAAGCACCGAGACGACTAGTTCATCTAGCTCATGTGTTTCTGGTGCCACCGTCAGCGCTATCCCTCCAACAGATGAGGAGAAGAAAATCTTTGGCGATAATGTTAAGGTCTATATTACGAAGACGCGCCAAAACAAAACCTTTAAGGTTCTGCTTGGCGTAAAAGAGCAAAGTAAAATTGGCGGAGGAGGAATCGTTAGTTTCACTGCCGGTCTGCAAAATCTAAATAATTTTGTTTATACAGAGAAAAAAGGACGAGTAGTGGTCAGGTTGATGCAGACAGAGGAAAATAAAGCATCTCAAGTGAGCGCGATGGATTTCTACTATGGCAACCCCTCTTTGCCGCTTGGGAAATATTGGTATAAAACTCAGGAGCGCTTTATTCTTAACTACAGTAATGTTTCAGTATCGCTTGAGTTGAGAAATGGGAGCGGATATTATCTACAATCTTGCATTGCTAATGCTCTTGATCTAAATCAGACTCTTAATCCAACAACTCCGACCCCAACCCCAACCCCGACTCCTAGCTCAACTGCAACGACGACAGCGACAGCCACTTCTACCCCTGTGTCTGAGGGCTATGATATCTCTCTGAAGCATGGCTTTAATGCTATTGTCATTCCCGACAGTGTCAAACCAGTTCTAACACAAAAGCTTAAAGATGCTGGAATGACTGTTTTTGCCTTTAATGTCACTGGAGATAAAGCATGGAATAGGGCTATTGGGGACTTCCATCCTTGGCAGGGTTATTATGTTCTCAATGAAGGAGACGAACGAACAATTAAAGTTGATCTTGCTCCGTCTAATTACCAATACTACAAATCTATTGCTCCGGGCTGGAATCTTCTTGCCAACTCAAGCAGTGAGGCTGTCAAGTTAAGCGATCTGAAATATGATTTCTACAGCACCATTCAGCAAAATACTGGAAACGCTGTTTCTTGCGCTACGGGGGGTGACAACATGGACGGAGCGGGCTGTGTTAAAATAAATCCTGTTTCTTTAAGTGATTTGATTAAAAATGGTAAGGGCCACACCAAGATCTATGTGGTTAAAGATTCTTATGCCACAACAGCTGCCGATGCGTTCCAGATAATTCAAGTTGACAATTCTAATGTAGATTCGGTGACTATCCCCGCTGGCAAGCCCTTCTGGTTCTATTTGTGGCAGTAGACAGTAGTTTGAATTTAAGGAGAGGAATTGAGCAGGGTTGAAAGAAACTTTAGTTTTGGAATTGTTACAATTGTTCTGGCTGTTTTGGGATTGACCCTTGTGCTTATTTCTCCTCTTTACATCCCTTCTAATTCTCAACTTCTTGAGGAGAGTTGTCAGGGTAAGAAATCATTTTATCTTCCTTCGGCTCTTTATTCTTCGGAGCAGAATCAATATTCGCCCAACGCAAAGGTTTATACTCTTTTGACTACCGCTCGCGACCGTTTTCGGATAATTGTTGACTATGATGTCAGTAGTACCCAAGATGGCAGCCGCAAGATTATCTACAAAATTGTCTTGTTAAATTCAGGCTTAAAGTCTCTCAATTTAAACGACCTTCAGGCAAAATTAACCCATTCTGACGGCTCCGAAACACTGCTTTTTGATAAAGGCAATCAAATCATCGCCCGCCCCAACCAGCCGGTTTTGGTTAGCGAAGAAAAGATTATCCCTTCAGATTATAAAAGCAATAGTTGGCAGACCGATCTTCTTATTTTGCGCTCGTCGGGTAGCTGTCAAGGGAAAATTCCCAATATCGTCAAAATTAATTTTAATGATATTAAAGCAACAGCCGACACTGAAAAATCAAAATTTGCCATTATCAAAACTAATGAGACAGGAAGTTTTGTAATTCCTCCTGGGTTAAGCCCGATAGGTTTTGCTGATTGGCGCAATCTTGATACTTTCACCCGAGCCGGATTGACTTTTATTTCTTATAATAGCCAACAAAAAAGTTGGGAGGTTAATCAGCAAAGCGGTTCCCAAATTATGGAGCCGGGCAAGGGTTATTTTGTTTATAATCCCAAGGGTAAATCAGTTACTGTTGACGCTGGTGTGCCTTTTTGGGTGCCGCAAGATGTGGTTAGTCATACTGTGACGGCCGGCTGGAATTTGCTTTATAACGATACGGGAAGCGAAGCGAATCTTGATGAAATTCAAGTTGCGGTCTTTTCTCCCACACAAAAAGCGAGGATTTTTGATGTTGAAAAAGTAACCTTGAACCAGCTTATCAAGCAAAAGTTAGCTTGGGAAAAAGTTATTGTCTTAATCCAGAAAACTGCTGATAATCCCAACGGCTTTGAAGAAATTTCAGCGCAAGATATAAATTCAGGCAAAAAATTTATTCCAGATGGTGCTGTTTTCTGGTTTTATCTATTTAATGCACCGCCAAGCATTGAGATGACAATTCCCAATTTAACGCTTCAGGTTACAGGCGGAGGGGAGACCTATAAAACAGGAGATTTAGTTTTTTTGAATTTTAAGCTAACAAATAATGATTCCGTTTCGCATTTTATGGACGTGGCTGGGACAAAAGATCCCTGTCAAAGCGGTTTGATTGTTTTTGATGCTGGGGGCGATGAAATTTACAGTGACTTAAACAAAAGAAGTTGCCCTCTTTGGCCAAAGACTATTGAACTTCCCACTGGCAAAAGTTTAGAGTATAATTATATTTGGAAGGTTCCAAGCGGGGTGCACGGCGAGTTGCGTTTAAGAGGTTATTTTGATTATAGCCGGCTGAATTCTCCAGACCAGCTTTTTCAAGAAGTAAAAATTAAGGTGGAATAAAATGGACAAAAATTCAAAATATTCGCTTATCGCCCTTTCTTTTTTGATAGTCAGTACTATTTTTGTGGGAGCGCTGGTGGAAAAATCAACTCTTTCAATTCAAGCAAACTCGCAAGTGCCAGAAGAAATCATTCCAGATTTATCTATTCCACTTAAAGAAGGAGCTAATTACTTTACTAATGGCCCCAAAAGCATTACGCTTGAAAGTAGAATCATCGGAATTAGTGGCAGTTTGATTTCAATTGCGAATGCAAGACAGCGGGGCATTGTTGATTATGTAGCAAGAGAAAATGATGGTAAAATATTAGGTGAAGGGATTTCAAAGATTAATCCCGGAGAAAAGTTTATTGTCGGGGTAAAAGATATTAGCTTGTCTCCGACAGTTTATTTGGAGGGAATTTGAATCACGAAGTAGAAGAGCTGGAAAAAGAGGTTTCAGCAGTTAAGCTAAATAGAAAGAGAAGCTATACAAGTTTAGCTGTGATTGCTGTTTTAATGGGAATAGGCCTGATTGGTATGGGTAGTTATTTGTCAAAAAAGGGTGTGATTTCTGCAAGTAGCGAGAATCCGCCCCAACCGCCCTTACCCGTGACGGCCACCCCGCCTGTTCCGCCCCAGCCAACCTCAACAGTTACCCCGCCTGTTCCGCCCGGGCCAAATGAAATCGTTTTTCCTTCCGGCTGGTCAATGATTTCAGGTTTAGCGTTGGCTAATTATGATATGAAACAATTTAAAGATGCTGGACTGATGCTTTTTAGTTTTAATGACCCGAAACTTGCCAATCGTGATTGGGCTATTTTATCAAAAGATAATTCTGCCAATAATCCTGTAACACCAAGAGTGCCGTTGGGATATTATGTTTATAATCCCGGGACAGATCAAGTTACGGTTAATTTTAGCTCCGGCACTCCTCCATCTGATACCAGTTTAATTTTTGCCCGCGGCTGGCACTTGATGTATTGGGCGGGAGATGCAGCGACAAAAGACCAGCTTCTTTCTTCAATCAATCTTACTTATTCTGATGGCAGTACCTTGAGCGCGGCAAAAGCAGTAGACTCTGACCAGCACAAAGCTAGTTTAAAGATTTATGTAGTTGTCAATGAGCATGATTTGTCAAGCGCCTCAATAAAAGAATTGACTGATTCTAACTCAGAAACGACCATTTCCAAAATCCCCAAAAACAGCTTCTTCTGGTTTTATCTGCGCCGAACAAAATATCGGGTGGCAAAGATAGATTTGAGCGGCCAGACAATTACTGTGGCTGATGCTGAAAAAGCAAAAATTGATGCTTGGCTTAAGGCGAATAATCTGACTGATTGCGGCGATGCGGCTGGCACTATGTATCCCGGGGGAAGTTGCTTGTTTGATGAGGCGACAGGGAAAACCAAAGACAAATACGAATTATTGGTCAAGAAATTTCCCGACAAACCTTGGAATAAATAGAACTAATTAAGAATTAAGAATTATGAATGCAGAATTTAATTCAAATTCATAATTATGCATTGGAATTTGTAAGATCTCTTATGATAGCTGTGTAAGCTTTCTGATATAATATCCTTGACCGATAGCACGTAATGTGCTATCATCGCGAGATCTGTTTGGGCTGATTTCTCAGCTCAAGCAGACAGTAATTTGACAAAAAATCGCCCCGTCTAGCGGGGCGAGGAGGTGTCCACAGTGACACACAATGAGGTTGCAGTTCAGACGCCCGCCGCGCCGGCGGGCACTTCGGTGTGGAGGCGTCCACTATCGACAAAGACCGTAGCATCTGTGGTCGCAGTTGTACTTGTTCTTATTGCTTCCCCCTTCGCGGGCAAGCCCTGGGGGTGGACACCAAGCTATGGGGGGAGCTATGGTGAGACGCTTCATGGTCTTGTCTGGATAAAGGAGGAGAAGGTTTCCCCTACAACTCAACTGAAAGTCGGTGACAACGTCACTTACTTTTACGGCCATGGCGCAATGAAGCGTATATGGTTCGTGTCACCCGACCAGCAATGGTTCTGGGTGATGGGTGACAACTCGGGTAAAGGTGAAGGCGAGAGTGGGGGTAGTTGCGAAATCGGATGGATATGCCGACCCGGCACCACCAGCCAACCACCTACAAACCCTGCGCCGAACCCGGAAACCAAGCCAAGAACTCCGGTCGTGGTTCAGGCGAAGGTCGTAGATTTTTTCTCTCCCTTTGACCGCCGTTCGGGGTTTGAGAAACGTATGCGATTCTTCAACGATCCGCGTGACATTATTGTAAGCGGATCTATGTTGATTCGTAAGGGTGAGAAGATCTCCGAGGTTTATGATCGCGAGACGGGGATTCTCAAGTGGAAGATCCCCGGAGATGTAAGGCAGGTGCAAGGCCGAATAGCCAAATTTATGAAGCCGTCGGCCTTTATCCGGGATCCTATCCCGGGTGAATTTGATCTGGTAACAGGAGAAGTGACTTTGGCTCCCGAGCCAAAGATCGCTGATCCGAAGTTGCGCGTTGTAAAACTTACAGAAACATCCGGACAAAACCCGGTCAAAGTCTTAGATAATAACCCTAGTACAGCGTGGTACATGAGAGAGGACTGTGGGAAGTCTGAGACTTTGACCATCAAATTTCCGGAGCCGGTGATGGTTAAGGCCGTCCGTGTGGACGGCCAGTACAACTATGACACCAAGCTGACTGTCAGCGTCAGCCTAAATGGCAAGAAGCTGGCGGTCAGTTCCGGCTCTGTCTCTGTCAACTGTAAAATTGATACAATCGAATTGGTCTTCACCCAGGTGGTAGCTCAGCCTATTGGGGAGGTAAAGGAGGTCTATATTGAATAGGCAAGTCGATGAGGCAAAGAGTATATGCTCTTTGCCTCTATTTTTTTGTTATGATAAATAATACGAGGAGCAAAAGATTTTCGGCACTAATTATTTTGGTCGTACCGACTGTTTTAGTTTCGAGATATTTTGTTAATTTAAAATACAGTAATAAACCCATTGCATTTAAACTCGCAAGTGCCAGAAGAAATCATTCCAGATTTATCTATTCCACTTAAAGAAGGAGCTAATTACTTTACTAACGGCTCAAAAGCATTACGCTTGAAAGTAGAATCATCGGAATTAGTGGCAGTTTGATTTTAATTGCGAATGCAAAATAGAGGTTGTGCTTGTGTCCAGAAATAGCAAAATCTCTAGGAATTTTTTGGAAGACGTAGCAATGCTCCCTGATGTGATATAATAAAAAAATGAAAAAAGTTTTACTGGCAGTCATCGTAATTCTAATCATTTCGTCTTGTTTTTTTATTTTTAGTAGAGGTTCTAACACAAAAAGGATAAAGTCACAAACGACCTCAATTATGCTCTCATCCCAAGATCAGTGGCAAGGAGGAACAGTTATTAATAATATTGATACTACATCAGCTCCGGGAAGTATGAAGATAGACAACAAAGCACTCGTCCAAGGTAGGGAGATAGATATTAGCGGCGCTACAGCAACATCTACGGGACCGTTGGGCGGTGATATTCAGAGCGCGGTTGGTGCAACTCCCTGCGTGTGCACTTGGAACTGGGCGACAAATGAGAATGGAGAACTAATACAGGAACCAGCTTCGTGGACAGTAGACATAGGTAGAGTCGTAGATGGTGTTATTCACCTAGTACAATTTGACACGGGATTGCTAGGTGACATTGCTTGGCAAATCTCCATTAACGGGACTGACTGGACCAATTTGACAACATTTTTAAATGGTGGAAGTACATGCGGATACGGTTTTGATGATACAACTATTTTTTCTGAACAAACGTTTAGATATTTTAGAATACTTATAAATGTAAACCGTGAGGGCTATGGCATATCCGGATTCAAGGTCTATGAACCGTCACTGGCCACTGCTACCCACATCTCCGCCCCGATGCAAATAACCGACCCCAATCTTTATCAATGGCAGACATTTACCCCGACATATACCAAGCCAGCAAATACTGATGTTAAGTTTAGATTTAGAACATCAACTGACGCAACTAACTGGACTGATTGGAGCAATTATCAAACTCCTGCTTCGGGCAGCTCACTTGATCTCACATCAATAGTCACTTCAAAAACAGGCCCGCCGGGATCTGAAACATTTTACAAATATCTTCAAGTTGAAACAACGCTCTCAAATACTGATGGTACTTCTACTCCTACCGTTGACTCCTATACCATCGGCTATCATACAAACCGAAAGCCCAATAAACCCATTGCCCAAACAGCAGTGATAAGACAGTAGTCCTCGC
>Ga0078972_1001468_pt1 | contig 87955 bp, 79 predicted proteins | sample YelNatPaOPGAMG01_FD_67568 | JGI IMG/M metagenome (GOLD analysis project Ga0078972, IMG submission 67568) | Hot spring thermophilic microbial communities from Obsidian Pool, Yellowstone National Park, USA - OP-RAMG-01 (SPADES assembly) (version 2) | ecosystem: Environmental > Aquatic > Thermal...
AGGGGTTTCACCCCTGGACCCCAGCAAAGGCGGAGCCTTTGCAATCCTTCCCATGACACGGGTCTGGGGAAGCTGGCCCCAGCGGATCCCGATGGGAGGTGGGGGCAGAGCCCTGGTTCCTCCAAAATACTCTTCACCCGATTGCCCTGGGGTCCCACCCGCCCAAGGTGGACCGGCGCCGCCGGGATCGGTATATCGGGCGCATGAATCTGATCCACCGGCTGATCATCACCTTCCGTGGCCGCCCGATCGGGCGCGACGGGCTCGGCAACCAGTATTTCGAGGAGCGCCATCCGCGCCCCGGCCAGCGCGCGCGGCGCTGGGTGATCTATCAGGGCGGCGATGACGCCTCGCGCGTGCCGTCTGAATGGCATGCCTGGCTGCACCATCTGACGGACGCGCCGCTCCCCGAGACCGCGCGGCGGCCCTGGCAGAAGCCGCACGAGCCCAACCACACCGGCACCCTTGCCGGCTATCGCCCGCCGGGGCATGACTATCTGGGTGGCGCGCGGGCCCCCGCCAGCGCCGATTACGAGGCCTGGAGCCCAGGGAGCTAGGCCGCTTCATGGCACGTCGCAATCTCACCGAATTCCTCACCGGGGCGTCGGTGCTCGTTGTCGCGGGCGGGTTTTTCGCCTACGCCATGGTGCATTCCGGGCGCAGCGTCGCGGGCGGCTACCCGCTCCACGCAAAATTCGAACGCATCGACGGGCTCGGCGTCGGCTCGGATGTGCGCATCGCCGGGGTCAAGGTCGGCCGCGTGACGGCGGCGACCATCGATCCCAAAACCTTCGAGGCGGTGGTGACCCTGAGCGTCGCCGACAACATCAAGCTGCCCGCCGATTCCGGCGCCGTCATCACCAGCGACGGTCTGCTCGGGGGAAAATACCTCTCGCTCTCGCCGGGCGGGGAGGAGCGGCTGCTGGCCCCGGGCGGCACCATCACGGTGACGCAATCCTCGATCAATATCGAGGATCTGCTCGGCAAATTCGTCTTTTCCATGGCCAATATGGGCAACGCCAGCAAGCCGGACGGGAACAAGCCGGAGGGGGCGAAAGCCGGGGAAGACGGTCTTTCCGGCGAGGCGCCGGCAAAACCATGAAGCCGCCCTGGCGCGCCTCCCGGCTCGCGCTCTGCGCCGCTCTCGCCGCCCCGATCGTGGCCGGGGCGCAAAGCCCCCCCGGCGCACCGCGTTCGCTCGCCCCCGACCCCACCGTCTCGACGCCCGATGCGACCCCGCCCGATGCAACTCCACCCGATACGACCGGGCCCGATGCCATCCAAAGCGAACCGCTGGCGCCTCCGGCAACGGCCTCGCCCGATCCCCTGACCAGCCCGGCGCCGGCCACCGCGACAGCGTCCCCCCCCCCCACCCCCCCCTCCACCAATACGCCTCCCGGCGCGGCCGGCCCGCCGGGGCTGCTCTCGCCTGACTGGCAGCCGCGCCAGGCGGCTGAATTGCAGGCGCTGGACAAGGTCGATGCGCGGGTCGAGCGGCTGGTCGTGCCGGTCGGCCAGAGCGCGCGCTTCGGCGCCCTCGAGATCACCGTGCGCGCCTGCCTGGTGCGCCCGCCGGATCAGGCGAGCGATGCCGCATCCCTGTTGCAAATCAGCGATCCGCATCCCGGCGCGCCAGGTTTTTCGGGCTGGATGCTGGCCGCCGAACCTGCGCTCGGCCTGCTCGAACACCCGATCTATGACATCCGGGTGCTGGGATGCCGCTGAACGCCGCCGCGCTCGCCGCCCTGCCCGCGCCCGAGCGCCTCGCCCTGCTGCTCGACTTCGATGGCACGCTGGTCGAAATCGCACCACGCCCCGAGGCGGTCGTGGTGCCCGCCGGCCTCCCGGCGCTGCTCGCCCGCCTCGCCGCCCGGCTCGGGGGCGCGCTCGCGGTGGTGAGCGGACGCCCGCTCGGCGATCTCGATCGCTTCCTGCCCGGCCTGCCGGCGGCACTCGCCGGCGAGCATGGCGGGGTGTTCCGCATGAGCCCCGCGGCCGCGCCGTGCCGCCCCGACCTGCCGGACCCGCCCGCCGCCTGGCGCGCCGCCGCCGCCCGCCTCGCCGCGTGCCATCCCGGCGTGCTCTATGAGCCGAAAGCCCGGGGCTTCGTGCTGCACTATCGCGCCGTGCCGGACCTCGCCGAACCCCTGCGCGCGGCCCTCGCCGCGCTGATCACGCCGCGCGACGCCGATTTCGCGCTGCTGCCCTCGCACATGGCCTGGGAAGTGCGCCCGCGCGGCGCCGACAAGGGCAGCGCCGTCGCCAAACTCCTGGCCGCGCCTGCTTTCCATGGTCGCCTGCCGGTTTTCATCGGCGATGACGTGACCGACGCGGATGGCATGCGCGCCGCCCGCGCCGCCGGCGGCGTCGGGCTGTTCGTCGCCGAGACCTTCGGCGATCCCGCAGGCGTGCGGCGCTGGCTCGCCGACCTCGCCGGCACCGGAGAGATTGGCGCTTGAAATAAGGAATCCGCTATGCCTGGACGCATCGACGCCCGCCTCGAAGCCCTCGGCATCACGCTGCCCACCCCGGCCGCGCCGGTTGCCAATTATGTGCCTTTTGTCGTGACCGGCGCGCTCGTGCTGATCTCGGGCCAGGGGCCGATCGCGCCTGAGCGGCGCATTCTCGGCCAACTCGGCGCCGGGCTCGACATCGCCGCGGGGCGCCTGGCGGCGCGGCTCTGTTTCATCAACCTGCTCGCGCAACTGCGCGCGGCGTGCACGGGCGATCTCGACCGGGTGCGCCGGGTGGTGCGGCTCGGCGGCTTCATCGCCGCGACCGCCGCGTTCACCGCCCATGCCGAGGTGATGAACGGCGCCTCCGACCTCGCCGTCGAGGTTTTCGGCGAGGCCGGGCGGCACGCCCGCACCACCGTCGGCGTGCCCTCGCTACCACTCGATTTCGCGGTCGAGGTGGAGGGCATGTTCGAGATCGCCTAATCTCTTTTTTTCCAGTGCAGAGGCGCCACATTTCCGCCGTGTCCAATATCGCGCTCACGCTCCATCCGAGCATCCACGAGATCGCGGGCGCGGCCTGGGACGCCTGTGCCGGGACGGCGGAAAACCCCTTCATCAGCCATGCTTTCCTGAGCGCTCTCGAAGACAGCCGCTCGGTCGGCCCGCGCACCGGCTGGCAGCCCCGCCACGCCGCCCTCCGCGATGGCGCAGGCGATCTCCTCGCGGTTGTCCCGATGTATGTAAAATCGCACAGCTATGGCGAATATGTTTTCGACCATGCCTGGGCCCATGCCTTCGAGCGCGCCGGCGGCCGCTATTACCCCAAACTCCAGGTCGCGGTGCCGTTCAGCCCGGTGCCCGGCCCGCGCCTCCTGATCCGCGCGGGCAGCGGCGTCGATGCCGCGGCACTCGCCGCTGCCCTGGTCGCCGCCTGCCGCGAGGACGGGCTTTCCTCGGTGCATGTCACCTTCTGCGCCGAGGCGGAGTGGCGCGCGCTCGGGGCGGCGGGCTGGCTCCAGCGCCAGGGCGTGCAATTCCACTGGCATAACGAGGGCTACCGGAGCTTCGAAGATTTTCTGGCCGCCCTCGCCTCGCGCAAGCGCAAGACCATCCGGCGCGAGCGGCGCGAGGCGCTGGGCGCCGGCCTCACCTTCGCGACGCTGGCCGGATCGGAGATCGCCGAGCGGCACTGGGATGCGTTCTATCGTTTTTATCTCGCGACCATCGAGCGCAAATGGGGCGGCGCCTATCTGACGCGGCGTTTTTTCAGCCTGCTCGCCGAGCGGCTCGGCGACAAAGTGGTGCTGATGCTCGCCCTCCATCAGGGCCGGCCGGTCGCGGGCGCGCTCAATCTGCGCGGTGCCTCGGCGCTTTATGGGCGCAATTGGGGGGTGCTCGGCGATTGGCCGTTCCTGCACTTCGAACTCTGCTATTATCAGGCGATCGACTTCGCCATCGCGCACGGTCTCGCCCGCGTCGAGGCCGGGGCGCAGGGCGAGCATAAGCTGGCGCGCGGCTATCTCCCGGCGCCCACCTATTCGGCGCACTGGATCGCCCATCCCGGCCTGCGGCGCGCGATCGGTGATTTTCTCGAAGCCGAGCGCCTGGCCGTCGCCGCCGAGGCGCGGGCGCTCGGCACATTGTCGCCCTTCCGCCGCGCTGGCGGGGAGGACACGGAACCCCCATGAAACCGGAAGGATCAAACAGATGACAAGCAAAACCACGGCGACGCATCACACCGTGATCGATCGCGCGGAATTGCGCGTTACCGAATGGCGCCTGGAGCCGGCGGCGGCGACCGGGCATCATCGGCATGATTTCGACTATCTCGTGGTGCCGCTCACCACCGGCGTTTTGCGGGCGGTCGCGGCGAACGGGACGACCGAGACGCCGCTCACGCCAGGAAAACCCTATTTCCGCAAGGCCGGCGTCGAGCATGACGTGATCAATGCCGGCGCCGCGCCACTCGCTTTCCTTGAAATCGAATTGAAGGACCGGCCCGGCTGAGCACGCCGGCCGCGCCGCTCATTCGCCGCGCGGCGAAATTTTGTGGTGGGCGAGGAGTTCCGAGAGCGCGTCGATCTTGGCCTCCAGCCGCTGGAAGCGGCGGCGCTCGCGCAGCATGTTCTTGCGGTCGAGCCGCTCGCGGAGCGCGGCAACGATCACGGCCACGAACAGATTGAGCAGGCCAAAACTCGTCACCATGAGGAACGGCGCGAAGACCAGCCACGCCCACGGCGCCTGGCGCACCACCGGCAGCACCGCTTCGAGATTGGAGCCAAAGCTCGCCATCGTCGCATAGAGATAGATCGCGGTAAGGCCGAGCGTGCCGTAATGCGCCGCGTCGATTTCGCGAAACAGATTGGTGGCGATGATCATGAAGCAATAAAACACCACGGCGAGAACCGTGAAGGCCGCTGCCATGTTGCGCAGCGCCCCGAAGAGGGCTTCCACGGTCGCGCGCACATTGGGGAGAAAGGAAATCAGCCGCAACACGCGCAACACGCGCAGCACCCGCAACGCCGAGAGCGTCTCGATCCGCGGCACCAGCGACAGCAAGGTCACGGTGATGTCGAAAATATCCCAGCCCCCGCGCAGCACGGCGCGGCCTTTCACGACGATGCAGAGCGCGACATCGAGGACCATCCAGCCGAGGAGCGCGGCATTGATGCCGCTCAGAATGTCCCAGTCCGCGGATTCCGGGGGCACCGCCGTGAGCACACCGAGCAGCACCGAGTTCACGAAAATCACCGCGCCAGTGCCCCAGCGCCAGGCCGGGGAGCGGTAGAGCCGGCCGAGCGATGCTCTCAACCCAACGGTCATGCGGCATGACCGTTGGGAGCGCGGGTCCGCCGCCCCGCCGCCCTATTCGGCGGGCAGGGGAGGGGCTTCTTCCAGGCGGCGGTCATGGGGTAGCAGCAGCACGATGACCAGCGCCACCGCGGCGGCGCCGGCGATCACGAAGAGGCCACTGGTGAAGCTTCCGGTATAGTCGCGCAACGCGCCCATCACATAGGGCCCGGCAAAACCCGAGAGATTGCCGATCGAGTTGATCACCGCGATGCCCCCGGCCGCCGCGGTGCCCGAGAGGAAGGCGGTGGGAAACGTCCAGAAGACCGGCAGGGCGGCGAAGATCCCGAAACCAGCCACCGAAAGCACGATCATCTTGAGCACGGGATCGGGGAGCAGGCCGGAGATCGCGATGCCGCCGGCCGCGGCCGCCAGCGCGATCGCCATGTGGCCCTTGCGTTCCATCTTGCGGTCCGATCGCCGGCCCCAGAGCACCATGCTGACGGTCCCGACGATATAGGGGATGGCGGTGACCAGCCCGGTTTGCGCATTGTTCAGCCCGAAGGCCTTGACGATCTGCGGCAGCCAGAAGCTGAGGCCGTAATTCACCGCGACCAGCCCAAAATAGATCACCGCGATCGCCAGCACCCGCGGGTTCACCAGCGCTTCCAAGACGCCATAATCGCGTGCCTGCTCACGCACGCGCCGCTCGGCGGCCATGCGCGCGACCAGCCACGCGCGCTCCTCGGGGGCGAGCCAGGTGGCATGCGAGGGCAGATCGGTGAGATAGAACCAGCAGACCACCCCGAGCACGATCGCCGGGATGGCCTCGATGATGAACAGCCACTGCCAGCCGCGCAGGCCCAAGGTGTCGCCCATGTAAAGAATGAAGCCCGAAACCGGCGCGCCGATCACGGTGGAAAGCGGAATCGCCGCCATGAAATAGCCGATGATGCGGCCGCGATAGACGCCGGGAAACCACAGCGTGAGATAAAAGATGATGCCGGGGAAGAACCCCGCCTCGGCCGCACCGAGCAGGGTGCGCACGACATAGAAGCTGGTCTCGCCCTGGATGAAGGCCATCGCGCCCGAGCAGATCCCCCAGGTGACCATGATCCGGGCGATCCAGCGGCTCGCGCCGAAGCGGTCGAGGGCGAGGTTGGAGGGCACCTCGAAGACGAAATAGGCGATGAAGAAGATGCCGGCGCCGAAGCCGAAGGCGGTCGCGGTGAGATGCAGATCCTTGATCATGGTGAGGGCGGCGAAGCCGACATTCACCCGATCGAGGTAGGCCGCGAAATAGCAGAGGATGAGGAATGGCACGAGCCGGCGCATCACCTTGGCCATGGTCCTCGCTTCAAGGTCGTCCATGCCCCGTTTCCCTCCCCGAATTTGCCCGCCCGCGCGGGTGAGGTCTGAGAACGCCACAATTCCGCGCCCGCCGCAAGCGGCTCAGAGCCTGAAAATCAATCGAACTGGAAAAAGAACGCCCTCTGGAAACATTAGCTTTTCCCGTGGGTTTCCGAGAAAGAGGGCATTCTTTTTCAAACTCTCAGCGGCGCCGGGCGGCGAAGAAATCGCGCAGCAGCGCGGCGCAGGCAGCCTCCTCGATCCCGCCCACAATCTCGGGACGATGCAGGCAAGACGGCGCCGCCAAAACCCGCGCGCCATGCTCGACGCCCCCACCCTTCGGGTCATAGGCGCCGAAAATCAGCCGGCGGACGCGAAAGAGGCTCAAAGCCTGAGCGCACATCGGGCAAGGTTCGAGCGTGACGACGAGGGTGCAATCATCGAGATAGCGGCTGGCGCGCAGCGCGGCGGCGGCGCGCAGCGCCAGCATCTCGGCATGCGCGGTGGCATCGTGACGCGCCTCGACCTCGTTGCCGGCCACCGCGAGGCTCGCGCCGTCGGGGCCGAGCACCACCGCGCCCACCGGCACCTCGCCCCGCGCCGCCGCCGCCCGCGCCACCGCCAGCGCCCGCTCCATCGGGTTCATCGCTTGCTCCCTTTTGCCGCCCGGTCTAGCACAGGCGCCATGGCTTCATCTCGCCCCGTTATCGGCCTCACCCTCGATGCCGAACCCGCCGGCCTCTATTCGCGCTGGCCGTGGTACGCGCTCCGCGCCAATTACGCCGAGGCCATCGCCGCGGCCGGCGGCCTGCCGTTCGCCCTGCCCCATCTCCCCGAACTCGCGGACGCGATGCTCGCTAGGCTCGACGGGCTGGTGGTGACAGGGGGCGCCTTCGATGTCGATCCGGCGCTTTATGGCGCGGCGAGCACGCATCCCACCGTCACCCTGAAATCCGCCCGCACGCTGGCCGAAATGGCGCTGCTGCGCGGCGCCCTGGCCCGCGACATGCCGCTTCTCGGCATTTGCGGCGGCGAGCAATTGCTCGCCGTGGCACTCGGCGGGCGGCTGTTCCAGCATATCCCGGACGCCATCCCCGGCGCGCTCGAGCATGAGGGGCATGAGCCGGGACATGACATCGCCATCGTGCCTGAAAGCCTGCTGGCCCGTGCAACCGGGGCCGAGGGGATGCATGTCAATTCCTCGCACCATCAGGCGGTGGCCGAACCGGGATCGCACGCCGTGGTCAATGCCCGCGCCCCCGACGGCGTGATCGAGGGGATCGAGGCGCCGGGCCGGCGGTTTTGCCTCGGCGTGCAGTGGCATCCGGAATTCCACACCGACCCCGGGGATGCCCGCCTGCTCGCCGCCTTTGTCGCCGCCTGCCGCTGAACGAGGGGGCAATGAGCAGCGCGGACGCGACCACGGGGGGCGGCGAACGCATCGCCAAATTCCTCGCCCGCGCCGGGGTGGCCAGCCGCCGCGCCGCCGAGGCGATGATCGCCGCGGGCCGCGTGCGGCTCAACAACCAGCCGGTCACCCACCCCGCGACTTTTATCCAGCCCGGCGATCTCGTCGTGGTGGACGGCGCGCCGGTTGCAAAACCCGAGCGCACGCGGCTCTGGCGCTATCACAAGCCGGACGGTCTGGTCACCACCCATCGCGACCCGGAAGGCCGCCCGACGGTGTTCGAGCGCCTTCCCCCCGGCCTGCCCCGGGTGATCAGCATCGGCCGGCTCGATCTCACCAGTGAAGGTCTCCTCCTGCTGACCAATGACGGCGCGCTCGCCCGTCTGCTCGAATTGCCCGCGACGAGCTGGATCCGCCGCTACCGGGTGCGCGTGCATGGCGCGGTGGAACCGCCAGCGCTTGCCGCCCTCGCCCGCGGCATCACCATCGCCGGAGTGCGCTACGGCCCGATCGAGGCCGGGCTCGATCAGCGCAAGGGTGAAAACGCCTGGCTCACGGTCGCCCTGCGCGAGGGGCGCAACCGCGAAATCCGCAAGGTGATGGCCGAACTCGGCCTCGCCGTGACGCGGCTCATCCGCACCAGCTACGGCCCCTTCCAGCTCGGGCTTCTGCCGCGCGGCGCGGTCGAGGAGATCCCCGCCCGGGTGCTGCGCGAGCAATTGCCCAAACCCGTCCCCTGAGAGTTTGAAAAAGAATGCCCTCTTTCTCGGAATCCGACGGAAAAAAGCCAATGTTTCTAGAGGGCGTTCTTTTTCAAGTTCGATTGATTTTCAGGCTCTGATGCCGCGCATCATCGCCGGCCGTCTGCGCGGCAGGCGGCTCGTAACGCCCGCCGGCGCCGCCACCCGCCCGACCGCCGAGCGCGTCCGCCAGGCGCTTTTTGACATGCTCGCCCACGCCTCCTGGGCCGAGGGCTCTCTGAGCGGGGCACAGGTGCTCGATGCGTTCGCCGGCAGCGGCGCGCTCGGGCTTGAAGCGTTCTCGCGCGGCGCGGCGCGGGTCGATTTCATCGAGCATGACCGTGCCGCCTGCGCCGCGATCGCCGCCAATATCGCTTCCCTGGCGCCGGGGACGCCGCTCCGGCTGCACCGCGCCGATGCGCTTCGCCCCCCGCCCGGGCAGCCCTGCTCGCTCGTCTTGCTCGATCCGCCTTATGGCAAAAACCTGGTATTCCCCGCTCTCGCGGCGCTGCGCGAGGCGGGCTGGATCGCGCCCGCGGCGCTGATCGTGGCCGAACTCGGCCATGGCGAGGAGATCCCGCCGGCGCTCGGCCCGCCGCTCGCAGCGCGCGGCCATGGCGCCGCGCAGATACTCATCTGGCGCGGTTGAGGGTATAGTCGGCGGCGTCGAGCAGGGCCTGGCGGAGCGGCGAGGCGGCGAAGCAAGCGAGCGCTTCCTGAGCACTCCGGGCGAAGCCTGCGGCGCGCGTGATCGTCGCCTCGATGGCGCGGTGGCGCGCGATCAGTGCCAGGGCATGGGCCAGATCGTCCTCGCCCTGCTCGCTCCGGACAATAGTGCGCTGCCAGAAGGCGCGTTCCTCGGGCGAGCCGGCATGATAGGCGAGCAGCACCGGCAGCGTCACCTTGCCCTCGCGGAAGTCATCCCCGACGGTCTTGCCGAGCAGCGCCTGGTCGGCGGCGTAGTCGAGGGCGTCATCGACGAGCTGAAAGGCGATGCCGAGATCGAGGCCATAGCGCGCCAGCGCCGCCGCGACGGGCTCTTCCCGCCCCGCGACCACCGCGCCGACCTGGCAGGCGGCGGAAAACAGCGCCGCCGTCTTGCCGCGGATGACATCGAGATAGCGTGCCTCATCGGTCGCCAGATCGTTCTGGGTGATCAGTTGCAACACCTCGCCCTCGGCGATGGTGGCGGCGGCGCGCGAGAGGATGGCCAGCACGTCGAGCGAGCCGTCCTCGACCATGAGCTGGAAGGCGCGGGCGAACAAAAAATCGCCAACCAGGACGGAGGCCTTGTTGCCGAACACCGCATTGGCGCTGGCGAGGCCGCGCCGCAGCGCGCTTTCATCGACCACGTCGTCATGCAGCAGGGTCGCGGTGTGGATGAACTCGACACAGGCGGCGAGCGCCACATGGCGGGTGCCGCGATAGCCGCAGAGCCGCGCCGCGGCGAGCGTCAGCATCGGTCGCAGCCGCTTGCCGCCGGCCGCGACGATATGGGCGGCGAGCGCGGGGATGAGGGCGACCGGGCTTGCCATGCGCGCAACGATCGCCTGATTGCAGGCTTCGAGATCAGCCGACACCAGGGCGGCGAGCCGGTTCAGCGCGTCCTCCTCCGGACGTGCCGCCTCCGTTGGTTCGACCGAGATGAGCGCACCGCTTGGTTGCATGATGTTCTGTGGCACGATATCGGGCTGTCGGAAAGAGGGTCAAGGAGCGCCCACGTATGCGAACCGTCGCGCAGTCGAACGACGCCGTGCGGCTCAGTTTCCTGCTGGTGCTGCTCAAGGATGCCGGCATCCGGGCGGTGGTGCTCGATGCTCATACCGCGGGCATCGAGGGCAGCATCGGCGCCATCCCGCGCCGGCTGGTGGTAGCGACCGAGGACGAAACGCGGGCGCGGCGCGTGCTGCGCGATGCGGGCGAGATGTGAGCGCAAGCGCCGAGAGCCTCGGAACCCTGCTCGGCGGGCGGGTGATCTATGCCCAGCAGCGCGCCGGCTACCGCACCGGGATCGAGCCGGTGCTGCTCGCCGCCGCCATCCCCGCCCGCCCGGGTGAGCGGGTTCTCGAGGCCGGCACCGGGGCGGGGGCGGGGCTCTTGTGTCTGGCCGCGCGGCTGCCCGAAATCTCCGCGACCGGGATCGAGCGCGATCCCGATCTCGCCCGCCTCGCCGGCCGCAATATCGCCGCCAATCACTGGGCGGCGCGGCTGACGGTCGAAGCCCGCGATATCACCGCCGCTGCCACCGGCGGCCCCGCGTTCGATCACGCCTGCGCCAATCCGCCCTGGCATGATCGCCGCGCCACCCCCTCGCCCAACCCCCTGCGCCGCGCCGCCAAACGCGCCGCGCCCGGCCTGCTCGACGCCTGGGCGGCGGCCCTCGCGGCGGCCCTCCGCCCGCGCGGCAGCCTCACCTTGATCCTTCCCGCCGGCGCGCTCGCTGCCGGGTTGGCGGCGCTGGAGCGGGCGGGATGCGGCGCCGCGCGGCTGTTGCCGCTCTGGCCGAAACCCGGCCGCGCGGCCCGGCTGATCCTGTTGCAGGCGCGCCGCGCGGCCACGGGCCCCTGCCAGATCCTGCCCGGCCTCACCCTGCATACCCCGGGAGGGGGCTATACCGAGGCCGCCGAGGCCATTCTCCGCCACGGCGCGGCGCTCGATCTCGGCACGGTGGCATCAAGGTAGCGCGCGGCGGCGCGCGGGGCTTTGCCCGCTGAGCGGGATTTTCCGCTGTTTCCGGCGTTGACAGCGCCGCGCCCGCGCCCGATTGTAGGCACACAAACGATCGGGCGGTCGCATGGCAAGCTATCTGCGTCCAACGGCACTGAGCGAGGCACTGGCGGAACTGGCGCGCCGGCCGTGCGTTCTCCTCGCCGGCGGCACCGATTTCTACCCGGCGCGCGGGCGCCTCACCCGCGATGAAGACGTGCTCGACATCACGGCACTCGCCGAGCTCCGCGCCATCCGCATCACCCCGGAAGAAATCTGGATCCCGGCCCTCGCCACCTGGCGGGAGATCGCCGAAGCGCCTTTGCCGCCCGCCTGCGCCGGGTTGCAACAGGCGGCGCGGGCGATCGGGGGCGAGCCGGTGCAGAACGCCGCGACCTTGATCGGCAATCTCTGCAACGCCAGCCCGGCGGCCGATGGCGTGCCCAACTGCCTTGCCCTCGATGCCACGGTCGAACTTGCCAGCCAGGCGCGTCGGCGGCGCCTGGCGCTGGCGGATTTCATCCTCGGCAATCGTCGCAACGCGCGCGCGCCTGATGAACTCGTGCTCGGCCTCTCGATCCCACTTCCCCCCCGCCCTGCGCGCGGCGTGTTCGAAAAACTCGGGGCGCGCGCCTATCTGGTGATTTCGATCGTGATGGTTGCCGTGGTCGCGAGGTTTTTACCCGACGGGCGGATCGCGGAGGCGCGAGCCGCCGTCGGGGCGTGCGGCGACCGCGCGCGCCGGCTGCCCGCGTTGGAGGCGGCGCTGGCGGGAAACCGGCCCGATCCGGCGCTGGTCGCCTCCACCCATCTCGCGGTCCTGGACCCGATCGATGACGTGCGGGCGAGCGCCGCCTATCGCCGGATCGCGGCGTTGGCCTTGCTGCGCCGCGCGGTCGCCGCGCTCGCGCCCGATCGGGAGCGGCCCGCGGCATGAGACACCCTGTGTCAAGCGCGGCGCCGATCCCGCTCGCCTTCACGCTGAACGGCGCGCCGGTCACGCTCCAGGCGCCGCCCTTGATGCGGCTCGCCGATCTCCTGCGCGAGCGGCTGCGGCTGACCGGCACCAAGATCGGCTGCGATGCCGGCGATTGCGGTGCCTGCACAGTGTTGCTCGACGGCCGGCAGGTCTCCGCCTGTCTCGTCCCGGCGGCGCAAGTCGCCGGCCGGCGCGTCGAGACCGTTGAGGGTTTGGCCCAAGCGGGTGGATTGTCAGCCCTCCAGGCGGCGTTTCTCCGCCATGGCGCGGCGCAGTGCGGCATCTGCACGCCGGGGATGCTGATGGCCGCCGAGGATCTCCGCCGCCGCAACCAGGCGCCGGATGAACAGGCGGTGCGCGACGCGCTCGCCGGCGTGCTCTGCCGCTGCACCGGCTATCGCAAGATCATCGAGGCGGTGCTCGATGTTGCGTCGTCGCCACGCGCGCCGGAACCTGAAGCCCAGGGCGCGGTCGGGGCGCGCGTGGCGAAGGTGGATGGCATCGCCAAGCTCCTGGGAAAAGAGGCGTTTGGCGCCGATCTCATGCCGGAGGGATGTCTCTCGCTCCGCGCGATCCGCAGCCCGCACGCCCATGCGCGTTTTCGCCTGGGCGATTTTTCCGCCCTGCGCGCCGCCTATCCCGGCCTTCTCCGCATCCTCACCGCCGCCGATATCCCCGGTCGAAACCTGTTCGGCATCTATCCGACGGGCAAGGACCAGCCGGTATTGGCGGCGGGCTATGTCCGCTATCGCGGCGAGGCGGTGTTGGCCTTGCTCGGCGATGCCGAGACGCTGGCGGCGATCCCCGAGGCGGACATTCCCATCCTATGGGAAGAACTGCCGCCAGTGACCTTTGCCGAGGCCGCCCGGCCCGGCGCGGTGCGGCTTCACGCCGATGCGCCGGGCAACGTGCTCTGCCGTGGGCGTGTCGTCTCGGGCGATGCCGCGGCGGGGCTGGCGGCGGGCGCGGTGCGCGCGGAAATCAGCGTCGCGACCGGCTTCGTCGAGCACGCCTATATCGAGCCCGAGGCCGGTTTCGCGCGGCGTATCGGCGATCGCGTGGAGATTTTCGCCTGCACCCAGACCCCCTACATGGACCGCGACGAACTCGCCGGAATTCTCGGGCTCAAGCCGGAGCAGGTGCGGATCATTCCGAGCGCGGTCGGCGGCGGCTTCGGCGGCAAGCTCGATCTCTCGCTGCAACCCCTCATCGCGACCGCCGCCTGGCTCACCGGCCAGCCGGTGCGCATGGTCTATACCCGTTCCGAGAGCATGGCCTCGACCACCAAGCGCCATCCCGCGCGCATCACCGCCGAGGCCGCGGCCGATGGCGAGGGCCGGCTCACGGCGTTGCGCTTCCATGGCGATTTCAACACCGGCGCCTATGCGAGCTGGGGCCCGACGGTCGCCGGGCGCGTGCCGGTTCATGCCATGGGCCCCTATCGTGTGCCAAATGTGGCGGCGACCTCGACCGCGCTCTACACCACCGACCCGCCGGCCGGGGCCTTTCGCGGCTTCGGCGTGCCGCAAGCGGCCCTGGCGACCGAGGCGCTGATGGACATGCTCGCCACCCAGCTCGGCCAGGATGCGCTGGAGTTTCGTCTTGCCAACGCGCTCCGCCCCGGCGATCGCACGGCAACCGGGCAGCTGCTCGGTGCGGGCGCCGCGCTCGTGCCCTGTCTGGAGGCGCTTCGTCCACGCTGGCGCGCGCTGCGGGCCGCGGCCGCCGCGTTCAACGCCGCCGCGCCGGGCACGCTCCGGCGCGGTGTCGGGATTGCCTGCATGTGGTACGGGATCGGCAATACCGGCATGTCGAACCCCTCCGAAATGTTCATCGGCGTCACCGGCGAGGGCCGCGTCATCCTCTATTCCGGCGCGGTCGATATCGGCCAGGGGTCCAACACCATCATGCTGCAAATCGCCGCCCAGGCGCTCGGCTTGCCGCTGGGCGCGCTCGATCTCGTCGCCGGCGATACCGATCGCACCCGCGATGCCGGCAAAACCTCCGCCTCGCGGCAGACTTTTGTCAGCGGTAACGCCGCGCGGCTGGCTGCGCTCAGCCTCCGGGAAGCAATCCTGCGCCGCGCCAACGCCGCCCCGGGGGCGGCGCTTTCATTGCGCGGGGGCAAAATAATCGTTGCGCATGACGGGATCGAAACCGTGCTCGATCCGGCCACGATGGCAGCCGATGCGGCGGGCCTCGTGCTGCGCGGGGAGGGACGATACGATCCGCCGACCACCGCGCTCGATGACGACGGCCAGGGCATCCCCTATGCCACCTTCGCCTTCGCCGCGCAGATCGCCACCGTCGAGGTCGATCTCGCGCTCGGCACGACGCGGGTCATCGGCATTGTGGCCGCCCATGAGGTCGGCCGGGCGATCAATCCGACGCTGGTCGAGGGCCAGATCCATGGCGGCATCGCCCAGGGGCTCGGCCTCGCGCTGATGGAAGAGTACATCCCTGGACGCACCGAAAATCTGCACGACTATCTCATCCCCACCATCGGCGATGTGCCGCCGATCGAAATTTTCCTGATCGAGGAACCCGACCCACTCGGCCCGTTCGGCGCCAAGGGCGTGGGCGAGCCGGCGCTGATCGCGACCGCCCCGGCGATCTTCAACGCCATCGCCGATGCCACCGGCGTCCGTCCGACGCGCGCGCCCTGCACGCCCGATCGGCTGCGCGCACTGCTGGAAAAAGCCCGATGACCTCCCACACCCACGCCAGCACCGATGCCCCCGAGGAAGCCGCCCTGGTGGCCGCCGCGCAGGCTGAGCCCGGCATCGTCACCTGTGACGCCTGCCCGGTGCTGTGCCGCATCCGCCCGGGCAAGACAGGTGCCTGCGACCGCTACGGCAATGAGGACGGCCGGCTCGCCCGCATGGACCCGCTCACCGTGCTCGCCCGCAGCCCCGAGGTCGTGCGGTTCCTGGAGGGTACCTATGAGGGCAACCCGCTGGCGGCGCGCGACGTTTTCGTGAGCGCGATCGGCGCCGGCACGACCTATCCCGACTATAAACCCGCCCCCTTCATCGTCGGCGCCGAGATCGACGGCGTCGATACCATAACCGTGGTGAGCGAGGGGATTTTCAGCTATTGCGGCCTCAAGGTGAAGATCGACACCGACCGCCATCTCGGCCCCGAATGCGCCACCGTGCGGGCGCAAGGCGAGGCGATCGGCCATGTCACCACCGCCGAATATGGCAGCCAGATGCTCTCGCTGGGCGGCGTGCGCCATCTCACCGGCGGGTCGAAGCGCGAGGGCGTCGTGACCTGCGAGACCCTGCTCGCCCTCGCCAATGGCGCGGCCGTGGAACTTTCGATCGCGGACGGGGCTTCCCTCGAGGTGCAGGCCGGGCGCCCACCGGTCATCGACGGGGTTCTCGAGCGGCGCATGCGGGTCGGCTGCGGTTCCGCCACCATCGGCATTTTCGCCCAGCAATGGCAAGGGCTCGCCGATGAGGTGATCGTCGTCGATGACCACATCACCGGCGTCCTCACCGAGCATCAGGCGGGGCGTTTTCTCGGCATGCGCCCGGCTGGGGTGCGCGTGCGCGGGCGACGCTCGACCCCGGGGCGCTATTTCCAGGTGGCCCAGCCCGGCCTCGGCTGGGGCGGCACCGATATCGCCGATCCGCTCAGCATCATCGAGCGCATTGACCGAGCGAAAGCCTGGCCGGGATTGCGCCTCCTGATGGTCTCGACCACCGGCGAGCATGCGGCCTGGTTCATCCTCGATGAGGCGCTGCGGCCGCAACCGGCGCCGATGCCCGAGGCGATCGCCGCCGTGGTGGCGCGGATCGGCGAGAATTGCGAACCCGCCCTCTGCTCCGTGCTGTTCATGGCTGGTGCCGGGGGCAGTTTGCGCGCCGGCGCGACGGAGAACCCGGTCAGGCTCACGCAAGCGGTGCAGGGCGGGCGGGCGCGCGTCACCGCGGGCGGCGCGCCGGTCTATCTCTGGCCGGGCGGGGGGATCACCTTCATGGTCGATGTCACACGGATGCCCGCCAATGCTTTCGGCTCGGTGCCGACCCCGGCCCTCGTCGCCCCGATCGAATTTTCCCTCCCGCGCGCCGACTACGCGGCACTCGGCGGGCACATGGCGCGCATCCGCACGCTTGATGCGGTGCTGCGGGAGACGCGCGCGCGTTTTGCCACCCTCCCCCCGGCAACCCCCTTTCCCGTGCCATGAGCGCCCTCGCCGTCCGGCTCGCCGATGGCCGGCTCCACTTGCAACAGGGACCGATCGATTGTCTCTGCCGCGCCTGGGGCGAAGCAAGCGAAGTGCGCGCCGCCTATGCCCAGGCGATCGCCGCTTTCCCGACGATTTTGCCGGAACTTTGCGCGGAATTGCCGAAACTCCGCGCACCTTTGCCGAGCCTGCCACCCCAAGGCCGGGTGGCGCGCGCCATGCACCGGGCCTGCCTGCCATTCGCCGACCGCTTCATCACGCCGATGGCCGCAATTGCCGGGGCGGTGGCGGACGCCGTGCTGGCGGCGATGTGCGCCGGGCGCCATCTCCGCCGCGCCTTCGTCAATAACGGCGGCGATATCGCCTTTCACCTCGCCCCTGGCGCCGCGTTGCGCGCCGGGCTGGTGGCTGATCTCGCCTCGCCGGCGCTGGAGGGCGTGTTCGTCCTCGATGCCGCCCATCCGGCGCGCGGGCTTGCCACCTCGGGACGCGCCTGCAAGGGGCGCGGGGGCAAAAGCTTCTCCCTCGGCATCGCTGATGCGGTGAGCGTTGTGGCGCGCGACGCGGCGGCGGCGGACGCGGCGGCGACGATGATCGGCAATGCCGTCGATCTCCCCGATCACCCGGCCATCCATCGCGTCCCGGCCATTGAGATCGATCCCATGAGCGATCTCGGGGAGCGCCCCGTCACCCGCGATCTCGGCCCCCTCGATGACCTGGAGATCGCCGCGGCGCTGGACGCGGGCCGGGTCTTCGCCGATGCTCTCGCCCGCGCCGGACTGATCTCGGGCGCGGTGCTCGCGCTCCGGGGAAAAATCGTCGTCGTTGCCGCCGCGACAATGCTGGAGGACGCATGATCCGCAAGCTCTTGACCATCGTCGAGGAAACCCATCGCGAGGCCGATCGCGAAATTCGCCCGCCCACCCGCAAGGCCGCCGCGATCGCGGTGATCGCCAACCCCTGCGCCGGACGCTACGCCGAGGATCTCTCCGAATTGATCGAGACCGGGGCGATGCTCGGCGGCCTTCTCGGCGAACGCGCGGTGCGCGCCCTCGGCATCGAGCCGGGCGCGGTGCAAAGTTACGGCAAGGCGGCGATCGTCGGCGAGGATGGCGAACTCGAACACGCCGCCGCCATCCTGCACCCGAAACTCGGCGCGCCGCTTCGCCACGCGGTCGAGAAGGGGGCGGCGCTGGTGCCGAGCGCCAAGAAGCGCGGCGGGCTGGGCACGGCGATCGATGTCCCGCTCGGCCACAAGGACGCGGCTTTCGTGCGCAGTCATTTCGACGCCATGGAAGTGCGGGTCCACGACGCGCCGCGGCGCGATGAAATCGTCGTCGCTGTGGTGGTGACGGATGCCGGGCGGCCGCTTGCGCGCATTGGCGGGCTCAGTGTCGACCAGATCGAGGGCAAGGACGGATTGCGATGACCGAGATGAAACTCTCCCGCCGCGCTTGGCTTGCCGGCACCACCGCCGCGCTTGCCGCGCCTACCCTGGCGCGCGCCCTGGATGCCAAGCCGATCCGCATCGGCGAGATCAATTCCTATAGCGCCGTGCCGGCCTTCACGCTGCCCTATCGCAACGGCTGGCAGCTCGCGCTCACCCATATCAATGAGGCCGGCGGCGTGCTCGGGCGCAAGCTCGAAGTGATCTCGCGCGATGACGCGGGCAAGCCGCAAGACGCGGTGCGGCTCGCCGGCGAACTCATCGAGAACGAAAAAGTCGATGTCCTGGCCGGGGGATTTCTCTCCAATGTCGGCTTGGCGCTTTCCGATTTCTCGGCGCGCAAGCAGGTGATCTATATCGCCGGCGAGCCGCTCACCGACGCCTTGGTCTGGGAAAAGGGCCAGCCTTTCTGTTTTCGGCTGCGCCCCTCGACCTACATGCAGGCGGCGATGCTGGTCGCGGAGGCGGCAAAACTCCCGGCCAAGCGCTGGGTGAGCGTCGCGCCGAATTACGAATACGGCCAATCGGCGGTGAAATGGTTTTCCGAGCTCCTCAAGGCGCGCCGTCCAGACATCGAATTCGTCACCGCGCAATGGCCAGCACTCGGCCATATCGACGCCGGCGCGGTCGCCGAGGCCTTGGCGGCGGCGAAGCCGGAGGCGATCTATAATGTCACCTTCGGCCCCGACCTCACCAATTTCGTTCGCCAGGGCAATACCCGCGGCCTGTTCGAGGGGCGCGCGGTGGTCTCGCTGCTCACCGGCGAGCCGGAATATCTCGACCCGCTCGGCGCCGAGACGCCGCCCGGCTGGATCGTCACCGGCTACCCTTGGGCGAGCCTCGATACGCCCGCGCACAAGGCGTTCCGTGAAGCCTATCAGAGCCAATTCCACGACTATCCGCGCATGGGTTCGGTGGTCGGCTACGCGCTGATCCACGCGATCGCCGCCGGCATCACGCGGGCCGGCGGCACCGCAGCGGCGGCCATGGTGCGGGGCTTCGCCGGAGCGCAATTCGAGACACCGTTCGGCGCCGCCCAGTTCCGCGCCATCGACCATCAATCGACGCTCGGCACTTTTGTCGGGCGCACCGCGCTCAAGGACGACAAGGGCGTCATGGTCGATTGGCACTATGTTGATGGCGCCGCGGTTTTGCCCGATGATGCGACGGTCAAGAAGCTGCGCCCCAATGCTGGTTAGACCAGGGGGTTCACCCCTGGACCCCAGCAAAGGCGGCGCCTTTGCAATCCTTCCTGAATTGCGGGTCTGGGGAAGCTGGCCCCAGCGGGTCGCGGGCGAAGCCCTCGCCTTGATCTGGATTTGATCGATGGACGCGCTCGCCGTCTCCCTCCTCACCGGCCTGGCCGATGCCGCCTCGCTGTTTCTCGTGGCCTCCGGACTCACGGTGATTTTCGGCGTCACCCGTGTGGTCAATTTCGCCCATGGCAGCCTCTATCTGCTCGGCGCCTATATCGGCTGGAGCCTGCTCACCCGGCTGCCGCACACGCCGTTTGGCTTTCTGCTCGGGGCGCTCGCGACGATCATCGCGCTTGCGGTGATCGGAATGGCGCTTGAGATGGCCCTGCTGCGCCGGATCTATCGCGTGCCCGAACTGTTCCAGTTGCTCGCGACGTTCGGGGTGGTGCTGATGGTCCAGGACATCGCGCAATATTTCTGGGGGGCGGAGGATCTGACTTTCCCCCGCCCGCCCTGGCTGCGCGCCTTCGTGCTCATCGGCAACCAGCGTTTTCCCCGCTTCGATCTCGTTATCATCTTCCTTTTCCCGCTGGTGTTCGGGGTACTGTGGCTGTTGTTCCGGCGTACCCGTTGGGGGCGGCTGGTGCGCGCGGCGACCGAGGATCGCGAGATGGTGGCGGCCTTGGGCGTCGATCAGCGGCGGCTTTTCACCTCGGTCTTCGCGCTCGGGGCGGGATTGGCGGGGCTGGGCGGGGTGCTGGCGCTGCCCGATGCCTCGGCCAACCTGCAAATGGATCTCTCCAGCGTCACCGACGCCTTCGTGGTGGTTGTCGTGGGTGGGCTCGGCAGCCTGCCCGGGGCGGCGCTGGCGAGCCTGTTGATCGGCCTGCTGCAATCCTTCGGCATCATGCTGATCCCCCGCGCGACCCTGGCGCTGGTCTTCGTGGTGATGGCGGTGGTGCTCATCCTGCGCCCCAACGGGCTGCTCGGCCGCCCGATTGCGGGCAGCGGCGGCGGCACGCCGGGGCTGGTGCGCCCGGCACCGATGGCGCTCCGCGCCGCCGGCGGCGCGGCGCTCTGCGCGGCTCTCCTCGCGCCGTTCTATCTCGGCGATTACGCCCTCGCCATCGCCACCGAAATGCTGATCGCCATGCTGTTCGCGGCCAGCCTTCATTTCATGATGGGGCCAGGGGGCATGGCGAGTTTCGGCCATGCCGCGTGGTTCGGCATTGGCGCCTATGCGAGCGCCTTCGCGACCCACCTGCTGGCCGCGCCGATGCCGCTCGGCCTGGCCCTCGCCCCGCTCGCCGCCGGCGTTCTGGCTGTGGCCTTCGGCGCCTTCGTGGTGCGGCTCTCAGGCGTCTATCTCGCCATGCTGACCCTCGCTTTTGCCGAAATCGCCTGGGCGATCGCTTTTCAGTGGGTCGATCTCACCGGCGGCGATAACGGCATTCTCGGCGTCTGGCCGGCGCCCTGGGCCGCGGGGCCGCGCGGGTTCTACTGGCTGGCGCTCGGCGTTACGGTGGGCGGAACGCTGGCGCTTCGCCATCTGCTCGCGACGCCGTTCGGCTACAGCCTGCGCGGGGCGCGTGATTCGCGCCTGCGCGCCGAGGCGATTGGCATCCCCGCCGCCCGCGTCCAGCTCGCCGCCTTCACCCTCGCCGGCGCCGCGGCGGGGCTGGCGGGCGGGCTCTATGCCTATGCCAAGGGCAGCGTTTTCCCGACCTATATCAGTCTCGGCCATTCCGTCGATGCGCTGCTCATGGTGCTGCTCGGCGGCGTGGCGACGATGAGTGGGCCAATCCTCGGCGCGCTGGCCTATACCGGGCTCTATGACCTCCTGCTGGCGGCGACCAGCCTGTGGCGGCTGGTGCTGGGGGCTGCGATCATCGTCTTGGTGCTGGCGTTTCCCGAGGGTATCGCCGGCGCCATCCTGCGGCTCTGGACCCGCCTCCGCCCGGCATGAAGCGGCCGCTGTGAAGTCACCAGGGCCGGTGTTGCTGGTGGAGAACCTCCACAAATCCTTCGGTGGCGTGGCCGCCGTCGCGGGGGTGAGCTTCGCCCTCGATGCCGGCGAGATGCTGGCGCTGATCGGCCCCAACGGGGCGGGCAAATCGACCTGTTTCAACATGCTGAGCGGCCAGATCCGCCCCGATTCCGGGGCGGTCATGCTCAATGGCGAGGCGGTGGGCGGGATGGCGCCTCGCGCCATCTGGCGGCGCGGCGTCGGGCGGACCTTCCAGATCACCGCGACCTTCGCCTCGATGACGGTGCGCGAGAACGTGCAGATGGCGCTCATTTCCCACCACCATCGCCTGTGGCGCAGCCTCCGCCCGGCGCGGCGGCTTTTCGTCGCCGAGGCCGATGCGCTGCTCGAGCCCGTGGGCATGGCCGCGCAGGCCGAGCGGGCGGCGGGCGAATTGGCCTATGGCGATCTCAAGCGGCTCGAACTCGCGATCGCGCTCGCCCATGCGCCGCGGCTGCTGCTGATGGACGAGCCCACCGCCGGCATGGCGCCCGCCGAGCGCGGCGGGTTGATGGCGCTCACCCGCCGGCTGGCGAACGCGCGCGACATCGCCGTTTTATTCACCGAGCACGACATGGACGTGGTGTTCGGCATCGCCGACCGCATCCTGGTGCTCGATCGCGGGCAGCTGATCGCCGAGGGTAGCGGCGCCGAAATCCGCGCCAATCCTCGGGTGCGCGCGATCTATCTCGGCTCGGGCGAAACCAGCGGCGGGCATTGAGGGGCGAGGCTGGGGGATGCTGGACGTGGCGGGGCTTTGCAGCTTTTATGGCCGGGCGCAGATCCTGCACGATATCGCGCTCGACTGCGCCGCGGGCGAGGTGCTCGTGCTGCTCGGGCGCAACGGCGCGGGCAAATCGACAACGCTGAAATCCCTCATCGGCCTGGTGCGCCCGCAGGCCGGCAGCATCCGTTTCGCCGGCGCCGAGATCGCCGGCGCCGAGCCGCATCGCATCGCCCGCCTCGGCCTCGGCTACGTGCCCGAGGAGCGGCGGATTTTCACCACCCTCACGGTGGCCGAGAACCTCGATATCGGCCGCCAGCCGCCGCGCCCCGGCATGCGGCCCTGGACCCCGGCGCGGCTCTATGAGGTGTTTCCCAATCTCGGCGCCATGCCGGAGCGCCTGGGCGGGCGGATGAGCGGGGGCGAGCAGCAGATGCTGGCGATCGCGCGCACCTTGATGGGCAATCCGCGCCTGATCCTGCTCGACGAGCCGAGCGAGGGGCTGGCGCCGCTGATCGTCGAGCAGATGGCGGGCGCCATCGCCGCGCTCAAGCGCGAGGGGGTGGGCGTGGTGCTCGCCGAGCAGAACCTCTATTTCGCGCTTGGTCTCGCCGATCGCGCGGTTGTGATCGAAAAAGGCGCCGTGGTGTGGCAAGGAAGCGCCGCCGCGCTCGCCCACGACGAGGCCGCGCGCCAGCGTTTTCTCGCCGTCGGCGCGGCATCCTGACGAATTCTCAACCATTGCGCCGCGAGACTGCGCAGGGCCTTTTCCGGGAGAAGTGCATGGCGTTCCTGCTGGTTCTGCTCGTGCTGCTGCTCGCCGCGATCGCCGCGCTCTACCTTCACGACCGTCGCCAGTCGCAACACACCATCCTCCGCAATTTCCCGGTGATCGGCCATTTCCGCTACTTCGCCGAGACCTGGGGCGATTACATGCGGCAATATCAATACCTTCCGGACTGGGTGGAGCGGCCGTTCAACCGCTTGGAGCGCGCCTGGGTCTATCGCTCGTCCAAGGGGGTTTCCAATCTGGTGAGCTTCGGCAGCGAGAACGTGCCGAGCTTCGTCTTCCGCAACGCCCCGTTTCCGGTGCTGGACAGCGAAAAACGTCCTTTCCCCGGCAAAACCATCGGCATCACCGCCGGCCCCGGCGCCTGCCGCACCCCCTATGTGGCGAAAAGTTTTTTCAACATCTCGGGCATGAGCTACGGCGCGCTCAGCCACGCCGCCGTCACCGCGCTCTCGAATGGCGCCCGCCTGGCCGGCGTCTGGATGGCGACCGGCGAGGGTGGGCTCGCGCCCTATCATCTCCAGGGCGGGGGCGATCTGGTGATGCAGATCGGCACCGCGAAATATGGCGTGCGCGACGCCGAAGGTCGCCTGAGCGAGGCGCGCCTGCGCGAGATCGCGGCCATCGCCGCGGTGCGGATGTTCGAGGTCAAGCTCGCGCAAGGCGCCAAACCCGGCAAGGGCGGCATCCTGCCGGCCGCCAAGGTCACGCCCGAGATCGCCGAGATCCGCGGCATCCCGGCGGGGGAGGACAGTATCAGCCCCAACCGTCATCTCGATATCGGCAATATCGCCGAGCTGGGCGCCTTCGTCGCGCGCCTCCGCGACATCACCGGCAAGCCGGTGGGGGTGAAATTCGTGCTTGGCGATCCCGCCTTTCTCGATGACTGGTTCGGCGATTGCGCGGCGCACCCCGAACACTGCCCCGATTATGTGCAGATCGACGGCGGCGAGGGCGGCACCGGCGCGGCGCCGGCGCCCTTGGCCGATTATGTCGGCCTGCCGATTACCCAGGCGCTGCCCGAGGTGACGGCCGCGCGCGCGCGCCACGGCCTCACGACGCGGCTCCGCGTCGTTGCCGCGGGCAAGCTCATCACCCCCGACAAGGTCGCCTGGGCGCTCGCCATGGGCGCTGATTTCGTGAGTTCGGCGCGCGGCTTCATGTTCTCGCTGGGCTGCATCCAGGCGATGAAATGCGGCTCCGGCCAGTGCCCGACCGGGGTGACAGCCTCCAACCCGCGGCTCATCGCCGGGCTCGACCCCACGGACAAAGCGGTGCGCGTCGCCCGCTACGCAACCCGCCTGCAAGAGGAAGTGGCGATGATCGCCCATTCCTGCGGCGCCGCCGATGTCACGGGGCTGCGCCCCCATCACGTCACCGACATCGAAAAAGGCGTGGGCGGCTTCCGCGCCCCGGCGGAGTAGGGAAGGGAGAAGGCCAAGGGGCTCCGCCCCTTGTCTTCTCTCGCTGGCGACGCAAATCTGTGCGTGAGGGAGCGTCACCATGTGCCGTTTGTTTCTCAGCCAAGATCCCGCCACCTATGCCGCCGAGACCCGGGCGCTGCGCCTGCATGGACATGCGACCTCGCTCCGCCTCGAAGCGGCGTTCTGGGAGATCCTCGAGGAGATCGCGGCGCGTGAGGGTCTTTCGCTGGTCCGCTTCATTGCCGTGCTGCATGACGAGATTGTCGAGCGGTTGGGCGAGGTGCCGAATTTCGCCTCGTTCCTGCGCGTCACCTGCCTGCACTATCTCCGCCACCAGGATCTGCACGCCGCCCAGATCGCCGCGCGCGCCGAGGTGAGTGGGGAAAATCGGGAAAAAATGATAGCCTGATACTACCCCCCCGTCCGCGCGCCGGCTTAGGCTTGGCTTAAGTTTGCGGGGAGGAAATAGGCCGATGGCTCGGCTTCTGCGCAGAGCTCTGGTATTTGCGGGGGTTTTGGTCCCACTCACGGCGCGGGCGCAGATGACCTTGCCGGCGCCAGCGCCGATGGACGCCGCGAGCCTCTTTCGCACGCAGTGCGGCACTTGCCACACGCTCGACCCCGCCGAGCCGATCCGCCAGGGGCCGCCGTTGCGCGGCGTGGTCGGGCGCAAGGCGGGATCGGTGCCGGGATTCCACTATTCGCCGGGCTTCGCGGCGGCCGGGTTGACCTGGGATGCCAAGCATCTCGATGCCTGGCTGACCGATCCCCAAGCCGTCATTCCCGGCGCGGTGATGCTCTATCACCAGCGCGACGCGGCGAAGCGCCAGGCGATCATTGCGTTTCTGGAGACCCAACACTGATGGCGAAAGCGATCCATACCATGATCCGCGTGCGCGACGAGGCGCGCGCGGTCGCGTTCTACCGCGCGGCGTTTGGCTTGGATGTCGCGGAACGGCTGGTTTTTCCCGGCTTCACCTTGGTCTATCTGCGCAATGGGGAAGCGGATTTCGAGCTGGAGCTTACCATCAACGCCGACCGGAACGAGCCCTATCAGCTCGGTGACGGCTATGGCCATCTCGCTTTCGTGGTTGACGATCTCGATGCCGAGCACCAGCGCTTTACCGCGGCCGGGTTCGCGCCAACGGCGGTGAAGGAGTTGCAGCAGGACGGCGCGCGGCGCGCGCGGTTCTGTTTTCTCACCGACCCCGACGGCTACCGCATCGAGGTGCTGGAGAAATTCGGCCGCTACCGCTGACGCGCGTGGCTGCGGCCGATCCGATCAAGAACATGCAAGGGAGGTTCCGACATGATGCGCCTCATCGATCGTCTTCCCCGCCTTGGCCGGCGGCGATTTCTGCGCGGTAGCGCTGGCGCCTTGCCAGCCACGGCGCTGCTTGCGGGCGGCGTTGCGGTCTCGGCCACGCGGGTCTGGGCGGAGGACGCCAAGGCCCTGAAGCCGGGCAGCGCCGTGACCCTGGTGCGGGTCGCCCGCGATATCTACCCACATGACCGGATCCCCGACATTTTTTACGCCCGCGCGGTGCTGATGCTCGATGCCGCGGCGGTCAGCGATAACACGCTCCGCGATCTGCTGGAGGAGGGCGTGATGCGGCTCGATGCCGATGCGCGCGATCGTTTCCAGAGTCCCTATCTCGGGGTCGCGAGCGAGAGCGATCGTGTGGCGCTGCTTGAGGCCATTTCCGCGGGTGCCTTCTTCAAGAAGGTGCATGGCGCTCTCACCGTGTCGTTCTACAACCAGCACGAGCTGTGGCCGCGCTTCGGCTATGAGGGATCCTCCGCCGAATATGGTGGCTACATCCATCGTGGCTTTGACGATATCGACTGGCTGCCGAAATCCTGAGGGGGGAAAACGACCATGGCAAAATTCGATCACAACGACGACAGCCTGGTGGTGATCATCGGCTCCGGCGCCGGCGGCGGCACGCTGGGCAACGAGCTGGCGCAAAAAGGCATCAAGACGGTCATTCTCGAAGCCGGGCCGCGTTACGAAATCGCTGATTTCGTCAACGATGAATGGCCGAGCTTCGCGCAGCTCGCCTGGACCGACATGCGCACCACCTCGGGCACCTGGCAGGTCGCGCATGATTTTCCCAACCTCCCGGCCTGGATCGTCAAGGCGGTGGGCGGTACCTCGATCCACTGGGCGGGCGCCTCGCTCCGCTTGCGCGACTGGGAGTTCAAGACGCGCACGGTGTACGGCCACGTCCCGGGCGCCAATCTTCTCGATTGGCCGATCAGCCTCGCCGAACTCGAGCCTTATTACGCCAAGGCTGAGTTCAAGATGGGCACGACCGGCACCAACGGCATCCCGCGGCTTCCCGGCAACAACAATTTCAAGGTGATGGCGGCGGGCGCAGCGAAGCTTGGCTACAAGGAAGTGCATACCGGCAACATGTCGATTAACAGCCAGCCGCGCGATGGCCGAGGCTCCTGCCAGCAAATCGGGTTTTGTTTCCAGGGCTGCAAATCGGGCGCCAAATGGTCAACACTCTATACCGAAATCCCCAAGGGCGAGGCCACCGGCAATCTCGAGGTGCGCGAGAAATCGATGGTTGTGCGCATCGAACACAATGACGCGGGCAAGGTGAACGCCGTCGTCTATATCGATGCCGACGGCAATATGCAGCGCCAAAAGGCGCGCGTCGTGTGCGTTGCCTGCAATTCGCTGGAAAGCCCGCGCCTTCTGCTCAACAGCGCTTCGAGCAAATTTCCCGACGGGCTCGCCAACAGTTCCGGCCAGGTCGGGCGCAACTACATGCGCCACACCACGGCGAGCGTCTATGCCGCGTTCGACCGGCCGGTGCATATGTATCGCGGCACCACCATGGCCGGGATCATCCGAGACGAAGGCCGCAATGATCCGACGCGGGGCTTCGTCGGCGGCTATGAGATGGAGACCATTTCGCTCGGCCTGCCCTTCCTCGCGGCCTTCCTCAAACCCGGCGGCTGGGGGCGGAGCTTCACCAGCGGCATCGATGATTTTTCCAACATGGCCGGCATGTGGATCGTCGGCGAGGACATGCCACAGGAGACCAACCGCGTCACCCTCGATCCCGTCGCCAAGGACAAATTCGGGCTCCCCGTCGCGAACGTGCATTTCGACGACCACCCGAACGATATCGCCATGCGCGAACACGGCTTCCGCCAGGGGGGGGCGGTCTATGAGGCGGTCGGCGCGACGCGGACCTTCCGCGTGCCGCCTTATCCGAGCACCCATAATCTCGGCACCAACCGCATGAGCGAGAAGCCGCGCGACGGCGTCGTCAACAAATACGGCCAGAGCCACGATATTCCGAACCTGTTCATCTCGGATGGCAGCCAGTTCACCACCAGCGCCGGGGTCAATCCGACGCTTACCATCGTGACACTCGCGATCCGCCAAGCCGACAGCATCGCCGGAATGATGGGAAGGAACGAAATCTGAGCCCGCGCCCGGCCGGCCTCGCGCGCCGGCCGGGGCGCCTGGTCTCTTGACTTGACCGCTCGTCCGCGTGCATCCCTCGGACCGTGAAGGGGCCATAGGGAATGCAAGCAATGAGCGGCGCCGAAGCCGGGGCCCGCGCCCGGCCGGTCGCGCCGAGCGCCATTCGCGCGGGTTTTCCCGGATGGATCGTGCTCATCCTCGCCACCGCCGCGCTTCGCCTCGCCTTTGGCTGGGCGCTCGGCCTCGGCGTCGATGAGAGCTACATGGTCGCCTCCGGGCGGGAACTGCAATTCGGCTATTTCGACCATCCCCCGCTCGCCTGGTGGCTCGCTTGGGCCGCCGGACGGCTATTCGGCAGCACCGCGCCGGTGATCGAGCGCCTGCCCTTCATCGCGCTCTTCGCGCTCTCGACCTGGCTGATCTATCGGCTCACAACCCGGCTGTTCGATGCGCGCGCCGGATTCTGGGCGGCGGTTTTATTCAACGTCATCCCGGTGTTCGGCGTCAGCACCGGCGGCTGGGTGCTGCCCGACGGCCCGCTCGATTGCGCCTTGCTCGCCGCCGCCCTGGCCTTGGTGCGGGCGCTGGAGGACGAGGCGGGCGGATGGCGCTGGTGGCTCGCGAGCGGCGCCTTTGCCGGGCTCGCGCTCGATGCCAAGTATTCCGCCTCCCTCACGCTGGGTGGGGCATTTTTCTTCCTGCTGACCGCGCCCCGCGGCCGCGCCATGCTGCGCCGCCCCGCGCCCTATGCCGCGGCCGGGCTCGCGGTTTTGCTGTTCGCCCCGGTGCTGGCCTGGAATGCCGCGCATGGCTGGGCGTCTTTCGCCTTTCAGGGTGGGCGCGCGCTCGGCGGGCATTTCCACCCGCTGGCCCCACTCACCGTGCTCGGCGGCGAGGCGCTGTTCCTGCTGCCCTGGATCTGGCTGCCGCTTGTTCTCTCCGGCCTCGCCGCGGTCGCGCGCGGGCCGGGGGCATGGCGCGGCTGGCTGCTCGCGTCGCTCGCGGCCCCGCCGATCGTGCTCTTCGCCCTCGTCGCCCTGTGGTCGAGCCAGCGCGTGCTGTTCCACTGGGCGGCGCCGGGCTATCTTTTCCTGCTGCCGTTGCTCGGCCAGGCGGTCGCCACGCGGATCGCCGCTGGCGAGCGCGGCGTGCGGCTTTGGCTCGCCGCGAGTATCGCGCTGGTGCTCGCCAGCCTCGTGCTGGTCGGCAGCGAGGTCCGCTTCAACTGGCTGCCCGCGGTGATCAGCGATTTCGGCTTCGGCGCCGATCCCGATCTCGATGCCGTGGACTGGACATCGCTCCGCACCGACCTTGCCCGTCGCGGGCTGCTCGCCGCGCCGCGACCGGTGATCGCCGCGCTCCGCTGGCAGGACGCCGGCAAGCTCGACTATGCGCTCGATGGCGCCGCCCGGGTGATCTGCCTCGGCAACGATCCGCGGCAGTACGGCCTTCTCGGCGCCGACCGCGCGGCTCCCGGCGCCGACGTGCTGATCGTCGCCCCGCGCCTCGATGCCGCGCAGATCGCCGCCAAGCTCGGCGCGCAATTCGCGACCATTACGCCGCTCGCGCCCCTCGTGCTGCGCCACGCCGGGCGCGCGGCAATGATCGTGCCGCTCTATCTCGGCCACGATTTCCGCGAGTGAAAGCGCCAGACGGTCTGTAAGCCGGGTTCTGTCCGCACCTCGCGGCGCGGGACGGCCATTCCTCTGGGACGCATCTCACGATGCGCCTCACGCGACCAACCCGGGCGGCGGAGCGGGAATGCCCCTGGCTTGCGCCTGCCACCCCTATTCGGTCTTGCTCCCGGTGGGGTTTACCCTGCCACCTGCGTTGCCGCAGGCGCGGTGCGCTCTTGCCGCACCCTTTCACCCTTACCCGGCGGACGCTCGCGCGCCAAAGCCGGGCGGTTTGCTTTCTGTGGCACTTTCCCTGGGGTCGCCCCCGCCGGCCGTTAGCCGGCACCGTATTCCCGTGGAGCCCGGACTTTCCTCCAGCGTTGCCGCCGGCGGCCGTCCGACCGTCTGGCGGGAAGGGATGTGCGCGCTGCCCCCCGCCGCGTCAATCACCGATCAGCCGCACCACGCCGAGCAGACGCGCCAGCGTGCCGGCATCGGCCTGCCCGGTTACCGCCTCGGGCCGCCAATGGCGCTGAAACGCCCGCAATACATGCGCCAGCGCGGGATCGAGCGGCCCCTCGGGCGCCACGCGATAGCCGATCGCGCCCAGCGCCCTGCGCACATCGCGGAGGCTCGCGGCATCGCGCACCGCATCCTCGGTGCCGAGATCCGGCACGCCCTCTGGCCACAGCCCGACGCCGTTCCGCGCCAGCCCCTCCCAGTCGAACAGCTCGCCCGGATCCTGCTTGCGCTCGGGGGCGATGTCGCTGTGCCCGACAATGTTGCGCGCCGGCACGGCATGGCGTGCAAGCAGCTCGAGGCATAAATCGCAGACCACCGCCAATTGCAGCACCGGAAACGGTCGATAGCCCCATTCATGGCCGGGATTGACGATCTCGATGCCGATCGAGCGATCGTTCACCCGCGTCCGACCGCGCCAGAACGAATCCCCCGCATGCCAGGCGCGCCGCCCCTCGGGCACCAGCCGCCAGATCAGCCCATCCTCCTCGACGACATAATGCGCCGATACCCCGGCCGCCCGATCACACAGCCGATCCAACGCCTCCGCCGCGCTGCGCATGCCGGTGTAATGCAAGACAATCATGTCCACCGACACACCCTCGGGGCGGCTATCCTGATTAGGACTGGCCCGCTCGCGAACCGCCAGCGTCATGCCCGGCACTCCGCCAGGAAAGGCAAGGCCAAGGGGGCTTTGCCCCCTTGGATCCCCGACCAAGGGTAGAACCCTTGGAACCCATCCTGGAAGGCTTTGTTCCAGAGGGGGCCAACGAGGTATTGCCGGATCCGTGTCAGCGCCCTCTGGAACAAAGCCTCCAAGAGAAGAGGTCCAGGGGCTCGTCCCCTGGCAGGGGGTCCAGGGGGACAGCGTCCCCCTGGTCTTGCTTCCTGATGGACGCGGTGCGGAGTGCCGGGCGTCACAGGCCGCGCTCGCGTTTGATCCGGTCCCAGGCGGCGTTCATGCGGGCGACTTTTTCGCTGGCGCGGGCGATGAATTCGGGGGGCACGCCGCGGGCGGCGAGGCTGTCGGGGTGATTTTCGCGCATCAGTTGCCGCCAGGCGAGGTGGACCTCCTCGTCGCTGGCGGTCATGGCGACGCCGAGCACGGTGTAGGGGTCGTCTTCGTCCATCATTGGGCGGGCGCGCTGGGTGTGGGCGCCGGTGGCGCGTTCCCAGGCGGCGCGGTCGAGGCGGAAGCCCTGGTGGACGCGGGCGAGGAATTCGGTTTCCGCCATGTTGATCGGGCGATCGGCCCGCGCGATGGCGAAGAGGGCCACGAGGACGTCTTCGAGCACGCCGCGATGGGCGGAAAATGCCTCGCCGAGCTGATCGGCATAGGGCTCGAAACCTTCGGCGCTGTCACGCGCCTGGTCGAACAGCCGGCCGATATCGCGCACGGATTGCGGCGGGATGCGGAAATTATGCTTGAAGGCGTCGATTTCGGCACGCACCACCGGGCCGTCGCATTTCGCGAGCTTGGCAGTCAGCACCACGACGGCGATCGCGAAAAGCTGATCGCGCCGGCCAAGGAGGGCGGCGACGCGGGCCGGGTTGAGCGGGTTGAAGCGGGCGGCGCCGCGCGGCAGCATGCCGCTATCGGCGGCGTGGCCGAGGGCCGCGCCAACCACCGCGCCGAACGGCCCGCCCATCGCGAACCCGGCCATGCCGCCGATGATCTTGCCCCAATACCCCATTCGACCGCCCTCTAGCATGCGCGGGTTGACAGGAGCAAAACGCGCATAGGCATTTTACCCGGACCGCGCCAGAATGGTGCGCCGGATCAGCACGAAGGGAGACGCCCATGGCATCGGGGAAAAAAGTCATCATCACCTGCGCGGTCACCGGGGCGATCCACACGCCCTCGATGTCGCCCTATCTGCCGGTAACGCCCGACGAGATCGCGGAAGCCGCGATCGGCGCGGCGGAGGCGGGAGCGGCGATCATTCATCTGCACGCGCGCAACCCCGAGACCGGCAAGCCCGATCAGAGCCCCGAGGCCTTCGCCACCTTCCTGCCGCGCATCAAGCAGGCGACGGCGGCGGTGGTGAACCTCACCAGCGGCGGCGCGCCCAACATGCTGATCCGCGAGCGCATCCAGCCGTCGCTGACCTTCAAGCCGGAGGTCGCCTCGCTCAACATGGGTTCGATGAATTTCGGCCTGTTTCCCATGCTCGAACGGTTCAAGACGTTCAAGCACGACTGGGAGCGCCAGCATCTTGAGAATTCGCGCGATTTGATCTTCCGCAACACCTTCGCCGATATCGAGTATGCGCTCCACGCCTTGGGCGAGAGCGGCACGCGCTTCGAGTTCGAATGCTATGATGTCGGCCATCTCTACAATCTCGCGCATTTCCTTGATCGCAAGCTGGTGACGCCGCCGCTCTTTGTGCAGACGGTGTTCGGCATCCTGGGCGGCATCGGCCCGCATCCCGAGGACGTGGCGCACATGAGGCGCACCGCCGATCGGCTGTTCGGCGCGCAGTATCGCTGGTCGGTGCTGGGGGCGGGGCGCAATCAATTGCCGATCGCGGCGATGGGGGCGGCGATGGGGGCGAATGTGCGGGTCGGGCTGGAGGACAGCCTGTGGATCGGTCCCGGTCAGCTCGCCAAAAGCAACGCCGAACAGGTCAAGCGGGCGCGCCAGATCATCGAGGGCCTCGGTCTTGAGATCGCAACGCCAGCCGAGGCGCGCGAGATTCTGGCCCTCAAGGGCGGCGATAAGGTGGCGTTTTAGGACGCGCGGGCGGCGCTATACGCGGCGCAGCCTTCGGGCATTGGCCCGCGAGCGCCGGTGCCAGGGCGCCAGCATCGCGGCCAAGCTCGCCTGCCCGCCCGAGGCCATGAGGGTGGCGGCGGAGTGCTGCGCCGCCTGCATCTTTTCCGATATCATACGATGATATTCGAGCGGCGAGCAGCGGTTCTGTGCCATCAGCAGGCTGCGGCGCGCGATCACCTCCCAGGAGGCGAAGGCGAGTTCAGCCGTCATCAGCGCCAGGGCGGGAGAGCGGGGCGTTTTGTGGTGTTTCATCGATCAGATATGGTGGGGGGCGGATGACGCGGCAAGGCCGCGCCGTGTCGCGCGGCGGCGACGCTTTCTTGCAATAGTGCTTTGTTGCAATAGAGTGCCGCCCCGCTAGTCTGGCGCTATAAAGCGTCTGGGGGCGTCATGCCGGGAGATACCACTCTGAGTGCCGCGGGCAATGCGGCGGACTGGTTCATCGACCGCCATATCCGGGAGGGGCGCGGCGAGCGCCTGGCCTTCATCGATCCCTGGCGCCGGCTGTCCTATCGCGACCTGCAACGGCAAAGCAGCGGGTTTGCCGCAGCGCTCGCGCGGGCCGGGATGCGCCGGGAGGAGCGGATCGCGCTCGTGCTTCGCGACACCTGCGCTTTTCCGATCGCGTTCTGGGGGGCTCTGCGCGCCGGCGTGGTGCCGGTGCCGATCAATACGCTGCTGCCGTCGGCGCAGATCGCCTCCCTGCTCGCCGATTGCCGCGCCGCGCTGGTGGTGGCCTCGCCGAGCCTCGCTCCCGCCTTGACCGCCGATCCCGCCACGCCCCGCTGCATCGTCGCCGAAGAGGGGAGCGAGGGTGAGGACGCGGCGGAGGGGTTGGCGCGGTTTCTCGCCGGCGCGCCCGAGGCGATCGCGCCGCCGATCTCCGCCTCGCCTGACGAGACCGCGTTCTGGCTCTATTCCTCGGGCTCGACGAGTGCGCCCAAGGGCACGCGGCACGTCCATGCCAGTCTGCGCGCGACCTATGAGACCTATGGGCGCCAGGTGCTCGGCATTGCCCCGGATGATCTGATGTTTTCGGCGGCCAAGCTGTTTTTCGCCTATGGGCTCGGCAATGCCATGACCTTTCCGATGGCGGTCGGCGCCGCCGCCGTGCTGCTGCCCGGGCGGCCGACGCCCGAGGCGGTCTTCGCCGTCCTACGCGACTATCAGCCGACGATCTTCGGCGGCGTGCCGACGCTCTATGCCGCGATGCTCGCCGATCCCGCGATCGGCCCCGGCGCCGGCTCGGCGCGGCTCCGGCGCGCGATTTCGGCGGGCGAGCCGCTGCCCGAGCGGATCGGGCGGGAATTCGCGCGGATCACCGGGGTCGATATCCTGGACGGCATCGGCTCGACCGAGATGCTGCATATTTTCATCTCCAACCATCCCGCGGAGATACGCCTCGGTACCACCGGTCGGGCCGTGCCGGGCTATGATCTGAAAATCGTCGATGCCGAGGGTCGCGAGGTGGCCGTGGGCGAGCCCGGCGAATTGCTGGTGCGCGGCGCTTCGGCGGCGGAGGGCTATTGGAACCAGCGCGCCCGCAGCCGCCATACCTTCATCGGCGAATGGACCCGCACCGGCGATACCTATTTCCGCGACGTCGAGGGATTCTATCATTACTGCGGCCGCGCCGACGACATGCTCAAGGTGGGCGGCATCTGGGTCAGCCCGGCCGAGGTCGAGGCGGCGCTGGTGGCCCACGAGGCAGTGCTGGAGGCCGCCGTGGTCGGCCATCCCGACCCCGAGGGGCTGATCAAGCCGCGCGCCTTCATCGTGCTGAAGCCCGGAATGACGGCCAGCCCCGCGCTGCTCAAGGCGCTCCAGGAATTGGTGAAGGAGCGCGCCGGGCCATGGAAATATCCGCGCTGGATCGAGGTGCTCGACGAATTGCCGAAAACCGCGACCGGCAAGATCCAGCGCTTCAAGCTGCGCGCCTTGCCATGACGGCGCCCGCGCGGGAGATCACCCTCACGGTCGATGGCGTCGCGCTGGAGGCGGCGTGGTGGGGGGAAGTGCGGCGGGAAAAACCGGTTTTCGTGCTGCTGCATGAGGGGCTGGGTTCGGTCGGGCTGTGGCGCGATTTTCCCGCCCGCCTCGCCGCCGCAACCGGGCTCGCGGTTTTTGCCTATTCCCGCCCCGGCTATGGCCGCTCCGACCCTGTCACCCTGCCGCGTCCGCTGAGCTACATGGAGGACGAGGCCCGCGACCGGCTCGGGCGCGTGCTCGCTGCGGCGGGGATCACCCGCGCCATCCTGCTCGGCCATTCCGATGGCGCCTCGATCGCGGCGATTTATGCCGGAATGGCGCCCGATCCGCGCCTTGCCGGCCTCATCCTCATCGCGCCGCATTTCTTCGTGGAAGAAATTTCCCTCCAGGCGATCGCGAAGGCGCGCGAGGCGTACTGGGGGGGCGATCTTCGCGCCCGTCTCGCACGCCACCATCGCGATGTCGCGGGGGCCTTTCGCGGCTGGAACGAGGCCTGGCTCGATCCCGGTTTCGCCGCCTGGCGGATCGATCGGTTTCTGCCCCTGATCCGCGTCCCCGTTCTCCTCATCCAGGGTCTCGCCGACCCCTATGGCACCCTGGCGCAGGTCGCTTGCGCCGAAGCGGCGCTGCCCGAACCACCCCGTGTCCTGCTGCTCGAGGGCGCCGGGCATGCGCCACACCTGTCGCATCAGGCGCAAGTGCTCGCGGCCATCGACGCTTTCCTGCGCGCGGGCGAACCGGCAAAATAATCTCGTTTTTCCTTGCGGGCCCGCCCAATTTCGGCAATATCGTGCGTCTTTACGCCCTGCAAAACCCCGCGAGCCCGCATGACCCGCATCGATTTCGCGACCAGCCCCGAGCGCTACCGTCACTGGCATCTCGCCATCGACGGCAACGTCGCGCGGCTCGCCATGAAGGTTGATCCCTCGGGTGGGCTCAATGAGGGCTACGAACTCAAGCTCAATTCCTACGATCTCGGCGTCGATATCGAGCTTGCGGACGCCGTGCAGCGGCTCCGTTTCGAACACCCGGAAGTCGGCGCCGTGGTGCTGTGCTCGGCCCTTGAGGGCGTGTTCTGCGCCGGCGCCAATATCCGCATGCTGGGCGGGGCGAGCCATGCGCATAAAGTGAATTTCTGCAAATTCACCAACGAGACCCGGCTTGCGATCGAGGAGGCGAGCCAGTTTTCGGGGCAAACCTATCTCGCCGCCATCAACGGTACCGCCGCCGGCGGCGGCTACGAACTCGCCATGACCGCCGAGCACATCATCCTCGTCGATGACCGCCGCTCGGGCGTCTCACTCCCCGAGACGCCCTTGCTCGCGGTGCTGCCCGGCACCGGCGGTCTCACCCGGCTCACCGACAAACGCCGGGTGCGCCGCGACCGCGCCGATCTCTTTTGCACCCTCGAGGAAGGCGTGCGCGGCAAGCGGGCCTTGGAATGGCGCCTCGTCGATGAACTCGCGCCCCCCTCCGCCTTCGATCAGACGGTTGCGGCGCGCGCCGCGGAACTCGCTCAGCGCAGCGACCGCCCCACCACCGCGCGCGGCATCACGCTTTTTCCCCTCGCCCGCACGTTTGGCGAGAACAGTCTCGCCTATCCACATCTGACGCTTGCGATCGATCGCGCCCTGCGCCGCGCCACCCTCACCCTCGCCGGGCCGGACAAAATTCCCCCCGATCTCGCCGCCATCCACGCCGCGGGCGCCGCCTTCTGGCCGCTCGCACTCGCGCGCGCCCTCGATGACGCGATTTTGCACCTGCGCAGCAACGAGCCCGAGATCGGCGTGCTGGTATTTCAAAGCCAGGGCGACCCGCAAGCCGTGCTCGCCATCGACGCCCTGCTCGAAGCCCATCGCGAGGATTGGCTGGTGCGCGAAATCCGGCTTTTTCTCAGGCGTGTGTTCAAGCGTCTCGATATGACCGCGCGCAGCCTGTTCACCCTCATCGCGCCTGGCTCATGCTTCGCCGGCACGCTCGCCGAACTGGTCTTCGCCGCCGATCGCGCGGTGATGTTCGCGGGCGCGCAGCCCGGCGCCAACCAGACCGCGACGATCGCCCTGAGCCCGCTCAATTTCGGCGCCTATCCCATGGGCAACGGCCTGACGCGCCTCGCCGCGCGATTTTACGGCGAGCCAGAGGCGCTCGCGCGGGCGCAAAACCTCCTCGGCACCCCACTCGGCGCGGCGGCGGCGGAAACGGCCGGACTGGTGACGCTCACCCTCGATGCGACCGATTGGGAAGACGAAATCCGCCTCATGCTCGCCGAACGCGCCAGCTTCTCCCCCGACGCGCTCACCGCGATGGAAGCCAATCTCCGCTTTCCTGGTCCCGAAACCATGGAAACCCGCATCTTCGGCCGCCTCACCGCATGGCAGAACTGGGTGTTCCAGCGGCCCAACGCGGTCGGCGAGAAGGGGGCGCTCAAGCGTTATGGCAGCGGGGTGCAGCCGGAGTATGACCGCACAAGAGTATAGAACAGCCAGGGCGCTGCCCTGGGCCCGCTGGGGGCAGCGCCCAGAGACCCGTATCCCGGGGAAGGGTTCCAATGGGGAGAGGGGGGCAAAGCCCTTGGCCTTCATTGAGAGGAAAACACCATGCCCGAAACCATGACAGTCGATTACGACGGCCTGATCCCCAACAATGTCGGCCTCAACGACGATCCGCGCGTGAAAAAAGCGCTCGAGACCTGGCATCCCGGCTATATCGACTGGTGGAAGACCATGGGGCCGGAGGGGTTTCAGGAAAGCCTCGTCTATCTCCGCACGGCGATTGGCGTCGATCCCGAGGGCTGGGCGAAATTCGGCTTCGTGCGGATGCCGGAGTATCGCTGGGGCATTCTGCTTGCCCCCGCGATCGCCGGCCGCACCATTCCCTTCGGCGCTCATAAGGGCGAGCCGGTCTGGCAGGAGGTGCCGGGCGAATACCGCGCCATGCTGCGCCGGCTCATCGTCATCCAGGGCGATACCGAACCCGCTTCGGTCGAGCAGCAGCGCCATCTCGGCGCGACCGCGCCCTCGCTCTATGACCTGCGCAATTTGTTCCAGGTCAATGTCGAGGAGGGCCGCCATCTCTGGGCGATGGTCTATCTCCTGCACAAATATTTCGGCCGCGACGGGCGCGAGGAGGCCGACGATTTGCTCCGCCGCCGCTCCGGCGACCGCGACACCCCGCGCATGCTCGGCGCCTTCAACGAGGCAACGCCCGATTGGCTCTCCTTCTTCATGTTCACCTTCTTCACCGATCGCGACGGCAAGATGCAGCTCGCGGCGCTGGCGCAATCGGGCTTCGATCCGCTCTCGCGCACCTGCCGCTTCATGCTGACCGAGGAGGCGCACCACATGTTCGTGGGCGATTCCGGCATCTCGCGCACCATCCAGCGCACCTGCGAGGCGATGCGCGCGGCTGGCATCGCCGATCCCTCCGACATCGCGCGCGTGCGGGCTGAGGGTGTCATCGATCTCCCGACCATTCAAAAAAAACTCAATTTGCATTTTTCCCTCACGCTCGATTTATTCGGCAACGAAATCAGCACCAACGCCGCCAACGCCTTCAATGCCGGGCTCAAGGGCCGCTATCGCGAGGACAAGCTCACCGACGATCATCAATTGCTCAACGACACCTATCCGGTGCTGCGCCCGGTCGCGGGCGAAATCCGCACCGAGCTGGTGCCAGCGCTGTCGGCGCTGAATATGCGGCTGCGGGATGATTACGTCGCCGATTGCGCCTCCGGCGTGCGGCGCTGGAACGCCCTGGTGGAAAAGCTCGGAATTTCCTTCCGCTTCACCCTGCCGCACGTCGCCTTCAACCGCCGCATCGGCGAGTTTGCCGCGCTCCATGCCGACCCCGAGGGCAATGTGCTCGACGCCGCGACCTGGCAGGCGCGGCGCGGCGCCTGGCTGCCTGACGCCGCAGATGGCGATTTCATCGCCAGCCTGATGCGCCCCGAACGCGCGCCGGGAAAATACGCCTCCTGGATCGCCCCACCCAGGGTCGGGATCGACAACCAGCCGGGCGATTTCGAATACGTCCGCGTCGAGCGGTAACTTTTTGTTTACCCCCGCGCGGCGGCACCGCACGCAGTCGCGTGCGGCGGGGCTTGTTATGAAAACATAACCTCAATAAAAAGACAATTATCATTATTTTCTCTTGCTTTGGTTGCAATTTTCTGCTTAACCGATGCGGCATAACTTTTCGTTAATCTATCGGGGAGGCTCCATGAAAACCATCCTGTTGGCCGGGACCTCGCTCCTGGCGTTCTCATCTCTTCTCGCCACCGCGCGCGCCGATACGATCGGCTTTACGGGGAGCCTCGCGTCCTATTCGGTCACCGCGACCGGCGAGTATGAAATCACCGCGACCGGCGGCAGCGGCGGCGCGAGTCTTTCGAACTCAGGGGGCTACGGCGCCGTGGTCAGCGGCGATTTCGCCCTCAGTCAGGGAGAGACGCTTTCGATCGCCGTGGGCGGCGCGGGTGCCTCAGGCTATGCAGGCGGCGGCGGCGGCGGCAGCTTTGTCACGCTTGTTGTCCCTGGCCTGCCCGCGGGGAGCGTCCCCCTGATCATCGCCGGCGGCGGCGGCGGCGGCGGCGGCGCCAGCGCCTTATTCGCCGCCGTCAATGGCGGCAACGGCGGCGCGATCGCCACATCTGGCGGCAACGGCGGCGCTGCCAACTCCGCAGGCGGTGGTGGCGGTGGTGGGTTGACGGGCAACGGCGGCACTGGGTCCTCCTCCGGCAGCGGCGGCGGCGGCCGGTCCTTCAGCAACGGCGGGGACGGCGGCAGCGGCGCCGGGGGGGGGGGCAGCGGCGGCTTTGGCGGCGGCGGCGGCGGCGGGGCGGGCATCAACCCCGTCGGTTTCGGCGGCGGCGGCGGCGGCGGCTACACCGGCGGGGACGGCGGCGGCCTCTTCAGCGGCGGCGCCGGCGGCACGTCCTTCGACGGCGGCACCAACCCGACCTTCGCGATCAGCTCCACGTTCGGCAATGGCGAGGTGATCATCACCGAACTCCCGCCCTCCGCAGTGCCCGAGCCCGCCTCTCTGCTGCTGCTCGGCGCCGGCGCGCTGGGGACACTGGCGGCAAGGCGCCGGCGCGCTTCAGGGGGAAAAGCGGGGGATTGATCGGCGGCGCCATTGCGGCCACCCTCGCGCCATTGCCCGAGGAGGAGACCGTCATGACCGAGGCTTTCATCTGCGATTTCGTGCGCACCCCGATCGGCCGCTATGGCGGCGCGCTCCGCGATGTCCGCACCGACGACCTCGCGGCCTATCCGCTCCGCGTGCTCAGGGAGCGCCATGCCGGCCTCGATTGGGCGGCGGTCGATGAGTGCCTGATGGGCTGCGCCAACCAGGCCGGCGAGGACAATCGCAACGTCGCCCGCATGGCGCTCCTGCTGGCAGGGCTTCCCGCCAGCATTCCGGGCGCCACCATCAACCGGCTCTGCGGCTCGGGGTTGGACGCCGTGGGCACGGCGGCGCGCGCCATCCGCACCGGGGAGGCCGAGTTGGTGATCGCCGGCGGCGTCGAAAGCATGACGCGGGCGCCGTTCGTCATGGGCAAGGCCACCGAGGCGTTTCCCCGCCAGGCGGAAATGTTCGACACCACCATCGGCTGGCGCTTCGTCAATCCGTTGATGCGCGGCCAATATGGCGTCGATTCGATGCCGGAAACCGCGGAAAACGTCGCCCAAGAATACCAGATCGCCCGCGCTGATCAGGACGCTTTCGCCTGCCGCAGCCAACAGCGCACCAAGGCGGCGCAGGCGCGCGGCTTCTTCGCCCGCGAGATCGCCCCGGTGGTGGTGAAAACCCGCAAGGGCGAGGTGGAAATTTCGGAGGATGAACACCCGCGCCCGGAAACCACGCTCGATGCCCTGGCGAAATTGAAAACCCCGTTCCGCACCCCCGGCACCGTCACCGCCGGCAACGCCTCGGGCGTCAACGATGGCGCCGCCGCCCTCATTCTCGCTTCCGAAAAAGCCGCCCAGCGCCACGGGCTCACCCCGCGGGCCCGCGTCGTCGCCATGGCAACAGCCGGCGTTCCGCCGCGCGTCATGGGGATCGGCCCGGCGCCGGCCACTGAAAAACTGCTCGCCCGATTGGGGATGAAAATCACCGAGATCGATGTCATCGAACTCAACGAGGCGTTCGCCGCGCAGGCGCTCGCGGTGACGCGCCGGCTCGGCCTCGCCGACGACGCCGAGCACGTCAACCCCAATGGCGGGGCGATCGCGCTCGGCCACCCGCTCGGCGCCTCGGGGGCGCGCCTCGCCATGACCGCGCTCAGCGCGTTGGAGGAGCGCGGCCAGCGCCGCGCCATCGCCACCATGTGCATCGGTGTCGGCCAGGGCATCGCGGCGCTGATCGAAAGGGTGTAAGCAGCACGCGCGGCCGTCTTTTCCCATAAGCCGCACGGGTGAGCGGCGGGGGTGGCGTGTTCGGGCTCGATATCTTCTGGCTGGCCGAGGTGTTCGGCCTGGTCCGTGCCGCGTTCCTGGCCCCGCTCGGCTTTGTCCTGGCGCTCGGCGCGAGCGTCCACATCGTGCTCCACAAGCGCGACGTCGGCGCCGCGATCGGCTGGATCGGCCTCGTCTGGCTGGCCCCCTTCGCCGGCGCCGCGCTCTATGTCGTCTTTGGCGTCAACCGCGTCCGCCGCCGCGCGCGGCTGCTGCGCGAGGGGCCCGCGATGCCGCGCGGCGGGGTTCTCGCCTCGGCGGTGCCGCAGGATGACCCGCTCGCGCCGCTCGAGCGCGCGGTGCGCTATCTCACCGGACGGCCAGCGCTCGCCGGCAACACCCTCACCGTGCTGCGCAACGGCGATGCCGCCTACCCGGCGATGCGCGAGGCGATCGCCGAGGCCCGCGTTTCAGTGGCGCTCTCGACCTATATCCTCCGCGATGACGCGGCCGGCGGGCCGATCATCGCGGCACTGATCGCAGCGCATAGCCGGGGCGTTGCCGTGCGGGTGCTGCTCGATGGCATCGGCAGCGGCTATTTTTTCGCCCCCGCCTATCGCCGGCTACGCGAGGCCGGCGTGCCGGTCGCGCGCTTTCTCCACTCGCCGCTGCCCTGGCGCATGCCGTTTCTCAATCTCCGCAGCCACAAGAAGGTGCTGCTGATCGATGGCGCGCGCGGCTTCACGGGAGGGATGAATATCGGCGCCGAGAACTTGGTCGCAACCCACCCCCGCGCTCCGGTGCGCGATACGCATTTTGCCGTCGCCGGCCCGGTGATCGGGCAGCTCGCCGGCGCCTTCGCCGAGGACTGGGCCTTCGTCACCGGCGAGGAGCTGGCCGGGCCGCGCTGGTTTCCCACGCTCGCGCCGGCCGGCGCGGCGGTGGCGCGCGTCATTACCTCCGGCCCCGATGAGGATGTCGAGAAAATCGAGTTCCTCGCACTCCAGGCCATCGCCTGCGCGCGGCACTCGGTGCAGGTGATGACCCCCTATTTCCTGCCCGACGAACGCCTCGTCACCGCCCTCGCGCTCGCCGCCATGCGCGGCGTCGCGGTCGATATCCTACTGCCCGAGCGCAGCAACCACCGCCTCGTCGATTGGGCGACGAGCGCCAATATCGTCCCGCTCTTCGCCGCCGGCTGCCGCCTCTGGCGCAACCCGGCGCCGTTCGATCACTCGAAAATCATGGTGGTGGACGGCACCTGGTGCCTGATCGGCAGCGCCAACTGGGACATGCGGAGCTTCCGGCTCAATTTTGAACTGAACATGGAGGTCTTCCACACCGACCTCGCGGCCCGGCTCCAGGCGCTCATGGCGGCAAGCCAGGGACCGCCCCTCACCGCCGCCCACCTCGCCACCCGCCCGCTGCCGACGCGGCTTCGCGACGCCGTGGCGCGGCTGATGTTGCCCTACCTTTAGCGAAGACGAGGGCGCTGCCCTCGACCCGCTGGGGCCAGTGGCCCCAGACCCCCATCCCGGAGAGCTGCCTGGCGGGGGCAACGGGCAAATCCCCTGCCTTCCCTCAAGGCAGCAGCACGGTGCTGCCGGTGGTTTTGCGGGCCTCAAGCGCGATATGGGCGAGGGCGGCGTCGCGCAGGGGAAAAGTCTGGTTGATGCGGATTTTGACCGCGCCCTGGCGCACCACGTCGAAGAGGTCGGCGGCGGTGTGTTCGAGATCGCTGCGTTTACCGGTATAGGCGGCGAGGCTCGGGCGGGTGAGGAAGAGGCTGCCCTTGGCGCCGAGCATCCCGACATCGACGGGGCCAACGGGTCCGGAGGCGTTGCCGAAGCTCACCATCAGCCCGAGCGGCGCCAGGCAGTCGATGCTGGCGTTGAAGCTGTCCTTGCCGATGCTGTCATAGACCACCGGCACCATCGCCCCCTGGGTGATGCGCTTGACCTCCTCGACGAGGTGAGAAATGCCGATGACGACGTGGGCGGCGCCGTGGGCGCGGGCGAGTTCGGCCTTTTCCGGGGTCGAGACCACCCCGATCACGGTGGCGCCGAGATGCTTCGCCCATTGGCACATGATGAGCCCGACGCCACCGGCGGCGGCGTGGACGACGATGGTCTCGCCAGCCTTCACGGCATGGGTGCGGCGCAGCAGGTATTGCGCGGTCATGCCCTGGAGCATCATCGCGGCAGCGGTGCGGGTGTCGATCTCGGGGGGAAGTTTGACGAGGCGGTCAGCGGCGATGCTGCGCTCGGTGGCATAGGCGCCGATCGGGCCGGAGGCGTAGGCGACACGGTCGCCGACCGCGAGATGGCTGACCCCAGCACCGATCGCGGTGACGATGCCGGCGCCTTCCATGCCGAGAATGGCGGGCATGGAAGGCGCCTTGTAAAGGCCAGTGCGGTAATAGACATCGATGTAGTTGAGCCCGACCGCCTCATGACGCACCCGCGCCTCGCCGGGACCAGGCTCGGGGAGGGGGATTTCCTCCCAGCGCATGACCTCTGGGCCACCATGGGTATGGATGCGGATGGCGTGCGGCATGATTTGCTCCGTCAATGCCCGGTTTGGGCACATGAAAGGGGGTGGGTGGCACGGCGCTCGAGAGCGAGCAGCCAGGATTTGGTCTCGATCCCGCCCGGCGCGGAATAGCCACCGAGACCTTGTTGCGCGACCACGCGGTGGCAGGGGATGAGGATGGGGATGGGATTGGCTCCGTTCGCCTGCCCGACGGCGCGCGCGGAGCTTTGCATGGCGCGGGCGAGATCGCCATAGCTGCGGGTTTCTCCCGGCGGGATGCGGCGCAATTCCTCCCAGACCCCGCGCTGGAAAGCGGTGCCGGGCGGGGCCAGCGGCAGATCGCGGAAGCCCGCGCGCGGCATGGCGCCGTCGAAATACGCCTGGAGCAAATCGACGGCACGGCGCAAAAGCGGCGTTTCCTCCTGATCGCGACCCCAGCCCCAATCGAGCGCCACCAGCGCGCCCGCATCTTCCGAGAGCGTGAGATCACCGATCGGCGAATGGAGCGAAAGCTGCGGCATGGCGGCAAAACCCTGGCAAAAAACGTCCCCCGATCCCGGCCCGGAGACGATCGAGGCGGGATGGCAGACCCGGAGCCGGCGCTTGTCAAGCGCGGCCAGCCCTGGGCGAAACGCGCGGGCTCTGGCGGCGCACGCGGCTTGCCGCCATGCTGCGGGCATGACACTCGAACAGCTTCGCATTTTCGTTGCTGTCGCCGAACGGCAACACGTAACCCGCGCAGCGGAGACGCTTAACCTCGCGCAATCGGCTGCAAGTGCTGCGGTTGCCGCACTTGAGGCGCGTCACGGCGTGCGGCTTTTCCACCGCGTCGGCCGGGGCATCCAGTTGACCGAGGCGGGGGCGCTTTTCCTGCACGAGGCACGCGCCGTGCTCGCCCGCGCCGCGGCGGCGGAAGCGACACTCGCGGAAATCGCCGGGCTGCGGCGTGGCGCACTGACCGTGCAGGCAAGCCAGACCATCGCGAGCTACTGGCTGCCACGCTATCTCGTGCGCTATCACCGCGCCTATCCCGATATCGAGATCCGGCTCACCGTGGGGAATACCCAGCAGGTCGCGGCGTCGGTGCATGAGGGGGTGGCGGAGCTGGGTTTTGTCGAGGGTGGGGTGGACGATCCCCTGCTGGTCAGTACGGCGATCGCGCGCGACCAACTGGTGGTGGTGGTCGGGCCCGAGCATCCCTGGTCGGCGCGCGCCGCGATCGCGCCCGCTGAACTGACGGCGAGCGAGTGGGTGCTGCGTGAGCCCGGCTCGGGCACCCGCTCGGTCTTCGAGGCGGCCGTGGAAAAGCTCGGGGTTGCACGCGCGGCGCTCCGGGTGGCGCTGGAACTGCCCTCGAACGAGGCGGTGCGCGCGGCGGTGGAGGCCGGGATGGGGGCGACCGCGATCTCCGCCTCGGTCGCCGCCCCGAGCCTGGAAGCGGGGCTGTTGCATCAGGTGGGGGTGCGGCTGCCGGAGCGGGATTTCGTCGCCCTCCGCCACGCCGAGCGGCCCTGCAGCCCGGCCGCCGCGGCGCTCCTCGCCTTGATCGGCACAGGTGGCGGCGATCGCGGCGGCTCACATCAACAGCCCCCAAAATGACCGGTGGTATAAAGCCAGCTTCCCCAGACCCGCATCATGGCCCGCATCATGGCCCGCATCATGGAAGGATTGCAAAGGCTCCGCCTTTGCTGGGGTCCAGGGGCAAAGCCCCTGGCCTTATCATTTTTGGTCAAAGACCCACAAATCCGGTCTTTATTTCCCCTTAGCGCCCCTGGAGAGCGGCGGCGAGGTCGGCGGCGGCGGAAATCGGCAGCCCGCAGGTCTGGCGGCGGCAGACATAGGCGGCGGGCGCGCCGCGCGGGGTGGTTTTGCCGTGCGCGGGGTGGCCTGGTGGGACCGAATTGGCATCGGCGCAGGCAAGCACGGCGAGCGTCGGATCAGGGCTGGCGCGGGCGGTGGCGAGGAGGGCCATGGTCGCCGGGTCGTGGGCGGGGCCGATCACCGTGACGCTGCCGCCCGCGGCGAGCATTTCGGCCGCAGCGAGCAGGGTGGGGCAGGCCGGTAGCGTTTCGGTCCGCCCGCTACAGGCGGCGATCACGGCCTCGGCACGCACCCGCCAGAGGTCTTCGCCGGTGAGATGGTAGAGCCGGGCCAAAACCTCGGCCATCAGGCCATTGCCCGCCGGCGTCGCGTTATCGGCGGCAATGACGGCGCGCGCGGCAGCGCCGAGCGGCAGATCGTCGGCGTCGCTGGCGGCGGTCGTGAAGGCGCCTTCCTGGTTGCCAAACCAGGTGCGCGCGACCGCCGCGAGGCGCTCGGCGTCGGCGAGATATCGGGCGTCTCCGGTCATCTCGAACAGGGCGAGGGCGGCGCGCGCCATCGCCGCCTGATCGTCGAGCAGGCCGGCGGCGGAAATCCGTCCCTGGCGCCAGGCGTGAGCGAGGCGGCCATCGGCCCCGGCCATCGGCCCCGTCACCGCGCGATAGGCGGAGGCGGCCACGTCGAGCCATTCGGGCGCGGCGAAGACAGCGCTGGCGCGGGCCAGGGCGGCGATCGCGAGGCCGTTCCAGTCGGCGAGCACCTTGTCATCGCGGCTCGGTCGGATGCGCGCGGCGCGGGCGGCGAGCAGGCGGGCGCGGGCGGCGGCAAGGCGGGCCTCGAGCGCTTCCGGGCCGGGCTCCGTGACGCGGCGCAGGATGGTTTTCCCCTCCCAGTTGCCGGCGGCGGTGACATCGTAGGCCAGCTTGAACGGGGCGCTCTCGGGGCCGAGCAGGGCATCGATCTCGGCCTCGCGCCAGACATAGAACTTGCCCTCCTCGCCCTCGCTATCGGCATCCTCGGACGCGGCGAAAGCGATGCCTGCGGGCATCGCGACGGCCATGTCGCGGCGCAGCCAGGTGACGATGCCAGCGGCGGCGGCGGCGTAGAGCGGATCGGGTGTCGCGGCGTGCACGAGGCTCAGCAGGTCGAGGATCTGGGCGTTGTCATAGAGCATCTTCTCAAAATGCGGCACCAGCCAAACGGCATCCGTCGCGTAGCGGGCAAAGCCGCCGCCGAGATGGTCATGGATGCCGCCGCGCGCCATGCGCCGCAGCAGGAGCTGCACCGCCGCGCGCGCCGCGGGCTCGCCCGCCAGCGTGCCGTGCTGCCAGAGCAGGCGGAAGATCGGCGGGTTGGGGAATTTCGGCGCCCCGCGCATGCCGCCCTGTTCGTGGTCGGTTGCTTGCAGCAACTGGGCGCTGACGCCGGCGATGTCCTCGGGCGTGACGCCTTGGCCGGGATGGGCGCGGGCGAGAGCGGTGAGGGCGTCGGTGAGGCTCGCCGCGCTCTGGCCGATGGCGGCGCGGTCCTTGTCCCAGGCGGTGGCGATGGCCGTCAGCACCTGGCGGAAGGAGGGCCGGCCCCAGCGCGGCTCGGGCGGGAAATAGGTGCCACCCCAGAACGGCGCGCCCTCGGGAGTGAGAAACAGGGTGAGCGGCCAGCCGCCCTGCTCGCCCATCGCGTTGAGCGCCGACATATAGAGATGATCGATATCGGGGCGCTCCTCGCGATCGACCTTGATGGCGACGAAGAAGCGGTTGATGAGATCGGCGGTGGCCGGATCCTCGAAGGATTCATGGGCCATGACATGGCACCAGTGGCAGGCGGCGTAGCCGATGGAGAGCAGGATCGGCCAGCCGGTTTGCTGGGCCGCCGCCAGCGCCGCCCGACCCCAGGGGCGCCAATGCACCGGGTTGTCGGCGTGTTGCAGGAGATAGGGTGAACTGGCCTCGCGCAGCAGATTGCTCTCGCCTGGCATGGTACTGGCTCCTTGCGTTATGGCCCCGGTTCGGGATAGCCCTCCAGCAGGCCCGCGTCCTCGTCATTTTGCTCGATTGCGGCGCTGGCGCCCAGTTCCGTGGCGAAAAGAGGAAAATTCACGCATCATGAAGGCCCGCCGCCCCGACGATCCGCCACTCTATTTCGCTGCGCATCTTTTTGTCTGTTGCAACCGCCGCCCCGACGGGCATTCGCGCGGCAGTTGCGCGGCCAAGGGCTCCGAGCGGTTGCGCGACTACATGAAGGCGCGGGCCAAGGAGATGGGGCTCAAGGGGGTGCGGGTCAACACCTCGCTCTGCCTTGATCGCTGCGAGCTTGGCCCATGCCTCGTGGTCTATCCCGAGGGCGTCTGGTATCGCATCGAGAGCCCGGCCGATATCGATCAGGTTCTTGAGCGCCACGTGCGCGACGGCGGTCGGGTTGCCGCGCTGATGCTGCCGGGCGGCGCGGCGGGGTAGGGCGGCGACGGATGGCGGACACCATATTTGCTCCAGCGAGTGGCGCCGGGCGCGCCGCCGTTACGGTGATGCGGCTGAGCGGGCCGCGGAGTGGCGCGATTTTGCGTGCACTCTGCGGGCGCGTGCCCCCGCCGCGCCGCGCCAGCCTCCGTCGCTTGCGGGACGCGAACGGCGAGACGCTCGATCACGCGCTGGTGCTGTTTCTGCCCGGACCGGGTAGTTATACCGGGGAAGAATGCGCCGAGCTGCATCTCCATGGCGGGCGCGCGGTGCGCGAGGCGGTTGCTGACGCATTAGCGGCCCTCGGGGCGCGGCCGGCGGAGGCCGGGGAGTTTACCCGCCGCGCCTTCCTCAACGGGCGGCTCGATCTCACCGCCGCCGAGGGCATCGCCGATCTCGTCGCCGCCGAAAGTGCGGCGCAGCGACGCCAGGCGCTGGCGCAGATGGAGGGCGCGCTCGGGCGGCTCTATGAGGGGTGGACGGCGCGGCTCACCCGCCTTTTGGCGCGCCAGGAGGCGCTGATCGATTTTCCCGACGAGGATCTGCCGGCCGAACTGGCGCGCGCGATGGTGGTGGAAATGCGCGCATTGGCGGCCGAGATTGCCGCGCATCTCAATGACGGGCGACGCGGGGAGCGGGTGCGCGAGGGTCTGTTCGTTGCGGTTTCGGGGCCACCGAATGTCGGCAAGTCGAGCCTGATCAACCGCCTGGCGGAGAGGGATCTCGCGATCGTTTCGGCGACGCCCGGCACAACGCGCGATCCGATCGAGGCGCGGGTGGTTCTGGGCGGGATCGCCATGACGCTGGTCGATACCGCCGGGTTGCGCGCGGGCGCGGACGCCGTCGAGGCGGAGGGGGTGCGGCGGGCGCGCGCCTGGGCCCGTACGGCGGACATCGTGCTGGCGGTGTATGATGCCACGGCGCCGGATGCGGGTCTCGGGGTTGAGACGGGCGCGGTGGTGCTGCGTGTCGGCAATAAGATCGACCTGCTTCCCCCTCTGGCCGCGCCTCCCGCGCTCCCCGTGAGCGCTGCAACTGGCGAGGGACTGGAGGTGCTGCGGGCGGCGCTGGTGGCGCGCGGGCGGTCCTTGACCGAGGCGGAAGGGCCGCCGCCCCTGACGCGGGTGCGCCACCGCAGCGCGCTGGGCCGCGCGGTCGCGGCGCTGGTGGCGGCGCAGGCGGTCGAGAGCGAGGAATTGCGAGCCGAGGAGCTGCGCGCCGCGCGGCGAGCGATTGGTGTGGTAACTGGGCAAGTGGGCGTGGAGGGCGTGCTGGATGCCGTGTTTGGTGAGTTTTGTATAGGAAAATAATCCTTGATTGAGGGTGCAATGAGAACCGGTGCGGCGGATGTCGATGTCGTGGTGATCGGTGGCGGGCATGCCGGTTGCGAGGCGGCGGCGGCGGCGGCGCGGATGGGCGCGCGGACGGTGCTGGTGACGCTGGATCGGCGAAAGATTGGCGAGATGTCGTGCAATCCGGCGATCGGCGGGATCGGTAAGGGGCATCTCGTGCGCGAGATCGACGCGCTGGATGGGTTGATGGGCCGGGCGATCGACCGGGCCTGCATTCACTTCAAGCTGCTCAACCGGAGCAAGGGTCCGGCAGTGCGCGGGCCGCGGGCGCAGGCCGATCGCGCGCTCTACCGGCAGGCGGTGCAAGACCTGCTCGCCGAATATGACAATCTGGAGATTATCGAGGGCGAAGTCAGTCGCCTGGTGCTTGAGGCGGACCGGCGGATTGCGGGCGTGGTGATCGGGGAGGGGCGGCGCATCCGCTGCCGCGCAGTGGTTTTGACGGCCGGGACGTTCTTGCGGGGGCGCATCCATATTGGCGCGGCGCAGAGCCCGGCGGGGCGGATGGGCGAGGCGCCGGCGGTGGGGCTTGCGCTCGATTTGCAACATCTCGGTTTGCCGATGGGTCGGCTGAAAACCGGCACGCCGCCACGGCTTGCCCGCGACAGCATCGATTGGGCGGGCTTGGCGGTGGATCGGGGCGAGGATCCGCCGTTGCCGTTCAGCACCATGACGCCGGCGATCACGGTTCCGCAGACGGTGTGCCACATCACCGCGACGACTCCAGCGACGCATGATATTATCCGTGCCAATCTCGCGCGGTCGGCGGTCTATGGCGGCGGGATCGCCGGTCGTGGGCCGCGGTATTGTCCATCGATCGAGGATAAGGTGGTACGGTTCCCCGATCGCGAGCGGCATCAAATTTTTCTCGAACCGGAGGGGCTGGAGGACGAGACGATCTATCCCAATGGAATTTCGACTAGCCTTCCAGAAGAGGTGCAGCGCCTCGTTCTGGCGAGTATTCCCGGGCTCGAGCGGGCGCGTCTGCTGCGGCCCGGCTATGCGGTGGAATATGACTACGTTGATCCGCGCGCGCTGCGGCCAAGTCTGGAGACGAAGCGGCTGGAGGGTTTGTTTCTGGCAGGACAGATCAATGGGACGACGGGCTATGAAGAAGCGGCAGGGCAGGGTGTTCTGGCGGGGGTGAATGCGGCCCTGCGGGCAGCCGGCGGACAATGTGTTGGGATCGGTCGGGCGGATGGATATATCGGGGTCATGGTTGATGACCTGACGATCGGGGGGGTGAGCGAGCCCTATCGGATGTTTACGTCGCGGGCAGAATATCGGCTCAGCTTGCGCGCCGATAATGCTGATTTGCGTCTGACGCCGCTCGGGATGGGGTGGGGCTGTGTCCGGCGGTCGCGCAGGGAGGCGTTCGAATCCTATCAGGCAGCGGTGTTTTCGGCGCGGCAGCGGGCGAGTAGCGAGGGCGCGACGCCGGCGGAGATTCTTCGAAAAGGGATCGAAGTGCGGGCGGACGGGTGCTGGCGGTCCGTCATGTCGGTTTTGGGGCTAACGCATGTTTCGCCGGAGGCGTGTATTTCTGCCTTTCCATGGCTGGCGACACTCCCAGCTCGGGTGCTGGATCTGTTGCGCACCGAAGCGCAGTATAGCGGCTATCTTGAGCGGCAGATGGTCGAAATCGCCGGGTTTCGTAGGGAGGAGGGAATAGCCCTCGCGCGGGATCTGGACTACGACCATGTCGCGGGGCTGTCCGGGGAGCTACGAGAAAAGCTGAGGGCGATTCAGCCGGGAACGCTTGGGGAAGCATCGCGGATTGAGGGCATGACGCCAGCGGGAATGACGGCACTTCTCGCGGCGGCACGACGGGCGTGATTGCCGGCGATGTTTCACGTGAAACAGGTCCCGTTGAATGATATACAGACCTTCACCGTTTCACGTGAAACACGCGACCGCCTGGAAATCCTGGCCGCCGAAGTCTTGCGTTGGACTCGATCGGTTCAGTTGATCTCGTCCCGCGATCATGCGCTCATCTGGAGTAGACACATTCTGGACTCGCTTCGCCTCGCGCCACTGCTGGCCGGGCTCACGCCGCCAGCGACCGATCTCGGCTCCGGGGCAGGCTTCCCAGGCTTGGTTCTCGCCATTGCCCTGGATTGGCCCTTTCATCTCATCGAAGCCGACCATCGGAAGGCAGCATTTTTGATGGAGGCCGCCCGGCACACCGGCGCCCAGGTCGTCGTTCATCCGCAAAAGATCGAGGCGGTCGCACTGCCCCCACAACGCGTCATCACCGCCCGCGCCTTGGCGTCGCTCGACCGCCTCCTCACTCTCGCCGTCCCCAAATTGGCTCCGACCGGCGCATGCTTCTTCCTGAAGGGCCGTCGGTTTGCCGACGAATTGACGGCAGCCCGCCGCCGATGGCAGATGGACGTCGTGGTTCACCCTAGCCGCACCGATCCCTCTAGTGTCGTTCTCCAGATCAGCGGAGCCACGCTTGCCCGACGCGCCCCCGATGCCTCCGATTGACGCCAGACCTTCCCAACCCGACCGTGCAACCCTCGTGGTCGCGGTGGCCAATCAGAAGGGCGGGGTGGGCAAGACAACGACGGCCATCAACCTCGCCGCGGCCCTGGCCAGTGCCGGCGAGCCGGTCCTGGTCATCGACCTCGACCCGCAGGGCAACGCCTCCACGGGTCTAGGCGTCGCCCGTGGCCAACGTGGCGGCGGCACGTACCGGATGTTGAGTGCCGCCGTCACCGCGGAGACGCTGGTCCGCCCGACAATGCTAGAGCACCTCAGGCTCATCCCCGCGGATTCCGACCTTGCGGGTGCCGAAATTGAGCTGGTCGCCACGCCACGCCGGGAATACCAACTCCGCGATGCTCTGCTCACCCTCCGGCAGGCACACCGCTATCCCTTTATCATCATCGACTGCCCACCCAGCCTCGGGTTGCTTACCGTGAACGGACTGGTGGCTGCTGATGCGGTGCTGGTGCCGTTACAGTGCGAATTCTTCGCGCTCGAAGGCATCACCCAACTCATTCGCACCATTGATCTGGTCAAACGCGGCCTCAACCCCGGCCTGCGACTCCAGGGCATCGTGCTTACGATGTTCGATCGCCGGAATAATCTTTCGGATCTTGTCGCCGACGACGCGCGCGGGTTTTTTGGCGATCAGGTCTTCGAGACCACGATTCCACGCAATATTCGGATCTCCGAAGCGCCGAGCCACGGCTTGCCCGTCATCCTCTACGATCCCCGCTCGGCTGGCGCGCAGGCCTACCTTCGCCTCGCCGAGGAAATGGTCCGGCGTGAGCGCTCCGGCAACAAGGTCATCGCATGAACGCCAAGGAAACCAGCCCCCGCCTCGGTCGCGGCCTTGCCGCCTTGCTCGGCGACACGGCGGCATCCGCGGCCGATGCCGAACGCGGCGCCGTTGTCGCCCTCGGGATCGCCGATCTGCGCCCGTCACCCTTTCAACCGCGCACCACCATCGACCCGGTGGCGATCGAGGAACTAGCAACATCCATCCGGGCGCGCGGCGTTCTTCAGCCCTTGCTCGTCCGGCCCGATCCCGAAATCCCTGGGCGCTATCAGATCATTGCCGGCGAACGTCGCTGGCGCGCGGCGCAGGCCGCCGGTATCCATGAAATTCCGGTCATTGTCCGTGACCTCACGGACTCCGATGCCATGGTCGTCGCGCTTGTCGAAAACCTGCAACGTCAGGATCTCAACGCCATCGAGGAGGCAGACGGCTATCGCCGGCTCCTCGAGGAATTCGGCGTAACCCAGGAGAGCCTCGGCCAGTCGGTTGGCAAGTCGCGGAGTCATATCGCCAATACGCTCCGCTTGCTCAACCTACCCGGTGCGGTGCAGAACGAAGTGCGGAAAGGCACACTCTCGGCCGGTCATGCGCGCGCGCTTCTCGCCCATCCCGAGCCGGAAAAAGCCGCCCTCGCGGTGATCGCCCGCCAGCTCAATGTTCGCCAGACCGAAGCCCTCGTTAAACGCGCCTCAGCGCCGGAGAGCGCTCCTGGGGGTGCCCCAGGGAATGCCCGCCAGGCGGCCGCCAAAGACCCCGAAACCGAAGCTCTCGCGCACAGTCTCTCGGAGCGCCTCGGCCTGCGCGTCGAAATCGCCTTCAATGGCAGAACCGGAACCCTCTCTCTCCACTACCGCTCGCTCGACCAGCTCGACGGAATCATCACCCTGCTCTCGCGTGAATGATGTGGGTTACGGCTGATCCGGCGCCGGCCCGACCGGATCAGCCATCGCCGCCCACGCGCCAATCCGATTTCGCTCAGCGCCTGAAAATCAATCGAACTTGAAAGAGAATACCCTCGGAAAAAATTGGCGTTCTCTCAGCGCCGCAATTCGATGGCCTGATGCGCCGCCAGCGTCGCGACATCGACAATCTGGCTCACCGAAGCATCCATCGGCACCACTTGCACCGCGTGCTGCAGCCCAATGAGGAGCGGCCCGATAACGCTGCCGCCGCCCATGCGTGGGGTAAGACGGGAAGCGATATGGGCGGAATGGAGGCCCGGCATGATCAGGACATTCGCTGGCCCGGTAAGCCGGCAAAATGGATAGAGCGCCCGTAGCGTCGGCTCGAGTGCCACATCCGGGCTCATGTCTCCATCATACTCAAAATCCACGCCGCGCCGATCAAGCATATGCACCGCATCGCGAATCGCCTGCCCGGTCGGATGCATGGGATTGCCAAACGTCGAATGCGATACCAACGCGACACGTGGCTCATGCCCGAGGCTGCGCGCGGCCCCCGCGCTTCCCATCGTGATGCCGACCAGTTGCTCGGGCGTCGGCCGCTCATGCAGCAAGGTATCGGCGATGAAAATCGCGCTGCCGCGCAGGCCCAGCAACAATGTCAGCCCGAACGCGACCCGGCCTGGCGCCGGCTCAATCACCCGGCCAATATCCTCCAGGCAGACCGAGGCTGAACGGGTCAGCCCGGTAACCATCGCATCCGCGTCCCCGGTCGCCACCATGCAGGCGGCAAAAACATTGCGATCCTGATTGACCATGCGCTGACAATCGCGCGCCAGGAAGCCGCGCCGTTGTAGCCGATGATAGAGAAACTCGGCATAGCGCTGGTTGGCGCCGGAAAGGCGCGCATTGTGGATCTCGATCCCCTCGACCTGGCCCAGCCCAAGCGCCTCCATCGAAGCCCGGACCCGATCCTCGCGCCCGATCAAAACCGGGGTGCCATAGCCCGCGTTGCGATAGGCGATGGCGGCGCGGACCATTTTTTCCTCTTCGCCCTCGGCGAAAACCACGCGCTGCGGCGCCGCGCGAACCCGTTCCATGATCGCATCAAGGGCGTTGGCCGTCGGATCGAGCCGTCCGGACAGCTCGCGCCCATAGCGCCGGAGATCGCTGATCGGCCGGCGCGCCACCCCGCTCGCCATCGCCGCCTTGGCCACGGCGGCGGGCAGGCGGCAGATCAGGCGCGGATCAAAGGCATTCGGGATAATATATTCTGGACCGAAACGAAGTCGCCCGCTCGCCGCGGCATAACTCACCTCATCGGGAACATCCTCGCGGGCGAGCTGCGCCAGGGCCTCGGCGGCGGCGACCTTCATTCCCTCATCAATGGTGCGCGCCCGCACATCGAGCGCGCCACGAAAGATATAGGGAAAGCCGAGAATATTGTTGATCTGGTTGGGATAGTCGCTGCGCCCGGTGGCGATGATCACGTCGGCCACCGCCTCGCGCGCCTCCTCGGGCGTGATCTCGGGATCGGGATTGGCGAGAGCAAAAATGATCGGCCGCGGCGCCATCGCCCGGATCATCTCCTTGGTCAGCGCGCCCTTCACCGAGAGCCCGAAAACCACATCCGCGCCCTCCAACGCCTCGCTCAGCGTGCGCGCGTGGGTGGCGCTCGCATGCGCCGATTTCCACTGGTTCATCCCCTCGGTGCGGCCCTGATAAATCACCCCCTTGGTGTCGCAGAGCACGACATTTTCGCCCCGCATCCCCATCGCCTTGACCAGCTCGGCGCAGGCAATCGCCGCCGAGCCGGCGCCATTGATCACCAGCCGCGTGCTCTGGAGTTCGCGCCCGGTGAGATGGCAGGCATTGATCAGACCCGCGGCGGCCACAATCGCGGTGCCGTGCTGGTCGTCGTGAAACACCGGAATATCCATCAATTCCCGCAGTTTCTGTTCGATCACAAAACATTCAGGCGCCTTGATGTCCTCGAGATTGATGCCGCCAAAACTCGGCCCGAGAAAGCGCACAGCGTTGACGAATTCATCGACATCCTCGGTCGCGAGTTCGAGATCGATGCCATCGATATCGGCGAAACGCTTGAACAGCGCGACCTTGCCCTCCATCACCGGCTTGCTCGCCAAGGCGCCGAGATTGCCAAGCCCGAGCACGGCAGTACCGTTCGAGATCACCGCCACCATATTGCCGCGTGTCGTGTAGTCATAGGCGAGCGCCGGGTCGCGGGCGATGCGCAGGCAAGGCTCGGCGACGCCGGGCGAATAGGCGAGGCTGAGATCGCGCGCCGTGGTCAGCGGCTTGGTGATCCGCGTCTCGAGCTTGCCGGGCCGGCCCGAGGCGTGCAGCGCCAGGGCCTCCTCGGCGGTCACGCGCGCCGTGCGAGTATCGCTGTCGCCTTTGGCCATGATGTTTTCCTCCGGGCGGGTATTTCTTGGCGCCATCATGGAGCATTAGCGGGGCGCTAGGGAAGGCCAGGGGTTTCACCCCTGGACCCCACCAAGGGCCGAGCCCTTGGAACCCGTCCCGAATTGCGGGTCTGGCGGCGCTGCCCCCCGCGGGGTTTAGGGGCAAAGCCTCTGGCCTTACGACTCAACCGAAAATCCCGATTCCCCGATTTCCCTGCCCCTCTGTTCCATTGCGCCCCCTTCGCATCCGCCGCTAAACCTCCGCCATGACCGGCCCGCCGCCCCCGCCCAATGCCGCCGGCGCGAGCCCCGCGCTCGCGCAGTGGTTTGCCGCCAAGGCGCAACACCCCGAGGCGCTGGTGTTTTTCCGCATGGGTGATTTCTATGAGATGTTCTTCGCTGATGCCGAAGCCGCCGCCGCAGCGCTCGATATCGCGCTCACCAGCCGGGGCGAGCATAATGGGGAAAAAGTCCCCATGTGCGGCGTGCCGGTGGCGAGTGCCGAGATTTATCTCGCGCGCCTGATCCGCAGCGGCTTCCGCGTCGCGATCGCCGAGCAGATGGAAGACCCGCGCGCCGCGCGCGCCGCCAAGACGCCGATCCGCCGCGAAATCGTCCGCCTCGTCACCCCTGGCACGCTGACCGAGGAGAGCCTGCTCGAGGCTGCACGCCCCAATCTGCTGCTCGCCGTGGTGCCACCCGTCGCCCCGGGCCGCCCGCGCGCCGCCGCCGAGGCGCCGCTCGGCGCCGCCTGGCTCGACATCTCGACCGGCCGTTTCGAAACAGAACGCGTGCCCGCGGCCGCGCTGCCGGCCCTGCTGGCGCGTCTCGACCCGGCCGAAATCCTCGCTCCGGCCACGCTCCTGCCCGGCGACTGGGCACGGCGCCGCGCCCCGGATGAGACGCCGGCACCGGCGCCCGAGGCGGCGCGACAAGCCTTAGCTGCGGCGTTTTCGGTAGCCAGCCTCGATGCCTTCGGCGCTTTCTCGGAGGTGGAGGCGATGGCGGCGGCGCGGGCGCTCGACTATGTTCGCCGCACCCAGGCCGGAGCCCTGCCGCTTCTCGCGCACCCGCAGCCGCAGGGCGGCGCCGGGCGGATGCTGATCGATGGCGCGACGCGGACCAGCCTCGAATTGCTCCAGAGCCGCGACGGCGGCACCCGCCACACCGTGTTCACCGCCCTCGACCGCACGGTGAGCGCCGCCGGCGCAAGACTGCTCGCTGAATGGCTCGCGGCACCCTTGACGGAAGCCGCCCGCATCCATGAGCGCCTCGAAGGCTGGACCTGGCTCGGCGGCGCGGCGGCGGGCGCGGCGGGCTTGCGCAAAATCCTCGCGCGCGCCCCCGACATGGCGCGCGCGCTGGCCCGGCTTTCGCTCGCCCGCGCCGCCCCCCGTGACCTCGCCGCCATCCGCGACGCGCTCAAGGCCGCCAGCGCCGCCGCCGCCCGCCTCGATGCAGCCGCCGGCGCCGCCCTGGCCACGCCCCTGCCGACGCTGCTTGCCGACTGCCGCGCGGCCTTGCTGCCCGCCCCCGAACTCGCCGAGTGTCTCGAAGCGGCCCTTGCCGAAACGCTGCCCGCGCGGCTCGACGAGGGCGGGGTGATCACGCCAGGCTACGATCCCGAGCTTGACGAGGCGCGGCGGCTCCGCGATGCGACGCGCCAGGTGCTGGCCGAGCAACAGGGCGTGCTCGCCGCGCGCTATGACGTGCCCAATCTCAAGATCCGCCACCACGCGCAACTCGGCTATGTCGTGGAGGTGCCGGCGGCGGCGGTTGCCAAGCTCCGTGCCCATCCCGATCTAATTCTGAGACAAGGGATGGCCAATGGCGCCCGTTTCAGCACTTCCGAACTCGTCCTGCTCAACCAGCGCATCGTGGAGGCGGGCGAGCGCGCGGCGGCGCGCGAGCGGGCGCTCTTCGCCGCGCTGGTCGCTCGGATCCTCGCCTCTAGCGCGTCCTTGGCGGCTTGCGCCGCGGCCCTCGCGCGGCTCGATGTCCTGTGCTCCGCCGCCGATCTCGCCGCCGGCGGTACCTGGTGCCGGCCGGTGGTCAGTGAGGATAGAAGTTTCCGCCTTACCGCCTTGCGCCATCCGGTGGTGGAGGCGGCGCTGGCGGGGCAGGCGCGCTTTGTCGCCAATGATTGCGACCTCGCCCCGGAGCACAGCGTCATGCTGCTCACCGGGCCGAACATGGCCGGCAAATCGACCTATCTGCGCCAGAACGCGATCGCCGCCATTCTTGCCCAGGCTGGCCTGCCGGTGCCCGCCGCCGCCGCTGAAATCGGCATCGTGGACAAGCTTTTTTCCCGGGTCGGCGCGGCCGACGACCTCGCCCGCGGTCATAGCACCTTCATGGTGGAAATGACCGAGACCGCCGCCATCCTGCATCAGGCCGGGCCGCGCTCGCTCATCGTCGTCGATGAGATCGGCCGCGGCACCGCGACCCTTGATGGTCTCGCGATCGCTTGGGCGGTTTTGGAAGCGTTACATACGATGGTCCGGGGGCGGTGCATTTTTGCCACGCATTTCCACGAATTGTCGCGCCTGACCACCGAATTGCCGCGACTTTCCCCACATACCATGCGGGTTATGGAGTACAAGAGCCGCGTGGTGTTCCTGCATGAAGTCATCCCCGGCATCGCCGGACGTTCCTGGGGCGTGCACGTCGCGCGGCTCGCCGGCGTGCCGGCGCCCGTGGTGCGCCGCGCCGGCGAGATTCTGCTGGCGCTGGAGCGGCGTGCCCGCGATCTCACGGACGACGCCGAACTGCCGCTCTTCGCCGCCGCCGCGCCGGCGGCGAGCGCCGAGGAGGTATCGCCCGCGCACGTGGAGCAGGAGGTGCTGGGCGAATTGGCCGCGCTCGATCCCGAAAGCCTCTCGCCAAAAGCCGCACTCGATCTATTGTTCCGCCTGCATCGACGGCTTGCCGATCGGGCGCCGCTTGGGGGAATATCATCACGACCATGTTGAACGCGCCCTTCCCCCTCGCGCCCGATCATGCCAGCAGCGAATTGATGCGCTCTCTCGCCGGGCTGGGCGAGGCGATCGAGCGGGGTGAGGCGATCGACCCGGAGGCCCCCGACAGCCCGGGCGCGCTGGCACGCGAGGCGGCGCTCGCGGTGTTCCGCCGCCATCTCACCCGCCTGCAAGCGCATGTCCGCGATGTTTTCGAGCAGGGCCGCCTGGCCGGATTGCAGGCGGCGCAACTGCTGGCCAGCCTTACCGACGGCTTGGTCGCCGCGCTGCACAGCTACGCGGCGCAGGCCAACGGGCTCGCCGCCCTGCTCGCGCTCGTTGCGACCGGCGGCTATGGCCGCGGCCTGCTCGCCCCGTTCAGCGATATCGACCTCCTGTTCCTCACCGAGGCCAAGCCGACGCCCGAGACGCTCCGCGTCGTCGAGTTCATGCTCTATTTCCTCTGGGATCTCGGGCTCAAGGTCGGCCACGCGACGCGCTCGATCGAGCAATGCCTGGAGGCGGCGGCCGCCGACACCACGGTACGCACCAGCCTGCTCGATGCCCGCTTCCTGGCCGGCGAGCGCATCTTGTTCGACGGCTTCCGCAGCCGCTTCCAGAGCTTCTGCGCGGCCGACGGCAGCGCCTTCATCGCCGCCAAGCAGGCCGAGCGTGCCGCCCGCCATCGCCGCTTCGGCGACAGCCCGTTTCTGGTCGAGCCCAATATCAAGGAGGGGCGCGGCGGTCTGCGCGATATGCAGACGCTCTACTGGATCGCGCGGGCAACGCTCGGCATCGCGCGTCTCGATGACCTCGCCGATCCCGCCGGCCCCGCTGGCTGCCTGCTCACCGAGACCGAACTGCGCCTCGCGCGGCGCTCCTGGAATTTCCTCTGGACGTTGCGCTTTCATCTCCACTACGTCGCCGGCCGCGCCGAGGAGCGCCTGACCTTCGACCTGCAGCCGATCGTCGGCGCCCGCATGGGCTACACGAGGCACGGCCGCCAGGACGGGGTGGAGCGCTTCATGCGCCACTACTTCCTCACCGTGCGCGAGGTGCTGCGCCTCTCGGGCGTGCTCGAGCCGGCGCTGGTGCGCGCCGCCCTCGGCCCGCCCGCGGTCGCGCCCGAGACCGATAAGACGCTGCTCGCCGCCGGCTTCGTGCTCGCCGACGGCATGCTGCTCGCCGCCCCCGGCCGCGGCTTCGAGCGCGAGCCGGTGCAGATGCTCCGCCTGCTCCAGATGGCGCGTGACCGTGACCTCGACCTTCACCCGCTGGCGCTCCGCGCGCTGATCCGCAACGAGCGTGCCGGCATCGCGCTGCGCCATGACGCGGCGGCGGCGGCGCTGTTTCTCGATCTCTTGTGCGGCCGCGCGCCCGCCACCCATCGCGGCGGGGCGGGGCGGCCGGACGGCGCGCGCTGGCTCGCGGTGCTCAACGAGGCGGGGTTTCTCGGGCGTTTCCTGCCCGACTGGGCGCGCGTCGTCGGCCAGATGCAGTTCGATACCTATCACGTCTTCACCGTCGACGAGCACACCATCGAGGCGATCCGCGTGCTCAACATGCTCGAACAGGGCGACCTCGCCGAAATCGCGCCGGTGGCGACCAGCCTCGTCGATCACCTGCAATCGCGCCGCGCGCTCTATGTCGCGATGCTGCTGCACGACATCGCCAAGGGGCGCGGTGGCGATCATTCCGAGATCGGCGCCGAAATCGCGCTCGAGGTCGGCCCGGCGCTCGGCCTCTCGGGCGAGGAGACCGAGATGGTCTCGTGGCTGGTGCTGCATCATTTGCTGCTCAGCCAGACCGCCTTCAAGCGCGACATCGACGACCCGAAAACCATCCTCGACCTCGCCGATACCATCCAGTCGCCGGAGCGGCTGCGCCTGCTGCTGGTCCTCACGGTCGCCGACATGCGCGCGGTCTCGCCGAAGGTCTGGAACGGCTGGAAGGCGACGCTGCTGCGCGAGATTTTCGGCCGGGTGATGGAAGTGCTGGAGGGCGGGCTCGCCACCACCGAGCGCGACACGCGGGTGGCACGCGCCCGCCAGGCGCTCGCGCGCCTGCTCGCCGACTGGCCCCGCGCGGATCTGGAAAAATTCCTCGGGCTTGGCTATCCCAGCTACTGGCTCTCCTTCGACCCGCCAACCCATGCCCGCCACGCCAGCATGATCCGCGCCGCGACCGCCCATGGCGAGCGGCTGGTGGTGGCGAGCGAGCCGCTGCCGGCGCGCGCGGTGACCGAGGTCACGATCTATACCGAGGACCATGTCGGCCTCTTCAGCCGCATTGCCGGCGCCTTGGCGGTCGCCGGTGCCTCGATCGTCGATGCCCGCATCCATACCATGACCAATGGCATGGCGCTCGACGTGTTCTGGATCCAGGACACCAATGGCGGCGCTTTCGATGCGCCGCACCGCCTGGCGCGCTTGGCCGTGCTGATCGAGCAGACGCTTTCGGGCCGGCTCAAGCTCGGCGCCGAGATCCGCAAGCTCTCACGCGGGCTGATCGGCAGCCGCATGCGCGCGATCCACGTGCCGCCGCGCGTCGTGGTCGATAACCACGCGTCCAGCACCTATACCGTGCTCGAGGTCAACGGCCGCGACCGGCCGGGCCTGCTGCACGACGTGACGGCAGCGATCAGCCGCCATGGGCTACAGATCGCCTCCGCCCATGTCACGACCTATGGCGTGCGGGCGGTGGACGTGTTCTATGTCAAGGACGTTTTCGGCCTCAAGATCGAGAATGAACAGAAGCTCGCGCAATTGCGCGAGTCCCTGCTGCGCGCCCTCGCCCCCATGGAAGAAGCGCCTCCCCTTCCCTCCCCCCGTCGCCGCCGTCTCGCCAGCGGGTGAGGGGGTGGCAAATCCATCGCATCAAAAAACTTCGCTGAGCGCGATGGCGACGCGGCAGCCCGATTTAATCACCGCCGAGAGCACCCGGTAGCCGGGGGTTTTCTCGGCCTCGTGCGCGAGACCGATAGCGCGGTGCGCGATTTCCTCGGCGCGGAATTGTTCGATGGTCTCGCGCAAATCCACCTCCTCGGCGCCGAGAAGGTCGGCCTGGCGGGCGTAGTGCGCGTCGATCACTTCCTCGACCGCGACCGTGCAGGCCATCGCCGCGCGCTCGCCGAGCAAGGCGGTCGCCGCGCCCAAGGCAAAGCCCGCGATATGCCAGAGCGGCAACAATGCGGTCGGGCGGACGCGACGTTCGGCGAGCAGGGCGGAAAACGTGTCGAGATGCCGCTCCTCCTCGGCCTGCATCGCGGCAAGCAAGGGCGCCTTGTCGGAGTGGCGCAGCACCGCGCGCTGGCCCTGATAGATGCGGCGCGCGCCGTATTCGCCGGCGTGATCGACGCGGATCATCCGCGCCAGTTTTTTCTCCGCCGGCGGATCGCCCGGCAGACCAGGGCTGGTGATCATCGCTTTTTACCCCTCTCGCGCACGAGATAATCCAGAATCACGATAAAAAACCCGAGGCTCGCGATAAAATTTATCGCCGCCATGGAGACCGGCAGGCCAGGGATCAGAAAAGTCGGCGCATCGCAGGGCTTGGCCGGGCGGTCGGGCATTTCCGCCAGCCGCTCGGCCAGGCTATGGCCGGAAATATGCGGCGCGGCGCATTCGGGCAGCGGGCTCGGCCACCAGTGCTGCTCGACGCCGACATGAACGGCGGCGAGCACGGCGCCGGCCAGCATGGTGAGCGCGAACAGCGCCAGAAATCCGCGCGCGACGCGCGGCGGCAGAACGGCGGCAAGGAGACCGAATACAATGGCGATGCGATAGGGCCAGCGTTCGACCAAGCAGAGCGCGCAGGGCACGATCCCACCCCAATGCTCGGTGGCGAGCGCGGCGCCGAGCGCGAGCGCGGCGATAGCGGCGGCACCAAGAGCCAACGCGCGCGATGAGACATTCAGCATGTCCGGAGGGATAGGGCAGGCGGCGTCACGACGCCAGGGTGGGGGGGCCAGCGTGGAGCGGCCCTAGGGGGCTGGGCAGCCCTATTCTGCACCAGGGCGCCGTTCAGGCGGCGCGGGCCGTGCTGCCTTGCGCGAGCCTGCGGAGGTCCTCGGTGATCGCGGCGATCGGCGCGCCCCACGCGCCGGGGTTTTCCTGGCGGTAGAGGCGGAGGGAGGGATACCAGGGACTATCGCGGCGCTCACGCAGCCAGCGCCAGCAGCCATCAAAGCGCGACAGTAGCCAGACCGGCTTGCCCAGGGCGCCGGCGAGATGGGCAACCGAGGTATCGACGGCGATCACCAGATCGAGACCCGCGACGATCGCCGCGGTATCGGCGAAATCCATCACTTCCGGCATCGGATCGAAAATCGTCATCCCCGCCGGCGGCGCCGCGACCTGCGCTGCCGGCGAGCCCTTCTGAAGACTGATGAAGCGCACGCCCGGAATTGCGGCGAGAGGAGAAAAATCGGCCAGTTTCATCGAGCGGCGGCGATCGATGCGGTGAGCCTCGATCATCTCCGGCCGTGGCTCGCCGGCCCACACCAGACCGACCCGCAAGCTTCCCTCGGCGGCCGGCAGGCGGCCCTGCCACTTTGCGACCAGCGCCGGATCAGCGCTGAGATAGGGAATCTCGGCCGGGACCGTCGCGAGCGTCGTGCCGAAGGCGAGCGGCAGGCTGAGCAGCGGGCAATGGAGATCGAAATCCGGCAGCGCGGTACCCTGCGCGATCACCGCGGCGAGGCCAGGCAGGCAGGAAAAGAGCCGCGTGAGTGCGGTTGGCACTTCGAGCACGACACGGGCGCCGAGGGCGGCCACCATCGGTGCGTAGCGAACGAATTGCAGTGTGTCGCCATAGCCTTGCTCGGCGTGCAGCAGGATCGTCCGCCCGGCGATCGCCTCGCCCCGCCATGGCTTCTGGGAAAAGTCGCGCGGCATCACGGGCGGGCGCTGCCAACGCCATTCATGCTCCTCCCAGCCCTCGCGCAGGCGGCCGGAAATCAGCAGGCTGCTCGCGAGATCGAAATGCGCATCGGCGTGGTCGGGTATCCGCCGCAGCACCGCGCGGCGATCGGCGATCGCCTCCTCCAGCCGGCCGAGCGCATGCAGGGCGAGGCCGCGATTGAGCAAGGCCGGCGCATAATCCGGCGTCAGGTCCAACGCCCGGCTGGCAACTTCGATGGCGCGTTCATGCTGGCCGCAATCATGGAGGACCCCGGCGAGGGAAACATAGGTGTCGGCCTGGTCGGGCGCCGCTTGCATGGCGGCCGTGAGGGTCTCGATCGCTTCCTCGTAGCGGTAGAGCCCGTGTAGCGCGCTGCCCTGATTGAGCAGCAGGGCGGGATGGATGAGGCCGCGCGCCCGCGCTTCCTCGCAAGCCAGCAGCGCCGCCTGGGGCTGGCCGATGTTCTTGAGGGCAAAAGCGAGATTGACCCACGCCTCGGCATTGTTCGGGTCGGCACGCACGGCGCCGCGGAAGGCCTCGGCCGCTTCATGCGGGCGCTTAAGCGCGTTGAGCGCCACACCAAGATTATACCACGCAGCCGAAAAACCCGGCCGCGCCGCGACCGCCGCGCCATAGGCGGCGATGGCGCCCTCGATCTGGCCGAGAAGATAGTTGCAGCAGCCGAGGCCGAACTGGGCATCGGCCAATTCCGGGGCAGGCCCGGCGGCGGCGAAGCCAATCGCCTCGCGATAGGCCGCGCGTGCCGCCTGAATGCGCCCGTCGCGCTCCAGCGCGGTGCCAAGACAGAGATAGAACCGGGCCTCCGGCGCCAGCGCCAGCGCCTGACGGAAGAGCGTCGCCGCAGTGGCGAAACGCCCGGCGCCGAGATGCAGGATGCCACGGCGAAACCGCGCCTCGGCGCTGTCGGGAAAGCGGTTGATGGCGCTCATGTAGGCGCGATCCGCCGCTTCCATCGTCCCGGCGTTGTGCAGCCTAAGCGCGTCATCCAGGACTTGATCGAGTGTCATGGCCCTTACCATCGCTGGGGTGGCATTTCCTGCCTGCACCGCTATTGAACATTGCGTTGGTAAAGAGCCGATTAAGGAGTGGGCTTGTCGGCGAACCGATCTCGGCGATATAGGGAGGCGAAGGTCGCCGCACCACAAAGCGGCGGGCGCCCATGGGGGCGCACCAGCTCACGGGTCGGAGGAAAATCGGGGATCATCGACAGACGCCATGCACCCATTCCACGCCCTTTGCGAGCAGACCCTGGCCGACATTCGCGCCCAGGGGCATTATCGCACGTTCACCCCGCTCGGGCGCAACGCCGAACGCTACCCCGTCTATGAATGGGAGCATGCCGGGCAAAAACGCGAGGTCGTGGTGTGGTCGGCCAACGACTATCTCGGCATGGGCGCCGCCCCGGTGACGGTGGCCGCCGCCTGCGCCGCGGCGCGCAGCTTTGGGGTCGGCGCCGGCGGCACCCGTAACATCGCCGGCACCAGCCCGCTGCACGACGCCCTGGAGGCGGAACTCGCCGATCTCCACGGCAAGGAGGCGGCGCTTTTGTTTACCTCCGGCTATGTCTCCAACGACGCGGCGCTGACCACCATTCTCGGCAGCCTGCCCGGCTGGGAGGTTTTTTCGGACGCGAAAAACCACGCCTCGATGATCGCCGGCATGCGTCACAGCCCGGCCAAGCGGCATATCTTCCGCCACAACGATCTCGACCATCTCGAAGCCTTGCTGCGCGCGGCACAGCCTGAAGCGCCCAAGCTGATCGCATTCGAGAGCGTCTATTCGATGGACGCCGATATCGCGCCGATCGGCGCCATCGCGGCGCTCGCCCGCCGATACGGCGCCCTCACCTATCTCGACGAGGTCCATGCCGTCGGCCTCTATGGCCCGCAAGGCGGCGGGGTCGCCGAGCGTGACGGCGTCGCCGGCGAGATCGACATCATCGAGGGGACGCTGGCCAAGGGGTTTGGCACCCATGGCGGCTATATCACCGGGCGCAGCGAGGTGATCGATTTCATCCGCTCGACCGCCGCCGGGTTCATCTTCACGACCTCGCTGCCGCCGGTCATCGCCGCTGCGGCACTGGCCGCGATCCGCCATGTCCGGGCGCATCCCGAGCTGCGCGCCCGGTTGTTCGAGCGCGCCGAGACCCTGAAGCGCCGCCTTGACGAGGCCGGCATCCCGCGCCTGCCCTCGGTGAGCCATATCGTGCCGGTGCAGATCGGCGAGGCCGCGCGCTGCAAGGTGGTGAGCAAGCGGTTGCTGGAAGAATTCGGCATCTATGCCACGCCGATCAACTACCCGACGGTGCCGCGGGGCACCGAGCGGCTGCGTCTCACCCCCGGCCCGTTCCATACGGATGCGATGATCGATCATCTGGTGGCAGCGCTCGGCGCGGTGCTCGGCGTGGCGGCCTCGAGGGCGGCTTGAGCGGGGATGCGGCGCGCCCGCTCCTCCGCCTCAAACCGCGCGCCGACCGGCGGCTGAAATCCGGACACCCCTGGGCGTTCAGCAACGAGATCGCGCCTTCCCCGGCGCTCAGCGCCGTGCCGGCCGGCGGTCTTGTCCGGCTCGAAGCCGATGACGGCACCCGCTTCGGTACTTTCTACTTCAACCCGCACAGCCTGATCGCCGCCCGCCTGCTCGACCGCGACCCCGACGCCGTGATCGATGGCGCCTGGTTCGCCGCCCGCCTCGGCGCCGCGCGCGCCCTCCGCGCCCGGTTCGGTCTCGGCCCCGCCCATCGCTTGATCCATGCCGAAGCCGATGGGCTGCCCGGTCTGGTCATCGACCGCTTCGACGATGTCGCCGTGGTCCAGGCCAATACCGCCGGGATGGAGCGGCTGCTCCCCGAACTGCTCGCCGGGCTCGCCGCGACCCTGCCGCTTCGCGCCGTGGTAGCGCGCAACGACAGCCCTATGCGCACGCTCGAAGGCCTGCCGCGCGAGACCCGGCTGCTCCTCGGAGAGGATGCGCCCGCGAGCGTCACCGAGGGGGGTGTACGCTTTCCCCTCGACCTGATGGGGGGGCAAAAAACCGGCTGGTATTTCGACCAGCGCCCGCACCGCGACATGATCGCGCGCCTCGCCGACGGCGCCCGGGTGCTCGACCTTTTCTGCCATACCGGCGGTTTCGGGCTGCGCGCCGCTCATGCCGGCGCGGCCGAGGTTTTGCTCATCGACCAGAGTGCCCCGGCCCTCGCGCTGGCCGCGCGGGCGGCGGCCGAAAACGGTTTTTCCCCGCGCATCACAACGCGCCAGGGTGAGGTTTTCGCAGCACTCGCCGCGCTGGGCGAAGCCGGGCAGCGCTATGATATCGTGATCGCTGATCCACCCGCCTTCGCCCCCACACGCAAGGATCAGGCGGCGGGTCTGCGCGCCTACGCCCGGCTCGCCCGGTTCGCGTGCCGGCTCGTCGCGCCGGGCGGGTTTCTCTTCATCGCCTCGTGCAGCCATCACGCCCCGGCGGCGGAATTCGGGGGCGCCATCGCCAACGGGCTGCATCGGGCGCGCCGCGAGGGGCGTATTCTCGCCTCCGGCGGCGCCGGACCCGACCATCCGGTGCATCCCGCGCTGCCCGAAAGCGCCTATCTCAAGACGGCGCTGCTCCAGATTTCGTGATCACGCCGCCCGGCTTTCACAAATTCGTGATAAGCCTTCGAAAGTGTTTTATTTTTTCGACGGGCGGCGTTAACTTGAAATTAACCCATGTATGCCACCGTTCTCACCATGTTGAGCAGCACATCCTTATCGGCCTTTTCGGTCGCCTCGGGGGTTGATCAAGCGCAGCGTTCCGGCGCGGTCCAGCCGGTGCGCAATCTTCCCGGCCTCGCCGGCAACAGCCAACCCGGCAACGCCTCTTCCAGCCAGGCGAGCCCATCTGGACAGCCGAATCAGCCTTTCACCCTGCCCAACCTTACCCCCGGCCAGATCCTGCCGCGCGGCTCGCTGCTCAACCTCTCGGTGTAATATAACCATCGTAATACGGGCCTTGTGAAAGGGCTGGATTCTCCCATCGCCTGAGAGCCTGTTGCAGAATTCAGAGAATTCGGAGGTGAACACAATATTTAGTATCATTTCCGGGAAATGTGACCAATATATTGTGGCAAAATCAGCCCAGCTCAAATTCTGCAACAGGCTCCTGAGAGTTTGAAAAAGAATGCCCTCTTTCTCGGAAACCGACGGGAAAAAGCCAATGTTTCCAGAGGGCGTTCTTTTTCAAGTTCGATTGATTTTCAGGCTCTGACCCTTGATCCCACGCCAGGGCGCCCGAGAAGGGTGCTGGAAAAGCGCCATCACCCCGCGCGATGGGTCTCGAGGCGCGCCCAATCGAGGGCCATACCGTGTCCGGAACGCTCAGGTGCGATCGCGTGGCCGTCATGGATCTGCAATCGCTCGACCAGGAAGCGATCGAGCAGAAAACCATGCACCTCCATGAAGCTGCGATGCGGGGCCGCGGCGAGCAGATGCACTGTCACGTCATGGGCGCCATGCGAGGTCAGCGGCAGGTTATGGGCCTCCGCTAGGGCGGCGATTTTGCGAAACACGGTAATACCGCCGCAATTCGTCACATCGGGCTCGGGAAAGGTGACGCCACCGGCGGCGATGAGGGCGCGAAATTCATGGAGTGTGTGCAGATTTTCGCCGCTCGCGACCGGAATTCCGCCTTCCCGCACCACGCGCACATGACCGGCGATGTCGTCGGGGATCGTCGGCTCCTCGAGCCACATCAGGTCGAAGGGGGCAAAAGCGCGGGCGGCGCGCACCGCCTCATCCGCGCTCCAACGCATATTGGCATCGGCCATGAGGGGAAAATCGGCGCCAAGATGGGCGCGCAGGCGCTCGACGCGGGCGATGTCCTCACGCAACCGCGGCCGGCCAACCTTCATTTTGATCGCGCGGAAACCCTGGGCCTGGAAATGGTCAGCCTGGGCGAGGAGTGCCTCGATCGGAAAATCGAGATCGATGCCACCGGCATAGCACGGCACCAGGGGATCGAAGCCGCCGAGGAGCCGCCAGAGCGGCAGCCGCGCCCGGCGCGCCAGCAGATCCCAGAGCGCGATATCGACCGCTGAGATCGCCGCGACCGCGTGCCCGCCGCGCCCGGCGTAATGCAGCTTCCACCACATCTCCTGCCACAGCTGCTCAATGCGATCGGCCTCGGCGCCGAGCAGGAGCGGCGTGAGATAGGTCTCGATCAAGGCCGGGAACACCGCGGCGCCGGAATTGACCGCATAGGTATAGCCGAGGCCTTCCGCGCCATCGGCATCATTGAGGCGAACGGTGACGAGTTCGAACGCCGCCATCTCCCCGTGAGTGCTGTCGCTCAGCGTTGTTTCCAGCGGAATGCGATAAAACGCGGCGTTCACCGCGGTGATCCTGGCCATGGCGTTTCCTCGTTCGTCTCCGGCGCGATGATGGCGATGGTCCGGTGTGATCTTGCGCGCGCCTCCCCTCCCCAGGCAACTCTCAGCAGAACCGGGTCCAGGGACTTCCATCCCTGATGGGGTCGAGCGGCGGAGCCGCTTCCATACCTTGCCGGGGCTCAGAGCCTGAAAATCAATCGAACTTGAAAAAGTCTGCCCTCTGGAAACACTGATCTTTTCCGATCGATTCCGAGGCGCGAGGGCATTCTTTTTCAAACTCTCAGGGCCAGGGCGTGGCGATGGCCGCGGGACCGCCGGGGACGGCGATCGTGACGCCGGGGATTAGTTTGCCGCCATGCCAGCGGAATACCTGGATTTCGTGCTCGCGCATATTCTGCACCAGGATCAGCCGTCCGTCGCGGGAGAAGGCGACGCCTTGGGTCCAGCCGCCATCACCCGTCTCGGCCACTTTCCGCAGCATCGTGCCGGCGGTGGTCAGTCCCTTGGCGTCGGGTTTTTGCACGGCGTAGAGGCCGAGTACGCCGCCGGTGTTGAAGAACGGCGTATGGGCGGGTTTCAGCGTGCCGTTGATACAGTTGACCGCGAGATATTTGCCATCGGGCGAGAATTTCACCGCTTCCGGCCCGCTCGGCACGGCGATGGTGTCGATGGTGCGCGGCGGGGTCGCCTGGAGGTCGATCAGGCTCACGGTATCGACATCGCCATCGCCCCGCCCGATATTGCTCACCGCGGCGAGGGTGCCGGCAGGGTTGGTGTCGATGGTGTCGGGGGTGACGCCGGTGGTGATCGGCCGCGGGTCGAGGCTGAGCGTGGTGCCCGAGACGTGCAGGAGGCTCACCATGTGATCGGCGAGCCGGCTGACCAGGATGAAGCTCCCATCATGGGAGAAAACGATGCCGACAGGCTGCGATTTGGCATTGTCGAGGCTGAATTTCCCGACCGGGTCGAGGTGGTGGCCGGTGACGCGGAAAATCGAGATCGTGCCCTCGAAGCGGTTGGCGACGAGTGCGATTTTGCCATCCGGCGAGATGCGCACCGCCGAGGCCCCGAGCCCGGCATGCAGCGACTGGGCGACGCGCGGCGGCGAGACCGTGAGATCGACCACCGAGAGGCGGTCATCCGGCGCCGTGCCGTCGGCGGACTTGGCCTCCGCCCGGGTCGAGGAGGTAACGAGGGCGAAACTGGCATCGGCCGCGATCGCCAGCGCCATCGGCGGGCCGATATCGCTGAACGGCACGTCGATCGAGGAGACCAGGCGTGGCGGGCTCGATTGCAGGTCGATCACCGAGAGCGTGTCGGGGAGCGCGTTGCGGATGCCGAGCGGTTTGCCATCGATGATGGTGGTGTGATTGTCATTCGCCGAAAGCGCGAAATCGGCCGCCGCAGCCGCCCGCGCGAGGCCAAGGAGCGCTGCCAGCGCGACCCCGGCGGCTAAGAGAGAACGCATGTCCGTTTCCTTCCCCAGTGCTGTTTAGCCAAAGTGTAGCGCCCACCGCTCAGCGCGCGAAGGCCTCCCGCAACGCGCCCGCGATGTCCGCCACCGCCTCGTCGGCCGCGGGGATCAGCTTGCCCATGGTGAGGAAGCCGTGGATCAGCCCCTCGAAGCGCTTGAGCGTGACCGGCACGCCGGCCGCGCGGAGCCGGTTGGCGTAGTCCTCGCCCTCGTCGCTGAGCGGATCGCAACCGGCGATGAGAACGAGCGCCGGGGGCAGGCCGGCGAAAGAGGCGGCGCGCAGCGGCGAGGCACGCCAATCGGCGATATCGCCGGGGCCGCGCAGGTAATGGTCGCGGAACCACTCCATGGTCGGGCGGGTGAGCAGCAAGCCCTCGGCAAAACGCTGATGCGAGGGATGGGTCATGGCGAATTCGGTCGCCGGATAGATCAGCACCTGGAGCGCCAGCGCCGGGCCGCCCTGATCGCGCGCGGTGAGTGCCACGACGCTGGCAAGATTGCCCCCGGCGCTGTCGCCGCCCACCGCCAGTCGCTTCGGATCGAGGCCGAGGCTGGCAGCCGTGTCTGCGATCCACGCGGTCGCGGCGATCGCATCCTCGACGGCGGCGGGAAATTTATGCTCCGGCGCCAGGCGATAATCGACCGAGACCACGGCGGCCCGGGCAGCATTGGCAATCTGGCGGCAGACCACGTCATGGGTGTCGAGATCGCCGATCACCCAGCCGCCGCCATGGAAATAGATCAGCGCCGGCAGCACCTCCTCGGCCGCACTGCCCGCCGGACGATAGAAGCGAAGCGGGATAGCGCCGGCCGGACCGGGAGCCGCGAGTGCCCGGATTTCGGCCATCTCGGGTGGCTCGGGGGCGAGCACGGCACGCGCCGCGCGGGAATATTCCCGCGCCACCGCTGGCGCCAGCGTCTCATAGGCCGGCCGGCCCGAGAGCCGGATCATTTCGAGCACTTTTTCGGCGTGGCTATCGAGCGGCATCGTTTTCTCCCTGTTATCCCTCAGCCCCCGCGCGCCACGCGGGGACGATGTTTCCGATCAGAACAATGCCGCCACGGCGGCCCCGCGATCAAGGGATGCCGAAGCCGAAGCCGAAACCGAAGCCGGCAGGGGCGAACATCGGCGGGCCGAACACCACCGGTGGCGGCGCCATGACAACGGGGGGCGCGAAAATCGGGGGCGCGAACAGGATCGGCGGCGGCGCAACGACGACCGCGCCGAACACTGGACCGCCAATGAAACCACCGCCCCACCAAGGATGCCACCCCCCCCAGCCATAGCCCCCCCAGCCCCACGGCCGGCCACCCCAATAGCCGCCGCGCCAGCCGCCCCATCCGCCATAGCCGCCGCGCCAGCCGCCCCACCCACCATAGCCGCCGCGCCACCCCCCATAACCCCCATAGCCGCCACGCCATCCTCCATACCCACCGCGCCAGCCGCCATGCCAGCCGCCATAACCGCCGTGCCATCCTCCATAACCGCCGTGCCAATCGGCCCGTGCCGGCACGCCGGCGGCAAGCCCGAGCAGGATAGCCGCCGCGATCACCGCGGCTCCGAACGCCCGCATGGGAAATCTCCTCGCTTCCCGCGACCCGGTCGCGGCCCATTCAACGAACACCAATCTAAACCGCGAACATGGCGGAGTCCGGGCGGCTTCGTATCTTTTTGGTAAGAAAACATCTCCAGGATGGCTTCTCGCGCCCCTGTGAAGCCGTATCCCCCAACCGCCACGGAGCCTCTGGAATGCCACTGCGTTTCTCCGCTATCCTTGCCGGCCGAGCGAGGAGATGGCGCGTGGCCGCTGAGGATAAAAACCTTGTCCGAGCCCTGAAACGTCAGGTCAAGGCGGCGCTGCCGCCGTTCCTGTTCCTGGCGCTGGCGCTCTATTTCGGCTGGAACGCGACCCGCGGGGATCTCGGGCTCAAGGCCTACGCTGCGCGCCAGCACGATCTCCAGAACGCCGAGGCCACCAAAGCACTCGTCGCGGCCGACACCGCTTCTTGGGAGCGGCGGGTGCAATCACTCCGCGCCGGCCATCTCGACCCCGACATGCTCGAGGAGCGCGCCCGCGCCATGCTCAATCTCGCCGATCCCGCCGATATCGTCGTGCCCTACGGCAAGGCCGGCCCGATTTTCTGAACGCCGGCCGCGCCGGCCCGGCCATCGGCGCCGTCGATGGCCGTGGCCAGAAATATCAATTGGATCGTCCCAGCCGTTTCGCGCCACACTCCCCGCGAAATTTCCGTGCTGCGCCGCGTCACCTCCCTGGCGCGGCGGGCCGGCGTAACCAGGGGAAAACATCATGGCAGATCGACCGCAGCCCACCACTTCCGCCGGCATCCCGGCCGGCGATACCCAAAACCGCCGCGCCGCCAGCCCGCAATGCCCATTCCATCAGACCGCCGACGCGGGAAAATCAAACCATGCGTGGTGGCCGAACCAAATAAACCTGAACATCCTGCACCAGCACTCGCCCCTATCCAATCCTATGGACAAAGACTTCAACTACACCGAAGCGTTCAAGAGCCTCGACCTGGCGGCCGTGAAGCAGGATCTCCAGGCGCTGATGACCACCTCGCAGGACTGGTGGCCGGCGGATTTTGGTCACTACGGACCTTTGTTCATTCGCATGGCGTGGCACGGCGCGGGCACATACCGCATCGGCGACGGCCGCGGCGGCGCGGGCAGCGGCGCCCAGCGCTTTGCCCCGCTCAATAGCTGGCCCGACAATGTCAACCTCGACAAGGCACGCCGGCTGCTGTGGCCGATCAAGCAGAAATATGGCCGGAAAATCTCCTGGGCTGATCTCATGATCCTCGCCGGCAACGTTGCGCTGGAATCGATGGGGTTCAAGACCTTCGGTTTCGGCGGCGGGCGCCACGACATCTGGGAGCCAGAAGACATCTACTGGGGCGCCGAGACCACCTGGCTGGGCAGTGAAAAACGCTATTCCGGCGATCGCGATCTCGAAAATCCGCTCGCTGCCGTGCAGATGGGTCTGATCTACGTCAATCCGGAAGGCCCCGACGGCAACCCCGATCCCCGCGCCGCGGCGCGGGATATCCGCGAGACCTTCGCGCGCATGGCGATGAACGACGAAGAGACGGTTGCGCTCATCGCGGGCGGTCACACTTTCGGCAAAACCCACGGTGCCGGCGATGCGTCATTGGTGGGCCCCGCACCCGAAGCCGCCGACATCGAGGAACAGGGCCTGGGCTGGATAAGCCGCTTTGGCACCGGCAAGGGTGGTGATCAGATCGGCAGCGGTCTGGAGGTCACTTGGACCAGCACACCAACGAAATGGAGCAGCAATTTCTTCCAGAATCTGTTTGGCTACGAATGGGAACTGACGAAAAGCCCGGCCGGTGCGCACCAGTGGATCGCGAAAGGTGGTGCCGGCGCTGGGAGCATTCCGGATGCCCACGACCCGACCAAGCGTCACCCGCCGACCATGCTGACCACCGATCTCTCGCTCCGCTTCGACCCGGCCTACGAAAAGATTTCGCGGCGTTTCTATGAGAACCCGGACCAGTTCGCCGATGCCTTCGCCCGCGCCTGGTTCAAGCTGACCCACCGCGACATGGGGCCGCGCACACGCTATCTCGGCCCGGAAGTTCCGACCGAGGAATTGATCTGGCAGGATCCCATCCCCGCCGTCGATCACCCCCTGGTCGACGCGGACGACATCGCCGCCCTCAAGGGCAAAATCCTGGCCTCGGGCCTCTCCGTGTCGCAACTCGTCTCGACCGCCTGGGCGTCGGCCGCCACCTTTCGCGGCTCCGACAAGCGTGGTGGCGCGAACGGTGCCCGCCTACGTCTCGCGCCGCAAAAGGATTGGGAGGTCAACGAACCTGAGCGATTGGCGAAGGTGCTACACACCCTCGAGGGAGTGCGGCGCGCGTTCAACGACGCCCGTGCTGACGGCAAGAAGATATCGCTTGCCGACCTGATCGTATTGGCCGGCTGCGCGGGCGTCGAGCAGGCGGCGAAGAATGCCGGTCACGCCGTGACGGTTCCCTTCATGCCGGGACGCATGGACGCCGCGCAGGCGCAAACCGATGTGGACTCCTTCGCCGTGCTCGAACCGATCGCCGACGGCTTCCGCAACTACCTCAAGGCAAGCCATAGGCTATCAGCCGAAGCGTTGCTGGTCGACAAGGCGCAATTGCTGACCCTGACCGCGCCCGAAATGACCGTGCTCGTGGGCGGCATGCGCGTCCTCAACACCAATGTTGGACAGACCCCGCACGGCGTCTTGACGCAGCGGCCGGAGGCGCTGACCAACGATTTCTTCCTGAACCTGCTCGACATGGGGACGGCATGGAAAGCGGTCTCGGACGCCAAGGACGTATTCGAAGGGCGCGATCGCAAAACCGGCGAACTCAAGTGGACCGGCACCCGTGTCGATCTCGTCTTCGGTTCGAACGCCCAGCTCCGCGCCCTGGCTGAGGTCTATGGAAGCGCGGACGCTGAGGAAAAGTTTGTCCGTGATTTTGTGGCGGCCTGGAGCAAGGTGATGAACCTCGATCGCTTCGACCTCGCGTGATCTCGGACGATAGGACGTAAAAGATTCGGGAAGAAAGGCCAGGAGGGCGCTGCCCTCCTGGACCTCCCGCCAGGGGCCGAGCCCCTGGACCTCAATCGATTTATCCCGGCGCGCTCACAGCTCGACGCCGCGGGTGCCGACGTCGATGGCATAGATGGATTTGCTTGCGGCAATGAACAGGCGGTTGTGGTGATGGCCGCCAAAGCAAAGGTTGCCCGCCACTTCGGGGAGCACGATGGCGCCGAGGGGCGTGCCGTCAGGGGCGAAAACACGCACGCCGTTCATGTTGGGCGGGCCCCAGCCGCCGGCGCACCAGAGGTTCCCGTCCTCATCGACGCGCATATCATCGGCGATATAGGTGCCATCGTCCCTGAAATCGTGGAAGATACGGTCGTGGGTGAGCTTGCCGTCCTCGCCGACATCGAACACGCGGATTAGTGTGTGTTTGGGTTCTGGCCCACCGAGAATGCCAGTGTCGGAGATGTAGAGCTTCTTCTCATCGGGCGAGAAGCAGAGCCCGTTCGGCATCGAGAAATCGCCGACGACGACGCTGAGTTTGTTGGTTTTCGGATCGAAGCGATAAACGTTACGCGGCAGTTCGGGCTCGGCACGGTTGCCCTCGTGGTCGCCGCCGATGCCGTAGGTGGGATCGGTGAACCAGATCGTGTCGTCTGATTTCACAATCACGCCGTTCGGGGAATTGAGTTTTTTCCCCTGGTAGCTGTCGGCGATGGTGATGACGCTGCCGTCATATTCGGTGCGGCTGATGCGCCGCCCGCCTTGTTCGCAGGAAACCAGCCTGCCCTGCCGGTCGCGCGTGTTGCCGTTGGCGTAGCCCGAGGGGTAGCGAAAGATCGTCGTTTGGCTGGTCATCGTATCGTAGCGTAGGATGCGGTTGTTCGGGATATCGCTGAACAACAGGCTGTGCATGTCGCCGAACCAAACTGGCCCCTCGGTCCATACCGCACCAGTCCAGATGCGCTCAATCGAGGTCGTGCCGGCGTTGTATTTGGCGAAGCGCGGATCGAAAACCTCGAAGGCGGGATCAGGGTAGATGACGGTGGTGGGGTCGTCCCAGTTGCGCGGCGGCGGCGTGGTGCCGGGGGGATCGCTTTGCGCCTGCGCCGCCGTCGCGGCCAAGCCCACTGCGCTCGCGGCCAAACCGCGGAGCAGCATACGTCGGTCCATTGCTTGTTTCCTTCCCTATTCTTCCGGGATTTTTCCACGGAGCGCTGAGATATTAGCGCTCCGCGTGCGGCAAGGGAAGAAATTTAACCCGCGCGCGGCGTCGGATCCGCGCCGACGCGCACCAGCAGTTTGCCGAAATTTTTCCCCCCCAGGATGCCAACCAGCGCCTCGGGCGCATTCTCCAGACCTTCGATGATATCCTCGCGGTATTTCAGGCTGCCATCGCGCACCCAGGGCGTCGCCAGCGCCCGCCATTCAGCGAAGCGTTCGGGTTTGTCCGAGACGATGAGGCCCTGGATGTGCAGCCGGTTGCGCACCACCATCATCAGGTTCGGCCCCGGCCGCGGCTCGGTGTCGTTGTATTCCGCCACCATGCCACACATCACCACCCGCCCGAAGGCATTGAGCCGGGGAAACACGAGGCGCTGCAACTCGCCGCCGACATTCTCGAAATAGACATCGATCCCTTTGGGACAGGCATCGTTGAGCGCCGCCTTGAGATCGAGGGCGCGGTGGTCGATGCACTCATCGAAGCCGAGCGTCTCCTGCACGTAGAGGCATTTTTCGGCACCCCCGGCGACGCCCACGACGCGGGCACCGGCGCGCTTGGCGAGCTGGCCGGCAACCGAGCCGACTGCGCCAGAGGCGGCCGAGATCACCACGGTTTCGCCGGCTTTCGGCCGCCCGATATCGGTCATGCCGGAATAGGCGGTGGTGCCCGGCATGCCGAGCACGCCGAGATAGGTCGAGAGCGGCGCGCCGTCGCGCGGCAGTTTTGTGAGGAACTTGGTGTCAGAGACGAGATGCGAGGCCCAGCCGCGCGGGCCCACCACGATATCGCCGGGCGCGAAGCCTGGCGCGTGGGAAGTGACCACCTCGCCGATGGTCTCACCCTCCATGACGCCGCCAATCGGCACCGGGGCAGCGTAGGATTTGGCATCCGACAACCGCCCGCGCATGTAGGGGTCGATCGAGAGCCAGATTGTGCGCGTCAGCACCTGCCCCTCGGCGGGTGTCGGGATGGCGCTTTCCTCGATCGCAAAAATATCCGGGGTTGGCGTGCCGACCGGGCGGCGGCGCAGGACGACCGCGCGACGCGTGCTCATGCTGCCTCCGCACGCAGAACGAGGCGCCCAGTGACCTTGCCATCGCGGAGCCGCATCAATGCGTCGTTCGCCTCGCGTTGTGGCACCATCGCCACCGGCAGCGGCTTGATCCCACCGTTCTGCGCCAGTTTCACCAACGCCCGGAGATCCTTCACCGTGCCGACATAGCTCCCCTGGACGGTGAGCGCGCGGATCGGCATCAGGGGCAGCGGCAGCGACAATTCGCCGCCGAACAGGCCAACCTGGATGAGTTTGCCGCCCTTGCGCAGGGCATCGAACGCGAACCGGGCGGTCGCCGTGCCGTTGACGAGATCGATCACCGCCGCAACCGGCCCGCCGCAGGCTTCCATGATGCGCTTGCCGACGCCCTCGCCCGTGCCATCGACGGTTTTACTCGCCCCTTCGCGCAGGGCGGCGGCGCGTTTTTCGGCGCTGACATCGACCACGACGATATTCTTGTGCTTGAGCGCCTTGAGGATCTCGATGGCGTTCATCCCCAGGCCGCCGGCGCCGACCAGCACGATCGGCTCCTCGGGCGCGAGCGGCATGACCTTCTGGATCGCCGAATAGACGGTGATGCCGGAGCAGGCATAGGTCGCCGCGACCGCGGGATCGAGGGTGCCGGGATCGACGAGATGGCGCGGATGCGGCGCCAGCACATGGGTTGCGTAGCCGCCGTTCTGATAGACGCCGAGGCTGCGCGGCTTGAGACACATATTGTCCTCGTCAGCGAGACACGCGGGACACGCGCCACAGCCGACCCAGGGATAGACAATCCGAAGATCACCCAGTTTCACACCCTTGGCGTCGGGGCCGAGCTTGACCACGCGGCCAACGATCTCGTGGCCCATGGCGAGCGGCAGCACGACGCCGCGATCGACGAGCGACATCTTCTTGCCGCCGCCGAGATCGTAATATCCCTCCCAGATATGGAGATCGGAATGGCAGACGCCGCAATGCGTCGTCTCCAGCAGCACCTCGGTGCCTTTCGGCTCTGGCGTCGGAAACTCCATTTCCTTGAGCGGAGCCCCGTTCTTGACCACGGCCCAGGCGCGCATCATTCCCTCCTCATCTCTATTGGTCTATGAACTTGCCGCCATGGGAGAACGCCCTGGCCGCCCCGTCAAGCGCCCCGCCCCAGCGCCTCGGGATTAAGCATGCGAATCGGCGCGCCATCGAGAAACGCGAGAATATTCTCGATCGCCTCGGTGTAGAACTGGACGAAAATCTCGCGCGTGGCGAAGCCGAGATGTGGCGTGAGCACGGCGTTTGCCGCTCGGGGCAGCGGATGGCCCGCCGGCAACGGCTCGCTGTTGAAGACATCGAGGGCGGCGATGATTTTTCCCGTCGTCACCGCCGCGATCAGCGCAGCTTCCTCGATCAGCCCGCCGCGCGCTGTATTCACCACGATCGCGCCGGGCTTGAGGCACGCGAGATCGGCCGCCGCGATGATACGTTCGGTGCGTGGCGAAAGCACGAGATGGAGGCTGATCGCATCCGCCGCGGCGAGCAGCTTGTCTTTTTCCGCGAACTCGGCGCCCGCTGCGGCGGCGCGTTCGGGGGTGAGGTTGGGGCTCCAGGCGAGCACATGCATCCCGAGCGCGCGGCCATATCCCGCCATGCGCGTCCCGATCCGCCCCAACCCGATGATCCCGAGAGTTTGCCCGGCGAGAACGCGGCCGAGCCCCACCCCCTCCTGGAAGCGCCCGGCGCGGATCGCCGCGTCCCCGGCCGGAATGCGGCGCGAAGCCGCCAGCAGAAGGCCGAGCGCCAGTTCAGCGGTTGCCACCCCGGATGATTGGCTGCCGGTATTGCACACCAGCACGCCGTGCGCGGTGCAGGCGGCGAGGTCGAGCGTGCCGGCGCGCGGGCCGGTCATGGCGATCAGGCGGAGACGCGGCAGTTGTTCGATCAGCTCTGCCGGAAAGGCGGTGCGTTCGCGGAGCGGCAGGAGGATCTCATAGCCGGCGAGCCGGGAGGCCGCCTCCGCCACATCGGCGAAGGGATGGTCGTAAAAATCGACCTCGGCGCGGGCAAGAAGCCTTGTCCAGTCGGCGCTTTCGCGCGCGACATTCTGCCAGTCATCAAGCACGGCGATCCTGACCATTGTCCGCTCCGCGATTTGCTTGCAGGGTGAAGCCTCGCGGACGATCCGGCAAGTTGAGGAGAAAAAGGATGCGCAAGGTCGCGGTGGTGGGATCGGGATTTATCGGGCGGGCCTGGGCGATGGTGTTCGCGCGCGCCGGATTTGCCGTGGCCCTTTGGGATCCGGCGCCGGGGGCGGTCGCGGCGGCACTCGGCTTCATCGCCGCGCGGCTCCCCGAGCTGCGGGAAGCGGGGCTGCTCGCCGATCCGCCGGACGTGGTGCTGGCGCGCATCACCCCGGCCGCGAGCCTCCGCGAGGCACTCGCGGGCGCCGAATATGTCCAGGAAAACGGCCCCGAGCGGGTGGCCGAAAAAGCCGCACTGTTCGCCGAGATGGACCGCATCGCCGCCCCTGAAACCATTCTGGCCAGCTCGACCTCGGGCATTCCGGCGAGCCAGTTCACCGGCAATCTCGCCGGGCGCGGGCGCTGTCTGGTCGCCCATCCGGTCAACCCGCCCTATCTCGTTCCGGTCGTCGAGCTTTGCCCCGCACCCTGGACGGAACCGGCCGTGGTCGCCCGCACCCGCGCCCTCATGGTGGCGGCGGGACAGGTGCCGGCCGAGGTAAAAAAAGAAGTCGCGGGCTTCGTGCTCAACCGGCTGCAAGTGGCGCTCGTCGCCGAAGCCTTCCGGCTGGTGCGCGACGGCGTGGTCTCGCAGGAGGATCTCGATGCCACCGTCAAGCACGGGCTCGGCCTGCGCTGGTCGTTCATGGGGCCGTTCGAGACCATCGATCTCAACGCGCCGCAAGGCCTCGCCGATTACATCGCGCGCTATGGCGGGCTCTACGCCGAGGTCGAGCGTGAAATCACGCCCTGCGAATTGACCGCTTCCTTGGTTGCCGAGATGGACGCCGAGCGGCGCGCGGCCTTGCCGCTCGCCGAACACCCGGCGCGCCAGGCCTGGCGTGATCGGCGACTGATGGCGCTGGCGGCGCATAAGGCCAAGCAAGCCAACCAATAAAGACCAGCCACCCCAGACCCACAGCATGAAAAGGATTGCAAAGGCTCCGCCTTTGCTGGGGGTGCAGGGGGCAAAGCCCCCTGCTATAGGTTTTTCGCCTTTGAACTACGGGTTTTCATGCTGAAAAACATCGCGACCGTCGGAATCTGGACGATGGCGAGCCGGGTTCTGGGGTTTACCCGCGATATCTTGATCGCCGCCCTGCTCGGTGCCGGGCCCGAGGCGGATGCCTTTTTTGTCGCCCTCAAGCTGCCCAATCTGTTCCGCCGCCTGTTCGGCGAGGGCGCCTTCAACGCCGCCTTCGTGCCGGCTTTCGCGGCGACCCTCGCCGCCGAGGGACGGGAAGAGGCGCGGCGTCTCGCCGAGGAAGTGGCCAGCGTGATGGTGGTCTGGCTCGCCTTCCTCGCGGTGATCGGTGTTCTCTTCATGCCGCTCTGGATGCACCTCCTGGCGCCGGGTTTCGCCGATGATCCGGGGAAATTCGCGCTCGCGGTGCGCCTCAGCCGGCTGACCTCGCCCTACCTGATGCTGATCTGTCTCTCTGCCCTCCTCTCGGGCGCGCTCAACGGGCTCGACCGCTTCGCCGCCGCGGCTGCGGCGCCGATGTTGTTCAATGTCGTTCTGATCGCGGCGCTGGCATTGTTTCACCACGATCCGACGCGGAGCAGTGTGGCACTCGCTGTCGGCGTGACACTCTCCGGCATGGCGCAGCTCGCGCTTTTGGCGCTGGCGATGCGGCGCGCCGGCATGGCGCTCCGGCTGCCCCGGCCACGATTGAGCCCTGGGGTGCGAGCCGTGATGGCACGGATGGGGCCAGGAATTTTGGGAGCCGGGGTGACGCAGCTCAATGTCGCCGTCGATACCATCATCGCGAGCCTGTTGCCGGCAGGCACGGTCTCGGTGCTCTACTATGCCGATCGGGTCAACCAGTTGCCGCTGGGCACGATCGGGGCGGGAATTGGCACCGCGCTGCTGCCCCTGCTGTCGCGGCAGATGCGTCTCGGCAACGGGGCGGAGGCGCGGGCGAGCCTGAACCGGGCCATCGGCTTCGCCCTGGCGTTGACGCTGCCCGCGGCACTCGCCTTGGTCGTGTTGGCCCAGCCGATCATGCTGGCGCTGTTCCGCCACGGCGCGCTGAACGGGACAATGGCCGGGAAAAGCGCGGTGGCGCTGGCGGCCTATGCGCTCGGCCTGCCGGCTTTTGTGCTCGCCAAGGTTTTCGCCCCGGGTTTTTTCGCGCGCGGCGATACAAAAACTCCGGTCAGGATCGGGCTGATCGCGGTGGCGCTCAATCTCGCGCTCAATCTCGCGCTGATGGTCCCACTCGGTTTTTTGGGCCCGCCGCTGGCAACCAGTTTTTCCGCCTTGTTCAATGCTGGAGCCTTGGCCCTGTTGCTCGCACGCGCGGATCATTTTCGCCCCGATCGGGCCTTGGCCGGGCGGGGTCTCCGCGTTCTCGCCGCCGCCGGTGTGATGGCGCTGGCGCTCCTGCTGCTTGCCCCCATGGTTGCCCCGGCGGCTGCGCTGGCGACGCCACTGGCGGCGATCTGGCGGGTTGGTCTGCTGATTGCCGTGGGGCTCGGCGTCTATGGGCTGGGCGGGCTTGGGATCGGCGCCTTCGATCTCGATCTGCTGCGCGAGGGGCTCGCCGCGCGCCGGCTCAGAAAGGCTGCACGATCACCATGATCACCACAATCAGCATCAGCACGGTCGGCACTTCATTGGCGATGCGATAAAAACGCTGACCATGGCGGTTGCGATCGTTGAGGAAATCGCGCCGCCAGCGCGACAATGCGCCGTGAAACCCAGAAAGCAGCAGCACGGCGGCGAGTTTCACGTGCCACCACCCGGCCGCCCAGTTGATCACGCCGGGTGTGAGCGCCATCGCCAGGCCGAAAACCCAACTCGCGATCATGGCTGGGTTGATGATCTGCTTGAACAGCCGCCGCTCCATGACCTTGAAACGCTCCGACGATAAAGAGCCCACGGCGGTTTCGCAGTGATAAACATAAAGCCGTGGCAGATAGAACATGCCGGCCATCCAGGCGATGACCGAGGCGACGTGGAAGGCCTTGATCCAGGGGATGAAGGGCAAAAGAAAACCAAGCGTCATGGCAGAACCGGATGGGGGCAATCGGTGCGATCCGCGGCGCAGACTCGCCCGCCCTGATGGCTGAAGATGCCGGGACCGCGGGCGAGGGTTTTTTCGACCAGCGCGGCCAGGGCGGCGATGAAACACGCGTCATCGTTCTGCGCCGGCACGCGGAAATAGCCTGGCACGTTTTTTTCGCGCGCGAGTTCGGCATATTCGATATCGAGTTCAACGAGCGTTTCCGAGTGGTCCGAGACGAAAGCGATGGGGGCGACAAGCAGCGCCGTGCGATCGGCGCCGGCGCGGGCAATTTCCTGCTCGGTGCTGGGCTCCAGCCATTTCTGCGGTGTCGCGCGCGACTGATAGCAAATCCGCCAGTCAAGCCCCGGCAAGGCGAGCGCTTCCACAACCGCCCGCGCCGTCGCCTCGATCGCGCCCTGATAGGGATCGCCGCGGGCGATGATGATCTCGGGCAAGCCATGGGCTGAGAACAGCAGCCGGAGCGGGATCGTTGGGTCGAGCGCGGCGCGGGCTTTTTCCCATGCCGCGCGGATCAGGGCGGCCGTTGCCTGCACATAGCCGGCATCGGTCGGCCAGCAACAGAGCGTGGTGACCGGCGCCATGAGGCCAACCCGGGCAGCGGCCTCGCGCCAGGCGGCCAATGAACTCCCGGTGGTGGTACTGGAAAACTGTGGGTAGAGCGGCAGCAGCACGATACGATCCGGCCCCCAGGTTTTCACGGCACGCGCCGCTTCCGCGCTGAACGGGTGCCAATAGCGCATGGCGATGAAACAGCGCGTATCGAGCTCCGGCAGTGCCGCACTCAAGGCCACCGCCTGGCGCTCGGTGAGCTCCAGAAGCGGCGAGCGTCCGCCGAGCAGGGCGTAATTCGCGGTGGCTGGGGCTATGCGGGCGCGCGCGATGATGCGGGCGAGAATGGGGCGAATAAAAAACGGCACGCGCAGAATAGCGGGATCGGTGAAGAGATTGCGCAGGAAGGGAGCGATCGCCTCCGGCCGATCGGGACCACCGAGGTTGAACAGCACGATGGCGATTTTTGGCTTCGGCATGCGCCGCTTCACCTAGCGCCCTTCGCCGGCACGTCAAGAAGCGCGGATCTGGGCGAGGAGATCGGCGACATGGGCGGGCGGCGTTTCGGGAAAAATTCCATGGCCGAGATTAAAAATATGCGGCCGGCCGCGGAGGGCATCGAGGATCCTCGCGGTCTCCGCCGCCAACGCCCCACCGCCGGCGAGCAGGGCCGCGGGATCGAGATTGCCCTGGAGCGCGACCTTGAGCCCAACGAGTTCCGCCGCGCGCGCCGGATCGGTCGCCGTATCCATCCCCACGGCATCGACCCCGCTGATCGCGGCATAGAGCCCCAGCAGTCCCCCCGAGAGGCGGGGAAAGCCGATCACCGGCAGATCGGGAAACCGCGCCTTGAGAGCAGCGGTAATCTCGGCCGCAGGTTTGGCGACATGGCGGCGGAACAACGCGGGCGAGAGCACGCCGGCCCAACTGTCGAACAGCATCACCACCTCGGCCCCGGCTTCGGCCTGGAGGGTGAGGCTGACGATGGTGGCCTCGGTCAGCACGTCCATCAGGCGGTCGAAGACGGCAGGCTCGGCATGGGCCATCAGACGGGTGCGAAGATGATCCTTCGACCCGCCACCCTCGACCATGTAGCAGGCAACCGTGAACGGCCCGCCGGCAAAGCCGATCAGGGCGGCCGCCGGGTCGAGCCCCGCGCGCACCCGGCGGATGGTCTCGGCGACCGGGGCCAAGGCCGCGGCGAGACGCGCCAGCGATAATGCCGCGATATCCTTGGGCTCGAGCTTCGGCAGCACCGGCCCCTCGCCCTCGGCAAAGCGCAGGCCGTAGCCGAGCGCCCAGGGCAAGATGAGGATATCGCTAAACAGGATGGCCGCATCCATCCCAAACCGGCGCACCGGCTGTAATGTCACTTCGGCGGCGAGATCGGGGGTGGTGCAGAGCGCGATAAAATCCCCCACCTGGGCGCGGATGGCGCGGTATTCGGCAAGATAGCGCCCGGCCTGACGCATCAGCCAGACCGGCGGCGGCCAGACCGGCTCGCCCCTCAGTGCCCGTAAAATCCGCTTGCCCACGACCCGCTCCGGTTCTGCCTGCCCGTTCTTGGCATAAACCAAAGAAAGAAAAAAGAATCCTTCTGGGGTAGTTAGAGGAACCCTGTGGATCATGGGGTACCCCACGCGCCGGCCTTTCATGCCGCCAATGTCCACAGCAGCAAGCGCCGACAACACATTGGCTAGAAGAACTTTTTTGTGAAAATCCCCATTCGCGCGCAAGCCGAGGGTCAAGTCATCCCCCCTTGTCTCCGGCGCGCCCGTTATCCCCGCTTTGCTCTCCCCTGGCGTTCTTCGCTGCTGCTTCTCCCCGTGATCCCCGCTATTCTCGCGCGCATGGGCAAGCAACGCATGAACCTCCATCTGGTCTCGGATGCCACAGGCGAGACCCTCAACGCCATTGCGCGCGCCACCGTCGCGCAGTTCGAGCACGTCGAGATCCTCTATCACCGCTGGTCGCTGATCCGCTCGCGCCTGCAGCTCCATCGCGTGCTGGAGGGGATCGAGGCCGAGCCCGGCCCGGTGCTCTCGACGCTGGTCGATCAGGCGCTGCGCCACGATCTCGAAACCCTCTGCGCCCGGCTCGGCCTCGCCGTGGTCAATGTCCTCGATCCGGTACTCGCGCTGCTCCAGGAGCAGATTGGTGAGCAGGCAACGGCGCGGCCAGGGCGGCAATATGTGCTGGATGCGGATTATTTTCGCCGAATCGACGCCATGCACTATGTCCTGGCTCATGACGACGGGCAGGCCCAGGCCGGCCTGCGCGAGGCCGATGTCTGCCTCGTCGGCGTCTCGCGCAGTTCCAAGACGCCGACCGCCTTCTATCTCGCCAATCGCGGCATCAAGGCGGCGAATATTCCGCTGGTGCCGGAGCTTCCGGTGCCTGACATCCTCGACCAGCCCCCTTGCCCGGTGATCGGCCTCACGCTTGACGCGCGCGCCCTGATCGATATCCGCCGCCATCGTCTGCGCCTGATCGGAGCTCCCGGCCTCGTCCACCAGGATGCCAATGGCTATGTCGATGAGGAGAGGGTCAAGGCCGAGCTGGTCTGGGCGCGCCGGCTTTGCGCCGCGCGCGGCTGGCCAGTGATCGATGTCACGCGCCGCTCGATCGAGGAGACGGCCGCGGCTGTGCTGCAATTGATGGAGGCGTGGCAGAGCCGGCGGGCGCGTCAGGCGACGCCGGCGGGGGAAGCTCTGTGAATTCGCTTGCGTAACGCCTCTTGCCCTGGGGTGAAAAGCCCGGCTATGATAATCGGGCATAGCAGACGCCACGCCATTGTGACGGATCATGTGCCGGTTCGCTTCGGGTGTTCGTGTTCGGTGGTCGCCGCTTCCGTGGCGCTCGTGACATGATGGGCCTAGAGGCGTGCCCGGCTGCTCCTGAAAACAAACCGCCTGCCTGGAAAAGCTTCAACCCGCGCGGCTGGCCCTGAGGGTATCGTCCCACCGGCCGCTGAGAAACGTGAGAGGAAATGACTGATGAGAATGCGCCATGGGAAACTCGCGGCACCGCTTGCCGTGCTCCTCGGAACAACATTTCTTGCCGCTGCTTCCTTCGCCCAGGAAGTTGATTCAAAGCGCATCGAGGCCAATAATCCGAATGACTGGTTGACCTATCACGGTTCCTATAATTCCTATCACTTCAGCGGCCTGACCCAGATCAACACCAACAATGTGAAGAATCTCTCGGTCGCCTGGATCCATATTCCCGGCCATTCGACACGCGGCCTGCAATCGATGCCGCTCGCCGCCGATGGCGTGCTCTACTACACCGGCTCCTATAGCCGGCTGTTCGCGATCGATGGCGCCTCGGGCCAGGTAATGTGGTCCTATTTCCCCGAACTCGATGACGCGCTGGTGGCGCGCCAGACCCACTCGCCCTATAATCGCGGCGCGGCGTTGGGCGAGGGCAAGGTGTTTGTCGGCACCGTTGATGGCCGGCTGATCGCGGTCGATGCGAAAACCGGCAAGCCGGTCTGGGATACCAAGCTGATCGACAGCCAGAAACTTACCATCGGCTTCACCGGCGCACCGCTTTATGTCAACGGCATGGTGGTGATCGGCTCGCAGGGTGGCGAATGGCCGGTACGCGGCAAGATCTATGCGGTTGATGCGGCGACCGGCAAACTCAAATGGGACTTCCAGACCATCGCGCCGACCGATGAGACCAAAAAAACCTGGGGCAACGATTCCTGGCGGGTCGGCGGCGGCGGCGGCTGGATGCCGGGCGGCTACGACCCCGAGACCAACACCATCTGGTGGGGCACCTCGAACGGCAATCCACTTTATGACTGGTCGGGCCCCGACTACATGACCACGGGCGCGCGCCCCGGCAACAATCTCTATATCAGTTCGGTGCTCGGGCTCGATGCGGCGACCGGCAAGCTGAAATTCTACCATCAGGAAAATCCGCACGACGTGTGGGATTTCGACAGCGCTGTCGGCGAATTCCTGATGATCGATCGCGGTGGGCAGAAATACGTCGTCCACCCCAACAAGGGCGGTTACATCTTCGTCTATGACCGCAGCGCCAAGGTCAAGAATGTCTGGCCGATCGCGCACAACATCAACTACGTCAAATCGATCGACCCCAAGACCGGCGAACTGATCGGCCGCCACGATATGTCGGCCGGCAAGCAGGCGGATCTCCTCTGCCCGCATATCTCGGGCGGCGTGAGCTGGAATTCCGGCTCCTACGACCCGAAAACCGGGCTCTACTACAAGATCGGCAATGAATGGTGCATGCATCTTGAAGTGCTCAAGACGACGCCGGTGACCGAACCGCAGGTGCAGCTCGATATCGGCGCCAATTTCACCATCGCGCCGCCTCCCGATGGTCCGATCTATGGCCATCTCGACGCGCGCGACCCGATCACAGGCGCCAAAAAATGGGAGGTGCGCTTTCCCGAGCCGCCGCTGGCGAGCGTCATGTCCACCGCTGGCGGGTTGGTTTTCGTGCCCGACGCGCGTGGCACGGTGCATGCCTATGACGCCAATACCGGCAAAGAGTTGTGGAGTCATTCCGACGGCACCGGCCATCAGGGTGGCATCATGAGCTATTCGGCGCATGGCAAGCAGTATGTCGCCGTGGTCGCTGGCTTCGGCGGCATGGCGAGCGATGACTACGCGCCGACCTTCGGTGGCGTCTTCAAGAGCATGCCACGTGATGACGGGGCGCTCGTCGTCTATAGCGTGAAGTAATTTCGCGGCTGAGGGATCGGCGGGGGGGGGGCCCCCCCCCGATATTTTTTTGCCACACCGGCTTTCTTTTTTCCTCAATGACCGATGCGGACCCGATGAAAATCCCCGCTCCATGCCCGACCCCTTTTTTCCTT
>Ga0078972_1001469_pt1 | contig 87934 bp, 82 predicted proteins | sample YelNatPaOPGAMG01_FD_67568 | JGI IMG/M metagenome (GOLD analysis project Ga0078972, IMG submission 67568) | Hot spring thermophilic microbial communities from Obsidian Pool, Yellowstone National Park, USA - OP-RAMG-01 (SPADES assembly) (version 2) | ecosystem: Environmental > Aquatic > Thermal...
ACCGTTACATCTTCACCTTGTGAGACAAGCATTGCTGCAATTGTGCTCCCAATAAAACCTGCTCCGCCTGTAACCAAAATCCTAGCCATGTTAACATTTTTAACGGATAGTTTTATTAATAACCAAGAAATGTAAATAGGGTTGAGGTGGTGATAAATGGCAAAAACTGTGCCGGAACAAATTATAACACACAGGTTTGATCCGTTGTACTGTATTGAAAGGTTGTGTGAGGCAAAAAGGAGATTCAAGCAAGAGATATTCTTCATGCTGGTCTATTTTGGCGTATTCGTATTTGTGGTTGGCCTGCTTTTTTATGAAAAAGGGCTTGGAAATTTGACGGAAGACCTTTTCTGGACATACTTCTTTGTAATCGCAGGTTTGATGATGCTTCTTAAAGCAGCCGTATTTATGCTTATGCGTGCGAAATAAACGAAATGAATTAGGTTTATAAAAACAGGGCATCAAATTAACCTGCAAACAAAACGTTTACTTTTGGGGAGGATAAACATTGCAACTTCCAAACATATACGCGAGCAAAAATTATAAGAGACTCGTATTTATTCCACTGGCGTGCTTATTAATTGCAGTATTTTTTATCCCGCGAATCCCTGCGGGTATAGACCTGAGGGGAGGAGTGCTTATAACCATCCAAACCACCTCGCAAGTCAACCTAGATGACGTAAAAACAGCTTTGGTTGATGGGCTCGGTGTACATGAGGTTTCCGTAAAAACCGCGCCAAGTGCAGGTGGTGGAACGGGCGTGGAAATAGAGATAGAACAAAATGAAAAGCTAGCCGCAGCTGAGATAGCGCTCAGGCATTTCTACGAAGCGTATGTGGATTTCACGAAGGCTGATTTTGAGGTGGCTTCCTTAAACGCCTCAATCAATTCAGGTAATGCCACTGACTTGGACAGGCTGAAGTCAGAGCTTGCGGATGCCGAGGCGAGGCGGTCTGTCACACTTTCTTCAATGAATTCATATGCTGAGACGGTTAAGGCAAATGTTGAACCGTTCGTAGGGCAAATTAGTATCTCAAACGATATGGATGCAGGGAAAATGAAAGATGCCCTTTCTACAGCGTACGCGGAAGCTAAATCCATTTACAAAGAGAGGGTGTTGTCTATTTTGCGCTCCAAAATGGATTTCACTGAATTTACATATAAAGATGTCAGCCCGTCTTTATCTGAATTTTTCCTCCAGAAAACTATACAGGTAGTTATAATTTCATTCATCTTGACCGCAGTGGTAGTAGTTGCAGTATTCCGCTCGCTTGTACCTTCTTTCGCAGTCATGTTTGGTGCAATGAATGATATAATATTCGCTCTTGGCGCAATGGGGTTGTTTGGAATACCGATGACGCTGGCTTCCCTTGGCGCGCTACTTATGTTGATAGGTTATTCGCTTGATACAGACATTCTTTTAACAAGCAGGATAATGAAACGAACGGAAGGAACTCCACAGGAAAGAGCGTATGGGGCGATGAAAACCGGAATGCTGATGACTACTACGACGATTTTATCTTTTGGGGTGCTTTTCATTCTTTCAATGCTCACTCAATTGTCAACATATTACCAAATTTCAGCAGTAGCAATATGCGGGTTGATAGGGGACCTTATCGCAACATGGTGCACGAACGCGGTGATTGTGCTTTGGAGCGTTGAAAGCAAAGCGGGGAAGATTTGATGGCAGTGGGGTTAGTGAATTTAGTTAAAGATAAACGGATGCTTATATTATTCGTTTTCCTACTCATGGCGCTGTCTCTCGCATACCTGCGAGGAATTCACTTCGGCATAGAGTTCGTAGGGGGTACACGGATACCTGTTACATTGGAGCGCCCGGTTGACCAAATGACAATGAACGAAATAACAAACAATATTAAAAACAGGGTTTCTGCTTTTGGTTTGCAGCAGGTCCTTGTAAAATCAATCGGCGAATCTGAGATTTATATTGAACTTCCACAAAGCGATCCATCGCTCATAAATAGCACCATGCAGATTTTGGGCAAACAGGGCAGATTTGAAGGTATTGTGGATGGAAAGGTAGCGGTAAGCGATGATGTAATAATGCCGGGCTCTATTCGCGAGGAAACACCGTACGTACAGGGACAAAATGTAAGGTGGGAAATCGGTTTTGCGATAACTGAGGCAGGCGCTATAAGGTTTGCGGATGTTGTGAAAGGAAAGGCGAATTATCCGGTTTACATGTTCTTGGACAGACCGGAGGATTCGGTTATCTTGCTTTCGCGCACTGAACTTATAGGGAATTCCACATTAACCGAAACCGAAGCGCTTTCAATCCTCAATGACGTTTTGCGGAAAGACAATGAAAGCATACCGGTTTTTGTTACAACAGATTGGGAAGCGGTAAAGGAACAATTATCTCTTATTAACAAGTCTAAGTACAATAAGACGATTATATCAATCGGAACTGACGCCTCAAAGATTGCTGACCTCAAGGCAATGGGGTTTGAAATTATATTTAAGGACCCGGCGGACATGGTTCCAAAGTATACTACGCACGAAGAACAAGTTTCTGTGAATGAATGGCGTGCAGTAGGTCTTCTCTCCGCACCGATTTTAAACCCTGAAATAACCCAGGGGCGCATTAACAGGTTTTATTCAATTAGCGGATTTGCACCAACAAATCTCCCAATTGATTCAAAGCTTGAATATGCAAAAGCAGAGGTGAAGAACCTTAAAAGCATACTCAGCGGTGGCGCCCTGCCAGTGCATATAATTATAGGTACTCCGACGACAATTCCGGCGCCTCTTGGCGCAGAATTCCTGAAGTATTCGCTCGCTGCCGCAGTTATTTCAGTGTTTGTGATGATGAGCGTAATCTCAATACGGTATAGAAGGACAGAGATAGCGCCAATTATATTGATAACCGTAGGTTCCGAATTGCTGCTCCTTATATGCATAATAGGTGGACTCGGAACTATTGATTTGGGTGCGATGGCGGGAATAATAGGGGCGATAGGTTCTGGGGTAGATGCACAGATATTAATTACAGATGAAATGCTGGAGCAGGTAAAGGGCACAACAACTAAGAGGCGCCTTGAAAATGCGTTCAGTATTATAATGACTAATGCGACCGTTGCGGTAATCGCAATGATTCCGCTGCTGTTTTTCTCAGGGCTTGTGGAGATAATCGGTTTCGCCCTTTCAACAATATTTGGGGCGTTTATTGGTGCATTTATAACAAGGCCTGCGTATGGTGCGATGCTGGAATTCGTTTTGAAAGTGAAGAACGCCCCTGAATAAATCATTTCCCGCGTATCTTTTTCATGTGGTCTATGCGCTTCTGAATAAGTTCTTTCGTTCCGATGTCTTTTCTATGCATTACTTCCCCGGTTATGAACGAAGCAGCATATTCTGCAACCTTCTCTGCTTCTGTCATTGAAGAACGCCCCTGAATAAATCATTTCCCGCGTATCTTTTTCATGTGGTCTATGCGCTTCTGAATAAGTTCTTTCGTCCCTATGTCTTTTCTATGCATTACTTCCCCGGTTATGAACGAAGCAGCATATTCTGCAACCTTCTCTGCTTCTGTCATTGAAGAACGCCCCTGAATAAATCATTTCCCGCGTATCTTTTTCATGTGGTCTATGCGCTTCTGAATAAGTTCTTTCGTCCCTATGTCTTTTCTATGCATTACTTCCCCGGTTATGAACGAAGCAGCATATTCTGCAACCTTCTCTGCTTCTGTTATGCTGTCCGATACCCCGACCACTGCGGCAGTCCTTGAACCTGTTGTATAAGCCCCGCCATCTTCCTCTTGGTGAACCGCGCCATAGTAAAGATGGGCTCCAGCGTTCCTTATTCCCCATTCATCTATAAGCACTGGTTGATTCTTCTTTGGCGCATCTGGATATCCCGCAGGAACAATATATTTGCAAACCGTTGCGCTTCTTTCAAACCGCATATCGCTTGCTGAAAGCGTACCGTCTATTATTTTTTCAAGAATTTTCATGTAGTCGCTTTCAAGAATTGTAAGGACATTCATGGCTTCGGGATCCCCAAAACGCGCATTGAACTCAATAAGATAAGGGCCTTTGGCAGTAAGCATGAACTGCCCGTAAAGCACCCCCTTATAATTAACTCCAATCTCTTTCGTGAGCGCTTCAACCGCTCCTTTCATTATTGAGAGCCCGGCGGCATAATCATCGGGTTGCATAAATGGCAACAAATGATTGGTGTCGGAGTAAGAACCCATCCCTCCTGTATTTGGGCCTGTGTCTCCTTCAAACGCAAGTTTATGGTCTTGCACGGCGGGCATGCCGAAAACATGCTTCCCATCAACGAAAGCCTGTAGGGTAAATTCTTCACCATCAAGTTTTTCCTCAATGACTACTGCGTTCGCCCCGCCGATTTCTTTTTCAATGACTTCGCGAGCATATTTCTTGGCTTCCCATCCATCTTTTAGTTGCGCGCCTGTGACTTTTACTCCCTTCCCTGAAGTGAGGCCCGCGGGCTTTACTGCAACATTCCCATTGAGTTCGTCAATCATCTTTGCGGCTTCTTCCGGATTGGAGAATACCCCAAATCGCGGCACTCCAGGTATATTGTATTTCTTCATGAGCTCGCGCGCAAATGCCTTGTCCGTTTCAATGCGCGCTGCTTCGCGCAAAGGTGAAGCGCATCGTATTCCGCTTTCCTCCAATTTATCCACAACACCTGCTTCAAGCACAACTTCGGGCCCAATAACTGCATAATCAACGCCCGCACTTAAAGCCCATTTAACCACCGCATCTGCATCGCGGATGTCTCCGATTACGAATTTGCCCTTATGCTCATCAACTAGGCGGGTTATGCCCGGATTATTAGAACCCATAAACGCATAAAGTTGTACGTGCTCCGCGCTTCTGCAGAGTGCAGCCGCTATGGCATGCTCTCTTCCACCGCTTCCAACAAGCAATACCTTCACCACTCCACCACCCCAACTAATCAAGAGGCTTGAACGGCCCTTTTCTTTCAAGTTTGCTCCGTAGTCTATCTATTGCGCTCTTCAAACGCATGCTTTGCTTTGCAAGCTCTGCATCCTCTACGAGCATTCCTTCCTCTTCCAATTTCTTTTCAATTGCATTAATAAATTCAAACCACTCCAGTATATCCATCTCATATTGTTCAAGCATCTCTTCCATACGGTTTATGAGATCAATCGTCTCAAGCAGAAATGCAGTATCAACCTCTTGCGTCTTTTTAATTTCTAGTTGGTTAAGAATTGCAAGGCGCATCATCCCAAGCTTCTTCTGGAGGCGTGCATCCTTAACCGCCCTATTTGATGCCAGAAGCTTTTCTGCCTTTTCAACCCGTTCCCTCATCCGAACTATCATCTGCTTCCACGAAGTCCCGCGAAGCCTCGTACTGCCAGAGACGCCCTCCTCAAATGCCCCGTTTGCTTCTTTCTTATGCTCCATAAGGAACTACCTAGCGGCATCCACGACCGAATATCTTATCGGGCTTATTTTTCAATGGATATTTACCGGTGAGGCATGCCATACAAAGTTTACCGTCTAATCCGATTGCCTTGCTCAGCATATCCAAATCGGTGTAACCAAGCGAGTCCGCCCCAATTGCCTTGCGTATCTCTTCAATAGAGTGGTTTGCTGCGATAAGCTCATCATAAGTTGGGAAATCCATACCCATATAACAAGGGGCTACGACTGGCGGGCAACCGACCCTCACATGCACCTCTTTTGCGCCTGCATCCCGCAACATCTTTATAATGGCGGTAAGGGTTGTTCCCCGTACTATGCTGTCCTCAACGAGGACGATTCTCTTTCCGTTAATTATCTCATTTACTGGGTTAAGCTTCGCGCGAACGGCTTTCTCCCTAATCTGCTGCTCGGGCATGATAAAAGTCCTGAATACATATCTGTTCTTCATCAAACCTTCTTCGTAGGGTATTCCAGAGGCGCGCGAGTAACCCAGCGCGTAGCTCCTAGCCGAATCGGGAACGGGAACCACGTAATCTGCTTCAACAGGGTGCGCACGGGCAAGAGCCTCGCCCAGCTTTTTCCGCACCTCGTTGCATAGCCTTCCTTCAATCACAGAGTCTGCGCGTGCGAAATAAAGGAACTCAAACATGCAGTGCGTTACCTGTTTTGGTTCTACGGCGAGTTTTCCATGCAACCCCTTCTCCTTTGAAACCTTCAAAACCTCGCCCGGCTTTACATCCCTGAACTCCCTTACGCCCATCGCATTCAATGCACAGGATTCTGAAGAGAAAAATACATTTCCTTTCGCATCCCTCCCGACGCATAATGGCTTGAAGCCCTGTGGATCACGGACTGCATATAGGTTTCCATCAGCATCAACAAAAAGTATGGAGTACGAACCGTCCAGCTGCTCCATCACTTCCCGGGTCGCATCATAAATATTGTTCTTTTTGTTTAGCGCGATAGAGTACAGCATCCCTATAAGCTCCATCTCGCTTTCCGTCATAAAAGTTAAACCGGCGGACATGAGCTTCTTCCTTAGCTCATGGTAATTCGCTATGTTTCCATTGAATGCAAAAGCAAAATCGTTCCTGATGCATGACATAAGAACCGGTTGGGCATTCTTCAGCTCGCCCGACCCGGTAGTCGGATATCGGACGTGTCCTATCGCAACCGCACCTGGCATGCCATCCAATTTTTTCCTGTCAAATACCTCCGAAACAAGCCCTGCACCCCGCTCAACATTAAGTTTCCTGTTATGTACAACGCATATGCCGCAGCAGTCCTGTCCCCTGTGTTGGAGGCTCACAAGCCCGTTATATGCCGCATAAGCAGCCTTGTACTCTGCGTTTGGCGACCAGACGCCAAAGACCCCACATGAGTCCCTGACAGGCATCTCATTCCCTCCTCATGCTCCGCTCCTTCAACTCGTAAAAATAATGTTCGTTGATGGCAAAGCGAACGTCAAACCGTTCACCAAGGGTGCTGAAAAAGATTAACCGCACCCCGACCTTGCCTAAAGGAAGCGGCTCCAGCTTATCTATCCGTTCAATATAATGGTAATAAGAATAAACCTTTCCAACCACGCCAGGACCATCATAAATGAAGCCCTTTTCATAGAATTGGATGCTCCCTTCAAGCATCCCTTGGGAGATGCGGGCTTCTCCCTCCAATCGCCCGAGCAAGCTGTTCATGACTTTATATGGCGATAGGGCATTTAAAAACCTAATTCGGGGTTATTGTTGTTTACGCTGAATATGCCCTGCAAGCGTATCCAAAACTTTTACAAGCAGAGGAACAGCCACCAAGATTGAAAGCAAGAATATGAGCGATACAAAAATTGCCCCATGCGGCAGAAGGGAGTCAGTTGAGGAGAAAAAGAAACCGATATTCAGAAAGAAGATGAACGCGTAGGTGAATATAGGAATTAATACACCAAATGGTTCAACGGGCGTAAAACCCTCACTCTTTGCATTTGCCGTCCTAAAACATATGAAAAACGGAAGCAGGCCAAATAAACCAAAAACCAGTAGATTTACAAGGGTTAGTGGAGGGGGAGAAACTGCAACCGCTGCAACAAATGCAATTAGCGCAGCAGTCGGAATGATACGCCCCCTAAAGAAGAAACCAATTATGAAGGAAAATACGACAAGTGCTGACAAGAGAACGTCTAGTTTGAGAAAAAGTGCAGATATGGAAAATACCAAGATGGAAAAGCAGTAAAGCAACTCCTCAAAAATCGCGCGCGGATTAGATATGGATAAAACCATGACCAACAATAGCAAAAGCGGTTTAAATAAAGGTTTTCATTATGAAGGAAAATACGACAAGTGCTGACAAGAGAACGTCTAGTTTGAGAAAAAGTGCAGATATGGAAAATACCAAGATGGAAAAGCAGTAAAGCAACTCCTCAAAAATCGCGCGCGGATTAGATATGGATAAAACCATGACCAACAATAGCAAAAGCGGTTTAAATAAAGGTTTTCAAATTGTTTGTTTATATGGCGCGGTTTTGGGGCTGCGGAGCAATCCTGTTAACGTTCATAGTTCTACTGTCTGCCCAGAATAGCACAGAACAGTTGCGCGAGGAGGTGCCAGTCCACCTGCCTTACGATGAAGTAGCAAATTATAGTTATCCTTATCTGATCCCTCCACCGCCAGAACAAATCATTTGGCTTGAACAGCAGAGACACGAATGGATAAAGTGGTGGAAGGAATTTGATGGGGGTGGAGAGGATAGCGGAGGAGACGCAAATAATACGCCGAAAGTTTACGTTGTATGGGTAGTAAAACCAATGGAACCGAATATATACTGGAAAGACAAGACGTATGATACTTATTCAGGATGGAATTGGGATAACTCCGGGAATGGTTCCTATTCATCACTACACGGAAATTCAAGCGTTGAATTCCAGATTTTCCGCGTGTTGAACGGGGGGAATTACACAATCCAGATGATTGAACCCGCAACGAGCGGTTCAGCGATAAGAATGGATACGTTTAGGATTCTTAACGGCTCTGCAAATTACTCAATTTCAAACGACTCGTATTCGGATTATCTGTTGAAGATAAACGCAACACCCAACACCACCATTACATATAACGTCACGTTTTACCCGGTAGATTATATTGATGAGAGGAACGTCAAAAGGCTCAATGAAACCGTATTTCCTGCCGAGGTTATAAAGCAAAATCTACAACTGCCCGAAAACATTGACCCGCAACTTAAGGAGTTAGCGAAGAACCTTACCGATTTGAACCTCTCGTTGCTCCAACAGATTGAAAAGGACAGGGATTGGGTGCATGGGTGGATTGAATATGACTTGTATTGGGCAAGCGGCGAAAACATCCCAGTTGGAACGGAGATGGCGAACTGGACCTTCACGCATAGGAAAGGGATATGCTCGCATTATGCAACGCTTTACGTGGTTATTGCGCGGCTACAAGGTATCCCTACGCGAATTGCAACAGGGTTTGCAGGTGGTTATGCGTATGAGAATGCTACTTGGATTTTCCCGGTTTTTGGCCATGCGTGGGCAGAGTCATATATTCCCCCGTATGGTTGGATACCAGTAGACCCTACCGGAAACGTGACGGAAAGAGCGAATGAATCAACTGGAGAAAAGAAGAACGTATCAGTTGAGTGGAGCGACGCAGGGAAGGTCACCATAGACCTCCAGTTTACTTTGAACAAAACGCTTGAGCAAAAACTTATTGAAAAAATTGAGCAGGAGATTAAGGAGGAGATGAGAAGAAATGGAACGCTTAACGAATCCAAAAATATGACGGAACAGGAAATGCTTGAGATGGATAAGCAGATTCAACGCCTTACAGAGTTCAGGATGAGGCGATTTATGGAATTTCTAGCAAACCTTTCAAGGCAAGATTTCAGGGCACCGTGGAATTTCACTGAGATGAATTGGAGCGATTGGTCAGAAAACTTCACGCCTTGGAACTTCACGGGCAATTTCTCAAATTGGACTTGGCAGAATTATAGCTACAACAACACATACAACTGGAGCGGGTATAACTACTCTGATGTTCCCTATAACAAAACCTGGAACTGGTCAAGCAACTACACTGAACGAGGCAATTGGTCCCAGTTCAACCAAACGTGGAATTACACAAAACTCAAAGAGATATACCAAAACCGCACCAACACAAGCGCGTTTAACGAGTCAAGAAGTGATGAGGGCAGAAAAAAGGATTTACTGGATGGCGCAGTACAGCAGAATGAAACCTTTTTGAAAGTTATACGCGGCGTAACATCACAAGTTGGTGAGATGTGGACATTTGCGTTGGCGGTTTTGCTTGGCATAGCTACGGTCGCACTCCTGCTTTATGCGAAAAATATTTTCAGAAGGAAAGATGTGGAAGCAAAGGAAAAACGAATAAAGGATTTGTTCCGCAAGGTTAACATAGAGGAGGTCATACGCAGGTACAAGCAATTGGGAGAGGAAAACAGGTTTGACGAAGCCGTAGTGTATGGGTATAACGAGTTGGCGGATTATATCTCATTTGTTTTTAAGATTTTGAATGACCCGAGCAAAACTGCGAGGGAGTTCGCGGATTTATTTATCACGAAAAATGTAGATGTTGGTTCCCTGAAAACAATTACATTCATTTTTGAGAAGACGAGGTATGCAAAAAAGACTACGAAAGAGGATTATTTTGAATTCCTAAAAGCCCTCATGCAACTCGCGAAACACGGTGGGTGATGTGTTCCAAATTTTTGGTTTCATTATCGGGATGCTTCTTGAATTCCTCAAAAGAGTAGCGAAATTTCTGCTTCATGCGTTTCACCGCTTACGCTATATTTTCTTTCTAATGTTGCTTGTAGTGCTCGCTTCTGGGTTTGTTTTTATTCTCGCTGCCCCATCTTATTTGACACCGCCAAAGTACTCCGCTTTTAACAATGGGTGGGACGGGCTATCCGCATTCTATTCGCTTGCTTCGCGCCATGCTGCCACAAAAGCAAGTTATATTTCCATTGATGAGTTGGGTACACTGGGAAATGAAACGACGCTCGTTATAGTGTCGCCTGAACGCCCATATAATGCAAAAGAGAGGTTGGCTCTCCGTGAATTTGTAGCTAACGGGGGTACGCTAATCCTGTGCGATACAAACGGTTATGGGGCAGACCTCGCTCAAGAGTTCAAGATTAAGTATGGTAATTCCACGGTTGTAGACTATCTTTCCTACAGCAGGAGACAGGATTTTCCCTTAATCCCTTTCTCTGTCGGAAGAGAAACTGGAATCAGTTATTCTAAATTCCCTACGGTCATATTGAATTACCCGCATGATGCAGTTGTGCTCGCGTCAACTTCACCAGAATCCTACCTGGATGTAAATAAGAATTTGGCAGTTGATGAAGGAGACCTAAAAGGACCTTTTGTTATTGCGGCGGCAGTTGATTATGGAAATGGAAGGGTTATTGCAATATCTGATGCGAATATATTCACCAATGATATGATTACACGGGGCGACAACATAATCTTTGGAGATGCAATACTTGCAGAATATGCAACCGATTTGATTGTTTTTGATGAGACACATAGGTTTGGGGAACGAGATTACACCCTATTATATCTTTTCGCTTACCGGGAAAAAATGGCTGATGTCGCATATATGGCCCTTACTATCGCGGTAGTTGCAATTATCCTCCTAATAGCGCACAAAATACTCACCCGCGCAGAGAAGAAAAAGATAGAAGCACAACGTGACCTAAAACTTCACACGTACCGTGACCTCGTATTTGATATTGCAGCGAATGCGAAATTGCGCGCAGAGCCATATACGTGGATAGTGTTGATGCAATATGATAGATTTAGGGACAGGTTATTAAGAAGCATTGACCCATTTAGGAAACCTTTAGAAAACAAAGAGCTTGCGAAAAAAATCGCAAAAAAATATAATTTGGACGAATCAGATCTGGCAGGATTGCTAGACCGCTTGGAATCAATAAAAAGCGGGGAAAGCTCCGTTGCATCTATTGAAGAAGCAACGGCGTTATGCAGGGTTATGGAGGATTATCTTCATAAAATAATGTAATGTTTACGGAAGGTGATTCGGTGGCAAAAAAAATAGAGAAAGAGGATAACAACTGGATTTATGAGAACTACAATCAAGCGCTAAATGAGGTAAAGAAACTTATTGTTGGAAAAGATGAAATAATTCGTAATATTCTTGTTGCAATTTTCGTTGAAGGTCATGTGCTGCTTGAAGGCGTCCCGGGCATAGCGAAGACGAGAATGGCGAATGCAATTGCGCAAACATTGAATTGCGGGTTCAAACGCATACAATTTACCCCGGACCTGCTTCCATCTGATATCATTGGAACCATGGTTTATGATTCCAATATGAATAAATTCGTCTTAAAAAAAGGACCGATATTTACGAATATCATCCTTGCTGATGAAATAAACAGAGCCCCACCAAAAACGCAGTCCGCGCTTCTTGAAGCCATGCAAGAGAGGCAAGTGACAATAGATGGCGTGACTTATCCGCTGCCTTATCCATTTGTTGTGCTAGCAACACAGAACCCGATTGAAATGGAAGGTACTTATCCGCTGCCTGAGGCGCAGGTTGACCGATTCCTTTTCAAACTTATACTTGACTATCCTACAAAAGAGGAAGAGAAGTCCATCATTGAGATGAAGATGAGCGAAGATGCGGTTGTGGAAAAGGTGCTTGATCCAGAAGAGATTAAAGGGATCAATGGGGAGATTCAGAAGGTTTTCATGGATAAGTCAATCGTTGATTATATCGTTGATATAGTTGGGGCAACACGAAATCGCGCTGATGTGCAATTGGGTGCTTCACCACGCGCAAGCATTGCACTGATGAGAGGGGCAAAGGCTCTCGCTCTATTGGATAAACGGGACTATGTGATTCCGGACGACGTAAAAAAACTTGCATTCCATGCACTCCGGCATCGCATACTCCTAAATCCAGAAGCCGAACTTACGGGGATAAAAGTTGATGATGTTATAGAGGATATATTGAATACGGTTAAGGTCCCCAAACTCAAGTAATGCAGGTGGATTCGTTTGATAACATTCTACGGGGTTCTCCTGCTTGTGTTCGGTTTTGCACTGGCACTTGCATCAGTTCTACTCTCAAATATTTTCCTAACGTTATCTGGGCTCGGAATTGTTTTTTACATCATTGCCTCACACTACAACTTTGAACGCCACATGCATGCCATGCCTTTGTCCTCAAAACGTTTTATCTCGCTTTCAAAAGCACCCGTTGGACAATTCATTGATTGCAGCCTGGAGCTGAACGTTGGGATGGCGCTCCCGATTCGGTTTGAAGAAACGCTTCCCCAGTTTTTCAGCGTTAAAGGAAACAAGTCAGGGGCATCGGTGGGGACAGCCAGACTAAATTATTCATTCACATCGCCAAATAGAGGCATGTTTTATGTTGGCCCAACAAAGGTAGTCGTCAATGACCCCACAGGCCTTTTTTACAAGGAGCTTGTTGCAACAAATGCGCGCGAGGTGTTGTTTTATCCTTCCCTTGGAGAGGTAAAAAAGTACGACGCGCAGCTAAGGAAAAAATCCATGCATCAGTTACTTGGAATAAGAAAAAGCATTGTGCAAGGCGCAGGAACCGATTTCGTTGCACTCCGGAAATATCTTGCAGGAGATGAATTGCGGCAGATTGACTGGAAAGCGACAGCCCGCATGAGGCAGTTGATGGTCCGCACTTTTGAAGCGGAGAAAAAACAGCGGGTTGTGATTGTTTTAGACGGGGGCAGGCTTATGCATTCCGGGAAAGAAGCCACCATGCTTGATGCGGGAATAAATGCCGCGGTGCTGCTTTCGCACGTTGTGCTGATGCGCGGAGATCTGCTTGGTTTTGCAATATTTTCGGACAAACTTGAGTTCTTCCTGAAGCCCGGAAATAATAGAGGACAGTTCTATAAACTATTGGAAGCGCTTGGCAGGATTACGCCTATAAGGGAAACGGATTTTATCAATTCTTTCCGCCAACTTGCGCCTATGCTTCCAACGCGGTCGCTTGTAATTTTAATCTCTTCCCTACAAGACGGCGAGAAGAAGAAAGTTGTTGAAGCAATAAAACTCCTCAAGGCGCACAAACACGCGGTGGTTGTAATCGCTCCTTTTGAGCCCTGGTTTGAGCCAATTGACGGAAAAGACCATCTTGTACGCGTTATAGCTGAAAGCGCGGAGGAAAAGTATAGGAAGGATTTGGATGCGGTTGCATCCGCCGTCAAAAGATTCGGGGTATCAGTAGTCCCGGTCGGACCGGGAGATATGGCAGCCACGAGCCTCAAAAAATATGTTTATGCAGTGAATAAAGGGCTCGCAACAATATAAAATAAAAAGGCGCACCTTTTCATATATGGCAAAGCGAGAGACAGTACTAATTGCGCTTGGCGGGAATGCCCTTATAAACAAAGGGGAGAAAGGCTCTTTTTCAGAGCAGATGCGCAACGTTGAAAGAACGGCGCGTGAAATAGCGCGCATTATTAGCGCAGGGCACCATGTGGTTATAACCCATGGAAATGGACCTCAGGTGGGCAATCTTTTGATACAGCAGGAAGCCGGAAAAAAACAGGTTCCTCCCCAGCCGATGCACGTGTGCGGCGCAATGTCGCAGGGACAGATAGGGTATATGCTCCAACAAGCACTTAGCGAAGCTACAGGAAAATGTGTTGCCACAGTTATTACGCAAGTCTTAGTAGATGGGGACGACCCTGCGTTTAAGCACCCTACCAAGTTTGTTGGCCCATTTTATAAAACAAAAAGAAAGGGAACTGTGTGGGACTCGGGAAGGGGCTTCAGAAGGGTTGTTCCTTCCCCAGAACCAAAGCACATAATTGAAGCGGAGGCAATCAAGTCGTTAATTAAAGCAGGGATAATCGTAATTGCCTCTGGCGGGGGAGGAATACCGGTTGAAATTAAAAATGGGCGTCTGCAAGGCGTTGACGCTGTGATAGACAAAGATTTGGCTGCAGAATTGCTCGCTGAGACAGTAAATGCGAAAATAATGCTCATATTGACAACTGTGCCTGAGGTTTTCATTAATTACGGAAAAGAAAACCAAACAGCCATCCGAAAGATTAAAGAACCTCTCGCCCAAAACTACCTGTTTGAAGGACATTTTCCACCGGGAAGCATGGGTCCAAAGATAGAAGCGGCGCTAAGGTTTATAAGAAATGGAGGAAAGCGTGTTGTTATAACATCGCCCGAACTCGCGTGGAAAGGGTTCCAAAGCAAGGCAGGAACTGAAATAACGAAATAATGTTAGGTGGTGATAAAATGCCGAGGCATTTTTTGACGGATGATGATTTATCTGCGGAGGAGATAGAAAGACTGTTCAAACTTGCGGCGGAGTTGAAAGCTCGTCCGGTGCAGCCACTCCTCCCAAGCAAAAATCTCGCGATGATTTTTGCAAAACCATCCACCAGAACGCGCGTATCATTTGAAGTTGGAATAACCCAACTTGGCGGTTCTGCAATATATTTGGGTGTAAACGACATCCAACTGAAACGGGGAGAAACAATCGCTGACACTGCAAGGACGCTTTCAAGGTATGTGGATGGAATAATGGCTCGCCTTTTTGACCATGCGGATATTGTGGAACTTGCAAAACATTCGTCCGTTCCGGTAATAAACGGTTTGACCAATTCCTTCCACCCCTGCCAAGCCTTGGCAGACTATATGACAATAAAAGAAAAGAAAGGAAAACTGGAAGGCTTGAAGCTTGTATTCCTTGGCGATGGAGCAAATAACGTAGCCACCTCGCTCATACGTATGGGTGCAAAGCTAGGGGTTCAGGTGGTCATCGCTGCCCCAAAGGAGTTTTGGCCCAAAAAAGAAGTACTAAGCGGTACAAAAACGAAAGTCACGGACAAGCCAAAGGAAGCGGTGAGAGGAGCAGACGTTATTTATACTGATGTCTGGGTTTCAATGGGCGATGAAGCAGAGGCTGCACGGCGCAAAGAAATTTTGAAGCCGTTCCAGGTAAATTCCTCGCTTATGAAACTCGCCAAAAAAGATGCGATATTCATGCACTGCCTTCCCGCGCACAGGGGCGAGGAGGTGACCTCCGACGTCATTGATGGTCCCCAATCCGCAGTTTGGGATGAAGCTGAAAACCGTTTGCATACCCAGAAAGCGCTAATGGTTATGTTGATGAAGTAAGTAAAAATCAATTAGAAAAAGTTAGAAAAAGAAAGTAAGAAAAAGTAAAAAAAATAATAGAGCGATTCAGAGAGTGCGTTCAGAGATAACTGATTGCTTCAATATCCACCGGCATTTTTTGTTTTTCTTCTGTTTTTTCGGTGCTAATATCACCACTTACGAGCGGAGATTGCACCCCAGTCAATATCGCTGTGACTACAACTTTATCCTCATATTCTGGCGAAAGCCTTGCGCCCCATATGACGTTTGCATTGTCATCAAATGCTTCCGTGAGCTTTTCACCGATTTGGGTCGCTTCACCAAGTGTGAGATTTGGTCCGCCTGCAATGTGGAGGAGCGCGCCTTTTGCGCCAGTTATGTCTACATCCAAAAGCGGATGGCTGAGCGTTGAATTTACAACCTTCTCAACGCGGTCTGTACCTCTGCCTTCACCGACCGAAATCATGGAGACGCCTGCATTACCCATTATGGCTCTGACATCTGCAAAATCAATGTTAACGAGAGACGGGAACATTATCGTATCGGCAATTCCCTTGACTGCTCGCGCAGTGATTTCATCCGCCACATTAAATGCCTGATTCATAGGTAGATTAGGCACATATGAAACGAGCCTGTTGTTATCTATCACTATCACGGTATCCGTATATTTTTTCAGCTCCTCTATCCCCCACCTAGCTTTTGCAGCCCTCGCGCGTTCAAGGGAAAATGGATATGTTACGATGCCAACAACGATGGCGCCTTGCTCCTTGGCGATTTCAGCGATAACGGGCGCAGCTCCTGTTCCTGTTCCGCCACCCATGCCTGCGCAAAGGAACAACAATTCCGTGTTGGCTAATGCTTCAGCCAACTTATCCTTGCTGGCCTGTGCGCATTTTTGGGCGACCTCCGGGAATCCACCGGCACCCATCCCTTTCGTAATTTGCGCACCAATCAAAAGGCGCCTGTTCGCATCAATTGTATTCAGATGCAATTTATCAGTATTTATCGCGATAGTCTCTGCGCTTTTAATGCCCATCTTCATTAAGCGATGAACTGTGTTGCACCCTCCGCCACCTACGCCAGCAACAACAATCCTCACCTTGTCGTTGGACATCTCATCTTCAACTGCAGCAAAAACATTCCTTTTCACGGCATCCTCAATCAAACTCTCCATACCACCACCCGCCAAACATTAAAACTCCTCATCCTCCTCATCATCTAGGAGATCATCCATAGCTCGCGCAATCATGAACCTGAGCGCGGCCCTTTTACGGTCGCGGAGAGACATTTATTCACCTTGAAAGCGGTGTAAAAACACCGCATATTTTGGTCGCCTTAAATGATAAAAATAAAAAAGGGAAGGGAAGTGGTGCGTGTTTATCCGATTACTTCTATATCGGAGTAAAGGGGTTCGCGCTGCTCTTCTTCTACTTCCTTGCCCACGATTGATGCGCCCTTAACTCCAGTCACAATTGCAACAATTTCAAGCTTGCCGTCGTAACCCGGGATAAGGCGCGCGCCCCACTTTACATTTGCCTTCGGGTCCATGCGTTCGGTGATGATTTCGCCTGCCTTTATTGCATCGCCGAGCGTAAGATCGCTTCCACCACTTATATGTATCAGTGCACCGCCCGCTCCCTCAAAGTCAACATCCAGCAACCTGTTCTTCAGCACGCCTTCAGCAGCACCGGTAACTTTGTCAGTGCCCTTTCCTTCACCCACTGCGATGAACCCTACTCCACCACCATTGCCCATGATTGCACGAACGTCGGCAAAGTCAATGTTTATGAGAGAGGGCTGTGTAATTGTCCATACAAGACCGCTTATCGCTTTCGCGAGAATCTCATCCGCAACAGCGAATGCCTCATTCATCGGAAGGTTTGGCACAAGTTTTACAAGCCTGTTGTTGTCCACGATTATAACGCTGTCCGTAACCTTGCGCAGTTTAGCAATACCTTCATCTGCTTTGATTCTGCGCGCACGTTCTAGATTGAATGGATAGGTGACCATTGCAACGGTTATAGCACCCTGCTCTTTTGCAATCTGGGCGATAATCGGGGCAGAACCTGTACCTGTTCCACCACCCATACCGGCGCAGAGGAACACGAGGTGCGCACCGTTCAGCTCTTTTTCAATCAATGCGCGGTCTATCTCAGCAGCCTTTGCGCCAATGTCGGGATACCCGCCTGCGCCAAGACCCTTTGTGATAGACTTCCCTATCAAAACCTTCTTTGCGCGGTCGTCTATCATATTCAGGTGCTGCCTGTCTGTGTTAACTGCGACAAGCTCGCAACCCTTCACACCTGCCCGTATCAACCTGTTGATGGTGTTGTTTCCAGCACCACCAGCACCGACGGTAACAATCTTAATCTGATCGTTACCCATATCCAAAGATGGCTCACGCTCACCAATGACATTCTTTATCAGGCTCTCCATACTGATCGCCGTTCGCTATCTATATTAGAGGTGGTTTATAAACCTTTCGTTTTAGAAAAAAATTACTCAAAATAGGGTAATACCGGCTAAGCATTTCGCTTGGTGGCGGCGCTTTAACGCATTCACTCTTCAAGCTTATGCTTTTTCTGCATGTTAAACAATTCAATTATCTCTGCAACGGTTGTCGCATCCTCTGGTTTTTTATCACTGCGGATGCCGCCTGTGAGCCTCGGGAAGCGCAAAGCGTATCCGTTCTCCGTCTTTGTCTTTCCGCATGTGTGGGTGGGAGAGCGCGTAATTTCATCCGCAGTAAGAGTCACTACGTATTTTGGCTCCACCCAAACATCCGGCTGTATTTCGGAATCAAGTTGTTTCGGCTTATCCTTTGACTTAATCTTATCCAACATCTTCTTGAGTTCAACCATCTGCTGTTCGGTGAAACCGCTTCCGACCTTTGTGACTGTTTTGAAGCGGTCTTCATTCTCATCATAAACCGCACCTAGGAATCCACCAAATCCGAACTTTGCGCGCGCACCACGCCCCACGAAATAACCAACTATTACAACATCAATTGTATCTGCCAGCTCGCCTTTATAGCTGCGCTTCAACTTAATCCACGCAAACTTTCTTGCGCCAGCGATATATTCTGCATTTAGGTCTTTTGCTATGATGCCTTCCAAACCTTTCTCCACGCATTCGTCAAAATACCTCTGTAATTCCTTCGCATTGTTTGCTATAATCATATCGGATGGAAGGATGCGATCCCCTTTTGCAATCGCTTTCTCCAGCATTTTTCTCCTCTCAATATATGCGGTCCTCGTGTAATCCTTGCCGTCTTCATAAAGAAGGTCAAACGCGAATAATTTGAGGGGGTATTCTTCCGCCATCTCCTCAACCCCATATTTTCTCTTCCTCTGTATGGTCATTTGGAATGGGTAAAACTCGCCTGTTTCTTCATTGAACGCGAGTGCCTCGCCTTCAAAGATTGCTTCCTCCGGTTTTATCTGTCTCTTCACGCCTTCAACAATCTCTGGGAACATCCCTGTCATTCTTTCAAGCCGGCGCGAATAAATCTCCACCTTATCCCCCTTCTTGTGCACTTGCATTCTGAAACCATCATATTTCGCATCCACCGCACATTTGCCGAGCTTCTCAATTATCTCTTCTGCTGAGGGCAAACGTTCAGCAAGCGCCGGGCGGATGGGGTGAAAAAGCATCACGTGAAACCGCTTTATCCCGTCTAGCCCTTTTTCATAATACCTCTTCGCAACAAGCCCCAAATCGGAGCAGAGATTATATGCCCGCTCCAAATCCTCCTTGGCAGACCTATCACCCTGCTTTGCAATGCTGAGTGCCTCAAGCACTGTCGCATCACCTGCGCCGAGCCTTAGTTTACCTATTGGAAAACGCACGAGATATTTCGCCTCAAGGGGCGTTGCGCTGTTTAGCAGCTCCACAAGGCTTGCAATCTTTTTCTCGTGCGCGCCCGCACCCGATGTGGTTGCAATCCTGCGAAATACATCAAAAACCTTTGAAACGGTCAGCTCCTCTTGATATAACGCCTGTTGTTTTTTCTCCGCCATTAACTTGCCCGCAGTATCCCCTAAGTCGCCGCTCTTTTTGTAGTCTTTCTCAACCGCCTGCGTATCGTAACCCGTAGCAGTTGCAATTGCTTGGACCACGAACTTCTCGCCCATCCCCACCTCAAGCCCTTCAAACGGCGGTGCGATTACCCCTTGCGATATATAAACCACTTTATCTATTTCCGCAGCGGATGCTTTTTTGAATGCCTGCGCAAGTAGGTCCATCATCTCAAGCCTGCCGCTTGTGGCCTCAATCTGTTCATACGCCTCGGCAAGTTCGCGGAATCGCACATAATCCCCTCAACTATACTTTCCCCTCACCACGCCAGAGTCTGTGTGGTTTCCTCCCCCTGCAATCGTGAATGTTATTTCTATCTTCACATTATATATGGAATCGCCAGCATTTCCTCTTAGCGCGCTCATGCCAGTGATTGTGCGCTTTTGCCCGGGAGTAAAAGAGATTGGTGGGGAAGGGCTTAAGCTAGTAAGGTTTGTGCCGCCTATAGCTATCGCAGTAACATTAAGTGGATAGGCGGATTCGCTCTTCATATAAAGCGTGGTGTAGCCATCCGAACGGATGGTGTAATCAGTGAATGTAAAAGTGGTTGTGCCTACAATCTCATTTGCAGATGAAAGCCAGTTGGCTGGGTTAAATACGCCGAGGTAAAATAGAACTGCAACTATCGCAACAAGCGCTATGACCATCCAGCCATATGTCACTAAATACTCAATGGCGGATTGACCTCGCTTCAGATGCATTGTGTGCGCGCTTTTTTCCATTGCAAACCACCTACATGAAAAGGAACCCAAAAACATTTCGCAACAAAGCGTATGTTGAAAAGAATATCAAGAGCGCAACTATCATAAATATCGGGATATATTTTAGACCGCGCGTAATTCTGCCATAACGAATTTCTGCAAGAGTAAGCGCACCAAAGAAAGTGGTCAGGATTATGCACGCTATTGCGAACTGCATAACCTCCTGCGGGCTTACGGATTCTGTTTTCTTAGAAGCACCAACCAACATTATTCCGGTCAATCCGCTCGTCGGTACGCTTATCTCCCCTGATGGCAATTGTGTGCCACGCTGGCTTGATATGAAATCAGACATGTCTGCGTAGTATACTGAAGCGGCGAACATAACAGGCGAAGCAATAACTGCGGTGAATACGATGAAAATCATATACATTGTAGTCGCGCTTGCAATCTCTCTGGCAAGCATGCTGTTGACTTTCAGGTCCCGAGCAACTTCTTCCAATAGCGGTGCCATCTCCCCGCCCAGTTGTATTCCCTCATTGAGCAGTTTGACTGCGCGCTCAAGGCGCCGCGAGCGGACGCGCGTGGCCATTTCATTCAATGCATCCGTAACAGGCTTGCCACCAAAAACCTTGCCGCTCACGACGCGGATTTCCTCTTCAAGTGGGCCGAATTCTGGCTTCGCCGCAGCCCAGATTGCATTTTCTATAGTCATGCCTGCCCGAATATTCGCACTCATCATTTGTAGCGCATCGGGAAGCACCTCTTCAATCCTGCGCGCCCTTGCATCCGCAGTCGTCAATATAATCAAATAAAATAGCGTCATGAGAACTGTAAACGTAAACAGCGCAATCAGTAAAGCGTAATGCGAACTAATTAATAGCGAAGCCACCTGAAATGACGCAACCGCAGCCACTATAGAGAGAAGCAGTGCATAGCCGGCGTATTCGCGCGCGGATATTGTAAACCCGCCCTGAACCATAAGTTGCTTAAATGACGCAATAATATTTTCAGGCAGGAAAAGCGAGAGTTTGAACAGCAACTTTTCTATTTTCATGCGCACACCCATAAACGCCTTATTCTTCCACCGCTGGCCTCCTACTCTTAACGAATGAAATGAAGAATATTTGGAACAGCAGCAACAGCACCCAGATTGCAGGGAATATGGCTTTTGGCACAGGAATGTTGAGGAACGATAACACAACTATCAGCATGGTGATTCCGAGAGAAGGAATAACAACCGCTGCAATCATATAAAGCATGACCCACGGGTTCAATTCTTGCCCGTATCTCCGTATATCGTCAATCCGCTCGCGTGTGAGTTCTTCAACCATCGCGTCAAGCGCAGTCGCAACATCTGAACCGACACGCAGTGCATTGTTTATCTGCCACAGCACGCGCCTGAACTTAAAGGAAGGGATGCGCCTGCTTGCTTCATTCAATACGTCAGATTGCCCCACCCCTGCATTCATCTCCTTTACCATTTTCCTGAATTCGCTTGAAACCTCTCCGTAGCCGGTTGAAACGCTCGTCATCGCCTGAAACAAAGGAACGCCTGAGCGAAGGTCTATCAGAAGCTGCCTAAGGGCGGGTATTAAAGCATCGTCCATAGACCGCGTGCGCCGAATAGATAGTATCCTCGGGTAAAAGATAACCGTGAAAAACGAAGCCGAACCAACTACAAAAGCGGTAGCAATTGTGAGAAATAGCAGGTCCGTGCCTGTTGCATTACCTACCAACGACATTAAGAGTATTATGCTGATTACATTGAACGTGCTCACGATAATCGCTGCCGCAGCGTACTCACGTGCAGTAACTTCAATTTCTGCTTGCATCAATTCTGTTTTCAGCCCAGGGAATATGGCTGCGATGAAATTTCCCAACCCTTTAAGAGGCTTCGCAAGCTTAAGCACCAGGGAGGGAGGAAGCATTGAGAAAGGAAGCACCACCGCCATTATACCATCCCAAAAATCTCTTTTGGTTCAACCTTCTTGTCAACCATTTTTATCAACTCATCCTTCCTGCGATAGTATAATGCAACAACCTTACCCACTTCATCAACATCGTATATCTTATTGTCAAGCATATAGTTGAGAACTTTCTTCTTTTCAGCCAAATCTTCGTTTATTTCTTCCGGAGTCATTCCCGTATAAAGCTGGAACTGGTCAAGCAGTCGGACGTACTCCCCAACCTTCCTTATTTCATCATCGCGCGGAATCCATTTATACACTTTATTTATCCCGACGCCCTCCATAGTAGGCACTATTTCTGCAATCTCAAATACCCTTCTTATGCCCGTGCGCCTCTGCCTGTATTGTACAACTATCAGGTGAAGCGCCTCAAGCATAGACTCTGGAAGATTTATTGGCGGGCTTGTCAGCCTCTTTTTCGTCTGTGTCGCATCATCTGCATGCACTGTCGCAAACACCACATGGCCAGTGTGCATTGCTTCAAATAACACCTCTGCCTCGCGCTGCCTGCGCATCTCGCCAAGCACGATTCGGTCTGGCCTCATCCTTAGCGAGTTGACCATCAAATCAAGCATTGAAACCTCTCCCTTCCCTTCCGGATTAGGCTGTCTTGTAACAAGCGGCGTCCAGTTTAGATATCCCGGAAGATACAGCTCCCGGGTATCCTCTATCGAAATTATGCGCTGGTTTGGCGGTGTAAAAACCAGTATCGCATTCAAGAAGGATGTTTTGCCAGAACCGGTGCCTCCTGAGATAAGGGTATTCATCTCGTATTGGACGGATAGCCACAACAGTGCCGCTATATCAGGGGAAACTGTGTTTATGGAGGGGTCCATCATGCGCACAATAGTCCAAGGTGACTTGGCAAATTTACGGATGGTTATGCAGTTTCCGCGCGATGCGATTGGAAAGAGCACTGCATTTACCCGGTCGCCTGTTGTAAGGTGCGCATCCATGAGCGGATTCAGATTGGTTATTTGTCTCCCGACCTTTCTTCCAATAATCGCCGCGTAGTTCTGTATCTGCTCCTCACTTTTAACAGTAAGGTTTGTCTTTAACCAACCCCACTTTTTATGATACACCCAAACCGGCTCGCGCGCCGAATTTATTACGATTTCTTCAAGTTGCGGGTCCGAAAGAAGGAGCTCAACGTCCCCGAGTCCAAGAAGGTCATGGGCGAGCTTACCAACAAGTAGCTTGCTCTCCTCCTCACTTATTGTGCCCAGCTCCTCCTTAACGAGTTCTTCTGCGCGAGAAATGAATTTCTTGCGCACCGTCTCTATTTCGCGCGGATCAAGTATTTCGGAAACTCTTATGTTTACGCTGTTGATGATTTTCTCTTTCAAATAATTGAGCATCACTTCAGTCGCTTTGTAAAATTTTACCTGTTTTATCTCGTAAGTGTTCACATAGTCATCAAGCCGTTCGTATATGCATACTTCTGCGGGAACATTTTCGCTAACTATATTGTATGATTCCAGCAGTCTTTCAGTCGGGCTTGTTTTTGCAGCCATTCAACCACTCCTTTTTATAGGAAGCATTGTAAACAATTTCTCGAGCAATCCTTTGCGCGCCTCTTTTTTCTCTGGTGGTTTCTGTGCGTGATCTTTGGCGGCTTTTGCTCGGATGTTGCATGCCTTTTCACGCAAACTGTTCAATTGGCTTTTAGTGATTTCTAAATCTTTAGTGAATCTCTCAACAACCTTTTCAATACGAGATAGATCCTTCAACAACGCATTCAACTCTTGCTCGTTTGCGTCCTGTGCCGCCTCTTCTATTTGGTCAAGTTCCATCTTATGTTTCTGGATGCGCTTAGCGATTTCCCCGCCCACAACCTGAAAAGAACGCATTGAATCGGAAAGCGCCTGTTCAATGGCCCTTGTGCGATATAAAATATCAGACGCCGTCTCTCTACCCTTAACCTCCTTCTCCGCGCTTTCAACGCCCATACGCTTAGGCTCAAGGAATATTCCGGTCAACGTGTACCTTACGCGCAGCATCCCAGACTCTGCGAGCACGTTAGCCATCTCTTCAATCTGCGCCTCAGTTATCGCTAAAGCTTCCGCTGCGTCTTTTGCGCTTATTGGACCGCGCGCGTACACAAGCTCTACGAGCTTATCTATTACTGTTGAAAACGTCTCAGCGGGCATTCAACCAAACCCTTTTCAAACCTTTTCTATATCCACCTTTTTTACACCTATGTATTTATGCTTACCTCTATATTTTACACTGGCCCAAACGCCACGTGTTTCGTGGTATTGTCGCCGAAATAAAAATCAATTGTAAAACTTTCACCGCTCATGTTATTTCCGCTTGCAAATCTCAGGTAGGTGATGTTCGTTGAGGTAAGAGGATACATAGAGAAATCCACCATATCAAGCAATGTTCCGGAAGGTTGCCTTCCATCCGGAGTTCCTGCGCCATTATATGCCCAGTAACTCGTGCCGTTGATATTTACTACTTCTATCTGCTGCCCTGTATTAGGGGTCCAGCTCACGTTAACCTTTGTGATAGTCAAAAACCTGCCTGTGCAGGAATTTGACATCCTGAAACCGTATATATAGCGGTCTTCAGAGCCGCCTGCCCACACGTTACTCGCGTCCCAAACAAAACACTCTGATTCGGTGTAGTTCGGTGGTTCAACACTTCTGCGGAGCTCCCGCGCGCTGATGTTCTCACCCGGAAGCAGCAGCACCCTTGATGCGTTGTAATTAATATCAGTAACGCGCACATAACCGGGCAGATTTAGGTAATACTCACTGGATGGAAAATCAAGTGCAGTCTCCAGATTTACATCGGATTCGCATTCCTTATCAGGATTCCCAGGTTCGTGGAGGCGAACAAGAAATATATTGTCCTCGCTGTTCCCGAATATTACCTCCAACCAACACGGCGTCATCTGAATGGACAGTGCGCTTTTCTTGTCCGTGCGGAACTGATTGTAATTGCAAATCGGTCCGGGGCAGGTGTAACTCCTTCCCAAACTATCCCTAACAACAAGACTGAAATTTATGCACGTATCCCAAGAGCACGTGCCATTGTAAAGGAAATTTGGCGACCATTGATAGTGGCTTTCATTACCCGGAACCGGATTCCATGTGAAATTTGAATCGGTTAGGTTAAAATTCAAACCTACAGCATTCAAAAGATTGTTTTTGCACTCTTCTTGGCAGTTAACCGAAAGCTCCCGTTTTCCATAGTCCTCATAACCATATGTAATATTGTACGGATATATGATAATAGTCGGATTCATCTGGTTAAGAGAAATCTCGTTGCCCGCCTCATCATAAAATTGTACGCGCATCTCCGGCGTGAGATACATCGTCTTCACAAACCGATCATAACCATAGAGTGAAGTATTTAATGAAAAGTTTGCTGGGAGATGGTCATATATGATAAGCGTATCTCCTGAACGCTGTACACGTGTGCCCAACCCGAACTGCACGTCCTCTGCGATATCGTCAGTAGTGTAAAGGAGTTTCCGCGTTACAATCATGTCCTGTGCCCAGCTGCTCACCTTTCCCCTATCCACGCGCAGGTTAATTGCAAGAGCAAGTAATGTAGTGAATAAGAGTAGCGTGAGCAATGCAAAGATGAACCCTTTTTTATTCGTTTTACTCATACCATACCTCAATAACCGCAAGCCCATATTGATTGTTTGGCATGTTGGCAAAAACCCGCCTCGCTGAACTGCGATATTCGCCCCCGCTGCCTTTCTGGACTTGGAAAAATCTGCCACAAGAAAAACCCGAACCTGTGTAGGTGCATATGGTTACGTTCAACTTTGCACCCATATTTACAGGTATATAGTCCGAAAAGGTACTCTCTAACTCGGCTTGCACGGCCGAATCGTTTTTTCCGTACATGTCCCGGAATACGCCCTGCTTATCCATCAAGGTCAGTACATCCTCTGCCGTGCGGTGCAGTGGCATATTGCTGTAAGACTGGCTCTTGCTGGTTGAAATCACACCCATCACCGCTGCCGTTGCAGTGATTGCTATTAGGACAGCCACAATCGCATCCAGCGAAATGACGAAACCCTTCAACGAAACACTGCCAAACAACCAATCATCTCCACACGACTAAACTGTTTTCGGAACGAACGCATCCAGCGAAATGACGAAACCCTTCAACGAAACACTGCCAAACAACCAATCATCTCTACACGACTAAACTGTTTTCGGAACGAACGCATCCAGCGAAATGACGAAACCCTTCAACGAAACACTGCCAAACAACCAATCATCTCCACACGACTAAACTGTTTTCGAAACGAACGCATCCAGCGAAATGACGAAACCCTTCAACGAAACACTGCCAAACAACCAATCATCTCCACACGACTATGTTAATTACGACCTGCTTCTCGCTTGATTCATATGCTGCAACGAAAGCCTCGTAAAGCTCTTGTGAATTGTTGGCGGAATAATAGTTGCCTCCTCCAACGGAAGCCATCTCTTGAAGTTGTCGTTCGCCGTCTGACCCGGGCTCCAGCACAAAACCAATTGTATGGATCACGTCCACTCCGCGCGACATGGCATAAACTGCAGCGGCAGTGGTATTGCCGCCACATGTTTCTTCACCATCGGATAAAACTATCATTATTTTATTGGTATTGTGGGAGTAGTTTCCGACGTAATCTCCAGTATAATTTGTTACTCCTGCAAGCGGTGTCCATCCGTACGCGCTCATGTTGTATATTGCCCACCTGACTTGGTTTATATCTGTAGTGAAGCTCTGAGCGGCGTAGACATTCCAACAGTTCCTGAATGTAGTTACCGCTACCTCATCCCCGGGGACAATATGTAAAAGGAAATTGTTAACCGCGGTCTTTGCGGCATCTAATTTTGTCTGCCCTCCTGGCAGCGTATCTGCCATGCTTCCTGATTGATCAAATACGATTGCAATAGAGTTGTTTGAACGGACAAGAGAAGAGATTTGCATGGTGCTGCTGGAATGTGCCGAAGCCACTGCGGATGATGGCGGCATGCCGGCGCTTGCCTGCATCCCATTCACATAGACAATATTATTGTATGGGTCGGTTACATTTACGTACAACTCATTCGGTCCCAAGCCCAGTAGCGTTTTTGCTTTCTCGTAGTCTGTATTAAGAAGAAGTATCAAATTTGCCAACTTATCCTTGTTTATAACGTTCCTTTCATCGCAAATACCTACTACTTCTACATTTGCGGGCGTCCAGTTCGCAGGATAACCTCCGGATTCCAGAAGCGTGTTTGCTACATGGTATGCACGCAACGATAATTCCTCTTCGCTTGGTTGCGCCCTTGCAATTACTCCGCGCCAAACGAATTCAAATAACGCGATTATGAACAATAGCAAGATTATCGCAAGCACTAAATCAATTGAGTTAATCTGAGCCTTCCATTTACGCGAACTTCTCAAGTGTAACGACCCCTTCTGTTGTATTTATCCGGTATGTTCCCCCGCTTAGATTAAATGGCGGACTTCGCCCGTTGTACTTAACATCCAGCGCTGTGAAGCGCTTAACGCACGCATGCCCGGCATAATCTACAGTGACATAATCACTCCAAACAGTCAGTGTGTAGTTCGTTCCAGCTACGTCCTTCGGTATGGTAAAAAATGCGGATCTGCCCTCTGAATATCCTGCTAGATTTAATTCATTTGCCACGCTATTGCAGATATCCTGCGCAGACATGAATGAACGTACGTGCCATGCCTCCGCAGTTTTTCCGAATATCATGACTTGCGCTACCATGCCAATGAATAATATAGCTGCAATAGCGACCATGAACTCCGGGCTTGTCTGCGCCTTTCGTTTCATTCGCCATACCCCTGTATTTGAACCGTCCCGTTTTGGAGCATTTCAACCACCATCATATGCCTTCCGGAGGTAGTTGGTATGCTTCCGGTGAGGTTTCCTTTAGCCAGCGCAAAATAATCGTGCTCTGCGCCATTCGTCATGTAAACATTTATCCTAATTTCTTTTCCATATATTCCTGTCTTTTCAGCGTTCACTGCGCTAGGAAGGTAAATATCAACTATTGTGCGCGCGCCGGGTCCCTGTGCGAAAACAAGATCTGCGGCATCAACGAGCGCCGAAACTGCAACTGCTGCTTGCGCGCCCCTGCGCCCATCTTCAATGGAAGTCAGCCCTATATATACAATTGGTATAAGTGCGACCATCACCAATATTACTAAAGAAGCGTACTCTACTGCCACCTGTGCTCTAAGTTTTAAGCGCAAGCCCATACATCAAACATTCGTTTGGTTTATTAAAAAGGTTTCCGCCTCATGCTGATTTCTCTGAAAGATGTACAACTGCTACTAGCAGGAATGCGAGCAAAACATGCAAGGTCCCGCAGACAGGAGCGTTGGTGGGCGAAGGCGATGGGGTAGGTGTAGCAGGCGGAGGAGTTGCAGGCACGTCTAAATGAATGCTTGAATTGTAATAGTTCCCTGCTTCGTCAAGCCATTCAAGCTGCAGGAGCTTTTCTCCTGGCGTAGTCTCAATGCTCACCTCACCAAATTGGGCTGGGATTTTCCTGCCTCCGATTGAAACATTAAGCAGCAATGGTTTCCCGCTGCCAGTTAAGTTAAGGATGACTGTTGTCCCGGTCCCAACGAAAGCGTAGTTGATGTTTGAGACCTGCACGCTCGGCTGCGGCTTCACTTCCACCGTCTGGAAGTAATCATCTGAGGAACTTTCTCCGCTTATCTTTGCAGACAGGTTTGAAAGCCCTTCTGAAGAAGGTACGAATGTAAAGTTGATGGTGTAGATGCCTTCAATTGATGCGCGCGCAGTCTTGTTTTCCCCATTAAACGAAACCGTAACTAAAGCGCTTTCAACAGAGGGCTTGCTGTTTTCTATAGACAAAAAAACGGTGAATGGCTTCCCCTGTATAACTGCGCCCTGTGTAGTTAATGCCTTAATCCGCAGGGATGGCTCGCGCGAAACAGTGAATGTAAGTTCCTGCGCCCCGCCTTTGCTTGAGTAGATGAGCACACGATTCAAACCGGTTTTCTTTGGGGTGAAATTGAATGTGTGGATGCCTCTGGTGGCAGGAAATTCAAAAACGCCTGAATCGGCAATAATGCCTATACGCTCACCGGGCGCACCCGTCTTCACTTCATAATATATAGTTTGGCTTTCACCTACCAAAACAGAATTTCGGGACAGCCATGCGTTGAACGGAACTGTTCCTATATTCTGCGGTGTCAGTGTAAGCGTGACTTCCTTGTTTTCAAAATAAGGCGAGTTGAGGATTAATGGACATGTCCAGATATACCCTTTTGACAGCGCTGGGTCGGATCTAATGCGCCAAACGACAATCTCCTGCACTCCGGGGCGCGTTGCAACGATTTGCGTCTGCTCATCCAATAATTCTACAGGATACATTCCTGCGCTTTTGCAAGGTGCCAAGGCTAACTCAATAATGCGGTAATCGCTTCCGTTTAATATCGCATAAACGATAGTGCCATTACCAATCTGGGTCTCGTTTGTACCTATCTTCAGCTCAATATTTGGAGAAGCGTTATTTTGTTTTAACCCTGTTATGCTCATTTCGCCTGCTGTGCCCCCAAAAGAATTAATCCATGTAAGTTTTAGCTTCCCGCCGGGTGTTGTCAACGCATATGCCTGGGCTTCATAAACCTTGTTTGGAAACCGCGAAAGTTGTATATGCGTTCCATCAAGATGGCCCGCCTCAAGCCACGTTGGGTCTACAGGTACCCATTCGCCAACGTAGCTTTCAGCCCAAGCATGTGCCTGCCAGCTTCCATCAGGGCTGGCTGCATAACCCGTTATAATGCGGGTAGGTATCCCTTGCGACCTTGCCATCGCAGCATATAAGTTTGCAAATTCTACACATACGCCCCTTCTGTTTTCCAAAACCCAGCGCGCATCCTTCTCCTGCCCAACAAGACTTTTATCATATGTAACGTAGGAATTAACGAATTTGGTGAGTCTGACAATTTTATCCCAGTCATCCGTTGAATTAGCGGTGACAGTTGCAGCCAATCTTGAAATCTCAGAATCATCGCTCTGGATTTCATTGCTCGGACGGAGATAGATAGAATATTCCTGCGGTATTTGGTAGGAGGTTGGAAGGCTCGTGGTGATGCGCTCACGCGTGGTTCCGCGCGATATTACATCAAACCGGTAAGGGTTGGGAGGGCTTGGCTCATGTATTGTGGCGATGGAATTTCCATATTCATCAAAAACAACTCTTCCATCATAACTAGCCGTTTGATAAGGATAGTTTCCCGGAATTGATACATTTACTTCAAGAGAACTCATTGAACCCCCGGTTGCCTCAACCAATCCGCTTTGCCTGAGGGTAAAATTAACCTCGCTTACGAGCGCAGGTGTTAGATTTGATGTGCCGGCTGAGAAAATCAAAGGAAGTAGAAAGAATAAAACGAAGGATGCCGTTATAGCGAATCGTCTCATGGAAGTTGTTTGGGGTTATGTTTTTAAATAACCTAACGAAAAGTGTCAAAAAAAATACAAAATAAATGCAAGAGGTATAGTATGGACGAACCTTTGTTTGCAGCAGCAGGCTTATTTTTGATATTGATGACGGCATGCTCGTTTTGCCCTTTTACTGCGGGGGTTGGAGAACTTACTCCGACACCAACGCCAAGCACCACACCAACACCTGAGACAACATCCATTTACACACCAACACCGGAGATTAGCGCAACGCCCTCAATTACCCCTACTCCTTCCTATACTGCGACCCCACATTCAACATCTACGCCTCAACCCACGCCTACACAAACCCATGTGAAAGAATACATTCCGAATGGAGACTTTGAAACAGGAACGTATGAACACTGGTCTGTTGAAGAGAATGGTTTTGGAACTAAACCCTCCGATATGGATGCTGCGAACAGAGAAGGCTTATATCTGGACACGCCATATCGCAATTATCACGGAAGGTATGCTGCAAGCAGTTATCTGCCAACTCGCGACGCAGGTGCGCGTGGCGTGCTTATGTCAGAGATATTCACTATCTCCAAACCATATCTGGAGTTCCTCGTAAATGGGATGCAAAACGCGCAAATCTACATTGAATTGCAGGTTGAAGGAAGAGCGGTAAAACATCTGGAACCTGATAACCCAACAACACATTTCCAGAGGATTACGTGGAATGTATCCAAATGGCAGGGCAAAACCGCCCGTATAAAGATTGTTGATGACTCCGCAACCAAACCGAGGGGGTATATTGAGGTTGATGATTTCTACCTTACGGATACGCCTACGACAAATCCGACTTGAAAATGATTTGAGGCGGTAAAGATGGTTCATGAATATAAAATATACGTTGGTGGCAAATGGGTTAAATCTGCTTCTGGAGAAACCTTTGAGGATAGGAATCCTGCAGACACGCGGGATATCATTGGGCTATTCCAAAAAGGCAACGCGGAGGATGTGAAGTCTGCTGTTGATGCTGCCCAAGATGCTTTTGAAGAGTGGTCCTCAACCCCTGCACCGAAGAGAGCAGAGATATTATTTAGGGCAGCTAGATTGCTCCGAGAGAGAAAAGAAGCTCTTGCACAACTTATTTCTCGTGAAATGGGAAAGGTGCTAAAAGAAGCGCGTGGAGACGTGCAAGAAGCCATAGATATCTATGAATACTGCGCAGGAGAAGGAAGAAGGCTCTGGGGAAGAACTACGCCAAGCGAACTGAGGGATAAGTTTTGTATGACTGTGCGCAAGCCCATTGGAGTCTGTGCGCTTATAACACCTTGGAACTTCCCAATCGCGATTCCTGCGTGGAAAACCGCCCCCGCATTAGTCTCAGGCAACACAATTGTGATGAAACCTGCGAGTGATACGCCGCTTTGTGCAATAAGGCTCGTTGAAATTCTTGAAAAGGCAGGGTTTCCACCCGGCGTGGTAAACCTTATCACTGGTCCAGGGGAAGAGATTGGAAAAGAGATCGTCACAAACCCGAAGATTCGTGCGGTTTCATTTACAGGACATAAAGATACTGGCGCATGGATTCAAAAGGAAGCTGGCAGCAGACTTAAGCGGGTCTCCCTTGAATTAGGTGGCAAAAACCCGATTATAATAATGGACGATGCTGACCTTAAACTAGCGTTGGACGGGGTTTTGTGGGGCGCATTTGGGACAAGTGGGCAGAGGTGCACAGCCGCTTCCCGTGTGATAGCTCACAAGAAGATTTATGAAAAATTTGTTGCGATGCTTTCATCTGCTGCAAGAAAACTCCGCTTAGGACCTGGCTTGAATCCGGCAACCGATGTGGGACCACTTATAAACGCTGCCCAATTGAAGAAGGTCGCAGATTACGGGGAGATTGGAAAGGAGGAGGGTGCAAAACTTTGCTGTGGTGGCAGAGTCGCGACAGAAGGAAAACTGAAACATGGGTTCTTCTATCTGCCAACAGTGTTCAAAGATGTCACGCCAGACATGAGAATCGCGCGCGAAGAGATTTTCGGACCAATGGTCTCGGTGATGAAGATAAATGACTTGGAAGAAGCAATACACGTTGCTAACTCCGTGGATTATGGTTTGAGCAGTGCCATTTACACCAGTGATATGGCGAATGCGTTCAAAGCGATAGAAAAAATAGAAGCCGGCATCACTTACGTGAATGCTTCAACAATTGGAGCAGAGACCCATCTTCCATTCGGTGGCGTTAAGCAAACCGGCAATGGAACAAGAGAGGCGGGATGGACTGCTATAGAAGAATTCACTGAAGAGAAAGCGATTTACATAGATTACTCGGGAAGGTTGCAGAAAGCGACGATAGATTGAAGGGTTGTTGGATTAAGGCGAACGGTTAGCGCCATAGAAGAATTCACTGAAGAGAAAGCGATTTACATAGATTACTCGGGAAGGTTGCAGAAAGCGACGATAGATTGAAGGGTTGTTAGTTATACGGATATGCCGTTGGGGCATATTTTTGGTCTCCAGTTTGGAGGCAGGCGCTTGCATGCTGCGAGTTTTTTCACCCCTTCTTCAAAAATATCCAGCCCAGCATCTGCTTCTTCTTCAGTTATTATCAAAGGCGGAGCAAACCGTATGCTTTTGGTTCCACAACCAAGCAAAAACAAACCGCGCTTGAAGCAATCGTTCAATAGGAAATCGCGCACATCTTTAGTGGAAATCTCCGCACCAATCATCAAACCCAAACCGCGAACCTCAGTAATGATGTTGTAGGTGGTGCTCATTTCATTTAATCTCTTCATTATATGCGCACCAATTCGCTTGGCATTCAACATCAGTTTATCCCTTTTTATCACTTCAATTATTGTCTTGCCGACTGCCATATCTATCCTGTGCCCACCGCCCCATGTTGATGAAACCGCCCCTTTCTCGGGTGGCTCGTATCTCGGGGATGTGACTGCTGCGCCAACCTGAAGCGCCTTTCCACATGACATTATATCAGGAACAATGTCGTAGTTCTGGAAACCCCACCATTCGCCAGTTCTGCCCATGCCACATTGCACCTCATCGCAAATCAGAGGTACTTTGTAGCTTTCCGTAACCCTGCGAAGCTCTTGGAGAAATCTTTTGCTTGCTGGAACATAACCACCTTCACCTTGAATGGGTTCAACTATGACAAAGGCGGGTTCGCCGCTCTCAGCAATGAGTTTTTCCAACTCGTTTATATCGCCATCATCGTCGCGCGTGCAAAACTTGATTATATGGTGGGGGAGCGAGGGGTAGTTTTTCTTCTGCACTGCCTTTGAATGTGTATAAGAAAGCGCGCCAAGCGTTCTTCCATGAAATGCATTGTGACATGAAACGCCATAGAGGGGACCTCTTTTCCTATATGCAAACTTTATTGCATTCTCTACAGCTTCTGCTCCTGTATTGACAAGAAAGGCTTTCCTGAGCGGAGGAGGGCATATGCTTATGAGCGCCTCCAATAGCTCGGCGTGTTCATCACAATAGAAGTCCTGCCCGCCAATCTTATACGCACCGAGCTTCGCCTTCTCTTGCAACACTTCCATCAAATCCGGATGCGCATATCCGAGGGGCTGTGTACATATATTTGAATTAAAATCTAAAAACCAGTTTCCATCCGTATCCTGAAGCCAACAGCCCTTCCCATCTTTTATTGCAGCAGGATATTCAAATGTGGAATTTACCGCAAACCGCCTCATCAACGAAATAGTTCTGCGCGCATTTGGTCCGGGTAATGGCGTACGGATTATGGGTTTCATAAGTGAATACTTCTTTGGGTGGATATAAAAACCAATCTGAAAATTTGCAAAAAAATCTACAGCAAACATTAAATAAGAGGAAGCATACGCAAAAGATTTATGCCGAAATTCCAGCCAACGCAATTACGAGGAAACGACTTCCTTTTAAGCAATGGGAGCGGCGCGTTTCTTTTGTTGCCTCTCATGCAGATTAGAAACGATAGGCATAAGGAACATGAGTTGGAGAACCCGTCAAAATATCACGGGTTTTTCTTAGGCACGCAGAAGATTGTTGAAGGTTGGTTTGCAACCATTGATGGGCAGTTGCTATCACCGGAAATCCAAACTGGTTTCCAGACGGATTTGATAACCGCTGAGAAAATATACAATACCAACCAGACCAAAACAATTGAGGAAGTATTTGTTCCGGACGGCTTTCCCGCCATTTCTGTTTCTTACTCCGGCACTTTTGGAAATCTTGAATTCCAGCCGGAATTTGATATAAGGGGAAGATACGAACACCCATGGACCGAATATGCGTCCGAAATCGCAGGCGGGATTTGTTTTATTTCAGCGATGGGTTATTGGGCAGTGATTGGCGAAGGTGAAATCAGGCAAATCAACCAATACAGATATAAGTTCTATCCGGATGATTTTGCGCGCAATGATATTGCTGAAAGGTGGAGCCATTCACCCTGCAGTTTAAAGGGCAGGAGATTTTATTTCGGATTTGGAAAGAGCAGAGAGGAGGCACTGCACAATTACGAAACGCTGAAGAACGATTTTGAGGCATTGAAACGAGCGAAAACCGAACGCGTGAAATCATGCTTGCTTAAACATAGGGTCGCGACCAAAAACGAGGCGCTTAACAAGGCTTTCAGTGCAGCAGTAATTCAATTCTTATCAATACAAAACGGCGATATGCTCCCTGCTTCCGGAGACAGGTGGTTCGCAGGTGACAGTGGATGGTTGCGGGACGCGGCAATATCCCTTGAAGCGTACTTTGAACTCGGTTTGTTTGAACGCGCAAAACGTACCATAAACTTCTGGCTTAATGAAGATAAGCTGAACGAAGAGGGGCTGTTCGCAGACAAGTTAGAACCCAAACCGCAATGGCGCTCGGTAGATGCAACCCTTTGGCTTTTGAGGCGCGCTGGTGAATACGCAGTTATCTCAAAAGACCGTTTGTTCTTGGAAGCCAAAAGCGACTTGTTGCGTGAATCGCTTGAAAGGCTTATTGACAAACGGGTTGACGCCCGTGGCCTTCTCGCGTGCAAACCATATGAAACGTGGATGGATACGAAGTTTACACCGCGGGAGGGATACCCGATAGAAGTGCAGGCGCTTTTCGCGTACGATTGCCTTCTTTATGCGAAACTATTTGAAGAGAAAACTGCAAGCAAGCTTACGCATATTGCAGCCGCAACCATGAATTCCATCAATGCGCTTTTCAAGTGTAAGACAAAGGTTGAAGGTGTTGAGCGAAGGTATCTCACGGACTGCCTTTCTCCTTCACTTGAACGCAGCAGCGCCATTACGCCAAACCAGTTGATTGTACTTGACTGTGGCTTGATTGAGGAGGAATTGGAAAGCGATATACTCGCCATCGCGCGCTCAAAACTTGCAGGGAAGGGCGTGAGAACGCTTGCACCGGAGGACGTTGGTTATTTTGAAAAACACGTCGGGGACAGCTCCTACCATAGAGGCTGCCAATGGCCCTTATTTAATTACATGGCTGTAAAGCGCGAGATAAAACAAGGAAAGGCTGAGCGCGCATTCAATCATTATATCTACCCGTTGATGGAAGATGTTTTAAGCAAGAACATTGGTGGCGTTCCCGAACTTTACAATGGAGATGGGACGGATGCGATAGTCCCAAAGTACCAGACTTGGTCGCTTGCTTCTTTCATAATCGCGTGTAAGGAGTATGAAAGGGCTTCCTTGCGTCAGGGAATGCACCCCTCTTCTGTATAACTGCAAACAAGCACAGTTATAAATAAGATTTAACATTTTTATGTTATGTAGAGGTGGTGCTATTGCGTTGGACGTTTGCGTTTTTAATCCTGATGTTGGTTGTGGCGTTTGCAGCGGCACAAGGTGAACCGCCATACAACGTGCCTTCCAATATCCCCGAAAGGGCGACGCTCATTGGATTAAGCTTGATTGGTAGAGGGATAGCAGTTAACCCATCGGACGTTATGGACTTCAAGGTATTGAGAGTGGGCGCTGGAAGGGTTGCACTTCCGCTCAGGAATCTCACAAATGAAACGACAGATAGCGAAGACTTTGAAATAAGGTGCATCAACCAAACGAGAAGGGAGAGATGCGTGCCAGTGATAAGAGTTGGCGTGATATTCATAGATGGTGAAAGGTATCTCCTGAAAAAAATTGATGTTATGAATGAAAGCGTTTCTGCAGTGCTTGTGAAAAACAATACTGAAGAAGGCACAATCGCGCTCGTGAAAGTAAGGAAAGGGATGAGTGATATCTGGGCAGGAACGCTAAACATCAGTGGCATGAATTATTTTGCATATATATTGGGCACCCAGCATCCGTTGGTTGAGTTGCGCGAGGCAGGAAGAGAATTAAAGAAGAAGTGCGGACCTATGGAACCCCCGGTTAACGCAAGCGAATTAACAAGATGTCACCAAGAGGGTGGAAGGATAGTGATTGAACGAGATGAAAACGGCTGTCCGCTTGCCCCAAGATGCGTTAAATCAACAGGATGCCCGCCATTCGCTGAGCCCACCCAAGCACAGATAGATGCATGCAAACGGAGAGGCGGACAGATGCTCGGAGGAGTAGATGAAAGAGGATGCCAACTCAGAAAAAGGTGCGTGATGGCAGGAGGGGAAACGGGTGAGGAGTAAATGAAAAAATCATATCTGGTTGTTTTGGCAATTTCGCTGCTTTTGTTCGGATGCCTGCAACAGCCCGAGCCACAAACTACACTAACTCCGGGACCTGCACCCGCACAGACACCCACCCCTGCATTGGGCAGCCATTCTGCAGAGGAAGACGCTGCCCTTGCTATTGAGGAGGCATTAAACATATCTACTGAAAACCTGTCTGAAATAGAGCAGGAACTAACATCAGGACATTGAGCCCGAAGCATTTGGGGCGCATGTTTTTATTAAAAGCAGAAAAAAGACAATTATGGCAAGTATCGCACCCGGAAGCGTAAAATTATTTGGAGAACATGCGGTGATATACAATCGCGTAGGAGTCTCTGCGTCTTTTGACAGGCACGCGAAAGCAAACATCTCGCATAGCGGGTCAGATAACGTTGAAGTCCACCTTAATGACTTGGGCTTATTCCGCTCATTCACAGAAAAAGAACTGATGGAGCAGTATGAAAGATTGGAACTGGCATCTTCAAAAACACCCGCAAACGCTGGTGAAAAGGACGCCTTCCTTCCTTTCGCGTATATTATTGGTTCCGCTTTCCTTAGAAGTGGCTTTAAGCCTATGAAGATAGAAATAAAATCAGATGTACCGCGGAATTCTGGACTGGGCTCCAGCTCTGCTATTTTTGTTGCGCTGGCAAACGAATTGAATTCCTTCCTAAAACTTAATCTTTCTATTGATGGGGTAATAGAACTCGCAAACAAAGGTGATATGATAGTCCATGGAAAGCCGAGCGGGATAGATGTCAATACATGCGCGCGCGGGGGATTTCTGAGGTTCAGGAAAGGCGAAGAAACAGTCCAGCTGAAATCAAACGTTCGCATTAAAGCAGTAATCGCAGACTCGCTCGTTAAAAAGAATACGGGCGAGATGATTGCACGCGTTGCAAAAGCGTATGAAAAAGACAAGGTGGGCATAAATGAAATTTTTGATGAGATGCAGGAGGCAGCATTCGCTGGAATTGAGGCGCTTGAGTCCGGAGACCTTATAAAGTTGGGAGCGGAATTTGATAGGGCACAATTATGTTTCAACCGTTTGGGCTTGAATACCAAAGAAACGGATGAAATAATCCGTTTTGCAAAAAAGAATAAGGTTTATGGTGCCAAAATTACTGGCGCTGGAGGAGGCGGCTGCGTATTGATACTCACACCTTCACCCTCTAAACTCGTGCCGCTTCTAAATAAGATGGGCTATCCGTCTTTTGAAACAGAACTGGGGGTTGAAGGCGCTAAACATATGTCTATCGTTTAAATTTATTGCGGAGGCTTCGTATGGACTTGCGTGAAATAGCACGAAAATACGCTTTAAAAAATGCTTATGAATACGGGAAGGCGCAAACAGGAAATATAATAGGGAAGGTCATAGCGGACGCTCCTGAAGCAAAAAAAGATGTCAAAGCGGCTATGCAGATAGTCTCAGAAGTCGTAGCGGAGGTCAATGCGCTCCCGCGCGGGCGCATTGAAGCGGAACTTTCCAAGTATGAATTCACCAAAAAAGAGGAGGCGCCAAAACGCTGGGAACTTCCCGGTGCGGTAGAAGGAAAGGTAGTCACCCGTTTCCTGCCCGAACCGAACGGGCATATGCATATAGGGCATGCAAAGTCCGCATGGCTGTCTGCCGAATTTGCACGTCAATGGAAAGGAAAGATTATCTTGCGCTTTGATGATACAAATCCAGAAAAAGAGAAGACAGAGTACGTAAATGCAATACGCGAAGCAGCAAAATGGCTGGGTTTGGAGTTTGCGCGTGAATCATTCACCTCAGATATGATGCCTCAATTTTACCACTATGCAAAGAAGATGATAGAAAACGGTGATGCGTATGTTTGCACTTGCCCCCGCGAGGAGATAGCAAAAAAACGCGCTGCCGGTGAAGAATGTACATGTAGATCAAATAGCCCAAAACGAAACTTAGAAATGTGGGGAGAAATGATTTCCGGCAAGCTTGAGGAGGGGCAGGCGATTCTGCGCCTCAAAGGGGATATGAAAGCGCTAAATACAGCAATGAGGGATCCGACCCTTTTCCGCATAGTTAAGACGCCCCATTATAGGAAAGGAACGCAATACTGCGTTTGGCCGACTTACGATTTTGAGGTTTCTATCGCAGATTCACTTGATGGTGTTACGCATGCGCTGCGCAGCAAGGAATATGAACTTCGCGATGAATTGTATTATGAAATTGTTGGCCGTTTGGGGTTGCGCAAACCATATATCTACGATTTCTCCCGCCTTCAACTCAAAGGCACAATGCTTTCAAAGCGTTTTCTTGCACCACTTATTGAACAGGGAAAGGTCTTTGGCTGGGACGATCCTCGCTTGCCCACCATATTGGGTTTGAAAAGGAGAGGCATACTTCCAGAGGCCATAAAGAATTTTGTGCTTTCTTTCGGCTTGAGCAAAGTGGAGAGCGAACCGAATTGGGATGCACTGCTGTCTGAGAACAGAAGGCTGCTCGATCCTATCGCAGAACATTATTTCTTTGTTCCACAACCCGTACGGGTGGGGGTTAAAAACGCAACAAATGAGATAGTCAAACTCAAGAAACTGCATACGCCAAATAGCCCGGTCCGCGAGATAAAAACAACCTCTGTGTTTTATATACCAAAATCAGATGCAGATGCACTCGCAATAGGTGAAACGGTAAGGCTCAAAGATCTGTATAATATCAGAATCACCGGGCGGGCAACGGATGGCAGCCTCAGCGCCGAGTATGTTGGCAATGAATCAATAGAGGCGAAAAAGATTCAGTGGGTAGGGGAACCGTATGTTGAAATCTCTGTTGCTGTTCTTGGCGATTTGTTCCGCGACGGGGAATTCAACCCAGACAGCCTGAAATGGGATGTTGGGTTTGCGGAACCTGCTGTTGGCAAGCTTGCCGAGGGTTCAATTGTCCAATTTGAGCGATATGGCTTCTGCCGCTTAGATAATAAGAAGGAGATGAAATTCATACTTTCTTGCAAGTAAAACTAGCGGGCATTTCTGTTGGTCTGGCTTCCAATTCTTTTCATCAACTTTTCAGACCAATCTATATTGGATTTTGTAGGCTTGGCACCTTTTAGCGCTTCCAAAATCTCTGCAGCGGACTCCTCAGAACTCTTGTTTGTAGTGTCCAATTCAATTATATTTTTGCTGGAGTAGTGTTGCCCAACGTAAACAGAGCAGTAATCAAGCATCTCAGCAAAAATATTTTCTTCAAGCTTCTCGTTTGGATAATTCCTTTCCGCAAGCCTCTTTTCCAGAATATCGGGATCGGTTCTGCATACGACAACAAAATCGGCAGGCAGATTAAATTCACATGCGAGATGACCTTCTACTATGACGTCTTTTTGTTTTTCCATCTCTTCACACAGAACTTTTTCTAAAGGAGCCATCAAAGCAATACGGGCACCAAATTTGTCTTTGACCCGCCACAACTTCCTATCTTCAATTACCTTGTTTATTTCTATTATTGGATAACCAAGTTGTTTTGCAAGCACTCGCGCGATTTCCGTTTTTCCAGTTCCGGGAACACCTGTGATAACAATGCGCACGTTAAGGTTTTTAATGAGTAGAATAAAAGAGTTTGCTATGAGATATCCTGCAGTTGCTGGTGCATTTTACCCGTCGCAAAGGTTGGAGTTAGAGAAACAACTTGAATGGTGTTTTGCAAAGGAGGCTGGAGAACCAAAACTAGGTGATGAAAAGGGCTTGGTGGCGGTTGTTTCTCCGCACGCTGGTTACTTTTATTCAGGATGGGTGGCTGCTTTCTCGTATAGTGAGATAGCGCGCTCATTCAAAGAACCGCCTGTTTTCGTCATTGCTGGACCCAATCATACCGGGCAGGGAAGCGTGCTTGCTATTTCATTGCAGGACTGGCAAACCCCGCTCGGAATCGCCAAGAATGATGTTGAACTGGCAAAGAGGATTCAAAAACACTCCCGCTTGATTGACTTTGACGAAACTGCGCATGAGTATGAACATTCAATTGAGGTTCAGCTGCCATTTCTGCAATATCTTTATGGCGAAAAAGTGCGCATGGTTCCAATTTGCATGATGATGCAGGATTTGGATGCAGCGAAGGATGTGGCTGAAGCAACATTCAAAGCAGCAACAGAGTTGAAGCGTGAGATAGTATTTGTTGCAAGCTCCGATTTTACGCATTACGAATCTGCTAAAAGTGCGGCAGCAAAAGATGCCATGGCATTAGCCAAATTAGAAGGGCTTGATGCGGAGGGCTTCAATAAGGTGCGCGCCTTGAAGAATGCCACGATTTGTGGATATGGACCAATAACCGCCGCTATTATCTACGCACGGCTCAGAGGCTGCACCAAAGGCAAGGTCCTGAGATATGCTAATTCTGGTGACGTGACAGGTGATTTTAACCAAGTGGTTGCATATTGCAGTGCGGCTTTTCGTATCCGCTGATTTTTTTCCTTAAATTATGCCAGCATGTTTGGTGCAAAAAGAAGCATCAAACCGAGTAGGAAAAGGATACCGCCTCCAAAAACCTTGCAATAACCAGCATATTTCTCCCCTATGCCCCCGCTAGCCACTGCAAAAGCAGCCATGCTGAATATTATCATGTCATCCAGCATGTAGAAAAAATCATATAGCAAGATATACAGGTAGTGCTCAAGCGTTGAAATCTTGCTAAGCGCAAGAACTTGGGTGAAGACAGCGGGAATTGCAGAAGAACATACGAACTCAACAGAGTTCACAATGAACGCAAGCATAACTATTCCAAGAATTGTTGCGTATGTAAGAGGAGCAGAAGCAAGCTCATTGATTTTCCTCATCGTTGATTTTTTAGATTCTTCGTCGCCTACCTTACATACTACCCTTCCCTTTGTTTCAATGAATTCTTTTATGCCTAATACTCCTCCGCCAACTGCAAATAAACCGACAAGAATGGTCACTGAGCGCATGTATCCGAGCAAAAGAAATGCGTTTAACCAAGCGGTCATGAAAAGGAAGTAGAGCGCTCCGGAAGCGAAAAGGAATGAACCTACAATGAGCCATATCCTTGTCTTATCATTCAATTGCGCAACCACTGCAATCAAATAAACAAGCACCCACATTGCGCATGGGTTAAACCCATCTATCAGACCAAGGATAACTGAAAGCACTGGAAGAGAGTAATTGAGAAGATTCGTCTTGCCTATGAAAGGAAGTTCGTAGTTGGTTACATCGGGCTTGGCTTTGGTCGTCCCACCTTCAATATTGCATGCTTCAATGCAACTTCTAAGTTGTGCCTCAAGCACATCCTTGGGATAGACCCCTACGTATGCTTTATCACCTATTATCGTAGTTGGCGTCCCAAGCATCTGGGTATTAAGCCCGCGCTCGTTTGCCATCTCCATAAAGAAAAGAAGCTCTTCCTGCCTGCTAACATCATGGTAAACAAATGTAACATTTGGATAGTCTGCTTGTAGTTCGTTTATTATCGGCAACTGTTCATGACAGTGAGGACATGTTGGCAAGTAGAAATAGTGAACAGATACGTTGCCATTGCCTATCTCTTTCACCGGTCCCGGCTGTGTAATCAGTAGATAGATGCCCACCAAAAACAATACAGATACTAAACCGGCATTAAATTTATCGCTGAGGAATGTTTTAATCCATTCGCAAATTCCTTTTATCGTGTTGCTAATCTTTTTCATAGGTTACCCGCCTGCCATCGTGGTATTAAACCGGCATTAAATTTATCGCTGAGGAATGTTTTAATCCATTCGCAAATTCCTTTTATCGTGTTGCTAATCTTTTTCATATGTTACCCGCCTGCCATCGTGGTATTAAACCGGCATTAAATTTATCGCTGAGGAATGTTTTAATCCATTCGCAAATTCCTTTTATCGTGTTGCTAATCTTTTTCATAGGTTACCCGCCTGCCATCGTGGTATTAAACCAGCATTAAATTTATCGCCGAGGAATGTTTTAATCCATTCGCAAATTCCTTTTATCGTGTTGCTAATCTTTTTCATAGGTTACCCGCCTACCGTTAATTTTGAAATGCCCTTCTGCAAACATTTGGACTACCTTTGGCAAACCCACGTGCTCCCGCTCAAGAATCTTGGAGGCGACCTCGTCTGCATTTTTGCAGTCTGAAATATCAACTGCTTCTTGGTAGATAATAGGACCTGCATCAAGCGAGTCCGTGACAAAATGTATTGTATATCCAGATACTTTTGCTCCGAATTCAAAAGCATCCCTTTGGGCATGCGAACCCGGAAATGATGGGAGAAGCGATGGATGGATGTTTATCATCCTTCCTTCATATGTTCTAAGGAAATCGCGGTCGCGTATGATTCGCATGTAGCCTGCGAGAACCACCAAATCGGGCTTTACCCCATCCAACTGTTTCCAAATCGCCCTATCGTGCTCCTCCCGCGATTTGAAATTAGATACAGGGATTACTGCGACGGGAATGTTGTTCTGCTTTGCCCTGTTTATCGCCATCGCATTCGGGTTGTCAGTAATCAATAGGAGTATCTGCGCGCTTACCTCTCCCTTCTTTACACCGTCTATTATGGACTGAAAATCAGAGCCCCTGCCACTTGCAAGAACCGCAATTTTTATCTTCCGCAATCAATCACCCGTGCATCCGTGAAAATCTTATGTACGCGCACATCATGCTCTAAGGTTGGCACGCGATTTACAATTTGTTCGTCAAAAGCAAATGCGATGAACTCCCCAGTTAGCGATGAAAGGAGCTTATCGTAAAAGCCCCCTCCCCGCCCCAGACGATTGCCATGGATATCAAAAGCCAGTCCGGGCACAATAACCAAATCAAATTCCCGTAAATCGCATTTGGCATCTCCGGGCGGTTCATATATGCCGAAATGCCCGGGTTTCAGCTTGTCAAGACCATGTAGTTCGCAGACGCAAATATAATCGCCATCTAACTTCGGCGCATAAACCTTCTTCTTCAGTTCTAGAGACTTCTTTACTATTCCTCTTGTTTCTGGTTCTTCAGGTAGCGAAATGTAAACCAGTAGTGATTGCGATGAATTAAATTCCGGTGATTCTAGAAAGCGCTTTTCAAGCGCAGCGCTTTTGGCTTTCAGCTCTTCGGAAGATAGTCTTGAAAGCCTTTCTTTTATCTGCTTCCGCAAACCATCTTTTTCTCTTTTCATTGGTCCAACCTCAACCCATTTACTCCACGCGCCTCGGAAACCATATATATTGAACCTGCAAACAGGATCAAATCGTTTTCGCTCGCTATGGATAAAGCCTTCTCTCTTGAACTAGTTACGTCGTTTATTATCTCCACATCCCCGCAGTACTTACGCGCTTCCGAGGCGATTATCTCAGCATCAGCTGCGCGCGGAACGTTTGGCTTGTTCACAATTATCTTTGAGCAAAGAGGGGCGATTTCTTTGACGGCTCCGGGGATGTTCTTATCCGCCATCATCCCAATCACCAGGATAAGCTTGTCGTATTTAAATAAACGCAATGATTTTGCAAGAACGCGCATTGCGGCAGGATTGTGCGCCGCGTCCATTACAACAAGCGGACTTCTTTGGAGTATCTCAAGCCTTGCAGGAATGAATGCTTCACTCAACCCTTTCTCAACCACGTCGTTGGTGATTTGGGGCTCGTTCAAAGCCTCAACCGCAAGAATCGCCGCTGCAGCGTTTTTGCCTTGGTGTTCGCCCAATAACCTCAAACGCACAGAGTAGGAACCGCGCCGTATGGTAATCCTATACGTGTTTTTCTCGCTGGTGCAAGCAACAGTTTCCACCTTCGCATCCCTTCCAACTAATAGCAGCTCCGCCTTGTTTTCAGCACATGCTTTCCGCAAGATATCAAGCGCCTCCTGCTTGTTCTCCATTGTTATTAGAGTTCCGCGCGGGCGCAAAACCGCTGCCTTCTCCCGCGCAATATCTGCAATCGTAGGTCCAAGCATATCGGTATGTTCAAGGTCAACTGTTGCAACTACGCATACCGAAGCATCTGCAGCATTTGTCGCATCAAGCCTTCCTCCCATCCCCACTTCTAGCACTGCGTAGTCCACCATTTGCTCAGCGAAGTAATGAAAAGCAATTGCAGTTACAGCTTCAAAGAATGAGATGTTTCCCTGCTCTTCAATAACTGGCTTTAACATAGAGTATATACGTTCCACATCCCCATCAGAAATCTTTTCTCCGTCAATTTGAATGCGCTCTCCAAAATAATCAACATGTGGAGAGTAATATGCGCCAGTCCTAAATCCCGCGTGCTTCAAAATGCTGGCAATCATTGAAGTAATAGATCCTTTGCCATTTGTTCCAGTAACGATTATGGACTTGAACCTCTTCTGCGGATTGCCGGTTGCTTCAAGAAGGCGTTTCACATCTTCCAGATCCCATCGCTTCTTTTTTGGCAAAGCCAGTAATCCATTAAGAGCGTCCATGAACAACACCTTTAAAGATGACTCTGGCGCGCGCATGCATGAACTGATTTGTTCCAGTAACGATTATGGACTTGAACCTCTTCTGCGGATTGCCGGTTGCTTCAAGAAGGCGTTTCACATCTTCCAGATCCCATCGCTTCTTTTTTGGCAAAGCCAGTAATCCATTAAGAGCGTCCATGAACAACACCTTTAAAGATGACTCTGGCGCGCGCACGCGTGAACTGTATTTCGCATTAAGGAGGCAACGGTCATTGGGCCTACGCCACCGGGAACAGGGGTTATCTTTCCGGCAATTTTGCAGACCGATTCAAAATCAACATCACCAACAAGCCTGCCTCCAACCCGGTTTATCCCGACGTCAATTACCACTGCGCCGGGCTTTACCATATTCGCTGTTATCATACGCGGCTTTCCAACGGCAACGCATAGCACGTCCGCTTGCCTAGTTATTTCAGCAAGGTTTCTTGTCTTAGAATGACAAACTGTAACAGTGGCATTGCGGTTAAGGAGCAGCATTGCGAGTGGCTTGCCTACTATGATGCTTCTTCCAACCACTACTGCGTTGGCACCTTCCAATGCAACACCGCACTTTTCAAGCAAATGAATTATTCCTGCGGGCGTGCAAGCCGGCATTGATTCGTCTCCATCAACCAACCTGCCTATATTTATTGGATTGAAGCCATCTACATCTTTCTCAGGCGCAATTGCGCCGATAATGATTTTCCTATCTATGTGTTTCGGCAGTGGCATCTGCACAAGTATGCCGTGTACTGTTTTATTCTCATTTAACTGCTTTATCAGACTCAATAGTTCATCTGGGGTAGTGTCCTCTGCTAAAGAATAATGCGTATTCTCAACACCTATGCGCGCGCAAGCCTTTACCTTGTTATTGATGTAAGTTTTTGATGCTGCATCTTCCCCTACAAGAATGGTGGCGAGCTTTGGCTTTAATCTATTCGCCTTAATCTCATGCGCCAAATCTTCAAGCAGTTCGTCTGCAATTCGTTTCCCATCAATTATTTCTGCGGTGGCCATGTCACCACTTTAGTTCCGGATAAATCGGAAACTTAGTGCAAAGTTCTTTTATCTCCGCCCTTACTTTTGCTGCAACTGAAGGGTCGCCACGGGATGCGATTACGCAGTCTATCATCTGCGCAATCTCCTTCATCTCGCTCTCCTTCATTCCCCTTGTTGTGAGTGCGGGCGTCCCGAGCCTTATTCCACTCGTCACAAATGGGGATTTATCATCGTTTGGCACCATGTTTTTATTTGCGGTTATGCTAGCTTCTTCAAGCCAAGTCTGCGCTTCTTTCCCGGTGCAGTTCTTGTTGCGCAAATCAACAAGCATCAGGTGGTTGTCCGTCCCGCCAGATACGAGTTTGAATCCGCGCTCCATCAGACCATCTGCAAGCGCCTTTGCATTCTTTACTATCTGGTGTGCGTAGGTTTTGAATTCCGGCTTCAGCGCTTCCCCAAAACAAACTGCTTTTGCTGCGATAACATGCTCAAGAGGCCCTCCTTGCATCCCTGGAAAAACTGCTTTGTCTATTGCCTGTGCATATTTCTCTTTGCATAAAATCATTGCCCCTCTTGGACCGCGCAGCGTTTTGTGCGTAGTCGTTGTGACAATATCCGCATGTGGAAATGGCTGAGGATGCGCACCACCGGCGCATAAGCCTGCTATATGGGCTATATCTGCCATCATTATTGCGCCGACCTCGTCTGCTATCTCCCTAAAAGCCTTGAAATCAACTATTCTGGGATAAGCGGAATATCCGCACAGAACCAGTTGGGGTTTCTCTGCAAGCGCAACTTTTCTTATTTCATCGTAGTCAAGCATTCCGGTCTCCGGGTCAAGATGATAATGTGCGATTTTGTAAAACTGCCCTGAAAAATTGACAGGGCTGCCGTGGCTCAGGTGACCTCCTTCAGGGAGGAAAAGGCTCAGTATCTTATCGCCCAGCTTTAGGGTTGCAAAATATGCTTCCATATTCGCTTGCGTGCCAGAATGTGGCTGCACGTTAGCGTGCTCTGCGTTGAACAACTTTTTTGCTCTCTCTATAGCAAGTTTTTCCACTACGTCAATGAACTGGTTTCCCCCATAATATCGTTTTCCGGGATAACCCTCTGAATACTTGTTAGTCATTACACAACCTTGCGCCTCCATCACTGCCAGACTCGTGAAATTCTCTGATGCAATCATCTCCAGTGTCCAGCGCTGTCTCTCCAGCTCGTTCCTGATCGCCTCATAGACCTCTGGGTCGCTGCCATTTAATACTGCCACAGAAACACCCCGACAACTAAGAAGTTGTTGTTTGGATGGTTAAAAAGGTTCGCGTGCTCTTCTTTGGCTCCGGTAGCAATAAGAATTAAATGTAAATTATAAGAAATGCTCCACATGCGTCGCTTTGGGTTCGTTTTATTGGCTTTGTTGCTTTTTTCGCTTGCAGTTTTTGCAGGGGTTTACCTATCTCCATTCACGGCCGGACCCATTTACGAAGGAAGAGTAGAACGAATAAACATAGGAACTGCGTGGGCCGATGTACGCGCTTATTCCATCTCCATAGAGCTAGGATATGCAACGTGCACGGGAAATGGGAGCGCCCGCACGTGTGGCCCATGCCCTGTAATCGCAGAACGAGCCACCTTTAAAGTCACATGGTGGAATGGAACAGAATCTTCTTTGAACAACATACGCGAGGGTGAGACGGGCGAGGTGAAGAATCAGTTTAGGATTAAGGTCAAAACCATTTCAGAAAATACATATGTTGAGAACATGGATTCTGGGGGATGCAACTATATTGAACCGAGTGTGATATTTGAGTTTTCACCATATGTGGAATGTGCAAAGGATTCAGATTGCCCAGCCGGGCTTGGATGTGCGGATTATAAGTGCGTGAAAACAGAATGCAATTCAAACAAAGACTGCGCAGAAGATGAGTTTTGTGCGAACCGTCAATGCTATTCTGTGCCAAGAAAAAGTTGCGGTTATATTGCAAACCATTCATGGATTGACTACGAATGTTGCGCTGATGAGGACTGTAGGACCGGCTGGAAATGTGCAAACCACTCATGCAGGCGCTATCGCCTTTGCGCGCTGATGAGTGATTGCCAAATGGATGAGATTTGCAGCAGCGAAACAGGCCATTGTGAGTATATTCCGCCAAGCTCTTCATGCGGAACATATTCAAATCATACATGGATTAACTTTGAATGCTGTAGCAATTCTGACTGCCCGTCCGACAAAATTTGCCATGAACATAAATGTACGGGTTGTGTTACAAACAATGATTGCGCAGATAACGAGATTTGCCAGTCCGGTTCCTGTGTAGAGATTACGGGTTGTGGGCGTATCGCAAACCATACATTCACGCCTTATGAGTGCTGTGGGGATTCGGATTGTTTTGAAGAGTTTTCTTGCGTTGAACATGAATGCAAGCCAATCTCGTGCCCGTGCGGCAAAATAGTTAATCATGAGTGCATACCGTGCACTCCGACACCTACACCTGTGACTACGCCGACGCCTACACCCGCCCAAAATCCCGAAGAGATGCTCACTCCTGCGCCTACCCCTACGCCTAAACCTGCACCCAGCGCATGTCCCTCATTTATCCTGCTTTTTGCTTGCCTTCCATTTCTTGTAAAATCCATAGCTAAGAAGAGCGACTCCGCCTAATGCACAAAAAGGGCAGGAAGCCGTAACAGCTGCAGCAGTAACCGCTCCCGCAGTGCACGCACCAGCGCCGCATGCAATCGCCGCGCCTGCCGCAGCTTCTGCCCCTGCAACCGCGCTAAGAATCCCTCCTGCAAGCAGTTCGGGATGCCCATCCTTCTTTAATTCTTTTACAACGTTTTCCATCGTAAAAATATGGAAAATAAGCTTTATATCAATTCGTGCAACCGCTTCAAAGCCCAGTATCTTTCCTTGTCATCCAGCTTTGCCGCTTTCACGGCATCCTCCAAAAACTCTATTGATGCGTCGTAAGTTTGCTTATCTACAGGGTATGGAAAACCATCTTTTCCTCCGTGCGCATAACTGTATTTCACAGGATCTTTCCATGATGCTTCAGCGCTATAAAGCAGGTCTGAGAGCAATGCCAGAGCGCGCAGGCTCTTTGCACCGATTCCATCCAAAGCAACCAGTTCCTCGTAATTCTTTGGTTGCAATTCATATGCGTTAATAAGTGCTTTCCATCCTCGTTCGCTTATATCAAGCCCACGAACTTCGTGATGTTTAGGCATAACGAGTGTTTTTTCTTCCCCGCTATAACTTGCAAGCGTCGTCTGGCCGCACAGGTATTTTTTCAGATGCTCAGGGTTGTCATTCACTAGGTCAACAGACACGCGCCTCGTTTCGCCGCTTTCCTTTGCCGTGAGATCAAGAACACTTTCAAGGCGCTGGTCGCAACAAATTGCAGCCTGCGGCTCTTCAACGAAACTTACAACCTTATCAGATAACCAGTGATACCTTCGCGCTGTTTCGCCATTCATCCCTTGTTGAATCACTGCCCATTCCCCTTTTTCCGAAATAAAAAAAGAGTGGTGATATAACTGGAACCCGTCTTGCACAAGGTTATTGTCAACCTTCGCAGCCATTCTTGAAGCGTATATTAGCTTGTTTCGCTCCGCATCAGTGAAATTGAATGGCGCGCACATTATTTCTTTTGGCGCATTCTTTGACGCCTTTCCCTTTCCGCCCGCAACAATAATGCCGTGCAATTCTGGCGAAAGGGCTAGCTTCAGGGCACCGCAGGTAGTTGTGGTGGTGCCCGAACTGTGCCAATCAAACCCCAAAACACATGCAAAAGCTTGGAACCAGTATGGGTTTGACAGGCGTTTCATGAATTCTGCTTGGGAATATTCGTAGATTATCGCGTCTGCTATCGCTCTTGAAAGCTTCACCATTCTTTTAAACAACCATGGCGGTGCTTTTCCCGAATGAAGCGGAAGATTTGCAATGCCCGTTTTCACAGGATGCTTTTGCGCTGTTGGAGTTAATTAAAAATGCGCCAATTTACCCTGTATTGTTCTTCGTTACCGTCGCTTTTTAGGCTGACCTGATTTCAATTGTCTTTGTTATGCTCTTCAAGATAACATCATCATACGAAATGGCAACGGTAAAGTTGTATGCACCGTAAGACAGCCCTGAACAAGAAGAGCATGATGGCAAGGTAAAGGAATAATTGTGCGTGCTTTCACCAGCAGGCAATTGCACAGTCTCCTGCTGCGCTAGATAAAAGTAACCCCATCTGTTTACTATGCCTTTAAGCGAAACGTTTACTGCTGGAATCTCTCTCGCAGCAACGATTCTTACCGTAATTTGCATTTTTTCTCTTTCGGCGTAAGCTTCCTTGTCAGTTAAGACCTCAAAGCTGGTTATATCCTGTTCTGTGACTGTGCCCACGGGCGTTGGAGTAAATTGGGGTTGCGTAGCTTGTACAGATGGTGCGGGCTGGGCTGTCGAAGAAATGGTTGGAGTAGGACCTGGCGGTCCTGTTTGGGCAGTCGGGGTCTGCTGGGCTGCCGCGCTCGGCGTTGCACTAGAAGGCAATGTTTGGGTAGGCGATGGACTTGCAAACCCTGTTTTCCCAGCGCCAGTTTGGGATATATACAAAACAAACGTTGCGGATACTAATGCCAAGAGTGCGATTCCGAGTATTATCAAACCCTTTTCCATGAATTCACCCGCAAATTAATTTTAACCAAAAATGTTTAAACGTTGAGTTATTCTACTAGTGCATAGTTTACTAGATGGGTTGCGCCGAATCCGATTCGTGGAAATTAACGAAGGTAGAACTCACCTACCGCATTTAGTTCGTTGCTAATAATCGTGACTTTGCTCTCGTTGATGATGATTGTTGCGTCATATTCTTCAGCGAGAGTTGTTTGGACTGCGAGCTTCCATGCAGAAAGGTGTAAGTGATCTGTTTTCTCATAAGAACGCTGGATTGCGTTATGTAGCGCGTGGAAATTAACGAAGGTAGAACTCACCTACCGCATTTAGTTCGTTGCTAATAATCGTGACTTTGCTCTCGTTGATGATGATTGTTGCGTCATATTCTTCAGCGAGAGTTGTTTGGACTGCGAGCTTCCATGCAGAAAGGTGTAAGTGATCTGTTTTCTCATAAGAACGCTGGATTGCGTTATGTAGGGTAGTGAGTTTTGCATATTTTGCTTCACTTCCACAAATACCGGAGATGCTGTGCTGGGCTTCTTTCAACGATTCCAGATAAGAAATGAGGATTGCGGCGATGAGAACCGTAGACAAGATAAATAAGCCAGAACCTTTCAAGCGCCCACCTCAAAACATGCGATGTATGTTGCGCCATCTCCATTAATTACGATAGGAAAACAGCATCTTTCGGTGTATGATTGTGGAACCTCGGGAACCTGGATAACCTCTTTTTGCAATCCTTTCAACTCAAAACTCAATGGCGTTACATCAAGCAGCTGTGCGTAGTGGATTAGATGATTGCGAACCATCTGGGATGTGCCGGGTGAAATTGAAGCGTTTAACTCTAACGAATTTGAAACGTTTTGGTATAAACCACGATTCATATAGAATGCATTGACTATGTCATAACATGCATATGCAAGCCTCGCTTGCTCACATGTCGGTTTCAAAGGTTCCTGCGAGGTTATAATATGCACAATTAGCAAAGAGAGCATCAGTGCGAGAAATGCATCTGCGATGAATGCTTGTGCCTGCAATGCGATTCACCTTGCTTTACCTTACGATTACATCTCGTTCTATTAACGTATCTCCGCAGGATATTGTGATTGTATACACCCCAGGTTCTGCTGGATAAAACTGCGCTGAATAGCTATCTGAAAACGTAAAAGTAGCTGAATCAATATACGATGGTTCAACCCGAACGTGCTCGCCGGATTGTGTTTTAACTGTTAAAATTAGCCTCGGAATTTTCGCGCGCGAGGGGGCGAATGCATTTATCTGAAAAAAAGCAGGTTCGCCTGACAGATATGGCTCAAAGGTATGTAGTTCAAATGAAACATTGGATGAGTCGGAATAGGTCGCATTAGGAATGGCTGGAAGAAGCCCGTGTGTCAGATTTTTTATTGCATCCTGCGCATTTGTTCTTGCAGCCTCCTCGCTTATGCTTAATTTTGACGCCCATACTATTATTGCGAGCGCAAGCAGACCGGTTAATATAATTAATAAATAATATTCAAGCGACATTTGCCCTTTAACTGATTTTGTGGAGAGGGAAGGCGAACGGGGCTCGCAAGAAGTAGACTCAAACTGTGCGGGATAAGATAATTTTATAGAAGTAGAGGCCATTCTCTCGGCCTGAAGAAGACGGCTCTTACCCGCGTATTCGCCATTCCCTTTTCTCCCATCCTTCCTTAAAGAATTAGTGAGAATAAGTGTTAACTGCAAGCAGCCACCTCCACAACTACGCCAGAAACAGTTCTTACATTTGGTGAATCGCAGGGGATTGTTGCCCCTACGAAACTTTTGTTAAGGAGAAGTTTGGTGGCAGGATAACTTAACGAAACCGGAGTGCATGAAAGGGCAGTCGTATTAGACGAGCAATTGTATGAGGATTTAGCTGAAAGCAATGAGTTAACTCGTTCATTTAGTCGGTTTGCCGCTGAAATCGCACCGTTGCAGTCATAGCTATAACAGTCCGACTTGACGCCAGCGAGCTTTGCTTCAAAATCGGATCTTGCCCATTTATAATCGTTATATGCGGAGATAGGCCTTAGAGTCCACTGAGTAGTGGTCAAAGGAGAGGTTACAACAGAATCTGATGATGGGTTTACCCCGCTTACTGTTGGGGGCGAGGTAATTGAAAATATTCCGTAATTGTTTTCCTCTTTTAGTTTATCTTGATTCAACCAAAAACCTGCAGAAGCATTAGTAGCATTTGTTGCATTAAGCTGTATTGTGAATAATGCACGCGGTAGTGGCGAGATAGTACCTACCTTGGCTTGCTTCGTGAAATAGACGCATGCGCACCTTAAATAAACCGTTCCACTAGAGGAGTACTCAATGAAACGCCATACACCCTTTGCGTTGCGTGGGCAAAAACAGTAGTCGTTTTCCCTATTAACCGTCCATACTGAAACCGTGTAAATCACTTCATCGCTTGGAACTATATTGTAAGAAACAGACTCGTTGGAACGCTCCAACATGATGGAATAATTTGGTGTTGGATACCACCCGCCCCCCTGTGCTGGAAGGACCGTTAAAAGGATTGTTGCATTCAGTGGTTTTCCATCGGCCGTCTTCAAAACATTTCCATCCTCACCTATGGCTGAAGCACCTATCTGATAAATACCGGGTGCCTGCGGGACTACGATAGAATTTAGCGCATATGAAAAACTGACATTTACCGACCTTTTTTCTTTTATGGAGAGTGAAAGCGTTGAGTTTGGGGATTCAAGTTTTAGCAGCGGCAGGGTAGTTGGCGAACCATAATTGTAAACCGTTGCCTGTATCACTGCGGGTATTCCAACATAAGCGGGTTGGCTTGCGGTTAATTGAAGTTCCAATTTTGGTTCTGCTGAATTGACGTATGAACCAGATTTCGGGCTGGAGGAATTGAATTCGGTACTGTTTGCAAGAAAGTCCATGGCAGCCTCGCCAAATTGCTTCTGGACAGCATATTGCGAATTAACCGAAATAAGAATAGGGAGAGATAGCACCCCTGCGAGCGTTAGGAGCAGTATATACTCCAAAGCTACTTGCGCGTTCACCACTTCCTCACCTCCAAAACAGTCAGGTTGCCTGTATTCTGGATAATCCGGCGAGCTACAAAAACAGACTTATCAGGCGGTGGGCTTTCACCGAAAACAACCCCGCCCAAGACTATCTGTGTTGAATCTCGGTGCAACTCATTTACCCCATTGGTGAGCAGATTGCCATTGGAATCAACAAGATGCACTGCAATGAAATCCGCAAGCGCATCCGCCTCCAGTTGTTTTTCCGTCCAATAATAATAACGCTGTGCGGTTTCGCCCGCTGTCATAACGACCGAAAAAAGCATCGCAACCGCGAGAAATCCGGATGCAATTGCAAATGCTGCTTCGCTTTCCAAGAAAGGAAAGGTCAATAAGACCACCTATGAGTAGTGTGCGGTTTCGCCCGCTGTCATAACGACCGAAAAAAGCATCGCAACCGCGAGAAATCCGGATGCAATTGCAAATGCTGCTTCGCTTTCTAAGAAAGGAAAGGTCAATAAGACCACCATAAGACGAGTTCGGTTCCCGTGCTTGTGTTCTGCAGATGGTAGTTTGCATCTGTAATTGGCGCGGTTATGCCGCTTGAAGCGTTCAAACCATTCGTACAGATGGTCAGTTCGCCATTACTGAAGCGTAACCCGCAGAATGTATCTGGAAGTCTAATCCTCGTCATACAATATGCACCGGGTGAACACATGCTGCAATAGAACAGATCTATCTCGCGCGCAACCTTGAACGCAATATTGTCTGCCATAAGGCGGTCTGCTTTTTTGTGTAAAACATCTTTCGCAGTCAGCCCCGCAGATGCCAGCAAAAGAATGGCAAAAAGCACCAGTGCAGTTGATTCAAGTGCACTTAAGCTAATCATTCCCACCACCGATTGCTGAAATCACTACCGTGCCCCCACGTTTCTCAACCCTAACGAGCTTCTCTCCTTCGCCGTAGAGCGGGTTTGGTGTCGCTAAAACTACCCTGCCCGGAAAGGAAAGTGAATAATTTGCACCACGGAAGCGGATAGACAAATTGCTCCTGTCGGAAACGTCTGGCGAAACGCTCGCCTCGCTTATGCCATTTGGCACACGAATTCCGATTATCCGTACGCTTCCCTCACTCACCGAATCTGCTGCGTCAAAAAGGTTTGTTAAAACCGCTGTCAATTCCATGTTGGCTTTCATTTCTTCTGCGGATTTCAGGCCTTCGGCAAAAGCAAGAATAGTGGCAACAACCATAAACGCCACCACAACCAACCAGAGCAAAACCTCAAGAGACGCCTGTGCTTTTAAGGAGTTACGATGGTTGTCATGTTTCTGAATTGCTCCTTCACTGCTTCCGTGAGCGTCTGGTTTACGCCATTCACATTTACGGTAGTTGGTACAGCAGCCCTCATTCCGTTCACCATTGCCAGTACCACCACCACGACAATGGATGCAACCGCTAGAATGAGAAGGTACTCTGTAGCACCTTGCCCTTTCTTCACGTGAGCCAAGCGCAGGAATGCGCACAACTCTTCCAACAAGAAGACCACCCCACACACGTATCACTTTTTGCAACCAGAGGATAAACAGACTTTTATCCAAAACAAGACCTCCTCCGAGTTGCTGCTTTTATTTTATTTCCAAAAAATATATAAAAGTATATGATTGTGTAGAAAATTACAATAAACATGCTTACGCTCTTCTTTTAAATATGGCCCAACCAAAATGTTTGGGTGTGAAACGGATGATTTCGCGTAAAGAAGTTGAAAGAATCGCAAACGGTTATGATAAAACAAAGATTTCTATTGCAACCATTGGCTCTCATTCTGCGCTAGATATATCGAGTGGGGCGAAGAGGGAAGGTTTCAAATCAATCGTCATATGCGAAAGAGGGAGGGAAGAGACCTACGCGAGATATTACAAAGTGAGAGGAGAAAAAGGCTGTGTAGATGAAGTTATCTTGTTAAACAAATTCAAGGACGTGCTAAAGCCCGAAGTGATAGGAAAGCTGCAGGAATTGAACGCCGTCTTCATTCCGCACAGGTCTTTTGAGGTATATGTTGGATATGATGGAATAGAAAACGAATTCCGCTTGCCGATTTTTGGCAACCGCGCGCTCCTGCGCGCAGAGGAAAGGACGGCGAAGCCTAACCAATACGATCTTCTCCGCAAGGCAGGAATCCGGACGCCAAAAATTTACGAGAAGCCAGAGGATATAGACCGCTTAGTGCTAGTGAAGGCACCCGAAGCAAAAAGAAACTATGAGCGCGCATTCTTCCTCGCGTCCTCGTTTGAAGAGTATAAAAGGAAAGCGGAGGAGATGGTGAAAAAGGGGATTTCAACGGAGGAAGGGATAAGAAGCGCCGTGATTGAAGAGTATGTTTTGGGTGCGCACTACAATTTCAATTACTTCTATTCGCCGCTTAACAAGGAGATTGAACTGCTCGGAACGGATACACGAAGGCAGACCAATTTGGACGGGTTGTTGAGATTAACCGCTCCCGAGCAAAGTGAAATCTTGAAGCACGCAAGGATGAAACAGATTGAGGTCGGGCATATTGCGTGCACGTTGAGAGAAAGCCTTCTGGAAAAAGTATATAGAATAGGTGAAGCATTTGTGAAAGCAGCGCTTAAGGAGTACCCGCCCGGGATAATAGGTCCGTTCGCATTGCAGGGCGCAATTGTACCGGAAGAGAATGGGGAAGAACCAGTAATCTTTGATGTAAGCCTTCGCGTACCGGGCTCACCGGGAACGAGATTTACGCCTTATACGGAATACCTGTTTGGCGAACCCATATCTGTCGGAAGAAGGATTGCGATTGAGATAAAGCACGCGTTTGAAGAGGATAGGGTTGGTGAAATAATCACTTAACGGGGGATGGGATGATTCCAAAAAGTGAAATAGACGGAATTGTTGCAGATTATGATAAAAAGGATTTGAAGATAGCAACCATCTGTTCGCATTCTGCACTCCAGATATTTTATGGTGCAAGGCTGGAAGGGATAAAGACGATAGGCATATGCAAAAAGAAAAACCAGGCTCGTTATGAAGCATTCCCGTTGGCAAAACCAGATGAGTATATTTTTGTTGAAGATTACGCGGATACTGGCAGTTACGTTGAAAAACTCATTGAGGAAAATGCGATATTTATCCCACACGGATCTGCTATAGAGTATATTGGAAAAGAGATAGTGGATTTGAAACTCCCGATTTATGGAAACCGACGGGTGCTGCTCTGGGAGGCAGACCGAAAGAAGATGCTTGAATGGCTGAAAAAGGCAGGCTGCAGAATACCCCAAACATATGGGGCAGGGGAGATACAGAAGCCTAGCATAGTAAAGTTTCCGGGTGCGAAGGGAGGCAGAGGTTACTTCGTGGTCTCAAGCAGCGAAGAGTATGAGAAGGTAACAAAGAAGATGTTGGAGGATGGAAAAATAACGAAAAATGACATAGAGCATGCAGTGATACAAGAGTACCTGATTGGCGTTAGATTTTACCCCCACTTCTTTTACTCGCCATTCTTTAAAGACGGATTCAAGTGCCAAGAGGGAAGGCTTGAACTGCTCGGCTTGGATAAAAGAGTTGAGAGCAATATAGATGAAATATACAGACCGCTTAGTTCCGGAATAAAAGTAGAACCGAGTTATACGGTAGTTGGGAATATGCCTATCATAATGAGGGAATCGCTTTTGGATGACGTGCTTGAAATAGGCCGCAAAGTAGTGGATGCATCATTTAGGTTATTCGGTGGCATATATGGGCCTTTCTGTGTTGAAATGATAATGGATGAGAACTTTAACCTGACGGTTTTTGAAGTTTCTGCGCGTATTGTTGCTGGCACTAACATTTATCCAAGGGGCTCGCAGTATTCATGCTATTTATTTGACGAAGAAGGCGGGATGGGAACTGGAAGGCGCATTGCAAGGGAAATAAAGGTGGCAGCGCAGAGAGACGCACTTGCAAAAATAGTCTATTAGAAACAGAAATTAACTGTTCTATAATAAGAAACTGGACTTCTGTGAGATGGTTATGCGACCTGATACTTTGCGATGTCTCTTTCCGCTTTCTTTCGCCATCTTTTTATTTCTGCGCGCTTGGTAGGATCTGTTTCTTTTGATAGAAGCTCATCGCAGAACTCAATAAATTCATGCCAGTGCCCAATTGGATTCTTGCACCTGTTTCCCCAATCAAAGATGCAGCATTTCATTTTTTCAAAAACGAGCGGTTTTTTTGCCAGTTCTGCACTCATCTCGGGTGTTAGGACAGTGTTGGGGTTGTTAAACGGCATGTCCGTTCCGTTTGGTTCAACATGGAATATGCCTTCTGCACCATAGTAATACATGCGAAATCCGGGCCAAATTGCGCGCAACTCTTCTTCTACTGCGCGAAGGCGCCTTACACCATCAACGCCTCCGGCAAGCGAGAAGACGATGATTGAATTTAAACGCATGTTCCTCCTGAGAACTTCTTCTTTAATGGTTGATATCGCTTTTGCCATTGTGGCGCCAGATGCGATTGTATCCCCTATCACTAAAGTTGCGTTGTCCTTCAACGCTTCAAAATTTGAATAGCTTGCGTTTGCTTTCCATGAGCCATCGGGCTCTTGGTATCGCTTTATTCCGATGAAACACTGCTGCGCCGCCTTCCCGAAAACACGAAGGAATGCCTTGCCTATCCCGTAATAAATCCCTCCACAAAGCAGCACCACTTCACAAATCTGTGCGGGGGCAAGCCCTTTAAGGGGTCCATGCTCCTTCGCGATGTGGAGAAAAACCGTTGACGCGTCTTCAGCTAGCCGTTGAACGTCCTTTCCAGCCAGCCATTGTTGGGAAAGAAGCGCACGTGAAGGTTTTGATGAAAAGATGAATGAAGATTCCGGGATGCCTTCAACCTTCGGAGAATAAAGGACGTACTCCTCGTTTTCCAAAATTTTAACAAGCTCTGGCATGCTTTTCTTTTTTTACTGCAAGATTTAAGTAGATTGTGCAAAACTGTTTCGCATTGAAAAAAATATCCTTGAACCAAAATTAATAAATAGCCCTTTAAGATAAAAAGGCGCTTGCGACCAGTAAAAGTGCATTGTTGTAACGCCAATATTGTAGATATCAAAATAAGGCGATGCGCAATGCCTGCGGTGGTTTAATGGGATTATCTGCATTGATTAACTGGTTTATGGGTATTACGAATATCTTCAAGAAGAAGAAAACAATCCGGCTTGGGTTGTACGGCGCGCCTAATGCAGGCAAAACGAGCCTTGCGAACAAGATTTCAATGGATTGGCTTGGGGAACCTGTCGGAAAAGTCTCTCGCGTACCCCATGAAACCCGCACAATACAGCAGAAAGAAAACGTGCGCGTGAAAGCTAATGGATTTGAATTGAGCATGAATCTTATAGACATGCCCGGAATAGCGACAAAGGTAGATTACCGCGAGTTCATGAAGTATGGCATAACGCTGGAAGAGGCGCAGAAGCGTTCCAAAGAAGCGACAAAAGGCATAATTGAAGCCATAAAATGGCTTGAAAATGTGGACGCTGCTCTGGTAGTTATGGATGCGACGGAGGACCCGTACACGCAGGTTAATATTACACTCATAGGGAACCTTGAAGCGCGCAATATCCCAGTGATATTGGTTGCGAATAAGATAGACCTTGCCAAAGCAAAGCCAGAGAGGATAAGGGAAGCATATCCACAATATCCGGTGGTTGAAATTTCGGCACTCACCGGAGAGAATATGGATGAACTCTACAATGAAATTACAAGCAGGTTGAGGTAGTTGGAATGATTGAAATAGAATTCCTTTCAGCTGCTGTCCTTTCCCAGAAGGAGGGAAAACAAAAAATAGACTTCCTAGTGGCAAGCCTGAAGAAAGGCAAGATACTCGTCTTGGAGGAACCACTGACGCATTCGGAAGAAACGAAACTTATAGAAGCAACCATGAAATCCGTTTCTGAAAAGTTTCCCGGAATAGAGATAGGAACGCTTGGAAGAAATGATAAAAACCATTTGCGTGAGCAGATTATACGCATGCTCGGGGGCAAACCCAGCGGATTTACGGTTATAGGTCCTTCAAAACTCGTTAGGCAAATGAAGCGCGACCCGGAGACCTTAAGCCTATTCGCAGGAGATGGGCAGAAGAGGTAAGATGGATGCCACACCGCTGTATCAGATGCGGAAAGATATATGCTGAAAATGCAATAGAGCTGATTAGGGGATGCGGATGTGGAGCGAGGCTTTTCCTGTATATGAAAAAAGAGGAGGACTTGCAGCGATTGGGCAATGTGAATTGGATTGAAAAGGAACTGCGCGGGATTGCTGAAAGAAAGGAGCAAAAACCATTGAGTTTGGAAATAGAGAATGTCCGCCTGCTTGAAAAAGGCGTGTTTGAACTGAACCTTAAGTCATTGATTTTGAATCGCGACCCCATAGTAGTGCGGGATTCATACGGCGTTTACTACGTCAAACTACCAAAAAAACCATCCTCCATACTCAAGAAGGAGGACTGAATATTTTAATGGGTTATTTGCAAAGTGATTAAGAATGGGGCGCATGATTATATCTCTTCTAATAATAGCAGGAGTAATTACCAGCATAGCGGCTGCGAGCACGCCTGACGACTTTGTACGGCAATTTCTTGAACCTGGAGAGTTCAGCTATTCGCGACAAGTAGAATACGCGGGGTATTATTACTATATAGTATGGGTTAATGCGACACCAACGTTCGTACTTAAGCAATATGGCGACTCTTATGTCTTTGTAAATGATACGTCTATGATACATGCAATATTGCTAAGGGACTTTTTGAATACAGTTGATATTTCAAGCGAAATAGCTACACTCAACAACAGCCTCGTTGCATTTCAATCACAACGATATCCTCTCCAGCATGATTGTGAGGTTTCAACCGGTACTGACCATCTGCCATGTTATGATGAGGATTCATGCCTGCAAGCATGCCTTTCCGTACCTTCATGCAGAAATTACAACCAACCTTCCGGAGGTGCGCTGGTCCGTGAGATACTTGCATGGCGCCAGCATAACGAAATGCTTGATAAAAACATATCGCTTTACCAAGGCAACCTTTCACTCGCAGTACAGAAAAATGAACAGATAGATATCGCGGTGTCTTCAATGGATGCACTGCTGGCAAAATTTTATCCCCCTATTAACTATATAATGAACCAAAACAAGCTATTCAAGGAATGCCCGGACTGCTTCTTTTACTGCAACCCAATCAATTTCAATACCTCTTATCTTGCTGCATCAAATCAAACCATACAACAATTGCGCGCAAAACTGACACCGATGGCAAGCTTTGCTGCGGTCGCTGATGAAGTAAGAAGGCAGACAATCTTGCGTACGGAGAAAAACAGGTTTGCGCTTCTAATGATGCGCATGGAATCTATTACACAGAACCTAACGCATCAAGCTACTCCAATATTAGCAAGAATCAGGGATGATGCAGTGTCATTTAACCTTACACGCATACAGGCTATTTATTCACAGGCAGTAGCGTACGGAGAAAACAAGAATTATGAACCTGCCTTTGCGCTTGAACCGGAGTTCAATTCCATCGCCGGTCCATTGGAAAATCGTCTAAAAGAGCTTCAGGGAATTCTAGATAGGTACGATGCGATGATGGCGCGCGTGTCATCGGACCTTTTTAATGCGACTGCCAACGCAAACAACGCCCTCCAAAAGATTAATGATACGGCCCTAAATGAATCGCTTGAGAAGATGAGAAACATTTCTGATAGGATGGTGGAGCTGGCAAACCAATCAGATTACTTCTCAGCGTTTGAACTTGAAGACGATTACTTTTGGGAGAGCAAAAAAGTGAATGAGATGATAGTGAATATAACGATTGAATATGCATCAATTACAGGTTTGGATGTGAATGTGGCAAGCCTGCTCAATGCAACTGGTGCAAAACTCAGGCAGGATGATGTGGAATTACGCGAAAAGCACCAGAACCTTTCCGCACGCTTCCAAACCTTGCGCGCTGCAATGAATCCGCCATTAAACCCTTCTGATGTCCCGCAGTTCAAAGCAAACCTACAAAGCCTCTATGCGGAGGCATCTTCCCTTTCACAACTTATAGACAGAATGCACAGGATAAGAGACAGACAATTAACATATAACCAGACCAAGAACTTGTTAATAAGACTGTTTTTTGCTTGGCCAAAGGCTTGGTAAACCAGGGAAACAAAGCAGCCAACTAAAATTCTTCTTTAATATAGTTGACCGCGTTCTGGAATATTCTAAGGCCCTTCCCCTCCATCGGCAGAGAATCGTCCCTAGGCCACTGTGGATTATTGTGTTTGAAGAGATATGCTTCTGGATGGGGCATAAGGCCAAAAACCCGCCCAGTAGGATCGCATATTCCGGCGATTGCGTCTACAGATCCATTTGGATTCAATGGATATTCGTCGGTTATATTACCATCCGCGCCACAATATTGTAGAACAATGAGAGACTCTGAATGCAGGCGTCTCAGCACCTCTTCGCTTGCGGGAATGAATTTTCCCTCACCGTGCCTGATGGGAACCGGCAGTACATCAATGCCTCTTGTAAAAATGCATCTGGAGTTTTGGTTCACTTTTACAAAAACCCAGCGCGACTCAAACCTCCCGGAATCATTGAAGGTGAGCGTCGTGGTTTGTGTTTTATAGTCGCCATCCAAACCAGGCAGCAACCCCATCTTCACAAGCATCTGGAAACCGTTGCAAACACCGATGATAAGTTTCCCATCTTGGATGAATCTGCACAAGTCCTCAAATAAGTTGTATTTCAGTTTGTTCGCATACACTTTGCCCGATGCAATATCGTCCCCATAAGAGAAACCGCCCGGAAGGGATAAAATATGGAAATCCTCCAATTTCACCTTTCTGGAAACAAGATCTTCAAGATGAACGCGTCTGGATTCTGCACCTGCTAACTCAAACGCATAACACATCTCGGAATCGCAGTTTACTCCGAAGCCTGTTAAAACTAATGATTTAGGTTTATCCATATCTACCAGTCCAGCGTTTTTTTCCAATCTATACGAACGCGTCTGGATTCTGCACCTGCTAACTCAAACGCATAACACATCTCGGAATCGCAGTTTACTCCGAAGCCTGTTAAAACTAATGATTTAGGTTTATCCATATCTACCAGTCCAGCGTTTTTTTCCAAGCATGCTTTAGTTCCGCGACGCTTGCATCAATTATTAGTGAGCCGTTCAGACCGGTAATCACGAACCTGCCCGAATCATTGACCTTTCCAATTCTGGCGAAAATGCTACCTTTCAACAACTTTTCAAACCTCGCGGCATTTGTAGGTGAAACGGTAACTACGAAACGGCTTTGGGATTCAGAGAAGAGAAGTGAATCATTGCGTTCAACCCCTTCGCGCGGTACGAGACGCAGGTCTACACCCATCCCAAGCATCCCTGCAATTGAAGTTTCAGCAAGTGCGACCCCGAGCCCCCCATCTGAGCAGTCGTGGCAGGAAGCAACCAGCCCTTCTGAGATTGCGCTGGAGAGCCGCGAATAGAGTTTATATGCGGATTTCGCATCCACTTTTGGAACTGAATTACCAATAAAGCCCTTCATCGCATAGAACTCGGAAGCACCTAATTCCTCTTTTGTAACGCCTAAAATATACACAACGTCCCCGGGTTTCTTCGCGTCTATTGTAACTGCCCGGTATACGTTGTCAATCTTGCCAATCGCGCTTATCAGGAGTGTCGGAGGAATGGAAATCTTTTTTGCTCCAATCATGTAATCGTTCTTCATGGAATCCTTTCCGGAAATGAGCGGCATCCTGTATGCGGCAGTGAAATCGTAAAGCGCTTGGTTTGCACGCACCAGCTGGGCAAGTTTGAAATCGCCATCAGGCGTCTTATCGCTTTTAACCGGATCGCACCAGCAGAAGTTGTCCAAACATGCAACCCGCTCAAGCGACCCGCCGGTAGCAACGTAGTTGCGCAAGGCTTCGTCAACTGCGCACGCTGCCATCCAGTATGTATCAATATCGCTATATCTCGGGACGATACCATTTGAGATTACGATTCCTTCTAACGAGTCAAGGAGCGGACGCACCACGGCAGCATCGCTAGGACCATCGTTCTCAGCACCCATCAGCGGCTTAACTACGGAACCGCCTTGCACCTCGTGGTCATACTGGCGAATAACATATTCTTTGGAACAGATGTTAAGCCTCCCAAGCAAAGAAAGAAGGTTTTGCGTTTGGTTGCCGTCATCCGGAAAATCGGGCTCCGGGTATTTTTTCTCTACCCATCTTGCTTCAAGTTTCATCTGCGGTACGCCGTTATGCAGGAATTCCATATCAAGGCATGCCACTGTTTTTCCGCCATATGTGCATATGAACTTGCCTGAATTGGTGAATCGCCCTACCGCCGTACATTCAACACCCCTTCTTTCAGCCAGCGCTTTGAAATCATCGTATTTTGATGGAGAAACTGCAACAGTCATCCTCTCCTGCGATTCGGAAATAAGAATCTCCCACGGATCTAAACCGGCGTATTTTAGTGGCGGTTTATCTAACCATATTTCACATCCTCCTGTAAATTGCGCCATTTCACCTATTGAAGAAGAAAGACCACCGGCGCCGTTGTCGGTGAGCGCCTTGAACATACCCAAATCCCGGGCTTCAAGCAGAAAATCCATCATCTTCTTTTGAGTAATCGGGTCACCGAGCTGAACTGCAGTGACAGGCGAACCAGCATGGAGTTCTTGGGAAGAAAAAGTAGCGCCATGTATCCCGTCCTTGCCTACCCTCCCACCAACCATTACTGCGAAATCTCCGGGGAGGACTATTTTCTCTGCAGAATCTTCGCCGTTTATCTGCGCGGGCATTATGCCGACGGTTCCACAATAAACCAGTGGTTTGCCGAGAAACCTATTGTCAAATATGATGGAGCCGTTCACAGTAGGTATCCCTAGCTCGTTTCCGCCATGTTCTACACCGCGGCGCACCCCCTCAAACACCCGCTTCGGGTGGTGGAGCCTCGGAGGCACTTCGCCGGAATAATGTGGGTCTGCAAAACAAAATACGTCTGTGTTGCAAACGAGGCGCGCACCCCTGCCTGTGCCCATAACATCCCTGTTCACCCCGACTATCCCAGTAAGCGCGCCTCCGTAAGGGTCAAGCGCAGATGGGGAGTTGTGTGTTTCCACCTTCATTACCAGATTCCACAGGTCGTTGAATCTGAATACGCCTGCGTTGTCTTTGAATACAGAAACGAGCCAATTAACCTTTTTTGCAATGCGCTCCGTTGATTTTTTCACATACGATTTGAAAAGTGAGTTGATTCGCTTTACATTTCCAAATCCGTCGTAATAAGTTATCTTCGCATTGAAAATCTTGTGCTTGCAATGCTCGCTCCATGTCTGCGCGATGCACTCCAATTCAACGTCCGTGGGCCATTTAGGCAACCCGAATGCTTTCCGTTCTTCCGCGACTTTTTGATTGCTATAATACTTCTTTATCGCTTTCATCTCGCGCAAATCCAGAGCCAAAAGCCGTTCATTGCTTATCTTCATCAGAGAATCATCTGAAACATCCAGTGGAATCTCCTTTACTTCTGGCGTGTGCTCTAATTTCACGCGTGGCACGTAGGTTGTCAAACTGCTGTCTTTGCTCCACGAACGCGCATCCGAAATAATCCACCTTTCAATCAGCTCATTTGCAATAAGTTTGGATACGATTAGCTCAATTTGCCCGCGCGATAGATTCCCTTTGAACAGATATTGCTTTGATGTATAAACTGCACCATCAAGCTTTCTTTTCAGCAACTCCTCCGCTGCTTCTTTTGCAGTATCGCCGACGTTATCTTTAACACCGGGTTTGAATCCTACCTCTACAATCCAGTCAAAGTCCCCAGCGACAGGCTTGCCAAACTGGAAGGTTTGTATCACAGGATCCACGAGCAACTCCTTACCCAATCTCATCAGTTCGGATTCGCTTAATTCGCAATCAAATGTATAAACATCAACCGTCCTCACTGAAGAAGCCTCAATGCCCAAATCCTCTTTCATTCTCCTGAGGACTGCGTTGCCCGCGGCATCATTAACCCATTCCTTGAATGCCACTTCTACCCTTGCAACCATAAACCCCACATCAAACTAATGTAAGAGAAAACGCTTTCTGGCGTAATGGATACCTGTGCCTTGCTCGCGCACTACTTCACCGATTACTTCTGCATCTTCGCCGAGCGCTTGGAGAGCTTGGTCAACGTCAGCTTCCCTAACAAAAACTGCGAACCCCCAACCCATGTTGAACGTCTTGAACATCTCTTCGGTCTCAATTTTTCCGGCTTCCTGTATAAGCGCGAAAATTTCCTGTGGCTTAAAATTCCAAAACCGCATGCCATGCGAAGTCAGTTTTTTGAATTTAAGATATGCGTCCCCGGTTATATGAACCGCTCCAAGAACATCCACGCTTCTTCTTAGGCGCTGAAACTGCTTGACATAAATGCGCGTTGGCTCAAGCGCTTCCAAAAGTATGCTCCTCCCTGTTGACTGGACCAACTCGCTACCCTCGTATTTTCCACCCCACTTTTTGAATAAAGCCTTTCGAGCAAGGCTGATGCCGTTGCTATGCAAACCGGATGAGCGTATCCCAATTATTTTGTCGCCGTGTTTTATCTTAGAACCGTCTATTATTTCATCGCGCGCAACAAGCCCGACGCAGTCAGCGTTTATGTGGTACGGAACAGCCATGATCTCAGGCAAATCTGCAGTTTCTCCACCGACAAGTGGGCATCCTGCCTCTGCCGCACCAGCACATAAACCCTTCTGTATCTCCCCCAGCAATTCAGGGGTTGATTTCTTGACATCAATTATGTCTGTCAACGCAAGGGGCATTGCACCGCAGCGTATGCAATCATTTGCGACCATTGCCACTGCATCAATGCCGATAGTGTCATGCTTACCTGCAAGCTCGGCAAGCAGTACTTTGGTTCCCACGCCATCGCTCGTCTTCGCCTGGTATAAGTCGGTTCCGAAACCAATTGGATAAAGCACGTTAAATGGCGTCTCTATTATTGTGCCATAGTGGGAAAGCGAATAGGTATTCCTCAAGAACGAGAGGGTAGCTTTCGCTTTTTCCCTACCGACACGATCAACACCGGAAGATGCGTAGTCAAGCCTTTTCGCCATAGACTACTTTTTTTTAAGAATACTTTTAAAGTCTCCTAATAAAACACATCCATGGTTTCATTTGGCGATTTGATAAGATTGCAGAAGAGCCTCCCACGCGAATGCCCTATACGGCTAATTCCGTTCGTAAATGACCCGCTCGCTTTTGTAGGTGAAGAAGGCTTGGATGAGAAAGTAGAGACGCTTAAGGGTATGGTACAAAGATGTAGTGGGGAAGACGCGTCCACGCGCGAGGTTATTGATAAAATAAACGAGAATTTGGGGCTCATTCACGAAGCAGAGATTAGGCTGTCGGAACTCAAAAAAGAAGCAGAAGGGATTTTTGAAGGTTATGAATGCACTGCAAATAGTGCACTTTATCAGACTGAAAAAGATATCTCCAATACATTATGGGTTGAAGCTTTCAAACAGATTGATGGAATAGAGCTTGTTTTCCAACTCCACACGTCGCTTGACCTGAAGGTTGTGTGGGCACGAGTATCCGTTCTGGTGGGCAAGCCCAACGAAACAGTGGTCAAACTCCTGAAAATTCATGATGGAAAAGGCTGGCGATACTCCGAACTTACTGGACCGGAAAACAGATGTTATCTGCTTGAAAAGATAATCAGCACGCGCGATACGGTTAAAGAGGTTATGGGAGAAGGCTTGGGCGTTATGAATGGAATCAATGAGGGGTTAGGTAAAAAACATGTGCGTTAGATTGGCACGCGCGATACGGTTAAAGAGGTTATGGGAGAAGGCTTGGGCGTTATGAATGGAATCAATGAGGGGTTAGGTAAAAGCGGATAGGTTGATTTACCCATATGACAGGAAAATGCACATTGGAGAAATGTGCGTGCATCTTGCATGATTGGGGTGTAGATAAGCACCACTATTTATTGCGCGAGAGTATTGCCCGCAGTTCATCGGCCGTAAGGAAGCCTTCGTATTTTTCTCCGTTAATAATGAGGGTAGGTGTCGTTTTAATATTATATGCTGCTTTCAGGCCGCGGACGATTGGACTATCTACATTTATATCAAAGTGGTATGTGTATACGCCGAATTCTTTGTCTACCTTTCCTATTTGCAAACCTTCATCGGTCTCTGGCGTGTAGTTTTCATTAGAATAAAAGTAGATGATTACATTGTGCCGATAACCACAACGGGCGTCCATCTTTTGCTGGAGCAGGTAATTGCGCAACTGCATTGAGGAGTAATCCTTCTTCAATTCAAGCACTTCAGAATCCATTTTGCCTTTTTTACTCTCCAATTCAGCGAGTTTTTCTCCGTACTCTACTGTTTTTTGGAACACGCGCATAAACTCGGATTCATAAATTTGGCATGCAAATGATTCGTTCCCTAACAGAGAAACAAGTTCAACGCCTGCCTCATCCGCACTCAGTGCATCAAATTCAGATCTCATTTGCGTGACCGCGGAGTATCCCCATTGCCACCCTAAGACTAGGCCTACGGTGAAGAGCAAAAGAGATGCGACAAAGGCGAAGAAATACATCCGTGCTTTCAGCCCTCTCCCTTCCATTTTAGATCAACCCCTAAAAGCTTATCCTTTAACGTATCTATGATAATGAAAAGCCAAAATAATGTAAGTAATGGTGACATGATAAGAGTGGAAATGAATAGAAGCACCATATTGCTTTCATTCAGCTTTTTTGCCGCTAGAGAAACCAGAAAAAATGATACTAGGGTGGTCATTGTTAGTACAACGTCGCTGGGACCAAAAAACATTGTTGACAGATTGATTTTGAATGTAAGCGGAGATGAAAGTATACGGTAAATGGAATAGAAAAGGGCGAGTATGCCTATCACTATTACTGCAATCGTTGAAGGAAGCATAAACACGCCCAAATCACCATACGAATGATGCAAAAGCTGCCTATACTTCCAAACGTTTTCCAGAAAACCCTTATACCACCTCTTTCTTTGCTTGAACAATTGGGACAGGGTTCGTGGTGCATCAGTATAAACCACTGCACCATATGAACTTGCTATTTTATAATTTGCTTTTTGAATCCGCAATGCTATCTCTTGGTCTTCTGTTATGGTATCCTCATCAAAACCACCCAGCTCATCAAACACCTTGCGCCTGTATACGCTGAACGGTCCGGGGGTAACAGTAATTGAGTCAAACTGTTCCAAGATTTTTTTCGTGAATGAATTGAGGATATATTCTGCACGCTGTAATATTTGAACTGGCGTATGTGCCTTCCAAACCTTCATCATTGGCGTGACCGCCATGACTTTTTCATCTTCAAAATAACCCACAATAAAGTTGAGGGCGTCTGGCTCCACTATGGAATCCGCATCTAATATTGCAACAAGCTCCGAATCTGCAAATTTCAGACCTTCGTTTATTGCGCTTGCCTTTCCACCATTTGGCTTATCTATTACGAGCACGCCTCTTGGCTCAAATGTGCGCGCGACATTGAGCGTGGCATCCGTGGAACCATCATTAACTACAATTATCCTTATCTTTCCCGGATACTGCAGGGCAAGAAGCGAATTTATGGTTTCGGATATGTGCTTCTCTTCGTTATACGCGGGAACGATGATATCAACAGAGGGATAACGCGTCGGTTTTGGGTCTTCCATCTTGTCTGCGTCTTCCATATAAACCAATAAAAACAAGACTGAAAAATAGATTGTTACGAACGCAAAGAAAAGTTCAAGCAAGAACTCCACCTTCAGTCCCAAACCTCAATCCTATCCCCTATACGCACACCAAGTTTTTCTGCTGCGTTCTCTTCTCTCAGCGATATCTCCAATAATCCATCGCCCGCAACAACAAGAAGCGGTTCGCCTTTCGCAACGCAGCTGTATGTTTCGCATAGCGGCGCGCGGAAGCGATGCCTGTTCTTTGCTATGCGCACCTCAACCATTTTTGAAGGGTAGAAACCTGCCTTTTGCAATTCTTTGGATGAGATATTTGTACGTATGTTTCCAAATGAATCAATGTAGATAACCTCGCCATACACATGCCCTTTCAGTGCAACCGCCTTTGGCGTTTCAAGCATGGAAATGCGCTTTAATTCCTCTCCGAAGCTTGAGGGCTTGATATTATTGGCGAGATGCGCTGCAGCTGGAGCGAAGATATCCCTGCCGTGAATCGTGCTAGAAATATGCCCCAGCATAAGTTTCCGGTTGGTTATCTCCACTGCCTCCAAAATGCCATCCTCTTGCGCGGCTTGGAAAAGGATTCCGTTATCTGGTCCGACAAAGAAGTAATTCTTCGTTTTGATTATTATCGGTTTCCGCTCCGAACCAACACCGGGATCAACAACGCATACATGAATCGTTCCTTTTGGGAAGTATTTGTATGCAACAGACAGGACGTGCGCGCCTTGGCGTACATCAAACTTACCTATGGAGTGTGAAATATCTATAATCTGGGCGCGGGGGCATATAGAGAGTATTACGCCTTTCATGGTTGCTAAAAACGGGTCGCCGTTGCCCCAGTCAGTAAGCAACGTAATAATCTTCGCCATCAGGACAACTCCTTTATTACTTTATCTACAATCTCCACGGCCTTTCCAATATAGGTTTCTTCGTTGAATGCATCCTCCAGTTCCTTCTTTGAGAGATACTCGCTGAGACGTTTGTCATTCATGAGCTCGTCCTTTAGGTGCATTCTTTTTGCAAACGCACGCCTGCTCGCCTCGCGTAGCAGTTCATGGGCTTCCTGCCTACTCATCCCCTTTTGGGTGAGCAGGAGCATGAGGCGTTCGGCCATTATCAGGCCTTTGCTTGATTTCAAATTCCTCTTTATATTCTCAGGGAAAAATTCAAGCCCGGAGATGATAGATTCCGTCTGTGAAAGTATGTAATCCGTCAGGATAAACGCCTCTGGGAAGATTATGCGCTCATTCGCAGAGTTTGTCAAGTCCCTCTCATGTTCCAGAGCTATGTTTTCAAGCGCTACGTTGAGGTGGGCGCGCACTACACGCGCAAGCGAGCAGATGCGCTCGCTCTTATGTGGATTTCGTTTGTGGGGCATTGTTGAACTTCCAACCTGTTTTTTCCCGAATGGCTCCGCAACTTCCATTATTTCAGTGCGCTGCAGGTTCCTTATCTCTTTTGCAATCTTCTCGCATGTGCAAGCAGCCAATGATAGGAGGGCAAGGACCTCTGCATGCCTATCGCGTTGAATCACCTGCGTTGTGGCGAGCGCTGGCTTCAAGCCAAGCCTTTTCATCACCAGCTCCTGCAGTTTAAATGCATTTGGACCGAATGTCGCCATTGTGCCGACGGCACCGCTCATTTTCCCGACCAGTACCCTCTTCTTCATCTCATTGAGTCTCTCAATATGCCTATGTACCTCGCAAGCCCACACTGCGAACTTAAGCCCGTAAGTCGTGGGAATTGCGTGCTGCCCGTGGGTTCTGCCTATGCCAACAGTAGTCTTGTGCACTGCAGCCTGCTTCAACAAAACGTTCTTAAGCGAAACGAGGCGCTTTTCAAACAAATCCAGTGCATCCCGCAAGACAAGTGCGGTTGCCGTATCCTCTATATCATAGCTGGTTGCGCCGAGATGGACAAAGCCTCCCGCATCGCCGGAACATTTTTCAGCAAGCGCCTTTACCATAGCCATTAAATCGTGGTCTATCTCCGCCTCAATCTCCTTCACTCGGGAGAGTTTAACCGCACTTGTATTTGCATTCCTTTGAATCTCTGAAGCAGCAGATTTTGGGATGTTTCCAAGTTGGGCGTGCGCCCAAGCAAGCGCGGCTTCAACCTCAAGCCATTTTGCAAGTTTATTCTCCTCATCAAATATTGCATTCATCGGACCAGCGTAACGCGTGTCAATTACACAAACTGCCATTTGACCACCCTAAACAAATGATGCGCCCACAATAGAGCTTTTCTACGCATTTGTTATTAAGCACCTCGCTCAACACGCTCCTTTGATTCCTTTAGCGCAAAAGCCAGCACTACGACAAATATTAACGTAACAGAAAGCAGCATTACAGGGTTAAACAGGAATATCGGAAGAGCGGTGAATACATTAATTACGCCGTCTATAACCGCAAAAAAATTGAAGATGGCGTGGAGTGTGGATGCAAGCAGCCAGCCAGGTATTGCACCCAAGACTGCGTATCTTCTAAGTTGTGGACGTGCTTTCATAAAACCGATTACGCCTCCGGTGCAAGCAGTAAACCAACCATGACCGAGAGAGTTAAATATGGAACGGTAAGCGATTAGGAACAGCCAGCCTTCAATCCCTCCCGCAACAGCAGGGTTGTTTTCAACCGCAAAGTATAGCCAATTCTCTACTGCGGCGAACCCCATACCTGCGGCGAATCCATAAAGGATGCCATCAAAGGTATCGTTCAACTCGTGATGCCCGCTTGCAATAAGCACGCCAAATCCTTTTGCAAACTCTTCAATAAACGGCGCGAACAGTATGGCGGAAATTACGGTGAATAGGCTTGCTCCGACAGAACCGAGAACCAACCCGAATATCCCTCCACCTATGAAATCCACCACCATATTCAGCCAAAATGCGATGAATGCGGCGAATATGCCCCACATGAAAAGCGATACGGGAAATCGCAGTGGCTCGCGCTCCCAAACTTCCAGAAGCCAAATAGAGATCAGATAAACAAAAGGCATGAGCCAGCAAACCACCCCACCAACTATGAAGAGGAGGAGTGCGATTTCAAAACTTATCGTTGAGATAGAGAGAATAAGAATGAGGGCTATTAGGATGAGCCCGCAGAAAACCTCAAAAGCCCAAAAAACTGGATTAATCAGGATGTCTGCGATCAATTCAGATGCCGGCCTGCCTTTAATCCGCGGGAAGAAAAGTGTTGAAAGCGTATATTCTCCTTTATCGTCTTTGCGCCGCCCGAAACTCGCTTGAAACAGTGCGAACACACCTAGCGCCACAAGAATAAGCAAAATCAGTGGCACGAAGATAAGGGCAATCAGCCCAATATTGGATTTAAGGTAGTTTTCATACGCTTCCCATTTCTCCTCAACCGTAAAAATCTTCCCGACAAACCCCGTATCGGATTCTCCTATCAGTGCAAACTCGTCTGTTTCTGATGAAAGCCCCGCATATTCAAAATTCGCCTCATATTCAAACACCGTCGTTCCGAATGGTGAGGCTCTGCCCAATTGTTTTATTATAGTCCACTTCTCCTCGTCTTTGTCAAATATGGCAAGATAGATATCAATAGGCTTTGATTCGGGATTTCTTACAGTAAAGAAAAATTTTATTGCAGAAGGAGACTTCGTAAATGAAAGCGAGCTATTGGCTTGGAAATCTGCGAGGATTGAGCCGTCAGCAAATGAATTCCTCTCCAGCAAATCCCCTTCCTCTAACCACGCGCTTGAAAGGCATGAAAGCGCAAGCAAAATGGTAAAGGAAAGCGCGAGGCGCATAAAGAAATTTCACCAACCAAGATTCAATATAAACATATATGGCGATTTCGTAAATGAAAGCGAGCTATTGGCTTGGAAATCTGCGAGGATTGAGCCGTCAGCAAATGAATTCCTCTCCAGCAAATCCCCTTCCTCTAACCACGCGCTTGAAAGGCATGAAAGCGCAAGCAAAATGGTAAAGGAAAGCGCGAGGCGCATAAAGAAATTTCACCAACCAAGATTCAATATAAACATATATATTAACTTCTCAGAAATAGATGCGGATGAGTTTATGAGGCGAATTACACTGGAATTGCTCAAAGTCCCACCGATGGGAAAAAGGAGGGTTGAGGTAGTAGAGCGCAAAGGCTTGGGTCATCCGGATACTATTTGCGACTCAATAATGAACCGGATTTCTGTGGAGTTATGCAAGGCGTACCTGAAGGAATTCGGCGCGATATTGCACCATAACGCGGATAAATCCCTCTTGGTCGCAGGAGGGGTAGAGCATGCGTTCAACGGCGGAAAGGTTCTTGAACCAATGAAACTTGTATTTGGCGACCGCGCATCTTACGGAACAAAGGATAAGACGATTGATGTTGAAGCAATCGCAGAGGAAGCGGCAAAAAAATGGTTTAAGGAAAACATGCGCTTTGTTGACCCGAACACGCATGTGCGCTATCAGAATGAAATGAAGCCGGGTTCGGCTGAATTGACCGATATATTCAACAGGAAAAGCGGGAGGTTTCTTCCTGCGAATGACACGTCTGCTGCAGTTGGCTATGCCCCAATGAGTGAAACAGAGCGGCTTGTTTTGCAATTAGAGCAATTCTATAATTCAAAGGAATTCAAGAAGCAGCATCCGGAGAGTGGGGAAGATATAAAGGTCATGGGTTTGCGCGATGGCGAGCGGTTAACATTCACAGTGGCGATGGGTTTGGTGGAGCGGTTCATTGATTCTGAGGGTACATATTTTAAGAGAAAGGAAGAAATCCGTGAGGCTGGGCTGGAATTTCTGCGCTCAAAAACAAGCCTGAAAACAGAGTTGGATATGAATACGCTTGATGAAAGGGGAAGGGGAGTGCATGGCGTATATCTAACGCTCCTTGGAACATCTGCTGAAGATGGGGATTGCGGGCAGGTGGGCAGGGGGAACAGGGTAAATGGCATAATTCCGTTAAATAGACCTGGAAGCAGCGAGGCTGCAGCAGGCAAAAACCCCGTAAGCCATATTGGCAAGATATATAATCTTCTCACGTTCAGGCTCGCGGAAAAAATCCACGCAAAACTCGGAAATGTTGATGAAGTCTACGTCTGGATGCTCTCACAAATCGGAAAGCCCGTGGACCAGCCACACATAATTGCAGTGCAAATTGCAAATGAAAAAGAATTGGATATGAAAGCGGCCCAACCAATAATCACTGATATTGTGGAAGGAGAGATGGACCGCTTGGATAAATTTATTGATAGTTTGGTGTATGGGAAAATTCCTGTAGCCTAGGGACCAACTAACCTACCTTTTCCCACTTCTTCAAATAAGCAACCTCAGAAAGGGTCTTGCCCTTTTTAATCTCCACACGCAGGCGGCTCTCTCTTTCAAAGACATCAACCGCCCTGTTGGCTATTTCCATTGCCCTATCTTTTGGAACCACGACTATTCCGTTTTCATCCCCAACTATCCAGTCACCAGTATTGACTTTAACACCACCGCAAACTATCTCCGGACCGATTTCACCCCAGCCCTTTGGGTCTCCTGCGGATGAAGCAATATGGCGGGAGCAGACCGGAAAACGAAGTTTGCGTATCTCATCCATATCCCTTGTCGCGCCATCTATCACGACACCGGCGAGTTTTTTGACAAGCGCTGAATTGCTTGCAAGCCCGCCCCATACTGCAACCTCTCCTCCTTGTGCATCAATCACGAGAACTGCTCCGGGTTCTGCCCTTTCAATCGCCTCAACCGGTTTAGCCCAGTCGCCGTTATATGTGCGCACGGTTAAGGCAGGGCCTGCAAACTTAATGCCTAAGTGGTTCTTAACGCCGCGCATCTGCCCCTCATGGTGCATTGCATCAGAAATGTTTGGGGTGGAAACCTTGAGGAATGCTTTAAGAAGTTCATCTTTACCGTATTTCTTGTACATCTCGCTTTTTATTCCCTCTCCAGAGAGCATGGCTTTTTTGAGCGTGCGGGTCGCCTCTGCAGCATCGGGGGCTTTCGTAATCGCCCCGCCCACAACTACGAGATCTCCGCAGCGCGCAGCCTCTGCAATGTTTTCTGGATTCAATCCTCCAACAACACCGACAATGGCGTTTGTTTTTCCCATCAACTCCTTGGCTATGCCAAGCGAGGTAACGCCTTTCATCTGCTGGTCTATTCCGGCGTGCGCATAAATGATTTCCGCACCGAGTTTTGTACATTCAATTGCGCGGGCTATGGGATTTGCGCAGCCAATCAGGTCTACCGCAATCCGTGCGCCAAAACGCTTTGCAGCAAGTACTGCTTCCCGTATCGTCCCGTCATCTGCAACTGCGAGTATGGTCACGACGTCTGCTCCGCTCTTGCACGCCAATTCAGTCTCAAAAGCACCCGTATCCATCGTTTTTGTATCTGCGACAATCACCTTATTTGGGAACCTTCTTTTGAGCTCACGGACTGCATTCATCCCTTCGCTTTTAATCAAAGGCGTGCCGACTTCAATCCAATCCACTCCGCCGTTCACAGCGCCCTCTGCAACCTTTATAGCAGGTTCCAAATCTGCCATATCTAATGCGACCTGAAGCAAAGTCCTGCTGCCCATTCATACACCACCACAAAATTAACTAAATTGCAATATTGGTTAGGTTATAAAGAATTAATAAAACTACCATAGCCCTGAAATTACCCGAACCACTCTCCCAATCTAGATTGCTGCGCGGTTTCCTCCATCGCATCAATGTAGGATTTCACCGCACTCTCAACCCGTTCACGGGAAAAATCGTGCTCTTCAACAAGAAAGCGCATCAGTGCGTCTTTTTCTGGAACTTTGAATTCCAGCGCATAATCAGGGGTAGTTTTGGGGTTAAGGAATAACGCCTCCACCTCGGAGGGATCAACCTCAAATTCCCCTCCGCTTTTCACAACAGCTTCTTCAAGCGATTTGCATTCCTTCACCAGTTTCAGGGCTTTCTTTGGACCGATGCCTTTCACGCCTTTGTTGAAGTCGGTTCCTACGAGAATTCCCATCCATACCAATTGCTCACGCGATATGCCCAATTCCGCCAGCGCCTTATCAAGCTCAATCAATTCCGGCACGATTTCAATATAGTCATCGCGCCCTGGGAGTTTCCTCCTTCCCGTAAGCGTGAGGTTGCGGATAAGGCGTGGGGCGCCAAGCAAAAGGGAATCATAATCCTGTGAAGCGCTCGCCCACACACTGCCTTGGGAGCACATGAATGCTGCCTGTGCTTCGCCTTCCTGCGGCGCCTGAACCCATGGTATTCCCATCAGGCTTAATAGCCTCTTGGAGTCTTCAACCATCTCCTTTGTGAGCCTGCTGGATGCCATCGCCGCAGTCCTTGCCTCAGCGAAGTCGCCTTCGCGCAAAGCCTGCTCCCACCGCTCTTTTGCCTCTTCCCTTATCTCGCGCCTTTCCCCAAGAACCTTCCGTTTCAATACGGGGGGTTCGCCATCAAAAACATATACTGGCTTTACCCTCGCTTCAACCAAACGCGCTGTCCTATAAAATAAGCCGGAGAGGTGCGAGGTAACCCTGCCCTTTGAGTCAAGCAAAGGCGTCCCGTCCTTTTGCCTTATGATTGCGAGAAATTGGTATAGAGCATTATTCCCATCTATTGCAATTTTCTTACCTGAAAGCGCTTCAAGTGAAATCTCCTGCTTCGTGAAAAGCACGCCTAAATCAACGCCCATCAAACCGCCTGCGCTGGCTAATCCCCTTTTTTGCCTTTCTTCTTCACCACAATTAAGTCGCCCAAGGTAACCTCACCCGGCTTCTTGTTTTGTGCAACCAGATTGGAAGAAGAGATTGACTCAAACAATGTTATGCCCAGCTCTTTTTCCAGTTTCTTTGCAAGCTCTTCGCTTGGGAGCGCCTTGCCTGCCTCAATCCTGCGCAGATAGGATTCCTTTTCCCTTACGAGTTCCGCCAGAACATCAACGTTTATCTTCATCTTCTCGCGCGCAGACCTGATTCTCTCCGCATAATCAGCAACCAATTCCGGTTCGCTCTCCGCTTCTACGGGCTTCCTTGCAAATCCGCCAGTTGCTTTTTGCTGGGGCGCTATTCGCGCTAGAACCCTCCCGCGCTTTGCACAGTCACCGCAAACGTGGAGCTTCGCGCCCTCAATCACTGCTATAAACTCAGCCTCTTCTTCACCGCATACTTCGCATTCTTCCATTCAAACCACCGGAAACACAAAACAATTTACGCTTGCTTAACATTTCTGCAACAATTTATAATTATATTGGCACAAAACCATGCCGTATGAAGAAAGAGATAATCGCATTGGCTTTGATTTTGCTCACTTTGGCTGGTTTTTATTATCTCGTGACTTCTGATTTGAATTCTATAATAAAGACTATTGTTGTGTTGGTCCTGCTTGTTGCATGCAGTTATGCGCTTCAGGGGCTGCTTGGGATTGAAGGAGAGTATGGCTTGCTGCTCGTGCGCACGAAGAAAGGGCTGCAACTCATTGACAGGATAGCTAAAACGAACCGCGCGCTTTGGCAGTTTGTTGCCGATTTAGGGCTTGTCATGGGATTTGGCTTATCTTCCATGCTGCTCTTCAAGCGAAATGCTGACGCAAAAACAATTTTGGCTGGAATGTTTTGCCTTATGCTGTTCACCCAGTTCGTGCTGCCTTTTGCCACCCCGTTGGTGGTGGAATTAATAGACCTGCCGGGCGGGGAAAAACTTGGGCTGGCGAGCGGTGCACTCGCTCAGACAAGTGGAGAGGGCAATGGATTGCTATCTTTATTTGTGGCGTTTCTTTCATTCCTAGTGTTTTTCTCGTTTATTTTTGGAGGGGTTGCGCTTGCAGGGGCGCTTGCCCTTTTTTTGAAAGCATCTACCGTACTTCTGGCGGTCGCTCTGTTTATTTATACTTCACTGATTGGCGTTCCGGACGGTGGCGTGCTTGCTCAAGAGGGACCCGGAGCAGCACCGGTTCTTCCGGGCATAAATCTTCCTCTTCTTGAAGGGGTTCTCGCACTGGCAGTCTTGTTGGTTGTCCATGAAAGCGCGCATGGAATACTCGCACGCGTATGTAAGATACCGCTTGATTCGGCAGGCGTTGTCTTCTTAGGAATTCTCCCTTTCGGCGCCTTTGTTGAGCCGGATGAAAAGAAACTCCAGAGGATGGATGTTGATTCGCAGAACCGCGTGCTTGTTGCTGGCTCAACTGCAAACCTTTTAACTGCGAGCGTCTTCTTTGTTTTGTTCCTCGCATTCTATTATGGAGTTCTTGCGCTCCATCCTTCAAACACCATTGGCACCTCGTATGTTGAGGTCGTTGGTGTACTGGAGAATGGAACTGCAAAGGGTTTCATCCAGCCCGGGATGAAGATATTGGAATGGAAAGGAGTGGGGATAAAAACGGTTGAAGATTTCAAGAAGGCTGTGAATGATACGAAGGAAGGCGATATTATAGAAGTGGTGACAGATAAGGGCTCTTTCAGCCTCCGCGCTGGAAAGGAAGGAAAGGTTGGGGTGCAAGTGCTCCAGAAAACATATACTTTCGGAGATTATGTACGGGAGCTTTCTTCTACCCAGCCACTCATGCTGTTTCTGTTCAATTTCTTGGGTTTGGGTTTTGTGCTGAATGTTCTTGTCGGGATAGTCAATCTCCTTCCTATCCCTCCATTTGATGGTTATCGCATCCTTTCACTCAAATTGGGAGAAAAGAAGCTGTACGGTATAAAAATCATGGACGCGATTGTAGCACTGATTGTTGGCGCTTTCCTCGCAAACCTGCTCCCATGGCTCTGGATATGAAAATATTTAAAAATAGTACGCATGTAAATACATATTATCATCGGCGGTGATTTGAGTGAATAGAATCCAATATGTCTTATTTGCAGTATGTCTCTTCTCTCTTTTGGTAAATGCAAGCCATCTGGTAGTTAATACGACAGACCCTGCTTGCGCTTCGGGAGATTCCCATTATTCATCTATCACAGACGCCATAAATAACGCCAATGACGGAGATTACATCACAATCTGCGATGGGACATATAACGAAGATGTTACAGTGAATAAATCGGTCAATATAACTGGCGAATCTAAAACTGGTGTAATTATCACCGCCAGCTCTATCCCACTCAAAATCACCGCGAATAATGTAAATATCACAAACCTTACTCTTTCAAACGGAAATTATGGAATCTACATAGATAACGCAAATTATACAAATATTACTGAGATAGATATTGGTGATATAAGCAAAAGCAACAATGCATACGGAATCTACTTGGTAAATTCCAGCTACTCCTGGATTGAAAATGTCACAGCTGGCAACATAACCTCAAACAGCAATGATGCATCTGGGGTGTATCTCTATAATTCAACTAGTAACACCATTACAAATGTAAGTTTGGGGAATGTGAGTGGAAGTAGTTATGCATATGGTGTATTCCTTTACTCTTCCTCAAACGGCAACAACTTCACGAATATGAGTTTGGGGAATGTAAACGGAAACGGATATGTATTGAGTGTACGCCTTGAGTCTTCTTCAAGCAACAGCTTCACAAATATGAGTTTGGGGAATGTGAGTGGAGGTTATTATGCATATGGTGTACTCCTTGAGTCTTCTTCAAGCAACAGCTTCACAAATATGAGTTTGGGGAATGTGAGTGGAAGTAGTACGGCATATGGTGTACTCCTTGGCTCTTCTTCAAGCAACAACAACTTCACAAATATGAGTTTGGGGAATGTAAGTGGAGGTATTGCGTGGGGCGTATATCTCCTGTATCCTTCAAACACCAACAGCTTCACAAATATGAGTTTGGGGAATGTGAGTGGAAGTAATGATGCATATGGTGTACTCCTTGGGTCTTCTTCAAACAACAACTTTACGAATACGCAACTTGGAGATGTGAATGCAATGAGTGGTGATGCGTATGGTGTATACCTCGTCTCCTCTTCAAGCAACAACAACTTCACGAATATGAGTGTGGGGAATGTAAGTGGAAATGGATATGCGTATAGTGTATTCCTTAACTCTTCTTCAAATAACAACTTCACAACTGTGCAACTTGGGGATGTGAATGCGACGAGTTATGGTGCGTGTGGTATATGGCTTAACTCTTCTTCAAACAACAACTTAACTAATACGAGTTTGGGGAATGTAAGTGGAAGTTATGCATATGGTGTACTCCTTAACTCTTCTTCAAGCAACAACTTCACAAATACGAGTTTGAGGAATGTGAGTGGAGGTAGTGATGTATATGGTGTACTCCTTAACGCTTCTTCAAACAACAACTTCACGAATACGCAACTTGGAGATGTGAATGCAACGAGTGGTAATGCGTATGGTGCATATCTCGAGTATTCTTCAAACAACAACAACTTCACAAATATGAGTTTGGGGAATGTAAGTGGAAGTTATACACGTGGTGTATCCCTCTACTCTTCTTCGGGCAACAATTTCATAGATACACAACTTGGAGATGCGAATGCAACGAGTAGTAGTGCGTTTGGTGTACACCTTAGCTCTTCTTCAAACAACAACTTCACGAATACGAGTTTGCGGAACGTGAATGGATATGATTGGGCAGTTGGTGTACTCCTTGGCTCTTCTTCAAGCAACAACAACTTCACGAATATGAGTGTGGGGAATGTAAGTGGAAGTAGTTGGGCATATGGTATGTACATCACCTTTTCTTCATATAACGTCTTCACAACTGTGCAACTTGGGAACGTGAATTCAACAACTTATGCTGCGGCAGGTGTATACCTCGACTCTTCTTTAAATAATAACTTCGCAAATATGAGTTTGGGGAATGTGAGTGGAGGTAATTTTGCATATGGTGTATACCTTGAGTATTCTTCAAACAACAACAACTTTACAAATCTACAGCTTGGGGATGTGAATTTAACGAATTATGACGCATATGGTGTATACCTCTATTACTCTTCGAATAACAACAACTTCATAAATATGAGTTTGGGGAACGTGAGTGGAAGTTATGCACGGGGTATATATCTCGATTATTCTTCAAACAACAACAACTTCACGAATACGAGTGTGGGGAATGTAAGTGGAAGCGCCAATGCGTATGGTGTACTCCTTGGCTCTTCTTCAAACAACAACTTCACGAATACGAGTGTGGGGAATGTAAGTGGAAGCGCCAATGCGTATGGTGTACTCCTTGGCTCTTCTTCGGGCAACAATTTCATAGATACACAACTTGGAGATGTGAATGCAACGAGTAGTAGTGCGTTTGGTGTACACCTTGGCTCTTCTTCAAACAACAACTTCACGAATACGCAACTTGGGGATGTGAATTCAACGAGTAGTAATGCGTATGGTGTATACCTTGAGTCTTCTTCAGATTATAACAACTTCACAACTATGAATTTAAGGAACGTAAGAAGCACGAACAACAATACATACGGAATCTACTTGGTAAATTCCAGCTACTCCTGGATTGAAAATGTCACAGCTGGCAACATAACCTCAAGCGGCAATAATGCATTAGGAGGGTATCTCTACAATTCAACTAGTAACACCATTACAAATGTAAGTTTGGGGAATGTGAGTGGAGGCAATTACGCAGCGGGCGTAGTGGTCGTAAGCACTTCTTCAAACAACAACTTCACAAATCTGCAAGTTGGTGATGTGGAGGCAACGAATAGTTATGCATATGGTGTATACCTCTATAATTCTCCAAACAATAATGTCTTCGTAAATCTGCAAGTTGGTGATGTGGAGGCAACGAACAATGATGCATATGGTGTATACCTTGAGTCTTCTTCGGAAAACAACAACTTCACAAATCTACAGCTTGGGGATGTGAATTCAACGAATTATGACGCATATGGTGTATTCCTTTACGATTCTTCAAACAACAACTTCACAAATACGAGTTTGGGGAATGTGAGTGGAAGTTATACATATGGGGTACTCCTTGACTCTTCTTCAAGCAACAACACCTTCACGAATATGAGTTTGAGGAATGTAAGTGGAGGTTTTTTGGCATATGGTGCGTACATCAGCTCTTCTTCAGATAACGTCTTCACAACTGTGCAACTTGGAGATGTGAATTCAACGAGTAGTAGTGCGTATGGTATAGTGCTTAGCTCTTCTTCAAGCAACAACACCTTCACGAATATGAGTTTGGGGAATGTGAGTGGAGGTAGTTATACATATGGGGTACTCCTTGAGTCTTCTTCAAGCAACAACTTCACAAATACGCAACTTGGAGATGTGGAGGCAACGAATTATGATGCGTATGGTGTATCCCTTGAGTCTTCTTCGGACAACACCTTCACGAATATGAGTTTGGGGAATGTGAGTGGAAGTTATGCATATGGTGTATATCTCGAAACTTCTTCGGAAAACAACACTTTCACGAATACGCAACTTGGAGATGTGAATGCAACGAGTGGTGATGCGTATGGTATATGGCTCAGCTCTTCTTCAAACAACAACTTAACTAATACGAGTTTGGGGAATGTGAGTGGAAGTATTTATGCATATGGTGTAGTCCTTGGGTCTTCTTCAAGCAACAACAACTTCACAAATACGAGTTTGGGGAATGTGAGTGGAAGTAGTACGACATATGGTGTATTCCTTTACTCTTCCTCAAACGGCAACAACTTCACAAATATGAGTTTGGGGAATGTGAGTGGAAGTAGTACGACATATGGTGTAGTCCTTGGGTCTTCTTCGGACAACAACAACTTCACAAATACGAGTTTGGGGAATGTAAGTGGAAGTTATGCATATGGTGTATACCTTGGGTCTTCTTCGGACAACAACAGCTTCACAGATATGCAACTTGGAGATGTGAATGCGACGAGTGATGGTGCATATGGTGTATACTTCTATTACTCTTCGAATAACAACAACTTCATAAATATGAGTTTGGGGAATGTAAGTGGAAGTTATGCATATGGTGTACTCCTTGACTCTTCTTCATATAACGTCTTCACAACTGTGCAACTTGGGAACGTGAATTCAACAACTTATGCTGCGGCAGGTGTATACCTCTTCGACTCTTCTTTAAATAATAACTTCGCAAATATGAGTTTGGGGAATGTGAGTGGAAGTTATGCACGGGGTATATATCTCGATTATTCTTCAAACAACAACTTCACGAATATGAGTTTGGGGAATGTAAGTGGAAATAGTTATGCATATGGCACATACATCTACCACTCTTCAAACAACAACTTCACAAATACGCAACTTGGGGATGTGAATGCAACGAGTGGTGATGCGTATGGTATAGTGCTTAGCTCTTCCTCAGACAACAACTTCACAAATATGAGTTTGGGGAATGTGAGTGGAGGTAATTCTGCATATGGTGTATTCCTTGACTCTTCTTCAAACAACAACAACTTTACAAATACGAGTTTGGGGAACGTGAGCGGCACCAATAACGCTGCATTTGGTATACAGCTCATTTCCTCAAACAACAGCATTTTCACAAATATGAGTTGGGAGAAGCTAAGCGGAGATTACGCATATGGTATAGACTTGGCGTCGTCATCCATAAACAACAGTTTCATAGATACTCAAATTGAGGCGATTAATGCAAATAACAAGTATGCAGAAGGCGTAGAAATTACAGATTCGTCAAATAATAACACGATAATTGATGTAAGGATTGGTGAAGTAAATTCAACCAATGGACAGGTATATGGAACATATATCGCGTCAAGCAACAATACATCAATACTTGGTTTGAACATTATGGGTCTTGATGGAACGACCTATACTGCGATGTTCTCTAGTGGTGCATACAATACCACGATAACAAACTCAACAACACCGAGCATTGCAACAGGCAACTATTCCGTCAATATAACAGATGGAAATCTCACTTTGCTGAATACGACGTTTGATAAGGATAAGACGTATCTTGGTTCCTCATCGCTGTTGCTTGTGCAGTGGTATGTGAACTTCCACTCCTCTGTTGGAGAGGTAGGTATAACTCTAAAGGACAAAGATGACAATGTAGTATTAACAGATACGACCGACTCTGCCGGTTATTCAAGCACACATGTAGTCACCGAGTTCGTTGAAACGGATAGCGGGAGAACGAGCTATACACCGCATACTGTGATAGGAACAAAGACGGGTTACCAGACTAAACAATTCCAGGTAAGCATAGATTCATCTAAAACAATATACGTCTCCATGACGCGCTACGTTCCATCAGAAGGTGGAGGAGGCTGGACGCCTACATATACACCAACTCCTACACCCACACCAACTCCCACACCAACACCTACACCAACGCCGACCATGACTCCAACACCAACGGTTACACCGACGCCGACCATAACACCGACACCACAAGCAGTGAGTCAGGAAGATGCACAAAATGCTATTAACAATGCGCAGGCTACAATAGAACAGGCAAGCGCTGGAGGCAAGGATACTGGAGAAGCGGAAGAGTTACTAAACCAGGCTAAAGATGCATTTGAATCAGGGAATTATGAAGAGGCATTGAGATTAGCGCAAGAAGCTGAGAATAAAGCAAAACAAGCACCGCCAAAACCAACGCCAACACCCCGCCCGACAATATATCAAACTCCAATACAAACACCACAGCCAACCCCAACACCTGCCCCACCAGCAGACAACACATGGCTCTGGATAATAGGAGGCATAATAGTTCTTGCGGCGATAGTTGGCGGAGCGATTATCTTAGGGGGAGGAACGCTCTGGTTCCTTGGCAGAAAGAAGCCAGGGCTATAAAGATAATGGAGATTGATAAGAATGGAACGAATAATTACAATAGCTGCGCTTTTAGCTGTGCTTCTAACGCCGCTTGCATTTGCAGCATGCGGTGACTTCGGATCATGCAGCGGGTGCAAAACATGCGGCTCTTGCACGAATACGCCGCGTTGTGGATGGTGCAAAGCAACTAACCAGTGCCTTTCCGGAACTGAAGCAGGACCGGATGTCGCAGATGCATGTCCGGAAGAACAATGGGTTTATTACAGCATCCAATGCATGGCGCCAACCCCAACCCCGACACCAACCCCTGTTTCATGCAGTGCGTATACATCATGCGAAGAATGCACTGACACGCTGGATTGTATCTGGTGCATGAGCAATGGGGGATGTTTTCCTTTGGGGGCAGGCGAAGAGGTATGCCCGGGGAATGAATGGGCAATTATTAGTGGAGACTGTGCTGCACCAACAATAACACCTACACCTGAACAAACCACAACGCCAACAATCACCCCTGCTGCAACGCCTGAACAAACCCCAGAACATGAAGAAACGACGCCAACCCCGGAATCTGGAGAAACACCTACGCCTGTCCAAACGCCAAGCCAAGGGCAGACATCAACCACGTGCTGTCCAGTAGCGGGATTGGCAGTATTGTTGCTTGGGATTGCGTGGCTGAATAAAAATTAAAGGTCTTCTAACGACCAGTCCTGTTTCTTCCTTTTTGGCTCTTCAAAACTTGTTTTGCCTACAACGTAAGGGGATTTGATACCAGTGAATATGGCAATCGCTTCAATCCGCCCAGAATATGCTGGATCCATGCGTGCGCCCCAAATAACGTTGGCATTGGGCTCCACATTTTGGGAGATAAGCTCACCAACCTCGTTTGCTTCTCCGAGCGTCATATCCGGTCCGCCAGTGAGGTGCAAAAGCAATCCCGTCGCATTTGTATAATCTACCTCCAAGAGCCTTTGGTTCAGTGTATTTTTCACAACCTCCTCTACGCGGTTTGTGCCTTTTCCTTCCCCTACTGCAATCATTGAGACCCCACCGCCTTGCATTATCGCCCTTACGTCCGCATAATCCAAATTGATAAGGGAAGAGGTTGTAATCGTTTCTGTGATTCCACGCACTGCGCGTGCGGTAATCTCATCAGCAACAGCAAAAGCCTGATCTATAGGAAGGTTTGGGACCAAACCAACCAGCCGGTTGTTATCTATCACCACCACAGTATCTGCGGCTTTTCTCAGTTCCTCCAAGCCTTCTTCAGCAGTCCTCAAACGGTTCCTTTCCAGAACAAATGGGTAGGAAACGATTGCAACGACAATAGCGCCTTGTTTGCGTGCAACCTCTGCAATAACAGGAGCCGCTCCTGTTCCCGTTCCACCGCCCATGCCCGCGGCAAGAAACAGCAAATCAGTACCGCTGAGCATCTCTTCCAGTTCGCCCCTGCTTGCCTCTGCTGCTTTTCTTGCAACATCAGGAAAACCGCCTGCACCCAACCCACGAGTGAGTTGCGGACCAAGCAGCAACTTCTTCGCGGATTCGCTTATAATACTCAGATGCTTCTTGTCGGTATTAACAGCAATAAGCTCCGCGCCTTTTATGCCGACACGCGCAAGCCGGTTAATGGTATTGCAGCCAGCGCCTCCCGCACCGACAACAACGATACGTGGCGTTTCAAACAGCCCTTCATTGGCTGATTCACTAACCTTATGACTTAATGCTTCACGAACCAAACTATCCATAATACACCAACTCCTGAAACTGATCGCCTTTAACGCACAAGAAATCGCACGTGCGCATATATAAATGTTTTTATGCACAAGGCTGTTGTATTATCCCGAAATAAGTTCCTCTCGGTAAATAAAGAAGGGTTTGAGATTTCTCAGGGATGTATGAGAAAACTAACCCTGAGAAAGATATGGTGGATAATACGGGAGTTGAATAAAGGCGAACTCTCAGTGTACAGAATTGCAAAGCAGCAGAAAGTAACCCAAAGGTGGGTAAGGCAATTGCCAAAGAAATACGCTGGTATTCCCCTCTA
>Ga0078972_1001472_pt1 | contig 87755 bp, 85 predicted proteins | sample YelNatPaOPGAMG01_FD_67568 | JGI IMG/M metagenome (GOLD analysis project Ga0078972, IMG submission 67568) | Hot spring thermophilic microbial communities from Obsidian Pool, Yellowstone National Park, USA - OP-RAMG-01 (SPADES assembly) (version 2) | ecosystem: Environmental > Aquatic > Thermal...
TCCGGGCTGTGCTCCACCGCGTCCTGAACCCTCGGGTCGGCGGTGACCAGGAGGCCCTCGTGGAAACTTACGCCCCCCGGCAGCCGGAAATTGGGGTACCGGTGGCAGATATAGGCTCGGACCTCGGTGGGCCTGGGGGTGGACCGCGACGCACCTCGGCGCTTTTCCCTTTTGTAACGCCGGTCGTATTCCCGCCGCTGCTCAGGGTCTTTGTATGGCAACGTTGTTCCCTCCTGGCTGATAAATCAGGTCACATGCTCGGACTGCATTTTCCACGACGCACACGACGGGGTCCATATTCAGGCGTGCGGCAACCTCCTGGGGTCCTCTTTGAGCCGATGGGACCGCAAGTGGCCGGAAATTCATGCCTTTCACCATCTTCTTTTGTTCGGTGCGCCTCATGCCCCGTGACAGGGAAAGTGCCGACAGTTCTCGCCGCATATTCTTTTAGGCTTATTTATCCAGTCGGGCGCCATTTTGTCCAGGTAGCGCCTTACTATGGAGCTTACCTGGTCCAAGCCCTTAGCTCTGGCATAATTCGCAAAAAAGCAGAGGTGCGTGTGAAAATTGCCCCACAGGGCGAAGCCCACCTTTTCGCGCTCGCTCGTGGAGCCATCATCGCTTTCCTTCATAAGACGATAAATTTCCCCCGGGTCAGTCTCAATCCGATATTTGGGGTGATCCCGGAAAAAAGTGTCGTTCACCTGGTCAATGATTTCTCGCCAAGCGTCGGGGTCAAACTCCGCTTCTTCCTCTCGGACTTGCACAAGCAGGGCATAAGCTCCCTTCAAACCGGAAACGGTTTCCGTTTTAAGCCGCTCCCGCTCCCGGTAAAGCCTCATGTAATTCCGGGCTGTCCTGTCAGTAAAAGGGACATTCGCCTTAAGCCACGGGATAAACTCACCATGCCCTAAAGCCTGTTTTTGTTCAGTTAGTAGTTGACCGATCCTGATAGCCTTCACAAGACTTTGTTTCAGGTGGGCCGTCACCTCGCTATGAAGGCGCACAATCTCTTGAATCCTTGTCTTGTCCAAGTGCATACTCTTTTCCTCCTGTTAATGAATTTCCGGCACTACCCAGGATTCGGCCTACGTGCTCATGGAGTGCCGCTTTCTTCCCAAATCACGGCGCGGTGATCTTGGATACCCACCTTAATCCAAGTGGCAAGCTCAACCCCCGCCTGCCACATCTCGCCTATGTCCTTGCCCTCAATGGGGGGCCAGCGGCGGGCTTGGGGGAAGTTTGTGGTCCACCAACCCCAGGCCTCCCGGGCGCCGGCGGCATCGCCGTCCAGGGCGATGAGGATCAACCGGCTTTGGCGCAAAGCCGCCGTAGCCGCCTGATCGGGACGAGTCTGGGCATTCCCCAGGGCCACCACCCCGGCCAGGTCCCCCGCCTCCTGGTGCAGGAGCATGCCGTCCAGCTCGCTTTCCACCACCACCTTGACGTGCTGGTGGGGGCCCCAAACCATGGCCCGGGTATCAGAGCCTTTCAGCAGATAATAACGGGGGGCAGCCGCGGCCTCGGGGCGTCTGATCCGAAGGCGAAGAATATTTTCGCCCTGGCAATAAGGAATGATGAGGCCTCGGGGAATCCAGAGCTTTTTGGGAATGCCGGTGTCCTTCAAGTCAGGCTCCAGGCCCCAATGCTCAGGCCTGTCCCAGGTGTCCTGCGGGTGGAACCCCAAGCGGTGCGCCTTGACGGTGTCCGCCGACAGCCCCCGCCTCTCACGCAGCCAGTTCAGAACTTTTTCCCCTTGGCCGTGGGGTTGGAAGAGCTGACGCTCTCCTTCCTCTACCAGCCTCCGGGCCCTGGCCTGCCAGAGGTCCCCCGGGGTGGCGGTCTGACGCGGCTGCCAGTGTGGCCGGGGGGATAGCCGACCAAAAGAAGGGGAGGGGACCAACCTGCCCACCGCAGCACAGGCCTCCCGGAAGCTCAGACCCCGCACCTCCCGGAGGTACTGGATGACGTCTCCCGACTTGCCGCACTGCCGGCACCACCAGCGCCCCCCTTCCCCTTGTTCAGGCCACACCCGAAAGCGGTCTTGGCCGTCCCGGCAAAAAGGACAGGGGCCGGCGAATTCTCCGCCGCCGGTGCTCGCCACTTTCTTGGAGAAAAAGCCATCGGCTTCCAGGAGGTCAAAAATCGTCATGTCAGTTAACCTCTGCAATGTCTGCAATGTCTTCAAATTCACTATTAGTAAAGGTTTTCGCCCCCAAGGTTACTTCTCTGGTGTTTGCAATGTCTTCTGATCTGTCAGCTGGTTTCCCAGACTATGCAGACATCGGCTCTTCATTGTCTATATCGTCAACTCCTTGCCATCCTTGGCTTTTCTGGCGTCGCAGACATTGCAGACATTGCTCAATGAAGGTTTCTGTTTTATCGTCCCATTGGAGGCAACTTACCCCCCGATGGCCATTGGCATCGTGCTTGCCCGGAGCCATGGTCAGTTTCAAGGCCCGGAGCACCGCCCCCATGCCCCGCGGCTTGGCGATTTTATGGGTCAGGGGTGCCATCAGGTTATAGTGCCTATGGATGAACCCCACCGCCAGGCGCCCGTTCTCAAGGTGAGGCCGCAACTGGTCCAGGGTTTGGGCCACCAGCATGGAGCGCTCGGAGATCTCCGGCGGAGAATAACCGTCCTCCATAATGAGCCGGAGGGCGCCTTGAATCTGACCAAGGTAGAAGCTGACGGTTTTGATGCCCCGGTCCAGGTCTTCCATAGATAAAACAGCCTGGGGGGCTTTACCTGCGGAAAACCTCTGGATGCAGTGGATCACGCCGGTGAGACGCAAGGCGTACTCCACGGCCTTGGGCAGGAACCCCCGGAGTTGCGCTGGCAGACGATCCTTGCAGGAGTACAGTTGGTTCCGCCACTCCAAGAATTTTCCCTGGGCTTCGGAGTCAAAAATCATCCGGGTCGGGTTCTCGATCCGCCCCCCACAGGCGGAGATTTGCTCATCCACCCAATCCATGGCCCTGCGGAGGACTATCTCCCATTTCTCCCGGTCCTGATTCCCCCATGATTCCGCCGTAAGGTCATGATAGGTCGGGGGTTCACAGGTCACAAGAAACCGGTACAATGTGCCATCTTCCAGGTACAGCCCATCTTCCCCGGCAAAGAAGGTTTTAAATACCCGGGGCTGGACCCCGCCAAAGACCGAGACCCGCGCTCCATTGAGGTAAACAGTCTTACCGGCTCGGACGATCCGAGCCGAGTATCCATCGAAAAGCAGCAGCCAGGCCTCCCGGTCGGTGCCTTTTTGCTTGTATTGGTTCTGCCCCGTGAGGAAGGCACTGATTTCATCTTGGATTACCACAATCCCGCCGTGGGGGGAGTTCACCAAGTCGTCCCGCACACCCTCCAGGGTCAAATCCGAAACGAAATAGCCCCTTGGAGGTGAAGGCGGCGGTAGTTGATCTCGCTCTTTCCGGGGCAATTGGTTATACGCTTCAATTTCCTCCCTGTACCGAGCCTCTTCTCTTCTCTGGGCTTCATCAATGGGACGGGCCATCAAACGAGCCGGCGGGGTCTTGCCTTCTCCCGACTCTCTAATATCCTGGTGCCAAAAGATTAAGGGGGCCTCCCACCCCTCCTTTGGCGAAACCGCCAGGGTCCTGCCAATTATGGACCCCACCAGGCAAAAGGCTGCCCCTGGGAGCGAGGAGGGGGAAGTGGCGCAAGCTCGGCCCAACTGCTGGAGACTGTCGGCCACACCCACCGGCAACACTTCCCAGGGGAACGGGATGCGCGGGAACATTTGGCTGGCAAAATCCCAACCGGTATGAGGGCCAGTAGGATTCTTATCAAAGGTGGCCTGTTCCTCGGCGATCTTTTTTCGGGCTTTCTGGTGAATCTCTTCCGCCGCACCGAATTCAGACATGGCCCATCTCCAGGTATTGCCCAGATCCAGCTTGCCAGTTCGCTGTGGAGGTGGCTATTGCCATTATTCAGCCTCCCGCCGTGACCGGGGTTGGACGGTGCATCTTTCAATGAGCTCCAGCAAGTCTTCTTTACGGAAAAGAACCCGCCGGCCAAATTTGACAAACTTAATTTCCCGACGTGAAACCTTCCCGCGTAAGGAATAGGGCGAGATGCCCAGCAATTCTGCTGCTTCGTTGTTATTAAGAAGTCTTTCCATTTAAATTACCCTCCTAATGCTGAAGCATTGTTTCTCTAAACCATAATCAAGCAACTAAAGTTATGCAAGCATTGATAGCTCTCCATCACCATTTTTTGATATTACAGATGATCAATCTAAACCAATGATATTTATATTTTTGTAGTAAGATATTACAAGTTTTGTAGAATTAAAATAATTTTCACCAAAAATGTAGTAACTTACTACATTATGAACGGAAATTAATGATTTTTGAGGGATTTTGTAGTAGGTAGGTCTGTCAGGCTTGGAAGATGGGATTAGGTACTCTGTTGCTTCCTCCGAGTCATCCTCTGATAAATGGTCTTATATGGGATGTCTCCGATTTGAGCCATTTTGAGAATATCGGCAACTCTTTTGGCAATAGTCTCTCCCGGGGCTTCCGGCACATGGCTCTGGAGCACATTTACCAGGTAATTAATGAGGTCCTCCATCCTGAAGGGATCCTCTGGTACAGTGGCCAACAGTTCTTCTTTTAGACTGTCCAGCGCCCTTTTGATCTTCTCAATTTTTTCCTTAATTCTGGGGCTTCCCCAAGTTTTGAAAACTCCCGGCAAGGGATTCAGGTTCATCATGATTATGGAGAAATAATGCTTAACCTCTTCCCGGAAGAAATCTACATTCTCAAGGGTCTCTGCTCTCACATCTATCCCGCAAGTTTCAGGAAGTTCAGATAAATGGTCCAAATTGGCTGCGATGGCCGAGAAGCTGCGCCTGATCTCTTTCTGGGCGAAGTTACGCACTCCACGGGAAATATCTTGTTCAATATCTCTCACTAAAGGCATGGCAATAAGAAATACCAACTCTTCCGGGTCTATAATGGGGTAGGTTTGAAATTTAGGGGGGCTGGAAGGAATCTTTTTCCCTCTTAGGCGATCCTCTATAAAGATGCCAGATTTTATTAGCTCAGCAGCCGCATAGCGCACCATGTGAAAGGGAAAACGCCATGGGCCTTTGATAGGTTCTCTTTCAGCAGCAACCAAGGCTGCCAAATTGGGCGTGTTGCCTAAAGGATCCCTCTCTTCAAGGGCCTCCAGCAATCGAGCCAGAACACCTTTTCCCATTCCTGCCTCCATCTGCGGTGACCTACGGCACATCGGAGTTTGCTCCGAGTCCAAGGCGGAATTTGCATCCCTCAGGTATGTCTTTTTTGGTGAATATATAGGTGAATATTCACCCTGTTTTTTCTGCTCATTTTTGCTGCCTCCTGCACAATAGCACAATAGTTAACTGGTTGCAAGAAATAAGAAAAGGCGACTTGGCATAAATCCTGCTAAGTCGCCTTGCATAGTTTCAGGGTCTAGTGGGCGTAGGCCTGTCGGGGTTCGAGTCCCCGCTTCGGCACCAGTTGTTAGGAATGGGCGTAATCCTCAGGGGTTACGCCTTTTCCATTTTGGCAGGTTGCGGCTGGGTTGCGGCTGGTTGCGAATCCAGGCGGTTCACCATCTCCCGGCTGCTTATGTCCACGGTCATCTGGATGCTGGTGTGGCCCAACTGCTCTTTCACATAAACGGGGCAGGCCCCGTCGCCCAGGAGCAGGCTGGCAAGGGTGTGGCGTATGTCAGGCAAACGGATTTCCCTCAGCCCCGCCTTCGCCAGCAGACGCTTGAACACCCGCCGGATATAGTTTTGCTCCATGTGCATGCCGTCCCGATGAAATATGGTTCAATCACTTCCCCCTCTCCGCGTCGCAGCGCCTCCCTTTTCCTGGCCAGGTGGAGGGTCTTGAGGCCGTCAAGCAGCTGGTCGGACATATACACCCGCCGTACCCTGCCGGTTTTGGCGGGGGTGGTCCGACCGAGCTTGTAAGACCGGCTCACCCGGATAAACTTGCCGTGCCAATCCACATCACCGCACTTCAACCCCAGGAGTTCCCCCAAACGCATCCCGGTGCGGAAGGCCGTCAAGAAAAAAGGATAATGCTCCGGTTCCTGGGTCCAGCAGGTTTCGAGGAAGAGATTCACCTCCTCTCTGGTTAAGGGTTCACACTCAGTCTTCCGGTCCCGGCCCAGTTGCAGCTTCTTGGTGAAGCGGCTCGCCGGGTTGCGACGATGATCTCTTCATCAACCGCAAAGGACAAAGGCCCGTTGATCACATTCAGGATAAGGCCAGAGGCTGCTCCGGGAAAGTCCCTGCCGATGCAGCTTCAGAAGCAGTTCCCTTCCCCAGGGCCGGGTGGATATAGCGCCGCAACACATCCTGATAGCGCTCAAAGGGGGATTGTCGTCGAAGCCCCTTAGTATACCCGTATAACCAGTTCTCGGCATAATCTTTAAAGCGGGGCACTTGGGTCTTATGGTCCGTGATGCCCCCATCCCTTCAAAATTAACTTGGCTTGAATCTTTTTGGCCACCTCCAAGGCCGTTTTTTTGTCTCTGACCGGCAATGTCAAGAAGATCTTGAAAAGCTTTTGATAAAGGGAAGGTTGCTTGCCCGGGAATGGTGTACGGGATCAACATTTCCAAATAATTACCCTTCAGGAAAATCGGTCCATCCGGTCCAACCCACCCCACATGGGACCCGCCCGCCGACGGCGGCGGCCCGGCTCCAGACCCAGCACCTGGCTTTGGGACCCCTCGAAGCCGAAACCGAAACGGGGGATCGGAGTCCCGGCCCCCCGGCTCACTATGGTCGCCACGGAAATTTTTTGCAAAATCTTCGGGGGAATTATGATGGCATCGCTTGCCGAATGGCAATCATGAGCAATTTTTGACGGCGGATTAAGATGACGCTGCTGCTCGAAAAAACCGAAGTGTCTTGAAATATTAAGGCCCAAGATGAGGAGGGGCATCTCCAGAGTTGAAAAACCCTGGCCAAAATCCCATAACATGATAGACACCTTTTGAGGGCAGGAGTGTCTTTGGGCCGGATTTTCGAATTTGACTGCGATAATTGCGGCTATCAAGCCGAGGTCGCCGGGGGTGGGGATGAGCAGGTCCTTTACAAGGGATGGTAGGCGGAGGCGAGAGCTTCTCACCAGGGGTCAAAGGGGGGAAACTGGCTTAAGGGAAAGGAAGGGAGGGAAGGGGAAAATGCCAACCGAAGCTTTTACCCGAGGAATGATACAGGTATATACCGGAGAGGGAAAAGGCAAGACCACCAGTGCGTTGGGGTTGGGGTTGCGCGCCGTCGGCCAGGGCCTCAGGGTCTGCATCATCCAGTTTCTCAAGGGGAAAGCCACCGGCGAGAGCCGGGCCGCGGCCCGCCTGGCCCCGGAACTGACCTGGCGCAATTTCGGGCGCCCGGGGCTGGGTAAGCTGCGTTCCCCCTCTTTGGAGGATTTGCGGCTCATCAAAGAGGCCTGGGATTTTGCCCGAGGAATCATCATGGCGGGGGAACACGAGGTCGTGATCCTGGACGAAATCAACCTGGCCCTGGCCTTTGGGCAACTCCCCCTGGCAGAAGTCCTGGAGACTCTGAGCCGGCGCCCGCCCCGGGTGGAGGTCGTCCTTACCGGCCGCCAGGCGCCTCCCGAACTGATGGAACTGGCGGATCTGGTCACGGAGATGCAGCCGGTGAAGCATTACTTTCAGGCCGGGGTGCAAGCTAGGGCGGGCATCGAGTGGTGATGAGGTCAAGGGAGCGCCGGGGAGAGGCGGCTCTGCCCTTCCCCACGTTCCCTTTCCCAGATTGTCACCCCCCAAGGGCCCGTTCCCCCCGATCTAAGTCGATTAGGCCTTTGGCGGAACATTAGGACATAATCGAATAAAATTATTGCCAAACCAGGCCGAGCAGTCCCCCGCAACCAGCGCCGGTGGCCAGCAGGACCAGAAAGTTGACCGCGGCCATGAGCCCTGAAACCCCATAGAGAAGCGCCAGGGCCTGCCGGTAGTGGCGGGGTCTAAGGGGTGGGCCGGAGTCGCCGATCCGGGGTTTTTCCACCAAGCGGCCGAAATAGAGGCTGGGGCCGCCGAGTTGCACCCCCAGGGCCCCGGCCAGAGCGGCTTCCGGCCGGCCAGCGTTGGGGCTGGCGGCCTTGCCGCCGTCTCGCCGGAGAATCCGCCGGGCCTGCTGCCGGTTGAGGCCGACCGGGCCGGCGACAAAGCACATCAGCCAGGCGGTGAGGCGCGCCGGCAGGAAGTTCAACACATCGTCCATCCGGGCGGCCACTTTGCCGAACCTCTCATAGCGCTCATTTTTGTATCCCACCATGCTGTCCAGGGTGTTGGCCGCCTTATAGAAAGTCAGGCCCGGCACCCCGGCCGCCAGGATGTAGAGCAGGGGGGCGACCACCCCGTCGCTGAGATTTTCCGCCAGGGTTTCCAGGGTCGCCCGCCGGATGTCCTGTTCTTCCAGATGGGCTGTTTCCCGGCCCACGATCATGGCCAAGTTTTTCCGGGCCTCTTCCAGATCCCCCCGGGCCAGAGCCTCTTCCACCTTTTGACATTCGCGGTGCAAGCTGCGGGTGGCCAGCCCGGCATAGACCAGGTAGGCGGTCACCGTTCCTTGAACCACGGAGCCGAGGCCGGCGGCCAGGGCCAGTACCGCCAGGACCGCGGCCAGGGATGTCCCCATCGTTGCCAGCCAGAAAAGGAGTCCGGAGATTACCCGGGGTTGATAGAGGCGCGCCTCCCAAAAATTGCTGACGCGGCCCAGCCATCTCACCGGGTGGGGCCAGTGGGGCGGGTCCCCCAGACACAGGTCCAGAAAATAGCCGGCCAGGAAGGGGAAGGCCAGGGCCACGGCTCACTCCTGCCCCAGGCAGGCGGCCAAGGCGGTCAGCAGCCGGTCGTTGTCTTCCCGGCGGCGCACCGCGACGCGAAAATACCGTTCATCCAGACCGGTAAAATTGCTGGCATCCCGGATGATGAGGCCCCGGCACAGGAGTTGTTCCCGGAGCCGCCTGGCCGTCCAGCCGGCGCGGGTGAGCTTGGCCAGGAGATAATTGGCCTCACCAGGAAAGGGCCGGATACCCGGCTGGGCTTCCAATCCCTGGAAGAGATGCCGCCGTTCTTCGGCCACCAAAGCCCGGGTCCGGGTCATATAGTCCCGGTCCTGAAGGCAGGCCCGACCCACGGCCTGGGCCAGGGTGTTCACCGACCAGGGCTCCTGCTGAGCCGCCAACCTGGCGATAAGCTCCGGCGCCGCCAAGAGATACCCCAAGCGCAGCCCGGGGATGGCGAAAAACTTGGTGAAGGACCGTAAGATAAGAAGCCGGGGAAACCGCCTAAGCGAGGTTTTGAGGGAAGCCTCTTCCACAAAGTCGATAAAGGCCTCATCTAAAAACACAAAGACCCCGGAGGCTTTCCAGGCCTCAAGCCAGGGAAGCAAGCGTTCCGGTGCGAGCAAGGCGCCGCTGGGGCTGGCGGGATTAGCCAAAAAGACCAATTCGGCCCCCGGCGCCTCCGGAAGGCGCTCCAGGGTAAAGCAGCCGGCCTCCTGGGTGAGGTGGAATTCATAAGGAACCGAGGCCGCTTCCAAAGCCTCCTGGTATTCGCTGAAGGCCGGGGCGATAATGAGACTCCTGTTGGGTTTCAGGGCCCGGACCACCAGGTGGATGAGTTCGGTGGAGCCGTTCCCCACCAGCACTTCTTCGGGGGATAAACCATGGTATTGGGCCAGGTCGCGCCGGAGCTCAAAGCAGCGGCGGTCCGGGTAGTGAACCAGATCCCCCAGGGCCGCCTGCACCGCAGCGGGAACCCCGGCGGGATAGCCCAGGGGATTGATGCTGGCTGAAAAATCCAGGAGATCTTCCACCCTGACCCCCAGGGTGCGGGCCAGGTCAAAGACGTCGCCGCCGTGGGGCGGGGTGCCGTCAGAAGAGGGATCGTTCAGTCTCATAGGTGAATCAGGTCCTTAAGGAGAGAAATATTCAGGTGTTTTCGGAATTCCCCGGCCAGCCTGTCAAGTTGCGACTCCAGGAAGTCCCGGAAGGACAGGCCCGGCGAGGCCGGGAAGTCGGCGCCAGGGGCCAGAATCCGCAGAAAACGACGTCGGAAGGCATCATTTTCAAACAAACCGTGGAGATAGGTGCCGAGGACGCGGCCGTCCGAACTGACCCACCCGTCGGGCACCTCAACCTGCCGGCCATGGCGCTCGCAAATGATAAAAGCCGGGCTGCCGGCCCCCCTGGCTTCGGTTTCCCCCATGTGAATCTCATAGGCCTCGAGGCTCTCGTCTCCGACCGCCCCTGAAACCGGCAAGGCCCTGGCCCTCACCTGGGTGGTGATTTTCTCCCCGGTCATGGTGGTCACCAGGGGAAGGAGCCCCAACCCGGCTTCAGTCCGGGGCGGCCCTTCCACCCCCAGGGGATCCCGCACCTCCAGCCCCAATATCTGGTAGCCGCCGCAAATTCCCCACAGCCGCCCGCCGTTTTGGGCGTAAGCTGTAATCTGCCCGGCCAGCCCGGTTTCCTTGAGATAGCGAAGGTCGTTGATGGTATTTTTAGTGCCCGGGAGAATCAGGAGATCCAGGTCGGTAAAGGCGTCGCGGTGGTCCAAATAGCTGAGCGACACCCCGGGTTCGTGCTCCAGGGGATCGAAGTCGGTATAGTTGGAAATATGGGGGAGCCGCAGCACGCCGATCCTGAGGCCGGGGGACTTGGCCGGCGCACCGCCGTCCAGCTTGCGGCCCAGGGCCACGCTGTCCTCTTCCGGCAAGGCCAGGTCCTTCAGATAAGGCAGAATGCCCAGGACGGGACGCCGGGTGCGTTTCTCAATGATCTCGACCCCTTCCCGAAAAAGCTCAGGGTCGCCCCGAAACTTGTTGATGATAAAACCGGCCAGTAAGCGGCGCTCCGCAATGGTGAGCAAATGGTAGGTGCCGATGGTGGCGGCGAAGACCCCGCCCCGGTCGATGTCCGCCACCAGCAGCACCGCAGCCCCGGCCCGGCGGGCCATAGAGAAGTTGACCAAGTCGTTTTGCTTGAGATTTAACTCCACCGCGCTGCCGGCCCCTTCCAGGATTATCAGCTCGTAAGCCGCGTGCAGGCGGCGGAAACTCTCCATCACTTTACGGACCAGGCGGGGCTTTTCCCGATAATAGTCGCGGGCCGGAAAGTTGCCGTAAACCTTGCCGTGGACAATCACCTGGGAACCCACCTGGGAAGTTGGCTTGAGCAAAATGGGGTTCATGTCCACGTGGGGAGCAAGGCCCGCGGCCCTGGCCTGGACCACCTGGGCCCGGCCCATTTCGCCGCCCTCCGGGGTGATAAAACTGTTTAAGGCCATGTTCTGAGCCTTGAAGGGGGCCACCCGGATGCCCTCCTGACGAAAGACCCGGCAGAGGCCCGCCACCACCAGGCTTTTGCCCGCGTCCGAGCCGGAACCCAGAATCATCAGAGGCCTGTATTTCATAGTCTTGGTCTGTAGGTCGTTATCCGCCGCCGGGAGGATCGGCTGGAACCAAAGGGGGCTGTACTTGAGCCGCCACCTGGTATTTGCCCAGATAGCCCCGGGGCGTGATCAGATAGTCGCCGTACCGGAATGTCTGGGAATTGCCCACCAGGATGATGGTCTGCATGTCCACTTGCTGGGCCGGGAGCTTCTCCAGGGTGGCAAGCACCACTTCTTCCCCCGGGCGCCTGGCCCGGCGCACCAAGCCCACCGGAGTTTGAGGTTGCCTATATTTGAGAAGGAGATCCACCACCGCCTGCAATTGCCAATCCCTTTTCTTGCTCTTGGGATTATAGAGCACGATGACAAAATCGCCCTCGGCTGCGGCCGTCACCCGCCGCTCGATGACTTCCCAGGGGGTGAGGAGGTCACTCAAGGAAATGGCGGCAAAGTCGTGCATCAACGGGGCCCCCAGAAGGGCGGCCCCTGCGGCCAGGGCCGGGATGCCGGGGATCACCTCTAGGTGCAGGTCCACCTCCCCCTCGGCGCCGGGGGGTCCGACTCTGAGCTTCTGGGCGGCGCACATTTCCAGGACCAGGCCGGCCATGCCGTAAATGCCTGAGTCGCCGCTGCTGATCAGGGCCACCTGCTGACCGGCCCGGACCCGGTCGATGGCCGCCTGACAGCGCTTCACTTCGGCCTTCATCCCTGTGGCCACCACTTCCTGGTGGGTAAGGAGGGGGGCGATCAGGTCCACATAGGTCTGATACCCCACCACCACCTGGGACTCGGTCAGCGCCGCCCGGGCCCTGGGAGCCAGGTAGTCCGGCGAACCCGGGCCCAGGCTTACGAGGGCGAGACGACCCGGGCCACTGCCACCGTGATATTGGTGCTTTTGCGTTTGGGGACCAGGAGTTCCCCCTGAGTCGCCCGCAAGGCCGCGGCCTCGCTGACGCTCTTCGCCCCCACGTGGCGGGCTGCCTGCGCCGACGGGGTCGGTACCGGCACTTTTTCCAGTTCCTCGGCAGTAAACCATAATAATTCCACCTTCAACCGACGGGCGGCCTCCTTGAGCCCCGGCTCGTCTTTCTTGGCGGCGATGGTGGCCAACGCCTGAAGCGCCAGGAGGGAAAGCCCGCTCTGCCGGAAAATCGCCTGTAAGAAAGCCAAGATTTCCGAGGCGGGCGTGCCCTTGTGGCAGCCCACCCCGGCGATGAGAACCCGGGGCCGCAGGCGCAGCCACCCGGGCGGCCAGGGCCGCTCCTCCCAACCCACATACACCGTGGGCCGCGGGTCCCCGGCCAGGGCCTTCTCCAGATCGCTTTCCCGGTGAAAAGGCGCGGGATAGGCATCCAGGACCGCAACCAGACGGTTCTCCGGGTCCACCAGCCGTACGGCCGCGCCGGATAACAGGGCCATGGAGACGTTTTTTACTTCAGCCAGGTTTTCAATGATCAACCCGGCTTGGGCGGCCAGGAGGTCCAGGGCGGGAAGTCCCTGGACATCGGTTCCGGTGGTGATCACCGGGGTGCCGCCCAGGACCGCGGCCACCCGACGGGCCAGTTCGTTCGCTCCTCCCAGGTGGCCGGAAAGGAGGCTTATGGCAAAGCGGCCTGCCTCGTCCACCACCACCACGGCGGGGTCCCGGTCTTTGCCCTGTAATAAAGGAGCGATCTGACGCACCACAATTCCGGCGGCCATGACGGCCACCAGGCTGTGTCCCTGGGCGAAGGCCTCGGCAAAGACCGCGGTCAGCCGGTCGAAGGTTTGTTCCCCGGCCGCGGCCCGGCCGGCCGGAAGCCAGCATTCCGCGCCCCCCAGGGCCGCGCCGAGGCGTCGGGCCACACCCGCCCCGGCAGGGGTCAAGGCCACGATCTTAATCGGCGGCATCCCGCCAACCATGGGTAAAAGTGCGGTCATAAAGCCGGGATCTGGCCCTGAGGCGCCCCTCCCGGGACCCCAGGGCCGGGCCCGTCAGAATCAGGGCCTGGCGGCTGATGCCGGCTTCCCTGACCCGGGCGGCAATATCCTCCAGGGTGCCCCGGATAAGCTTCTCATCCGGCCAGCTCACCCGGTAGGCCACCACCACCGGGGCCTTCGGGCCATAGGCAGAGGCCAGGTCCTCGACCACCCGCTCCAGGAGTCCGATGCTGAGGTAAATTACCAGGGTGGCCCCGTGCGCCGCCAGGGACCGCAGATTTTCCCGTTCCGGCACCGGGGTCCGGCCTGCGGCCCGGGTGAGGATCACCGTCTGGGTCACTTCCGGCAAGGTCAGTTCCTGCCCCAGGGCGGCGGCGGCGGCCGCTGCCGCGGTGACCCCGGGAATCACCTGGCAGGGGATGCCTGCCTGTTCCAGAATCTCCTCCTGTTCCTGCATGGCGCTGAACAGGCTGGTGTCCCCGGAATGCACCCGCACCACCCGCTTGCCGGCTCGGTGCCCTGCGATGAGGCGGGCGACGATGTCCTCCAGGGCCAGGGGCGCGGTGTCCACCTGTTCCGCCTCCGGAGGCGCCCAGGCGAGCACCGCCGGGGATACCAAAGACCCGGCATAAAGCACCACTTCCGCCCGGGACAGGGCCTTCATGCCTTTCACCGTGATCAACTCCGGGTCGCCGGGGCCGGCGCCGACAAAAATTATGGGGTGTCGTTCGGTCATCTTGACGGGTTTCCGGGTTTAGGTTTTTCAGTTTTCAGTTATAAACACATCATTTGTATCAGGTCTCATGGCCGGTGATGATCCACACCGGATTTAAGGCCTTAAAATAGCTGCCCCTTGACAGGGGCTGGGCGCGGCTGACCTGAAGCTGGACGACGTCCGCCCGCCGCTTTTCCTGCCGCAAAAGACGCCGGGCCTCTTCCAAGGTTTCAAGGCGGGCGGCGGTGAGGACCACCAGGCCTCGCGGCCGGAGCCGGCCCAGGACCGCCTGGAGAATGTCCCCCACGGCTTCGCCCCCGCCGCCGATAAACACCCGGTCCGGGGCAGGGAGGTCTGCCAGACACGCTGGAGCCTGACCGCAGATGACCTTCAGGTTCGCCACCCCGAATTTATCCCGGTTGGCCGCGATCTGCGCGGCCCTCTCCGGATTTTTTTCAACGGCCAGAATGCCTCCCCGCCCCAACAGGAGGCTGGCCTCCAGGCCCACGGAGCCGCTGCCGGCCCCTATGTCCCAGAGCATCTGGCCGGGATAAAGGGCAAGCCGCGCCAGGACTACGGCCCGCACCTCGGCTTTGGTAATGAGGCCGCGCTCGGGGGCGTAGGCTTCCTCCGGCATTCCCAGGCGCAGGGCCGGGGCCGCGGCGGGGAAGTCCTCCTGAATATTCTCGGACGAGAGCGCGGCAGGCGCCAAGACCACCATATTCAAGGGAGAAAAGGTTCGGCCCGCCGCCTCTTCCAGACTGAGCCAGGCAAGACGCGCACTCTCCTGGCCCAGGTCCTCCAGGACGCAGAGCCGCAAGCCAGTCCGGCCTGACTCCAGGAGCCGCCGGGCCACGGCCTCCGGGGGATGCGCCGGATCGGTATAAATATACACCGGGTACACCGGGCCCGGCCCAGCCAGCGCGGCGTCCAGACCTTCCCAACCCCGGCCGTGCAGGCTCACCACCCTAGCCAGGTCCCAGGGCATCTTCAGAAGGGCCGCGGCGGCCTGAACCGTGGTGAGATTCGGGTGCAGCACCACGTTGTCGGCCCCCAAAATCCGCACCACCAGGGGGCCGATGCCATAAAAATTGGGATCGCCCGAAGCCAGGACCACCACGCGGCGGTCCCGGGCCAATGCCGGCAAGGCGCTGAGGGTGGTTTCCGGGTCCTTGCCCAGGACGATTTTGTCGGCGGGGTGGTCCGGAAAGTAGGCCAACAGGCGCCTGCCTCCCACCAGCACCTGGGCCCCCCGGATTAGGTCAAGGGCCCGGGGGGGCAGGTCTGCCGGCGACATTCCCAGCCCCACCACCTGGACAGGAATCACTGCGCCCCCTCCCCTTCACCCCCCCAGAAAAGGGGAGCGCCGTCAAAATTCAGGATCACTGCGGCCAGTTCGAGACCGGGGCCGGCGTGTTGGCGCAGGGCCGCCAGCAGCCGCCTGCCCACCTCCCCGATCACCGCCGGTAAACTGGCCGGCGGGAGATTTTCCAAAATTTCCCGGGCGGTATTGGCCCGGACCACCGCCTGGGCCAGGTCCGGGTCCCCGGTTATGTCATGGGTCCAGCGGGCCAGTTCCCCAAAGTTGGCCAAGCCCCGGGAAGCATGGGTGTGGCCGAACCCCTGGGCCATTTTTACGGCCTTGCCGAAAAAGGCGCCCACCGTGAGGTGCGTGAATCCCAGGCCGGTTGCGGCCCTTATGGCAAAGCGCACATAATCCCCCATTTGCACAAAGGACTCCTCCGGCAGATGGGGGAGATGGCCCCGGAGGTATTCCTCGCTCTTTCCCCCGGTGGTGAGGACGACCCGGGTGAGGCCCACGGCCCGGGCCACCTTGAGAGCACTGGCAATGGTGGCCCGGTAAGCCTCATGGGAAAACGGGCGGACCAGCCCGGTGGTGCCCAAAATGGAGATGCCGCCCAGGATGCCCAGACGAGGATTGAGGGTGTGTCGGGCGATCTCAACTCCATCGGGCACGAAAATTTCCACTTCCAGCGAGCCGAGGCGGACCGCGCCCGACTCCCGCCGCACCGCGGCGACGGCCTGGTGCAGCATCCGTCGGGGCACCGGGTTGATGGCCGGCTCGCCCACGGCCACCGGCAGCCCCGGCTTGGTCACCCGCCCCACCCCCTCGCCGCCGCGCAGGTTCACCGTTTCCCGGGATCCCCCCCCAGAGAACCAGACCCGGGCGCCGATCCGGGCTCCCTGGGTGGCATCCGGGTCATCCCCCGCGTCCTTGACCACCAGGGCCTCCCCCCGGGAGCCTTGGCAACCGTGGCTCAATAGGGGGATGGTGAGGCTCCCGCCCCCGGGCAGGCGCACCTCCACGGCTTCGGGGCAAGAGAGGCCCAGAAGTTCCCGCAGGGCCGCCTGGGCGGCGGCGGCAGCAGCCGAGCCGGTGGAAAACCCTACCCTGAGGGTCTGGCGGGGTGCGGGGAGCCGGACAGAGCCGTCATCCTCAGGCTGATCCGGATCTTTGCCTATGGCCCCCTTCTGAAGCAGGTCCACAGCCATGATTCTTTTGCGAAAACCCCCTAGCCCTTCTTCCTGACAATGATCATGGAGAGGTAGGGCAGGGGTCGGCCCTTGAGACTGCCCACCTCCCGGACCACGGTTTCGCCGTCCAAACCGCAGCGGCTGACGAGGACGGCCCGGTCCGTGAGGCCCAGCTCCTCCAGGGCGGCCAGGATGTCGTCCGCGTGGCGATAGGTCTTGAGCAGGACCACGGTATCGGTTTTGCCGATGGCTTCCCGGAGCTTGGCAGCGCCCAAGGCCCCTGAGACCACGAGGAAAGATTCCTCCCCTTCGCCCAGGGGCGTCTGGGTGAGGGCGGCGGCGGCATGGTAAGAGCTGATGCCGGGAATGGTGATGATCCGCACCGACGGGTCCAGGCCCTTAATGGTTTTCAGGAGATAGCCGAAAGTGGAGAAAGTCAGCGGGTCCCCCAGGGTGATGAAGGCGGCGTCCTTGCCTTCGGCCAGGACTTCCAAAACCCGCCTAGCGCATCTGTCCCAAGCCTCCTGGAGGACTTCCGGGTCCCGGGTCATGGGAAAGGGAAGCTGCTCCACCGGAGCCCCATTCAGGTGGGAGTGGATGATGTCCAGGGCCAGACTGTAAGTGTTTTTGCTGGAGGCGGCGGCGAAGATGTGCGGCCTTCTTTCCAGCACCTTGAGGGCCTTCAGGGTGATCAACTCAGGATCACCGGGGCCCACCCCGATACCATAGAGAGTTCCTTTTTTGGGAGTCACGCGGGCCTCTCTTCCAGGACCATGATGGCCAAGGCGTTAATAATGCTGGCAGCCACCGCAGAGCCGCCTTTGGGACCTAAGGAGGTGATATAGGGGACATTTTGCCGGCTCAAGGCCTCTTTGGACTCCGCGGCGTTGACAAAGCCCACCGGCACCCCCACCACCAGGGCGGGGGGTGGCGCGCCGGCGGCCAGAAGATCGAGAAGACTGAGGAGCGCCGTGGGGGCGTTGCCGATGGCCACAATCCCTCCCGCCGCCCGGGGCAGGGCGCGCTCCATGGCCACCACCGCCCGGGTAAGACTCCGGCTCTTGGCCTCCCGGGCCACCTCCGGATCGTTTATAAGGCATATGACCTCCACTCCCAGGCGGGAGAGCCGGCCGGTGCCGATGCCGGACTCAAGCATGCGGGTGTCGACAACCACCGGGCGGCCCTGGCGCAGGGCCGCGAGTCCCGATTTGATGGCCTGGGGATGGAAGCGCACATTGTCCAGGTATTCAAAGTCGCCGGTGGTATGGATCATGCGCCGCGCCACCGCCCATTCCCGGGGCGAGAGATTATGCCCCAGAACCTTGGCCTCAATTCGGCGAAAACTTTCTATTTCAATCTCATGCGGGTGAAGGGAGCGCCAATTCATCGAGTCTCCATGAATTTTTGACAGTAGGCCACAAAGTGGCGGGCCACCTCCGGGTTGCTTCCGAAATGGAGATGGACGTAGCTAGCCGACACCTGGTTGACGGCATAGCCCTCCAGCACGGGCTCGCCGCCGCGCCGGGCGGTGAGCTGATAGAGCCTGGGAAGTTGTTCCGGCGGCGAAATAATCTCCGAATAGTGGAATTCATGCCCCCGGGCCCTGGTTCCGACGGGGCCCAGGAGGCCGTCGGCCATCAGAGTGACTTCCCGGTAGCCTAAAGCCTTGAGGCGGGGGAGCATCCTGACCCCCAAGGGCAACACGCCGGCCAGGGCGTGGCGCTCTCCTTCCAGGTCATGGATTTCCCGACACAGATACATCAACCCGCCGCACTCGGCATAGATCGGCAGGCCCGCGGCGGCCCGTTCCCGCACAGTCCGGAGCAGGGTCTGATTGGCGCTCAACTGCCGGGCGAAAAGCTCCGGATAGCCCCCTCCCAGGTAAAGGCCATGGACCCCCTCGGGCAGATCCCGGTCCTCCAGAGGCGAAAAGAACGCAATTTCCGCCCCAAACCGGGCCAGCCACTCCAGGTTATCCGGATAATAGAAGCAGAATGCCCGGTCCTGGGCCACCGCCAGCCGCACCCGGGGAGCAGGCCGCACCGGCGCAGCAATTTCCCCCCGGGTCAAAGGGGGCAGGGCGGTCAGCAAGCCCTCCAGGTCAAGGTGCCTCTCCACCAGGTCGGCCAGGTGCTCCAGATAGGCCGGTCCCAGGGGATTATCCTCGGTGGTGACCAGCCCCAGATGGCGCTCCGGTATGGCCAGGGCCGGGTCCCGAGGCAGACCTCCGAAACACCGGACTTCCCCGGCCGCGGCCAGGGCCTGGCGCAGATAATCCAGGTGCGTGGCGCTGCCCAGCCGGTTAAAAATCACCCCGGCCAGAGCCAGTTCCGGGTCAAAGGTGGCAAAGCCGTGCACCAACGCGGCGGCGCTCCGGGCCATGGCGCGGGCATCCACGATGAGAAGCACCGGCAGGTCCAGCCACTTGGCCATCTGGGCGGTGGAACCGGCTTCGCTTGTGCCATCGAAGCCGTCGAAGAGCCCCATCACTCCTTCCACCACAGCCAGATCCGCGGTCCTGGTGTGCTGGTGGAAAATGCGGAGATTTTCCTCCTGCGACAGCATCCAGCCGTCGAGATTATGGGAGGCCCGGCCGGCGGCCCGGCCGTGGTGGCCGGGGTCGATGAAGTCGGGTCCCACCTTGAAGGGCTGCACCGTTAGGCCCCGCCGCTGCCAGGCGGCCAGGAGTCCCAGGGTGAGGGTGGTTTTCCCCACCCCGCTTTGGGCGCCAGCTACTACCAAGCCGCGAAGAATGCGAGGCCTGGTGGTCATGCGGGGCTGTCCGATCCAGGGATGACATCCAGGGCCTCCCGGATATGATCAATAAAAATCCGGACAACTGCCGTTCTGGTCCCGAGGCCCTCGCTATCGACCTCAACCTCCAGACCCGCTTCCAGAAAGGCGGCCATCCAGGAATCGTTGTTGTCGCAGAGGTCCTCAATAAAATGGACCCCAGCCACAATCATCAGAGGGATAAGCCGCACCCGGCGAAACCCGGCCTGAAGCACCGCCCTGACCACCTGCTTCCGGGAGGGATGCCCTTCCACGACTCCCACAAAAATACCCTGACCGTAAAACTCCCGCAGGATATTTTCCAGAGCCGGATAAGAGGACCAGGAGGGGTGGTCCGTGCCATGGCCCACCAGAACCTGGGCTTCTCCCCGGGCAAGACTGTCCCCCAATTGCAGGGCCTGGGCCAACTGCCGGTAATCCGCGTACGAGCTAAAAAGCGGCAGGCCGATGCTGGTGCGGATGGGCAAAGACTTTACCTCTTCCAGCAGCCGATAGAACTCATGCCCGCACAACAGGTGGATGGATTGCACCACCGCCCAAACATGGCCCTGGTCGTACAAATCCTTGAGGACCTCATGCGGGTGCTTGGCCTCGAATTTTCGCTTGTGCCTGAGCCGGTCCCTGACCATCCGGGAGGAAAAGGCCCAAAGAATTTCCTGGCCGGGAAAGGCCTCCCTGATGAGATCATCCATAAAATCATAGGTCTGGCGCGCCTGGGAAGTGGTGCCAAAGGCGGTCAAAACAATGGGTGTCTGCATGCTCATGCTGCTTATAGAATCCCTGTCCGCGGGAGCAAAGGGAACTGGGGTGCGAAGGGAGGTCAATAAAACCGGGGTGAGTCCCCCGGGGAGCCGGACTGTTTAAGATAGAGTCCCCTTCTGACGCACCACCTTTCGAGAAATAACCTGCCGGGAAAATCATTATAACCGGAACCGCCTGTTCTGGTTCAATAATTCTTTGGCCTGCCTGATCCTGAGCAGAAGATCGGCGTGGCTGCGGGGCGGGGGGGTGGCAGGGGAGAGAAACCCTGCGGCCACCAGCTCCTGGTAGAGTTCAGCTACCGCGGGGGCGCCCAGACCAAGTTCGGCCAGGCGCGGGAGATTGTGCGGCACCTCGGCCATCCCATAACTGGCGGCCAATTGCCCTGCGGCGATAATGTGCCAGCGGTCCGCCCACTCATAAGCGAAGTCCAGGTCATGGCAACAGATCAGCACCGTGATGCCCTCGGACGAGAGCCTCTCAAGAATGGCCCGGAGATCCCACCGCATGGGTAAGTCCAGGCTGGAAAAGGGTTCGTCCAGGACTATCACTTCCGGCCGCATGGCCAGGACACCCGCCAAACATACCCGCTTTTTCTGCCCGAAGCTGAGGTTGTGCACCGGCTTGTCAGCCAACTCACTCAGGCCCACCGCGGCCAGGGCCTTTTCCACCCGATCCCGGACGCTGTGTTTATCCAGCCCCAGGTTCAGGGGCCCAAAAGAGACGTCTTCCCGGACGCTGGCGGAAAGCAACTGGGCATCCGGATTCTGGAAGACCAGACCGACCCGGGAGCGCAACTGTTTCAGTCCCCGGCGGCTATAATCCACGGGGCGGCCGTCGCACAGCACCTGACCGGACTGGGGACGCAGAATGCCGTTGAGATGCAGGCACAGGGTAGTCTTGCCGGCCCCGTTGCCTCCCAGGATGGCGGTGCGGCTGCCCCGCTCCACCTCCAGAGTGCAACGCTTCAGGCCCCGGCTGCCGTCGGGATAGTTAAAGGTAACGTCCTGAAGTCTGAGAATGGGATTGGTCATCGTCCGATCAAGCGCAGCACTGCCGCCGATATCATCAGCAAAAGGCCGGCCACGGCGGCCGCGACAAAGCTGCGCCGACTGTCGCCATACTCATTTTCCAAGAAAAACAGGGGGCCGTCATTAGCCCGGGCCAAAGCCGCCTGGTCCAGGGCCAGGGAACGCTGCCAGACTTGCATGGCCAGAACCGCGACCAAGCTGCCCAGGGAACGCATCGCCGTCCTGGTTGTGGCATAGCCTAACCGGGCGGCCTGGGCCGTGGTGATGTCATGAATCGCTTCCAGAAAAACAAAGAGGGAACGATAGCCCACCGTCATGAGATCCAGGATCTCCGCCGGCACCTTGAGGCGCCGCAGCAGGGAGATGAGATCAGTCATGGGAGTGGTGAGGGCCAGCAGGAGCAGGGCCGCCAGACAACTAAGGGACCGGCCGACCAGGATTGCCACCCGGGGCAGTTGGGAGGGATCCAGGTGGAGGGCGAAGTGCTGACCAGAGCCGGGCCCTTGCCAGGACAGAGCGATCATGGCCCCGCCGGCGGCCAGGAAACCCAGCGGCGGCAGAAACACCCGCAGGTATTGAGCCAAAGGGATGCCGGCGCCCCAAACCGTGAGGATGACCAGGGCCACCGCCTCCGTGACGAGATACCAGGGGTTGGTGGCCACCAAGGCGCTGACCAAGGCGCAAAACGTCAATAATCCCTTGGCGCCGGGATGAATCCGCCGCCAACGGCTGTTGTAGGCCCAATGCTCATGCATTTACGAAATCTTTTTGAATTTGGCCTTGGTGACGGAACTTCCCAGCCAGTAGCCGATAAAGCCGGCGCCCAGGGCGGCCTGAAGCGCGAACAGCAGAGAGGCGACCTCATCGCTGGGCGGCTGCAGCAGCGGTTCAAACCACGGCTTATAATCCGGCTGGAGCTTGCTCACCAGGTTTTTGGCCTGGCCGTCGGCGCCGGTAAAGATCTCCACCTCTTTCTGTCCCGGTTGGGGCTCCGGCTTCTCCACGATCACCAGCGGCAGGATGATCAGCAGCGCTACGGCCGCGAGCAGAAGAATATTCTGATACCTTTTCATGCCCGCACCTCCTGTCCTCCGGTCACGACTTTCATCTCGTGAAGTTCCTGATAATTGAACCGTTTCAAGGCATTGAAGACGACCACGGTCAGCAGACCTTCACTGATGGCCAGGGGTATCTGGGTAATGGCGAAGATCCCGGCAAACTTGGCCAAAGAGCCCCAAAACCCCCCTACCGGGTCGGGGAAGGCCAGAGCCAACTGGACAGAGGTCGTCACATAGGTCATGAGATCAGCCAGGGCTGCGGCCAGGAAGACCGACAGGCCGAAAGGCAACCGCAGGCTCTCGGCCAGACGGAAAATGCCGTACGCGGCAAAGGGCCCCACAATGGCCATGGAAAACACGTTGGCTCCCAGGGTGGTGAGGCCGCCGTGGGCCAGCAGCAGGGCCTGGAAAACCAGCACCACCAAGCCGATGGGGGCCATGACCACCGGCCCGAAGAGAATCGCCCCCAGACCCGTGCCGGTGGGGTGGGAACAACTGCCGGTAACCGACGGCATTTTCAGGGCCGACAACACAAAGGTGAAGGCCGTAGATACCCCCAGTAACATGCGCTGCTGCGGCTTCTCCCTGATGATCTTCTGGACGACCCGCACGCCGTAGCCCACGAACGGCAAAGACGCCAAACCCCAGCCCAGGCAATGGCTGGCCGGCAGGAACCCTTCCATGATGTGCATTTGACACCTCCTTTAGTGATGCATGGTGATGGAAGTAGAAGCCGCACTCCCACAAGGCGCCGCGTTCCAAAGATAAGCCCGGCCCCTGCCCGGCTTTCCCAAGTCGCGTTCCCGCCTCGGGTTTTGCCCAAAAAAAATCCCTAAGTCCCGATGGACTTAAGGATATACCCAGCTTCTTCGTCCTTAATCTTAGGGGGGGTTCGCTTGTCCAGAGCGCCCCCGTCCGGGCCGCCTGTCTCTCGCACGCCCGTGACGTATCCGGGCAGGTCTTCTGGCTCCCGGATCATCCTACTGCCTGCGCCTTCCCCTCCCGTTTAAACGGAAAAGTGGCTAGTGCAGGGGTCGTCCCCGGTCACAGCGGCGGGACCGCGACGGCTCTTTCCGTCTTCCCTATTAAACCCGCAAGGGGTACCCAGATGCTCTAATATAGCGCGGTGCTCCCTCCCTGTCAACAGATTTCCCACCTTGCCGCCGGCCGCCTGGAAGCGTAGCCGTCGGTCTTTTTAAGGGGATGCCGTCGCGGGTTCAATCCGCACCAGGCCCGAAGTCCTGGTGCAACCTTCGGGATTCTTGACAATGATGTCCCTCAACAGGGCCGTTACCGCTCCAGGCTCCTCCAACCGGGCGTGGTGGCTGGCCGCGGCCAAGGCCAAATCAACCCGGTATAATTTCAGTTTCTCAGAAGTTGATAAGCCGGAAGGGCGCCGGTGAAAGAGTGGGGCGTAGAAGGTGATTCAGCCCCTCAGCCTGGGCCTTCAAGTAGCTTTGAAAGAATTGCGCCAAGGTTCTAAGCGGTTCTGGCCATGAGCTCTTTTGCCAGGTCTATCTCTGCTATCCAAGTTTAAGCTGCCCAAGTTCATTTTGCGGCTCTCAAGAAACCTGGGGATGGAAGGGCTGCCCGGTTCCGGACGAGACAGCCGCCTTTTTCCAGGTCATCTTTCCCGGGTTTTCTGGCCGAAATCCTTTGACCCTGCTAAGCTCCGGCCATATCGACACCGCCACTTTCAGAAAGGAACAGGTATGGCTACCGGCAAAGAGATGGTCAAGGCAGCCCTGAAGCATGTGGGCGAAAGGTACGTCCTGGGCGCGCTGGTCCCCAAGAACGATCCGGCCTGGGACGGCCCCTGGGACTGTGCGGAATTCGTTTCCTGGTGCGTCTACCAGGTCGCCGGTGTCCTGTACGGCTGCGAGAACAATCATGCCAATCCGGCTGTCGCCGATGCGTACACCGGTTTTTGGGGCCGGGACGCCCGCACCCTCGGCAAAATGATCAGCGTGGCCGCCGCGGCCCGCATTCCCGGGGCTGCGGTCCTGCGCTTGGGTCCCAAAATGGGTCACATCGTCATCTCCGACGGCCGGGGCGGCACGGTGGAGGCCCATTCCTCCCATACCGGGGTCATTTGCCACACCCTGAGCGGGCGCCGCTGGGACATGGGCATCCTGGTTCCCGGGATTACTTATGAGGAAAACGGCGGCAACCTCAACCCCACCCCGCCGGAGGTCATTTACCGGCTGACCAGTCCCAGGATGCGCGGGGAACAGATCAGACAGATTCAGGAAAAGCTGGAATCGCTGGGGTTTGATCCGGGCGGGGCGGACGGCGTCTTCGGTCCCCACACCTTGGCCGCGGTCATGGCTTTCCAAAAGGGCCGCGGCCTGGTGCCCGACGGCGAGGTGGGGCCCCAAACCGCGCAGGCCCTGGGAATTACCCTCAGATAAACAGGTGCACGGTCACGGGATCGCCCCGGAACAGGCCTTCCACACCCAGGGGGATGATTACCAGACCATCGCTCTTCACCATGGGGGAGAGAAGCCCCGAAGGTCCCAGGACCGGATCGGCCCACAGGGTGTCCTGATCCTGCCGGAGGCGCACCCGGACGAAATCCTCCCGGCCGCTGGCCCCGGCCAGGTTCCGGGAAAGCCGGGCCTGGACGGAGCCGCCCCAGGCCGGTTGAGGTTCTTCCAGGCCGGCCAGGCGATGAAGCAACGGCCGCCCCAGGGCATACATGACCACCGCGGCCGAAGCGGGATGGCCCGGAAGACCCAGGAGGGGCTTGCCGCCAAGGTCCGCCAGGATCGTAGGCTTGCCCGGACGGATGGCCACGCCGTGAACCAGGATCTCTGCTTGGGGGAGGTCCTGGATGGCCTTCAAGGTAAGGTCCCGGGCGCCCACGGAACTGCCCCCGGAAATCAGGACCAGGTCGGCTTCCTCCAGGGACTCGGCCAGAACCGCGTTGAGGGTTTCCTGGTCGTCGGGGACAATTCCTTTGAGTAAGGGAACGCCGCCCTCCTCGGTCACCAGGGCGGCCACCAGGTGGGCATTGGCGTCCCGCACCTTGGCAGGGGGCGGTTTTTGGTCGATGGGGACGATCTCATCGCCGCTCGAAAGCACCGCCACCCGAGGCCGCTGGTAAAGCCTGACCCGACTCACTCCCAGCGCCGCGAGCAGGCCGATATCCTGGGGCCGCAAGCGCCGGCCTGCCTGGAAAAGCAGTTCTGCAGCCCTGACATCCTCCCCCGGATGCAGGACGTTTTCTCCGGGAGCCACCGGACGGCGCACCTCCAGGGTGCCATCCGGCATCTCATTGGTGTACTCCACCATCACCACCGCGGTGGCGCCCTGGGGGAGCATGCCACCGGTGGCGATGCGCCAAGCTTCCCCGGGCCCCACAACTCCGTCCGGCGTCTTGCCCATGGGCACCGAGCCCTTGATTTCCAAATACTGGGGCAAACCTGGGGTGGCCCCGAAGGTGTCGTTGGCCCGGACCGCGTACCCGTCCATAGAAGCCCGGAGGAAAGCAGGAACATCTTCAGGGGCGCCAATGGCCTGAGCCACCACTCTCCCCACGGCATCCGGCAGTTCCAAAACCTCGGCGCCCACGGGCTTGAAGCGGGCAAAGAGGGCGAGGACTTCCTCACGGGTTTTCAGGCGAAAGAATTCCAAAGTCATAAACCCATACAATTATGCTCTTTGCTCCACAAAGCACATTAAGTATTTTAAAGGGGGAGGGCCAGGGAGCCCGCGCGGCCCCCTGCCCTCCCCCAGCCCAAACCGCCAAGGGTCATAGAAAGGCGAGGGTTCTAAATCCTCGAAAAAATCCTGGCATCCACCGCAAACAGGCCCTTTTCATAAAGGAGCAAGGGGTTTAATTCCACCTGGTCCAGTTCCGGGTGTCTTTCGGCGAATCTCGCCAGGGCCTGCATGGCCGCCTTGAGGGCCGCCAAGTCCCGCTTGGGCTGGCCCCGAAACCCAGTGAGCAGGGGATACCCCTTGATGCTCTTGATAAGATCTTCCAGTTCCTCCTCGGTGGCCGGAAGAATCAGGAAGGCCACGTCCTGGTAAATCTCCGTGTAAATGCCGCCCAGGCCGAACATAAGGGTGGGCCCGTACTGCGGGTCGGTGAGGGTGGCCAGAATGACCTCCAGACCGCCGAGTTTGGCCATGGGGGAGATGGTGACTCCATCCACTTGGAGTTTCCGATCATGGAGGCGGATGGTGGCCAGGATGTCCTGGAAGGCGTGACGCACGGCCTCGTCATTGGCCAGGTTCAGGTGTACCCCGCCGACGTCGCTCTTGTGGGGGATGTCAGGGGAGGCCACTTTCATGGCCACCGGGTAGCCGAATTGCCGGGCCAGGGACACAGCCTCATCGGGAGTGGTGGCCAAAGGCGCGGCCGCCACCGGGATGCCGGCCCTGGACAACATTTCGGCGGCCTCCTGCCCGGAAAGCAGGCGCAGCCCTGGGGTGGCGCGGATCGCCGGCGCCAACTCCTCGGCCTGAGGTTGGGGGTCAAACCGGAAAAACTGGGCCAGCGCTTTCACACCCCGCTCCGGCGTGGGGAACACCGGAATGCCGGCCTGGTAGAGCTTTTGCCGCTCTGCCTGTTCCACTTCGGCGCCCCCCAGGAAAACCACCAGCTCCGGACCTCCAGGCCTTACCACCTGGGAAGCCCCTGGGATGGGGTCCCCGAAAATGACCATATGATAATCATATTCCCCTTTGGTTTCATCCATGACCTGGCGATACAGGCTGGGGTCGCCGATCACGTCTCCGGTCAGGTCCACGGGGTTGCTCACCCCACAGTGGGCCGGGAGCAGGTTTCGCAACCGCTCCTTCAAGCTGGGGCTAGGCTCAGGGGTGGCCAGGCCCAGCTTCTCGGCCTCGTCGATGGCCAGGATGGCCGCGCCGCCGGAACTCGTGGTGATCAGAAGGTTGCGCCCCTTGGGCGGCGTGAGGTAGGCCAGGGCCTTGGCAAAATCGAAAAGTTCCTCCAAGGTGTCGGCCCGGTACACCCGGTGTTTGCGAAACAGGGCCTGGTAAACGGCGTCCGCGCCGGCCAGGGACTTGGTGTGGGACTCCGCGGCCTGGCTTCCTCGCTTGGTGCGGCCCGCCTTGAGAATGACCAGGGGTTTGGTGCAGTCGTGCAGCGCGTCCAGAAAATAGGTGGGGCGCTTAACCCCCTCCAGATAAAGGGCAATCACCTGGGTATGGGGGTCAGCGTTGAAATACTGGATCACTTCAGCTTCGTCCACGTCCACCCGGTTCCCCAGGGAAACAAAAGCCGACACTCCCAGCCCCTCTGCCGCGGCCAGATCCAGAAAGGCTGCGCCCACCGTGCCGCTCTGGGAGGCGAAGGCGATTTTCCCCTTGGTGGTGATGAGCGGCCAAGAAGCGCACATGTGGTGGTGAGGCAGGTTGACGCCCTGGCAGTTGGGGCCCACTACTTTAAGGCCGGTGCGCCTGATCACGCTGGCCATCTCGTCCTGTAAACGTTCCCCTTCGGGCCCGGTTTCGGCAAACCCGCCGGTGATGACGATGGCTCCCTTGACCCCCTTTGCCGCGCACTGCTCGAGCGTGGCAGTGACGATCTTGGCGGGGATAACCACCACCGCCAAGTCAGGGACCTCCGGGGTGTCAGCAATGGACTTGTATACCTTAAGGCCCAGGATTTCATCGGCTTTGGGGTTGATGGGGTATAACGGGCCGGCAAAGCCGCCGTTTTTCAGGTTGGCCAGGATGTCGTGGCCGAGCTTGCCGGGCGCGGTGGAGGCGCCGATGACAGCCACGCTCTTGGGCTTGAATATGGGGTCCAGGGCGGTCACATCTTCCATGGGGTCACCTCTAGCTGGGATAGGCCGATCGGGCCGATCAGGTGTTCCCCGATGATAACATAAGGAGATTAGAGGATAAAGGGGAAATGGGTTGGGGTGAGCAACCGAGGCCTTTGGGTTACTTAGGCCCAACGGCTCCGCCGGGTTGCGGCGGGGCAGGCTCAGAACACTCTTCGCCGACTGCTCCGGCAACCTGGGTGGCTGGACACCGTCAAGATGTCAGGGAAGGCAAAGATAACAAGATAAACAGGCCATCAGTAAGCCGAGGCCATTATTTCGGTTTGGGCAGGCGGATCAAGCAGGGTGATTCCAACTGATGGACCTCGGCCAGAGTTTCTCTCGGGGAACTGGACAGGCGCCAGGTTACCTCGAGGAGAAGGGAACGGGCTTCATGCAGGGAGGAGGGGTCTAGAAGGCGGGCCTTCTGGTTTTCCTGGGTTATCAAAAATTCAAATCCCGGCGAGGCGCCCTGCCGGGCCGCTCGGGAGGTCTTCCGGGATCCGGAGCAGGCTGTGTCCTGGCCTTTTACCAGGGTCAGATTGGCATCGACTTTCATAATCCAACCATCCTGAAGCGCCCCTCCGATTAATATGCTGCCGCAACTTTTTTATCGGCTTTTGCGTGGATTTGCTTTAATATGGCCGGGGAGAGAGCACGAGGCTGAGCCTCTTTTTCCCGGGAGGACCGGCTGAGATGAATTATTTCTTGGGATTAGTCGGGCTGGCTTATCTTTTGGGGTCCGTACCCACAGGACTCCTGGTGGCCCGGCTCATGGGCGGCCCGGACCCCCGCCAGGCCGGAAGTGGCAATCTGGGGGCCGCTAACCTTTACCGCCTGCTGGGGCGCAACGCCGGGGTTTTTACCTTTCTGGGAGATGCCCTGAAAGGCGCAGTGCCGGTGTTTCTGGCGGTCTACTGGCTGACCCCCCTGGGCGCCTGGTACGACAGCGCCGTGGCGGGGGTAGGATTGGCTGCGGTTCTGGGCCATATCTTTTCGGTTTTTCTCAAGTTCCAGGGAGGGAAGGCGGTGGCCACCGCCTTCGGCGTAATCGCGGTGTTGTGCCCGGCGGCCGCGCTCAACCTTGTGGTGGTCTATGCCATAGCGCTTTACCAGGTGCGCATCTTTTCAGTGGCCGCGCTGATCTGTGCCTGGCTCCTGCCCCTGGCGGTGGGGCTTTTCTGCAACTCCAAGGCGTACCTCTTTCTGGCAGGAATACTCTCCGGCCTGGTCCTGGTGCGCCACCGGGAAAACCTGGTACGCCTGGCCCGGGGAGAAGAGCCCCGCCTTTAAGGCTGTTTCGGTTGTCGACAAGTAATTACTATCCTCCAGGTGATTCGTTTAATTCATTGGTGGTAGCATCCTCAGGCGGGGAAAGGACTTTTATCTTGAGGTATCGGCAGGTGAAAAGGCCCTTTCCCGAGAAACGGAGGCCGGCATGTTGGTCAAGGAATGGATGAGTAAAGACCCCATAACCATCAACGACGATACTTCCATGATGAAGGCCATTCATCTGATGAAGCAGAACCGTATCCGGCGCTTGCCGGTTCTGCATGGAGGGAGGCTGGTCGGCATCGTCTCCGACCGGGACCTCAAGGAGGCCTCGCCTTCCAAGGCCACCACCTTGGACGTGCACGAACTGTATTATCTGTTGTCAGAGTTGCAGGTGAAAGACATCATGACCCGGGACCCGGTCACCGTCTCCCCCGAGAACACCGTGGAACACGCCGCCCAACTCATGCTGGAGAACACCATCTCCGGGCTGCCGGTGGTGGATGATCGGGGCAACGTGGTGGGCATTCTCACCCAGTCCGATGTGTTTCGGGCTTTTATGCACATTACCGGAATTCTCCAGGGAGGGGTGCAATTTGCCTTGCGCCTGGAGGACCGCCCGGGCTTGATTAAGGAGGTGGTGGACCTCCTCCGGGAAAAAGGCGCCCGGTTTGTGAGCCTGCTCACCTCCTACACTTCGGCCGAGGAGGGTTACCGGGACGTATATATCCGGGTGAAAAACCTCTCGCCGGAGGGCGTTGAGTCCGCCAAAAAGGAATTGGCCGCGCGCCACGAGGTGCTTTACGTCAGGGAAGAAAAGGACTAAGGGCGGTTGTGGTTTTTCGGTTTTTGGTTCAGAGGGATAGCTCCTCCTCCGAAATGGCAGGCGGGACGCCCGCTTTATCATTGAGGGGGCGCCCGGAGCACCATTAGCAAGCCAAGGGCCGGCGGCCCTGGCTCGGTTTTTTACTGCTCAGCGCTCACAGAACCTCCATGTGCTCCACCAACAATCTTCCAAAGGCCGAACAGGAAATTTCCTTGGTTCCCGGGAGCAGACGGGCCAGGTCGTAGGTGGCTTTGCCCGAGGCCAGGGCCCGGGGCAGGGATTGGTGGATGAGGTCCGCGGCCTCGGTCCACCCTAAAAATTCCAGGAGCATGGCCCCGGACAGAATCAGGGAACTGGGGTTCACCCGGTCCAGTCCGGCGTATTTGGGAGCGCTGCCATGGGTGGCTTCGAAGATGGCGCACTCGTCCCCGATGTTGGCCCCGGGGGCCATCCCCAAGCCGCCCACCTGGGCCGCCAACGCATCCGAAATATAGTCGCCGTTGAGGTTCGGAGTGGCGATGACCTGGTATTCAGCCGGCCGGAGCAACACCTGCTGAAAGAGGTTGTCGGCCAAGCGGTCCTTGATGATCACTTTGCCGGGAGGAGTTTGCCAGTTGTAGCGGCTCTCCAATTCCGCCTCGGAAATCACCTTGCCTTCAAACTCCTCCAAGGCCACTTCGTAGCCCCAGTTCTGGAAAGCCCCCTCGGTATACTTCATGATATTGCCTTTGTGCATCAGGGTGACGCTGCTATAGCCCCGTTCCACCGCGGTCTTCAGGGCCATGCGAATGAGGCGCTTGCTGCACCGGGCCGTCATGGGCTTGATGCCGATGGCCGCGGCGGGCTCAAGGTTGCAGCCCAATTCCTGGTTCAAAAAGTCGATGAGGCGGCGGGCTTCAGGGCTCATGGCCGGCCATTCCAAGCCGGCGTAAACGTCCTCGGTGTTTTCCCGGAAGACCACCATGTTGATTTTCTCCGGGTGTTTCAGGGGGCTGGGCACCCCGGCGTAATAGCGCACCGGGCGGATGCAAGCATAAAGGTCCAGGACCTGGCGCAGGGTAACGTTTAAGGACCTGATGCCGCCGCCGACAGGCGTGGTCAGGGGGCCTTTGAGACCCACCCGGTATTCCCGGAGGGCCGCCAGGGACTCTTCCGGAAGGTAAGTCCCGGTTTCCTTGAAAGCCTTTTCCCCGGCCAGGATTTCCTGCCAGTAGATCCGGCGTGCCCCGCCATAGGCCTTCTCCACGGCAGCATCCAGAACCGGCCGGGTGGCCCGCCAAATGTCCGGGCCGGTCCCATCCCCCTCAATATAAAGAACGATGGGGTTGTCGGGCGCCAGGAATTTCCCGGTCTCTACCACCATGATTTTTGCACCTTGGGCCTGCTCCGCCATTTCCGCACCTCTCGGATGTAACCCTGATAAACAGGGGATTTCGGGTTATGCCCCCAAAAGAAAAGAAAATTATATCAGAAGGACTGGTCCGGAAACAGGCTGAGGGGAAATTTTTCCATCGCTCCCCCCGCAAACACCCTGCCCCAAAACCCCGGCAGCCTTGCCGACTGCCAGCCTCTGCCGCAGCCGCAGGCGGCAATCCGCGCTTGCCGCGGGCAAGCCTGGCCCCAGGTAAAGCTTAATCGTATTTTTGTCGTTTAGCTCAGATGCCTTGAGGTTTGCAGAAAAGCCTGGAAAGGGCCATAATGGGGGTCCAGCAGGAAGGCCAGGGTTCCCGCCAGGATCATGTTCCCTTCCACCAGGGATTCGAGGATAAGCCCGGACTCCATCAGGCCATAGCGGTAAAGGGTGAGGTAGCCCAGGGCATAGAAACCGCACAAAGAAAGGAGATACCCGAGGGGCGGGATGATTCCGGCCCAGGCGGCCGCAATCAGCATGATCACCAGAACCACCGCGCCCACGGAAAGGAGATCCAGAGTCCTTTTCCTTCCCAGGGCGATGGCCAGGGTTTCCTTGCCCACCACACGGTCCCCCTCGATGGCCAGAATCTCAAACAAACCGGTGCGGATGAAGACCAAGCCGGCTACAAAGAAGAAAGCCACAGTGGTGGCGGCTGATAGGCGCTCCGCAGAGCACACTACCGGGATGAGGGCTGCCAGAACCCCCCAGGCCAAGGCCGTGAACACCGTTTTGGATCCAGGGATTTCCTTGAGGCGGGCGATCTGGGTGGCAGCAGCCAGGCGTCCGGGAATAAGCTTGAGGTTATAAAAGATTCCCAAAAAGCTCATGGCCAGAATAAAACCAAAAGCCCCCCACCCGAGGTACAGGCCCAGGGCCAAAGAGGCCACAGACGACAGAGCGCCGCTCACCAGAAGGAATTTCCGGTGACGGCCGTAAAACATGGTCTGCACCGGGTCATTCAGCTTGGAAGCCGCATCGGTAAAATGGTTAAGGATATGCATGGCATAAACGTAAAAGAAGGCCACAAAAAAATAGTCAAAATCAGGCCAGATGCCCTGAAGCAGCGAGGAGACATAGCTCAGGCAGCCGGCGCCCAGGGCCACATAAAGATTGGACTTAAGGAAAAACCGCCAGATCCGAAAGAGATAACTGGTCAGGGACCCGGGCCGGAAGGCCCAGGCATGCTTCAGACTGTTGACCACGTTGCTGATAAGCCAGTGGGGAGTGGAGGCTCCGGCCGTGACGCCCACCGTCTGAAAGCGGCTCAGGGCCCGGAGATCCAATTCCTGCTCAGTCTCCACGTGAAAAGTGGGCAGGCCCGTGGCCCGGGAAATTTCCACCAGGCGTTGGGTGTTGCCGCTGTTGCGGCCCCCCACCACCACCAGGGCCTCCACCTGACGGGCCAGTTCCTGAATCTCCCCCTGACGGCTGGCCGTGGCATCGCAGATAGTGTTGCGGATCTCGGCCCGGGGGAAACGGTCCGTGATCGCGGCCACCAATTTTTTGAAATGTTCCTCGCTTTGGGTGGTCTGGGCTACCACAATGACTTGGTCAAGCTCGGGGAGCGCCGCCACTTCCTCAAGGGTGGACACCACGAAGCCCCGCCCCTGGGTGTGGCCCATCAGTCCCCGCACTTCGGGGTGGTCGGCGTCCCCCACGATGACCGTGGCGTAGCCCTTATTGGCGAAACGGCGGATGATAGCCTGAACCCGAGCCACTCTGACGCAGGTGGCGTCGATGATCCGGGCTCCGGCAGCTTCCAGGGCCTGACGCTCCTGGGGAGGAATACCATGGGCCCGGATAACCACCAGCCCCTGACCCGGAAGCTCCCCTTCCTTGAGGACCCTGATGCCCCTTTCCTTTAACAGGTCCATTACCTGAGGGTTATGGATCAAAGGGCCATAGGTATAGATATTGGCATGGTTCTCATGAATGGCCCGCAGGACCATCTCCATGGCATTTTTCACGCCCATACAGAAGCCTGAGGTCTTGGCCAGGACGACTTTCATAAAAGACGTTTCTTCAGTTTTCGGTTATATGCTGGCCGGCCGGGAAAGAAAATCTCTTTCCCGCTCCCGGTAATTCAGGTTATTCATATTATACCATCTCCGGAGGGTTGCAATGCGCCCGCCCTTTCTTTATCGAAAACTGAAAGACTAAACTGAAAATCATGCATTTTTTAAGCCTTTTGTGGGGCACGATTCTCCTGCGCCCCTATGTGTTTATCTTTCTGACCTGTTACTTGGCGCTGGCCACCTGGCAGTTCGGCGGGGGCCGCACCCTGGCCTTTTTGGCCGCCGGCTACCTGGTGGCCTGGATGGCTGAATTCTGCTCCATCCACACCGGCTTCCCCTTCGGAGTCTATTTCTATATCCCGGCCACCACGGACCGGGAACTTTGGGTGGCCGGCGTCCCCTTCATGGATTCGCTTTCCTATGTGTTTTTGGCCTATGCCAGTTACAGCATGGCCCTCTTGGCCCTGTGTCCGAACCGCTGGCAGGGGCGGCGGTTTTTCCTCGATGACAGCAGGCTGCGTTTTTCCTGGCGCACCACCATCCTGGGGGGCGTCCTCATGATGACCCTGGACGTGGTCACCGACCCCGTGGCCCTGAGAGGCTATCGTTGGTTTCTGGGGCAGATTTATGGTTACCCGGAAGCGGGGGCTTACTTCGGGATACCCCTGGCCAATTTTGCGGGCTGGCTCCTGGTTTCCGTGATTCTCGTGCGCGTGCTGCAATTTCTGGTGAGCCATCTGCCCTCGCGGCCTTTTTGGGACCTGGGCCGCCGGGAGTTTCCCGGCCGGGCCCTTCTGGGCCCCGGTCTTTACCTCGGCATCCTGGCCTTTAACCTGGCTCTGACCCTGTGGATCGACGAACCCAACATCTTTTGGGCCGGAGTGTTCATCTCCCTTCCTTTCCTTACCTGGCTGGCTCTCAAAGTTTGGCCGGACAGAGGCCTTGGGTCAGCTTAAACAAGATGGCCGACCATCGACCTTTTAAGGAGAACGGCCAGATGTCGTGGAAAAAAATAGTTGCGGGCATTTTTGCAGGGCTCATCCTGATAAAACTGGCCTTCCTCCTGGCCTGGCCGGAGATCTGGTTGGGCATGGCCCAGTCCCTCCTGAAACACCTCGTTATGGTGACGGTTTCTTATTTGCTGGTGCTGGCCATCCTCGGCTGTTATATTTTCACCCGAATGGATATCATCGACGTGGCCCTGGTCATGCTGTTCACCACCGTGCTGATCGGGCTTGGGCTTCTTCCCTGTGCAGCTTCGTTACAAACGCTGACCCAGGAAATCGCCGCCGTCGGCAGGGACAAGGCCTGGTTGGCCTGGCTCATCTGGGTGGCCATCGCCGCGGGGGTGCTTCACCGGATTTTTGCGACAAAAAACCGCTGATGGTTATGAGTCCGGGGTTTTACCGAAACATTGGCCGCTGGCCCCAAGGACGGCAAAGTTGTGACTCCCCGCCCTCCAGGTTCTTGGCCAGACTTTCTTTCGATAGGCGCGCCCCTGGTGCCTTTTTCCTCCCCCCCTTGCACTCGGGTAAACCGGCATTACTTTTTTAAGCAACTCCGGCTGCCAGCAGGAGCAGAACTTCAAGGAGGAGAAAGCGATGGCCAAGGACAAACCCCATGCCCCGGAAATGGGCGGCAAAGGCGGCTTCAGCGGCGAGGAGGGCTACACCAACCTCTTTCAGTGCCCCGAGTGCAAAGAAGAGCAAGCCTTTCCCGGTCACAAGAAAGGCGAACCAGTGATGTGCCCCAAATGTGCCATTCCGATGAAAGCCAAGTACGTTTAATCCTTAGACAATACCTCAATCTGGCCTGATCATGTCCTTTCCGGGGAGGAGGACCGGGAGGTCGCCTCTTTTCCCGCCTTCTCCCCGGCATTCATTCAACACCACTCCCAGGGCCCGGGCCAGGCGCCGCGAGGCCAGCCGGCTGCGGCGCCAGAGGCGCACCAGGGCAGGCAGGCGGCGGGGGTCGGCCGCCAGCCAGGCCAGGGCGTCAACCGCGGTCAGTTCATTTCTTTTCCGAACCGCCTGGGCGATAAAGTCCGGGATTTCCTCGGACGCGGGGTCGGTGACGGCCCTGAGCGCCAGAAACGGGAGCCCCTTATCCCAGGCCGCCAAGGCCGCCGCGCCGGTTTCCAGGTCGAGCACAGGGTGGCTCAGCCCCAGGAGCGGCCCTCCCTGCGCGGCCTTGGAGATAATGGCCGGGCTGGTTACCACACTCCCTCGAAACGCCGGCAGGCCGACGGCCCGCAGCCTGTCCAGCAGACTGTGCAGCGCCCATGGAGGCGAGGGGGCCAGCAGTTCCCGGAGCGTCCCCTGGCCCGGCTCATACCGCCAGAAGGCCTCCCCCAGTACCAAGTCCCCGGGCGCCAGCCCCGGAGTCACCGCGCCTCCAAACCCGAAGGAAACCAAAACCTGCGGTCGACATTGCTCCAGCAGCCAGGCCGCGGCCCGCGCGGCCGCATCACCCCCCATGCCGGAGAGCACCACCACGCCTCTTCCCGCCCGGCAGGCAAATTCCCACGCGGCCAAGGGGATGCCAGGAAGCCGCTGGCCTCCGACCAAGCGCAAAAAAGGCCGCACTTCCTGAGAAAGTGCAGCCAGAAGAGCAAAGACAACCGGAGCCCTAAGCATCAGGGCTTGGGAGCGGGCAACTGGGGGGCGCCGGTGGCCTTGGGGGCCAGGAGCTCAGGTTCCTCGGGGGCGGCTGCAGGCCCCTGGCCATCCTTGACCAGCACAGCATTTTTGGCTTGCTTGGGGCGGCCCCAACGCTTGCCCTGCACCAGCAGCTGCCCGTTTTTGTGAATGACGGTGCGGTCATCCAGAATAATAAGCCCGTGGCGCTCGGAGATCTGGCTGTAATACTGGTACTTCATCTGGCGCTGGTTGAGGCGGTATTTGAAAAAGAGAAAAAACACCACATAAATGGTGGCCACCACTCCCATCCCGGCCAGCACATAACTCAGGAAGGCAAAAGTGCTGGCGGTCAACGAGGACAGCCAAGTCATGATGTGATGGATGTTGTACAGCGCCAAAATGGTGACCAGCAAAAGGAACAGGATGGCCAGCAAGGGCAGGCGCTTGAGCTGGCCCAAAAGCGGCAAATCCTGACCCTCAGACTCGGCCTCCTCCTGCCCCGCCATGACATCCTGCCCCAAAAAATAATTGAATCCCGTCACGATCACCCCTAATAAAAAGGTAATCATGATGGGGAAAGCAAAGGCTACGAAGAGATACTCTTTCCAGGGGAAGGGGGTATAGACCCGGTGGTATTTATCGTCTGTCGACCACAGGGCAATGACAATAAAGATGACTATCTCCAGGATGGCAATCAGCTTCAGGTAGTCGAAAAAAAGCTTCTTGCGGTCGGCCTTGGAGAAATAAGAGGCTAGTTTGGACATATCGGCACCTTCGCACAGGTCGCTAGTGAAAAAATATCAGACCGTCCCCTTCGGGTCAATGATTTTTGGGGCAGAAGCGGAAAGGCCGGATTATTACCTCCCAGGCCCTCTGTCCAGGTGCCGGGGCGGCGCGTTGCGAGCCCTGTCCCCCGCAAGCGCCGCCAATGGCCAGGCCTGCTAGCCCAGAGGGCTCAATTTTTCCCGATAACAGTTTTTTCAGAAGGTAAAAACCTTATATTCCGGGCTGATCATCATGTCGACCAGCACGCTTGCCCCGGAGATGAAGGCCCCCTTCACCAGTTCATCCTCAGAAATCAGGCGCTTATCGGCACAGGCTTTACACACATGGATGGGAGTGTTCCGGGAGATGAGTTTATCCAGGAGATCCTTCATATGTTCGCCGGTGGAGGAGCGGATGCCCTCGGCCATGCCGATCTGGGCCCAATGAATGGCATCGTCGATAAGAAAGATTTCCACGTGCTTGCCCATTTCTGCGGCAATGGCGGCGAATTGCAAGGCCCGGGTGGCGGCCCCCGCCTTTTCAAAGCCTTTGGACATAATGAACAAAAATTTTTCCATAGTGAATTACCCCTCGATTTTTGATGCTTGGTTAAGTTTAAAGCTTTTTGAAAAGAGGAAAGCGAAAGGGGCTGGGCGAAACAGGACCAGAACTATTCCTGTTCGCCTTATCCGGTTCGCTTTCTGAAAATCTCTCCTTTGCTTTACACCAGCTTCTTACTCCTCAGCCCCGGATTTCTCCGCCGATTTCGCCGCAGCTTCTTGGGCGATTATCTCCTTGTACCATTCGGAATGGTGCTTTTTCGCCCACTTGCGACCCACTTTGCCGTCAATCAAGGCCCTCCAGGTGCCGGGGTTGGCTATGGTGCCCAAATAAGCATGGGCGATCACGGCAGCCAGGAAGATGACCGCAAAGAAACCGTGGATAGTGGACATCAGACAGTTAATCGTCAGGGGCAGGCTGTCCTTGAAGATCATGATCACCCCGGTCACGCCCATGATCAGGCTCAGAGCCGCAGTCAGCCAGAGGAAGATCTTCTGACCGGCATTCAGCCTGCCGGCAGGCACCTCCACTTCTTTGCCGCCGAAATAGCCGCCCTGTTTCCTGAGCCACTCCCAGTCATAGGGAACAAACCTGGCGTCTTTGGCCCACAGGACAACGCTCACGATAGAGGCGGCAATAAAGATCAGCCCGACCATCCAGTGGAAAATCACTGCGCTCTGGGGCGAGTCAAAGAACAGGCGCAGCATCGTGACATTGTTATAAAAGAATATATAGCCGGTTAAGGCCAGCAGAATGAAGGCAAGCATGCGCACCAGGTGGGTCCAGCGTTCGGACAACCGGAAGCGCAGGATTTCCGCGGGCTCGTAGGTGAAATCGGCCCCCTTGGGTCCCTGGCCGGTATAATGCAACACCAGCGCGAAGATGAGGATCAGCAGGATTATGCTGGCATAGGGGCTCAGATAGGTCTGATGGAACTGGTTGACATAAAAGGCCCACGGCTGGCAGCCGAACAGTCGGCCGGAACTGACGGTGAGGGGCTTGCCGTCCGGACCCCACATGTCGGTGACGATCTGCCCCTTGAACATGTGGGCCTCGCGGGAGTGACAGTCGCCGCAGCCCTTGGCCCCGAGGGCCAGGGTAGCCGGGGCCACGTTGTGGTTGATGTTGAAACCCTCCAGGTGCCCCACCCAGGTGTGGTCCTCGGCCTCCACCACTTCACCCTTATCATCGAGCGAATAAACCTTGCCTCCCTTGTGCATGTAGGGGTTGATGGCCTGGAAGCGCTTGTTCCCCTGCAGCGTGGTTTTAAAGGCGGTCAGCATGATCTTGATCTGCTCGGGGGTATGCAGGTCCGGGCGATGGGGATTTGGAGGTTTGATCTTCCCCTCAGCCGCGGTCCAGGCCGTCTTGATTTCCTGCATGAACAGCGGGTAATACAGGCCGTCCTTGTCTTTGTTGGTATAAAACACCGGCAGGAGCGGGTTCACCGGGGCCAGCTTGCCCCGCTTCAGATACTGGAAGCGCGGCTGCCAGGTGAACTCCTGGCCGAGTTTCTTGGCCCCCGGCGGAGGTTCCATCTTGGGGATATTTACCATAGCGCCGGTGGTAACGTCGAAACCTTCCCCCGCGGCCCGGTGCAGGGCCGGAATGTGGCAGGTCTCGCAGGCTAGCTTTTCCAGGTGATTGGGCCTGATGCTCAAGTGCCGGGGCCGGGGTGCGCCCATGAAGCCCTGTTCGTGGCACTGCCGGCAGGTCTTGAAGCCGACAAAGTCCAGGTTGTCCGCCACCGTGGAGACGTTTTCCTGACCCTTGGCGAAGTTATGCATTTCCTTGGTGATTTTGAGCTTTTTATCCTCAATGGCCGGGTGACATTGAGCGCAGTTCATGCCCCGGGAGTTGTGGATGTCATAGTTGACCGGGTCGTTCCAGGAAAAGCCCCGTTTCTTCACGTCACTCATGGAGTGACAGAAGTTGCAGTTCGTGGCCGGCGGCGGATAGGACAGGTCCAAGACGATCTTGCCGTCTTCGTTGAACAGGCGTTTGTTGTAAACCACCGTGGGCGTTTGGTTTTCCTTGACGCTCCCCCTCACCTGACCGATGCCGGACGCCGCGGTGGAAGCCCACTTGAAATTCCACATCTTGAGCTGCCGGTTGCGCAGGCCATAATCATAGCCCGGCAAGTGGCAGATGAAACAATCCGCCTCCACGACTCCGGATTTGTCCCAGTGGCTTTTGTAATAATCCCCGTCCAGGCTCTGGGCGAGCTCGGGGTTGGCCTTGAGGGCGACGTCATAGCGCTTGCCGTCGCGGTCGTACTCCAGGCCCCCGCCGCCGGGATGACAACCCCCGCAGCCTGGCACTTCAGGGGTCTTGGGGTCGCCGGACCCGACCCATTCAAAGACGGTGATATCGATTTCGTCGGGATTGCTGTTCTTCTTTTTCGCCAACTGGCGAAAAGAAGGCGGTCAGAACTTCCCCATCATGCCGTCGGACAAGACCCAGGGCTTGTCCTTACTGTAATCATCCTTGATCTTGTTCCAGCCCTGCTGGAAATGGTAGCCTTGGGTGATCTCGTCATAGTTGTGACAGGCTCCGCAGGTCTGACGGGAACTGTATGGCTGGTCAGCATTCTCCCCGGTCAGAGGGTTGATGATCTTACCGTCCTCGGTTTTCAGGTGAAATGGGGGGCATTGACGCTGGGCGGCCCTGGTCGTTGAGGACAGCCACAATACCAATCCCAATACAGCTAAACCGCCGGCCACCATCCCGAAGCGAATCGGCTTCATAAGGCACTGCCCTCCTGAAGGGGAATTACTTGCCTCTGGCTAGTTTCGAGTTCCGAGAGTTTCGCGCCAACAGTTCGTCCGATTAGTTTTTCCCCGATGAATCCTGGCGCTGGGCCCGGAGAATCATGGCGTGGCAAGGGGAGGGTCAGAGCCGAGATTCCCCGCCCTCCCCCGCACCGGATCAAGGCCACGGCAGCCTTCTGTTCCGCCTCTCGGACCGGTTTTGACCACGCCATTCGAAGCCGCACTCTTACTTCATTATTTTCCTGAGTTCCGTCACTATCGGCGGCACCAGATCCGACCAGCCCATGGGCATGAAATGAATGCCCTGCACCATGGGGCCCATTTCCCGGGCCATCCGCAAGGCGATCTCACCGGCCCGCTCTTTATACTGAGCCGCAGGCATGGCCGCCATTTCCTGAATGAGCGCTTCCGGGACCCTGATGCCGGACACATGCTCGTTCATGAACCTGGCCATCTTGGGAGATTTGATGATCACCAGCCCCAATTGCACCGGAACCTTAAAGGTTTCAATGCGGCGCACAAAGATCTCGAAGACCTTGGGGTCATAGATCGCCTGGGTCTGGAAGAATTCCGCGCCCTGTTCGATCTTTTTTTCCATCTTGAGAAGCTGGAGATCCATGGGTTCGAAACCGGGATTGACCACCGCGCCCAGGGCCAGGTCGGTGGCCCGGGTGAGGGGGTTCCCCACCATGTCATGGCCTTCATTCAGACCTTTGGCCAGGCGCAAAAGCGTCACCGAATCCACATCGAAAACCGGCTTGGCGGCGGTGTGGTCCCCCAGCTTGATGTGATCCCCGGTGAGACACAGCACATTGTCGATGCCCAAGGTGCAGGCGCTCATCAGGTCGCTCTGGAGGGCGATGCGGTTGCGGTCCCGGCAGGTGAGCTGGTAAATCGGCTCCAGGCCGTACTGCTTCAGGAGAAGACTGCCGGCCAGGGAACCCAGGCGCATGACCGCGCTCTGGTTATCGGTGACGTTCACCGCGTCGACATAGTCCTTGATGGCTAAAGCTTCCTTGATAAACTCCGGAGGTGGGCCGCCGTTTACCCGGGCACAACCTTTCACCGGCCCTACCTCGCTGGTGATGACAAATTTCCCCTGTTTGAAGAGTTCCGTGAGCTTCATGACACCCTCCCCTCTTTGATGTGCAGCGTCCGGGGCCGGGAGCCCTTGCTGAAATCCTTGGGTTCCAGGTAGCGTCTGAGGCGATCCACTTCCCCCAGGGCGCTCAGACGGTTATAGATGAGGATCCAGGCGCAATCGCGCTCCGGGTCCACTTCACATTTGCCGTTTTCGGCGCCGCCGCAGGGCCCATTAAGCAAGCCCTTGGCGCAGAGGGTGACAGGGCAGATGCCGCCGGTTTCGTTCAGGATGCAGTCACCGCAGTCCGAGCACTCCTCCATGGCCTTAGCCCCGGGCACCAGGGTGTCCATATGGCCCACAGAGTTGAGGGCCGCCTTCACAGGTTTGGTCAAACCGAGTTTCTCCGTCAGGTGCCGGGTGATCTGCACCGCACCGCCGCAGCCCAGGACCAGAAGGGCGTCAGACTCGGCAATTTTATCCTTCAGGGGTTCTAAAATCGGAGCGGACTTCGCCACGTTGCAGGTGCGCTCCGGGGCGACTTCAAAGACAATGTCCTTGCCGGCCGCCTTAAGTTGTTGAGCCAGGTCGGCCACTTCGTCCACCCCGCCGGTCAGACAGACCTTGGCGCAGCCGTCGCAGCCCACCAGCGCCACTTTCTGGCAGCCTTGCAAGGCCTCCAGCACTTCGGCCAAAGGTTTTTTAGTGGTGGCAATCATAAAACCGTACCTCGTTATTTATTTGGAAGATTTACAGGGCGGCTCCTATTGTTTCATATTTAACTATGGATTGAAATACCTTTTCCCTTTAGAGCAAGCCCTGCTCTCCGTGATTCGTGATCTCGGCCGGTCGGAAGCTCATCGGCGGGAAGACCCTGGCAAAGAGGTGGCTTCCTTGCCGTCTGCGGCTTAACCTGGTGGTCCACACCTCCTTGCCCCAATCCCTTCTGTCGGGGGGTTGACCCGACGCGTTGAAGGGGACCTGGGGAGTGCGGCTCCCTGCCCTTCATACCTTAAAACTTATTAAATTTAAAAAACATGCAAATATGTTGCCAGGTTCCCATGATTTTATCTTATTGATTTATCTGAAAATAAGTAAAATCAAAAAGATTTTCTTGACATTTGTTAATTTATTAATTAACTTTTGTTTAATTAACTTTTGAAAGATCAGCGGCAACTTCTTTGAAAGAGGACAAACCCCACGTGACTGGCCCCCAAAGCCAGGAAAGCGGCCCCCTCCCTATGACCGGGCCGTGCGACCGCTACTGGGAAACCGTCATCCACACCATGATGGACGGCCTCATGGTGGTGGACCCCGCGGGCACCATCGTCGCGGTCAACCCGGCCATGGAGCGCCTCACCGGCTATACCCGCCAAGAACTCATCGGGCAGCCCTGCGCCATCCTCAATTGCGATCGCTGCCGGGGGTTAAGCCCTCGGGGGCCGGGCCGCCGCTGCGCCGTGTTCCGGGAGGGCCGCGTTCACCGCATCCGCTGTCTGCTAAGCAAGAAGAATGGGGCCACCCTGCCTTTTCTCAAGAATGCCGCAATCCTGAAAGATGAAACCGGCCGGGTCCTGGGCGCGGTCGAGACCCTCACCGACCTGAGCGCAATTACTGCCAGGGACCGGGTCATTTCCTGCCTGCGCCGGGAACTGCACCGCGATGACACCTTCCATGGGCTGGTGGGCCGCTCGCCCGCCATGCTCCAGCTTTTCCAGTTCCTGGCCAGCGCTGCCGCCTCCGAAGCCCCGGTGATCCTTTACGGCGAGAGCGGCACCGGCAAGGAGCTGGCCGCCGCGGCCCTCCACCGCCTGAGTCCCAGAAATAAAGGCCCGTTCGTCAAGGTCAACAGCGCCGCGCTCAATGAGTCCCTGCTGGAGAGTGAGCTCTTCGGCCACGTCAAGGGCGCGTTTACGGGCGCAGACCGCACCCGGATGGGGCGCTTCGAGGCGGCGCACCGGGGCTCCATTTTCCTGGATGAAATCGGCGACCTGCCCCTGTCCACCCAGGCCAAGCTCCTGCGGGTGCTCCAGGAGAAAGTTATTGAAAAGGTGGGGGATCACCGCCCCATCCCCGTAGATGTGCGCATTATCACCGCCACCAATCAGAATTTGCCTCTTCTGATGGAACAGGGCCGTTTCCGGGAGGACCTGTTCTTCCGCATCAACGTCATCCCCATCAGCCTCCCTCCTTTGCGGCAGCGTCGGGAGGACATCCCCTTGCTCGTGGAACACTTTATCGAGCGGGCCGCGGCCAAGACCCAGAAACCCATTACCGGCCTTTCCCGGGAAGCACTGGAGATTTTCCTGGCGTATGAGTGGCCTGGAAACGTCCGGGAACTGATGAATGTGATCGACTACGCCTTTGTGCTCTGCCACGACGGCATGATTCTACCCGAGCACCTGCCGGCTCAGCTGACCGGCAAACCTTCCCCGCCTGCCAGGGTTCGGAGAGCCAAGCCTCCCGGTCATCGGCAGGTCACCCGGGAAGAACTCCTGAATTCCCTGAAAGCCGCTCACGGGAAAAAGACCAAGGCCGCCGAAATATTGGGCGTCAGCCGGGTCACCCTGTGGAAGTGGCTCAAGGAGTACAAAGTGCAGGTAGAGATGGTGGTCCGGGATTAATCTTCTGAGAGTCGTGAGGGGCATCCAGCTTTTTTAGGTACCGGGCGCACCCGCAACCTCATTTTTCTGATACCTTGCCAACCTGGCAGCCCACTCCCTGGACTGGGAAATTTATCGAAAATCTTTGGCCTTGGCTGGCAATTTGTGGTAAAAAGCACATAGTCTTGCAGGTAGGCATATGAACCAGGTACGCACCCGTTTTTCTCCCAGTCCCACCGGCGCCCTGCATCTGGGCGGGGCTCACACCGCGCTGTTCAATTGGCTCTTCGCCCGCCACCACCACGGGGTCTTTATCCTCCGGATCGAAGACACGGACAAGGAGCGCTCCCAGGAGATCTTCGTTGAGGGCATCCTCGAATCCTTGCGCTGGCTCGGGCTGGATTGGGACGAAGGCCCCTATCGCCAATCCGAACGTTTGCAGATTTATCATGATTTCACTGAGCAATTGCTCCAGTCCGGGAATGCCTATTACTGCGACTGCGACCCTGAAGACCTGGAGGCGCGCCGCCGGCTGGCCTTGGCCCGGGGTGAAAAGCCCCGCTATGACGGCCGCTGCCGGGAGCGGGGTCTGGGCCCCGGCCCCCACCGGGCGGTGCGCTTCAAAACCCCCCAGATGGGCACCACCTGCTGGGAGGATCAGATAAAGGGGCATATCGCTTTCGAGAACCGGGAACTGGATGACCTGGTGATCATGAGGGCTGATGGCATCCCCACCTACAACCTGGCGGTGGTGGTGGACGACATCACCATGAAGGTCTCCCATATCATCCGGGGGGACGATCACATCAGCAACACCCCCCGGCAGCTTCTGATCTACCACGCCCTGGACGCGCCGCCGCCCCTCATGGCCCACATGCCCTTGATGCTGGGCAAAGACCGGACCAAGCTGTCCAAGCGCCACGGCGCCTTGCCGGTCCTGGCCTACCGGGACCGGGGCATCCTGCCCCACACCTTGAACAATTATCTGGCCCGGTTGGGCTGGTCCCACGGCGACCAGGAGATTTTCAGCCGGGAGGAGCTCATCAGGTACTTCTCCCTGCACCAGGTGGGCAAGGCTCCCGGGATTCACGACGATGAAAAGCTTCTGTGGCTGAACAGCCATTATCTCAAGACCACCGACGACCCCGAACTGGCCCGCTTGCTGGTCCCCTTCCTGGCCCGCCTGGGCATCGAGGCCCCTGACCTCGACTACCTGGCCCGGGTGGCCGCGACCCTTAAAACCCGGTGCAGGACTTTGGTGGAAATGGCCGAGGCGGCACGCTTCTATTTCCAGGACCCGCGGCCCTACGAAGCGAGCGGCGCCGAGAAGTTTCTAACCCCGGAGACCGCTCCCATACTGCGGAAAGCCATGCAGACCCTTGAAGCCCTGCCGGAGTTGACCGAAGAAACCCTCACCGGCATGCTTAAAAATCTGGCCGAGGAGCAGGGCCTCAAACTGGTGGCCGTGGCCCAGCCGCTGCGGGTGGCCCTTACCGGCCGCACCGCCAGCCCCAGTCTTACCGACGTCATGGCCTTGCTCGGCCCAAAGGAATGCATCGCGCGAATCGCCCGCGCCCTGGAGTTTATCGGCCCAGGCGAAAGGGCAAGTTGAGACCCCCTGTAATTGAGGATCGGGGAAAAGGCGAAAGGCGAAAAGGATAACCTGGGTTATTTTCTATGTCTTTGTCTTTCCTTTCTTATTTTCATCCCTTTCCCTCTTTTGCCCCTGCCCTCCAATCCCTACAAGGTGGGAGGGAATAAACGGAAGGCTGACTAGAAACCGAGGAGGTAAAACCCTATGGCAGCGCCTCATGAATCCCATGAGCCTCATGACCGGCCCGCACCGGCATACCGCAAAAATCAGGCCCTCATATGCATCCTGGTGTTTGTCTGCATTGTGGTGGCCTTTGCCGTACCCGGGCTTTATACGTCCGTGGGGGCCATTCTGGCCGCCTGCGTCCTGATCGCGGTGGCCGCCAAGATGCAGCCTGCACCCCCGGCAGAAGAACACCACTAGGCAGGCGGCGGTAAGCGCAACAAGGTCGGGACAGGCCTCGTGCCCGCCTGCCCGGCCGCTCCCCCCCAATTCCCTCCCCCTGCAAACGGGGGGGGAGAAGGGGATGAGGAATCTTTTCGGAAATAAATTGATCATCTCGGAACTTTAAACCTCGGCCCTTCGAGGCGCGAGGCGCACCCGTCATACCCTCACGACTTACTGGCTACTGTCCACCACCACGGTTTTGACAGGAGGGAGCCATGCGGATTGCATTGATCGGGCAAGCGGCATTTGGTGCGGACGTGTTGAAAGGGTTGTTGGCCAAGGGTCGCTTCGTAGTGGGAGTTTTTTGTCCGCCGGACCGGGGGGGCAAACCCGACCCCTTAAAAGAGGCGGCCCTGGTTGCGGGTCTGCCGGTTTTCCAACCCAGGCGCCTGAAAGACCCGGAGGCTTATGACCAGATGGTGTCCCTCAAACCCGACTTGGCGGTCCTGGCCTTTGTCACGGACATCGTGCCCGGGAAAGTGTTGGCCGTTCCCAAACTCGGCTCTATCTGCTACCACCCTTCCATCCTCCCCAGATACCGGGGCGCGTCCGCCATCAACTGGGCGGTCATCAACGGCGAAACCAAAACCGGCCTGACCATCTTCTGGGTGGATGAAGGCATCGACACCGGGGACATCCTGCTGCAGAAGGAAGTGGAAATCGGCCCGGAGGAGACCACCGGCGAGGTTTACTTCAACAAGCTTTATCCCCTGGGGGTGGCTGCGGTTATCGAAGCGGTGGACCTGATCGCGGAAGGCAAAGCTCCCCGTATCCCCCAGGACCACCGCCAAGCCACCTATGATCCGCCCTGCGATGAAAAAGTGGCGGGCCTGGACTGGCAAAAGCCCGGCCGAACCGTGTTTAACTTTATCCGGGGATGCGACCCCCAGCCCGGGGCCACCACCACGTTTAGGGGCGAAAAGGTAAAGCTTTATAATGCCAGGTTTCTGGAAGAGGTCCACCAAGCAGCGCCCGGGGAAATCCTCGAAGTGACCGACCAGGGCCTCAAGGTGGCGGTCCCGGGCGGTGCGGTGCTTATCACCCGCTTCCGTACCAAAGAATTGGGGAAGGTCAAGGCCCCGGACTTCATCCAGGCCAGGCAACCCAAAGTGGGGGAACGGTTTGTTTAAGCGCTGAGATGGCTTGGAGCTTTTGACTGGGGAACTCTGGCCCCTTCCGAGGCTTACAATTGGTCGAACCGGAAATAAAGATACGTTACCTGAAAGTCAACTTCATCGGCTTGGCCATGATCGGCTCAGTATTCCTTTGCGCCCTGGTGGTGGAGATCCTCAAACGGACGCTGGCGCCGTTTCCCGGGTTGGCAGGCCTGACCCCGGCGCAGGCGCAAAACCTTAAATACTTCTTTGTAGCCCTGGCCTTGGCCGATTTTTTTCTCATCAAGTTCCTCCAAAAAATCCTGGGCTTCGGGTCCGCCCAGCAGCTCATCCGGGCCGCCATCATCAGCTATGCCCTGAGCGAGTCCGTGGCGGTGCTGGGCCTGGTTCTCTTCCTCATGGCCGGCAACGCCATGGATTTTTACACTTTTATGTTCCTGTCCCTGTTTTACTTCTGGTTCTTTTTCCCCAGGATCAAGGACTGGGAAGTCAAATTGCAGGCCCCGTCCGCCCGCGGCGGCAACTTAACCAATTAAACCTTAGCGGCTGACTTTTTTCGGGCGGAAAATACCCCTAAAATCCAAAACTCACAGCTTACGGCTTTTTATGAAACAGGTCGGCATCTATTACCACCCCTCTTTCAGCCGTAAGAGCTACATGACCGTGGGCAACCGTCTGCGGGATTTTCCCGAGGCCCTGGATGAGGTGCTCCGGTTGCCCAACGTGCGCCTGTTTGAATCGCCCCGGGTCTCAGAAGAGCTCATCCTCAAGGTCCATGCCCCAGAGATTATTGCGCTGGTAGCCCGGGACCGCCTGTGCTCCACGGCCTACGAATCGGTGGGCGGGGTGGTGGCGGCCATGGCGGCCCTGGCCAAAGGAGAGATTGACCGGGCCTTCTGCTTTATCGGCGCAGGCGGCCACCATGCGGGCTACCGCCAGTTTTGGGGGGCCTGCTGCTTCAACGACGTGGTCATCGCCCTGACCCACGTGCGGGAGATCAGCCCCTGGCGCCGCTTTGCCATCGTGGACACCGACGCTCACCACGGTGACGGCACCCGGCAATTAGTAAAGGATGACCCCGAGGTCCTCCACCTCTGCTTCTGCGGCACGGATTACACCTCCCCGGACGGCACCAAAGTGGACGTGGACGTGTACCGGCTGGGCTGGCAGGAAAACGTGAATAAGCTCTATGTGGACAAGGTGCGCCGCGAGCTTACCCGCCTCCCCTCCTTCAGGCCTGACCTTTTGATCTGGTATTACGGCTTTGACACCCACGCCGACGATTACGGCGCCATCGGGCTTACCGAACCAGCCTTCTTCGAGATTTGCGACCTTATGCTGTTGGTCTCGAGCGAATTGAACCTCCCCCTCCAGGTGGTCCTGGGGGGCGGGTCCATTTCCCATCTGGCCCGCAACACCATTCCCGAAATCATCCGCAGATTGGCCGAAGCTTGACCGCCGCGCCCTCGAATGCCCCACCCCAAGGCGCCAAAACTTTGATAAATCAAGACACCGTACCAGACCCTAAGCATTTTCAAGTTCTTTCCGCCGGACTGCTAGATATTGTTTCCTGCCGATATTGCTTTTGCCGGATCCATGTCTAACTTATGAACAAGCTCATTACAGGGAGGCACAGACTATGGCAGATCCGGTCGTAGAAAAAATTCCCCACGGCTACAGGGTGGACGGGGTTGAACTGATCCGGAAGAACTGCGGCTGCGGCGGCCTAACAGGGCCGGGCGGCGCGGGCATCGGCGATTGCTGCCTGACCTATTCCACGGTCAAGCACGAGGGCAACGTCTATTCCTTTGTAGCCAAATACACCACCCCCAATACCGTCATGAACGTCGAATACGGCTATCGGGTGAAGAAGGGCAACACGGAAGTGGACGTGCACGTCTATGACACCAAAGGCCCCAAGACTTTCACATACGGCGGCGCGCCCCCGCCGGACCTGTCGGTCTGGCTGGAGAAAGGATGGGGAGTGGTCTCCCGCTTTGAACGGAATATCGAAGGCACCGGTGAGCCCATGCCTGAGTGGTGCAGTCCCGAAGCCTGCCTCAGACCCGACATCGGCCGCATGTCGCCCCACGGAGAGAGACGGACTTAAGGTGGCCGGGGGACCGGTAAATCCGGTCCCTTTCGGTCCTGTCTTCTGAAGGCCGGCAACCACGGGCAGGCGGGTTTCCCACCCCCCCTGCCCCCTGCCGCTCCATTTAGAGATTACTGCTTCCTTCGGGCCTCTTCCTGCCTGACGGTGAGCTCTAGCTGCGTCTGCCCCCGAATTACCGTGAGGGTGACGGGTTGGTCAAAGGGGCTCTCTGAAAGCAGGTGGTGCAGATCGTCCACATTGGCCACCGGCCGTCCGTCCAGGGCCACGATCAGGTCGCCTTCCTTCAATCCCGCCTTCCGGGCCGGACCGTGGGGGTCTACCGAGGTCACCTCCACGGCAAAATCCCGGTCCAGGTGGTAAAACCGCACCAGGCGGCGGTGCAAGGGCCGCTGGCGCCCGGCAATTCCCAAGAATCCCCGACGCACCCGCCCGTAGCAGAGCAGTTGCGACACCACCCAGCGCGCGGTATTGGCCGGGATGGCAAAGCCGATTCCCTGGGCCATAGCGATGATGGCGGTATTGAGGCCCACCACCCGGCCCCGGGAATCCGTGAGCGGCCCACCGGAGTTGCCCGGGTTGAGGGGCGCGGTATGTTGGATGATGTTTTCAATGAGCCGCCCTTCCATGCTCCGGAGAGACCGGCCCAAGGCGCTGACCACTCCGGCCGAGACCGAAGATTGGAATCCCAGGGGATTGCCGATGGCGATGATGAGCTGCCCCACCCGCAGCCGGGCCGAATCCCCTAACTCGGCATAAGGCAGATGCGAGCCGTGGGCCCGGATCACCGCCAGATCCGTGGGCGGGTCGGAACCTACCAGGTCCGCAGGCAGGGTGGAGCCTTCCGTCAGGGTCACCTGCAACCGCCCGGCCTGGTGGACCACGTGATTATTGGTGAGAATATAGCCGTCCGGCGCGATCACCACGCCGGAGCCGGCCCCGACTTGTTCCAGACCGCGATGGGAAACCCGGGGGCTTGTGGTTATGCTGACCACAGCCGGGCCCACCTGCTCCACCACGCTGATCACCGACCGGGAATAGGCGTCGAGGGCCTCGCCCTCCGTGGCCGCCTCCGGACAAACCGCCGGGTTGACCGCAGAGCTGTCAGGACAAGGCCCGTGGTTGACCAGTTTCAGATATCGTTGATAATTTATCGCCATGCTTATCTATTCATATCCTTGTGCAAATGTTCTTTTCTTAAGTTTAAGTCATCCTGACTATCTGTCAATCCAGGCGCTTCTTGAACCCAGGGTTCGGCCTCAAACCTGGGGGCCCTGCCATCTCCCTCATTGCCAGAAGAGGAGAAACTCTTTATAATAATTATTAAAGTAGGGTATTTTGCGCCACTTGGCATGGTTTTTAAGAAGATCTGAATTTTTACCGCCCTTGTTTCCATCGTCCGACCAGAACCGTTCGTTTTCCGGAGCAGCCGGGAATGAAGTGCGGCAATCAAGCCATCAATTGGCTGAAATAATTTTCTAATGTTTATCGATAAATTGGAAAACCTGGAAAAGCAGTATCTCGACCTGGAACAACGCCTGGCCGACCCGGAGGTCATCCGGGCTCAGGACATCTACCAGAAGCTTATGAAGGAGCACGCGGAACTGGCCCCCCTCATCCAGGCGTTCCGCCGTTACAGGCAGTTGCAGAAAGAACTGGCTGAGAGTCAGTCCCTTCTCAAGGAAGAGTCCGACGAAGAACTCAAGAATATGGCCCGGGAGGAAATTCAATCTCTCAAAGAGCAGCTCCTCCAGGTTGAGGAGGATCTCCGGGTGCTGCTTCTGCCCAAGGACCCCAATGACGACAAAAACGTCATCCTGGAAATCCGGGCCGGCACCGGCGGAGAAGAAGCCGCGCTCTTCGCGGCCGACCTCTACCGCATGTACAGTCGTCTGGCGGAACGCAAGGGCTGGCGGATTGAAATCCTGAGCCACTCGGCCACGGGGTTGGGGGGGTTTAAAGAAATCATCGCCCTGATCTCGGGAGACCGGGTTTACAGCCAGCTCAAATTTGAAAGCGGCACCCACCGGGTCCAGCGGGTCCCGGAGACCGAGTCCCAGGGGCGCATCCATACTTCCGCGGTCACGGTCGCGGTTTTGCCGGAAGCCGAAGACGTGGATGTCCAGATCAACCCCGAGGAACTGCGGGTCGACGTGTTCCGTTCCTCCGGGCCGGGCGGCCAATCGGTGAATACCACTGACTCGGCGGTGCGCATCACCCACCTGCCCACGGGGTTGGTGGTTACGTGCCAGGACGAAAAATCCCAGCACAAGAACAAAGCCAAGGCTCTCAAGGTGCTCAAGGCCCGCCTTTTGGACCTGAAGCAGCAGGAACAACAGCGGCAGATCGCCCAGGAGCGCAAGGCTATGGTGGGCAGCGGCGACCGCAGCGAGCGCATCCGGACGTATAACTTTCCCCAGGGCCGGATCACGGACCATCGCATCGGCCTCACGCTGCACCGCCTGCCGGAAATCCTTGAGGGCGAAATGGACGAGCTTATTCAGGCCCTCATCACCCATTACCGCACCCAGGCCTTGCAGGCCTGAAAGTGGTTTTCGGTTTTCAGTTAAGTTGGATAAATGCCAACCGGTCAGTCTCCTTGGACCATCCTTACCCTCCTGCGCTGGACCAGCCGGCATTTTGAGGAAAAAGGGGTTTCCGAGCCCCGGGCCTCGGCCGAGATTCTCCTGGCCCACACGCTGGGCCTAAGCCGCCTCGACCTTTACCTGCGCCATGACCAGCCCCTCACCCCCGAGGAACTGGCCCGCTTCAAGGCCCTTATCGTGCGTCGCCGCCTGGGGGAGCCGGTGGCCTATCTCACCGGCCACAAGGAATTCTGGTCCCTGGATTTCCTGGTCACTCCCGCGGTGCTTATCCCCCGCCCGGAAACCGAAGTCCTGGTGGAGGCGGTGTTGCATGTGCTCAGAGGAGGGGGCCAGGGGCTTCAGGCTTCTGCCCCCTCATCTGAAACCCCTCCCCCAACCCCTTACCGGGCTTCGGGAAGGGAGTTTGAGGGGAGGGCAAGAGAACCGCGTTCCCCTGGTCCTCCCCTCAACCCTCCCCTGGCCCTCGACGTGGGCGCGGGCTCCGGCGCGGTGGTGGTGGCCCTGGCCAGGGAAATGCCTGATTCAGCCTGGGTGGCGGTGGATATCTCGCTTGCAGCCCTTCAAGTGGCCCGTGAAAACGCCCGCCGGCATGGAGTGGCGGAACGGATTGCTTTTTTGCAGGGAGACTTGCTGGCCGCCATCAGGCCTGAGCCCGGGTTTGGGCTGATTGTCGCCAATCTCCCCTATGTCCCCAGGAAGGAATGGGAGCGGTTGCCCAAGGAAATCAGGGACTATGAACCCAAAGAGGCGCTTTTAGGCGGTGAGGACGGGCTGGCCCTGCTGGCCCACCTGTGCCGGGAAGCCCACAGGTATTTACATCCGGGCGGCTGGCTGGCCCTGGAGATGGGGCTGGGCCAGGCGGAACAGGTTATGGGCTTTCTTGATGAGACCGGGGCCTACGATACCCTGAAAACGGCGGATGATTATCAGGGTATTAAGAGGGTAGTGCTGGCCAGGCGGAGTTGAAGCGGAGTTGACTTTTTAATTAGTCAGGTTTCGCCCCCTTTTCCTTCGGGAGGAACCGCTAATTTTCAGGGGGGACGCCAATTTCGGAAAGAAACATGCCGCCGCCGGCTTCAGCCGGCGAAATATTGCTTTATTCCGGCCATACCTTGAAGCGCCGCCCAAAGGCTGCGGCTCCATTTGGTCTCCGGGTTTCGGCCGGGTTTTGCTTTAGGTCCCTTGGATCTCCAGGTAAATTGGTTCGTAAGGAGTGCGAAACTTGACTTAATTATCCCATTAATTCCCATTAAGGGATTGGGGAGGGGGGTGCGGGGTAAGGGGCCACACCCCTTAGCCCCCTTCCCCGATATTCTCTACGCTGCCGCGCGGCCCAGGACTTCCTCGGGGTGGACGATGCGACCGGCGAGGGCGCTGGCCGCGGTCACTGCGGGGTTGGCCAGATACACCTTGGACTGGGGATGGCCCATACGCCCGGTGAAGTTGCGGTTGGTGGTGGCGACAGCCACTTCCCCCGGGGCCAGGATGCCCATGTGGCCGCCCAGGCAAGGCCCGCAGGTGGGCGGGCTGATCACCGCGTTGGCGTCCAGGAAGATTTTGAGCAGGCCTTCCTCCAGGGCCTGGGCATAAATAAGGGGGGTGGCGGGAATGACGATAAGCCGCACGCCTTTGGCCACCTTGCGGCCCTGGATCACTTGGGCGGCCAGGCGCAGGTCCTCCAGCCGCCCATTGGTGCAGGAGCCGATGACCGCCTGGTCGATGGGAACGTTCCCCAATTCCCTCACAGGCACCACGTTTTCCGGTGAAGGCGGTGCGGCGACCACCGGTTCCAGCTTCCCGGCGTCGTAAGTCTTTTCGTAGGTATAGGGTGCGCCTGCATCACTCTCATAAACCTTATAAGGCCGCAGGGCCCGGCCCGCAACATAGGCCAGGGTGGTCTTATCCGGGGCCATGATGCCGTTTTTGCCGCCGGCCTCCACCGCCATGTTGGCCATGGAAAAGCGCTCGGCCATGTTCAGGGCGGCAATGGCTTCCCCGACAAACTCCATGGCCATATATCTCGCCCCATCCACCCCGATGTCGCCGATGGTCTGGAGGATCAGGTCCTTGCCGGTGACCCAGGGGGAGCAGACGCCGTGGTAAACAAAGCGGGCGCTCTCCGGCACCTTAAACCAACACTCCCCGGTGATCATGGCCGCGGCCAGATCCGTGGAGCCCACCCCGGTGGCAAAGGCCCCCAGGGCCCCGTAAGTGCAGGTGTGGCTGTCCGCGCCGATGATCAGGTCGCCGGGGACCACGATGCCCTTCTCCGGGAGCAGGGCGTGCTCCACGCCCATGTCCCCGCCCTCGTAAAAGTGCACCAGCTCCTGCTCTTTGGCGAACTCTCTTAAGGTCTGACATTGGATAGCCGAAGGGATGTCCTTGTGGGGCGCGAAATGATCCGCCACCAGCACCACCCGCTCCCGGTCAAAGACCTTCTTGGCGCCGGACTCCCGAAACTCCTTGATGGCAATGGGCGCGGTGATGTCGTTCCCCAAGGCGATGTCCACCCTGGCCAGGATCAGCTCGCCTGGCTCTACATAGTCACGGCCACAATGCGCCGCTAAAATTTTTTGGGTGATGGTTTGTGTTTTAGCCATTTATGTTATCTTCCCTCTCTCTTATTTAGCTTATCTGTTATGCAAGTAGTTATATAAATTTAGTTTCTTCGCAATTGATGGGTCTGTATTTATAAGATGGTGCAAATCTTGGTATTTCCTTCCAACATATTTTGCGTTTGCATAATCCATTGGAATCAATATATTCGGTATTATTTCCAAACTTGTCCTCTTCCATAACTCGGTGATAAAACTTCTCGGAATATTGAGGGGAGGGCGGGGGAGCCGCGGCTCCCCCGGCCCTTCCCTCAAATTACTTTACAACTCCTCGGGTTTCCCCAGTTTGGGCCCCATTTCCTTGCTGAACTTGAGGCGATTCAGGCCATTGATGTAGGCCCGGGCGCTGGCCGTGACCACGTCCGGGTCCACGCCCTGACCGGTGACCACCGCGCCGTCCTCTTCCAGGCGGACCGACACCTCCCCCAGGGCTTCGGTGCCCCCGGTGATGGAGGAAACCGCAAACTTGAGGAGCTTGCACTTGGACTGGGCCAGCGCGGTGATGGCCTTGTAGGTGGCATCGATGGGCCCATCCCCGAAGGAGTGGGTGATCTTGAGATCATCGCCGATCTTCATTTTTACCGTGGCGTTGGGCTTCACCGTGGTGCCGGTGACCACCACCAGTTCCTCCAGACGGAAGTACTCGGGCACGGATTTGTAGATGACCTCGGTTTCCACCAGGCTTACCAGGTCTTCATCGAAAACGGTTTTTTTCCGGTCGGCCAGGTCCTTAAACCGGGCGAAGACCCGGTTCAGTTCCTCGTCCGTAAGATAATAACCCATCTCCTGGAGTTTGGTCCGGAAGGCGTTGCGGCCGGAGAGCTTCCCCAGAGGCAGACTGGACTTCTTGAGACCCACGGTGCTGGGCGTCATGATCTCATAGGTGCTAGCCTCTTTCAAAACCCCGTCCTGGTGGATGCCGGACTCGTGCGCAAAGGCGTTGGCCCCCACGATGGCCTTGTTCGGCTGGACCACCACCCCGGTGAGCTTGCTCACCAGGCGGCTGGTGGGACAGATATATTGGGTGACGACTTCCGTATAATAATCGAACAGGTCTTTCCTGGTGGCCAGGGCCATGACGACCTCTTCCAGGGAAGCGTTGCCGGCCCGCTCGCCGATGCCATTGATGGTGCACTCCGCCTGGCGGGCCCCGTTAACTATGGCCGCCAGCGTGTTGGCCACCGCCAGGCCCAGATCATTATGGCAGTGCACCGAGATGATGGCTTTATGGATATTGGGGATGTGGTCCACCAGATACTTGATTTTGGCACCGAACTCGTGGGGGATGGTGTAGCCCACGGTGTCAGGGAAATTCACGGTCGTGGCGCCGGCGTCGATGACCGCGGCGAAGACCTGGGCCACGTAGGCCAGGTCGCTCCTGCCGGCGTCCATGGCGGAAAATTCCACATTGCTGCAGTATTTCTTGGCGTGTTTCACCGCGGCCACGGCCTGCTCCAGGACCTCTTCCCGACTTTTTTTGAGCTGGTATTTGAGATGGATGTCGGAGGTGGAAATAAAGGTGTGGATGCGGGGCTCCGTGGCCTCTTTGACCGCTTCCCAGGCCGCGTCGATATCCGGAAACTGGGCCCGGGCCAGCGCGGCGATCTGCGCCCCCCGGATCTCCCGGGCCACGGCTTTCACCGCTTCGAAATCCCCCCGGGAGGAGAAGGGAAACCCGGCCTCGATGACGTCCACATTCAGGAGCTCCAACTGCCGGGCGATTTGCAGTTTTTCATCCACATTGAGGCTGGCCCCGGGGGTTTGCTCCCCGTCTCTGAGCGTGGTGTCGAATATATATACTTTTTCGGGCATGATAAGGTCCTCCTCGAAAACAGGTCCAATATATCAGGACCGTGACTGATTGTCACAGTCAACCCTTTGCCAAGGATAATAGGGGAAGTAGTAGAGGTCGCCTGCCGCCTAGCAGGCTAAAAGGAGGGCCAAAGACCGGCCGGTAAGCACGGCCGGAAAAGACTGTCTGCTGAAGTAGGGCCTGACCGAGTTCATCATTAGCTGAGATTCTACAATTATTTTCGGAAAATGCAACGGAAAAGATAAAGGATGGCGTTGAAGTTTGAGCCTTTGCGCCAGGTTTGCAGCCACTTCTATTCCCCCAGGGATAATTCCTGCTTCAGGATCTGCGCCAGGCGGTCCGCCACAATGCCATAGCCTTGTTCCGTCATGTGGACCAGGTCTATATAACAGGGCTGGTTCCTGCTGTTGACGGCATCGCTCAGATCATAAAAAGGGGGCGGAAGCGGGTGCTCGGTCAGATACTGGTTGGCGAACCGGTAGAGCCGGGCGAAGTTATGGTCCTCCTGGCGCACATCCACCCTTTTTTCCTGGGGCCAAACCCTGGTCTCGGTGAACAGGGCCGGCTGCCAGAAGCAGGCATACTTGAACCCGTAAGCCCGGGACAGATGCTCCAGCAGCTCCTGGGACTGGGCATAATACCGGACGAGCCCGGCGGCCAGGACTCTTAGTTCCTGGTCACTGAACCCGGCCCCCACCTCCCGGAAGCGTTTCTCCGGCTTCTGAAGGATTAGAGAAAATATCTTGCTGTACAGGTAAATATTTTCCTGGAACCAGGCCTGCACGGCCCGCCCGTAAAGCTGCCGGGGTTTGCTCTCCAGTTTTTCCCGGAGTTGGGCGAGGTTGTGCAGGGTGCCAGGCTTTCCGGACTGGTAAGCGCCGTACACGTCGTTAAAACCATCGTAGAAGATGACGTAATCAGGGCGGGCGCCGTCCCGGAGTTTGGTAATAAGCCAGAACAGGCCTTGGGTGAAGGTGTAGCCCGGTTCACTGAAGTTATATACCCGGAAACGGGGGATCCGGGCATTGAGGCGCCGGGAAAGCTGGGAGGGGATGGTATGGTCATCCCGGGCGCCGTAGCCCCAGGCCGCGGAGCCTCCAAAGACAAAGACAATGGTCGCAGGAGACTTTAAAACCGGCGGATTCCAGGTCTGTCGGCCCGCGTGCCGGTCAATGTTAACGAATCGGCCTTTTTGAGGCCGGGAGATCCAGGTCAGGTATTGGTGATAGTCCTGGCGGCGGCCATCCGACTCCTGGGCCAGCTCGGCGGCCCACTCTTCCCCTTCATAGAGGCCTCGAAAAGGGATTTTCTCCGGACCGGGCCTGATTCGGCCGACGGCAAAATCGATGAGATGGAGCCCCCCCTCCACCGCGGCCAGGGCAATGAGAACAGTAAGAAGGGCGTAAAGAAAAGTTCTTCGGGGAGGGCGAGGCTGGGGCATAAACAGGAGCCTATGGTCAGACCGGCCTCAGGGATTGGTGGGCTTGGGGCTGGGAGCCTCTTCCTCGGGTTTTTCGGAAAGTTGCGGCCGGCTGTAGTAGTAGTAGGTGCTGATCAGCCCGGAGGCCACGTAGGATGCGGCCAGAATAAACCCCATAAAGTAGGGTTCGGTGGCCACCACCACGAAAATCAGCACCAGGGCCACCAGGGTCTGGAAGGGATGGCGTTTGAACAGGTTGGGCTTCTTGAAACTGAAAAACTTGAGATTGCTCACCATGAGAAAGGAGAGCACGTAGATCATTACCAGGACATAAACATGACGCAGATAGGCCCAGTCGCCCAAATTGAGATAGAACAGCACGCCGGTGGCCACAAACGCGGCCGCGGCCGGAATGGGTAGACCATTGAAAAAGCGAGGATCGATGGAGCCGGTCTGCACATTGAAGCGGGCCAGCCTCAGGGCCCCGCAGGCCACAAACAGGAAGGCCGCCACCCAGCCGAAGCGGCCGAAATCTTTCAGGGCCCAGAGATAGACCAGCAGCGCCGGGGCTACCCCGAAGGCCACCAGGTCGGAGAGAGAATCATACTGGATGCCGAAGCCTGAAGTGGTCTGGGTCAGGCGGGCCAGCCGGCCGTCCAGGCCGTCCAGCACCATGGCCACCAGGATGGCCAAGGCCGCGGCCTCGAAACGGCCGTTAATGGAGGCCACGATGGCGAAGAATCCTGAAAAGAGACTGGCAGTGGTGATGAGGTTGGGGATGAGATAAGTGCCCCGTAATTTGCGCCGATCCTTCTTTTTCCGTCTTTTCCTGAAGCTCATGGGTCCTTTCTCCCTTTCAGGCGCAGCGGGCGACGATGCTTTCCCCAGCCCTGACCCGGTTGCCTAATTTTACTATTATATCACAATTATAGGGGAGATAGAGATCAACCCGGGAGCCAAAACAAATCATACCGAAGGGCGCTCCTTTAACCAGAGCTTCCCCTGCCTGCGCCGCGGGGACGATGCGCCGGGCCAGCAATCCGGCAATCTGCACCGTGAGCACCTTGAGACCGGTGACGGTCTCCCACAGAACGGCGTGCTGCTCGTTTACTCGGGAGGCCTCCTCCCGGAACGCGGCCAGAAACCGCCCGGGGTGGTGGCGGCTGGTTACAATCCGTCCGGTAACCGGCGCCCGGTTGACGTGGACGTCAAACACATTCATGAAAATGGCCACCCGCCGGGCCGGGCCCTGGAGAAACTCGTTTTCCTGGACCTGGTCGATCAGGACCACTTTACCGTCCGCGGGAGAGACCACGGCCAATGGGTCAGCCGGGACGGCGCGCTTAGGGTTCCGAAAAAAATATAGCAGGAAGGCCGTGGCCAAAAAACTCAGGGAAGCCGGAAACCCCCAACCCATAAGCCAAAATACCAGGGTCAGTCCCGCTGCGACTCCGACGAAGGGATAGCCCGGGGCGGCCACCGGCCCCCGGCCCAGGACAGATGATGCCGACATGGCAGTAGTTTATCAATTTCTCCGGTCAAAAAAAATCCTTTTGCGGAAGTTCGAGAGCAACCGGATTATGAATTGTTAACGGAAGGAATATTTCTCCTTTTAGGACAAGAGCGGTCTCTGGAAATCGAATGGTTGAATCGGGTAACCTGGCTGGTCGTCGCGCTGCCCAGGCGGTGGCCTGGGCCTTTGCCCCAACCTGAGGTCGCGACGATCGCGGCCATCAGGACATGGTGAAATTTTTCCTTGCATTTGCTTAAAATTTTTGATAGACGAAACGACGAGTCGGGGTAAGAAACCCCGAGACAGCTAAGAAACTCTGATTTTTGAATATAAAGGCCACGAAGGCTTGCAATCCTTGTCCAACAGGGGAGTCTTCGTGGCTTTTTTTGTTTTTTCGGCTCCCCTGGTGCACGAGCGCAAGTGGAGTCAGACATGCATATTTCGGAAGGAGTGCTCAGTCCGGCGGTGCTGGGCGGCGGTGCCGCCCTGACGGTCGTGGGCACCGCCATCGGTTTGAAAAAGCTTGATTATGAGGCCATTCCCCGGGTGGCCATTCTATCCGCGGCTTTTTTTGTGGCCACCCTGATTCACGTGCCGGTGGGGCCGGTGGGTCTGCACCTGGTGTTAAACGGCCTCATGGGCCTGTTGTTAGGCTGGCTGGCCGTCCCCGCCATCCTCATCGCCCTGTTTTTGCAGGCCCTGCTCTTTCAATTTGGAGGACTGACGGTCCTCGGGGTCAATACCGTCACCATGGCCGCGCCCGCAGTCATCTGTTTCTATGTTTTTCGCCCCTTTCTGTGCCGGGGTGGGATGCCCGGTATGGTGGCGGCGTTTGCCTGCGGGGCCACCGCCATCATCCTAAGCGGCGTCCTGGTGGCTGCGGCCCTGCTGTTCACCGGGCAGGGGTTTCTTCAGGTGGCCGAACTGGTCCTGATGGCCCATATCCCGGTGATGATCATCGAGGGCATTATCACGCTTTTTGTCTTTCTGTTTTTGCAGAAAGTCCGCCCGGAAATGCTGGAGGGAATTTATGCCTGAAAAGCGGTTTCACCAAAAAATATTGAAAATTGTTGGAATTCAGGGACTTTTGCTGCTGGGTCTCGGGGTCTTGTCGACCCCCGCCCTGGCCCACCGGGTGCTGGTCTTCGCCTATGCCGAGGGCGACACCATCTTCACGGAAAGCAAGTTTATCCCCAACGACCCGGTGCGCCAGGGCAAGGTCGAGGTCCAGGACGCCAAAACCGGCCAGATTCTCTTGACCGGCACCACCAATGACCAGGGGAAATTTTCCTTTAAAATCCCCCCCCAGGCCGCGGCCGCGAAGATGGATTTGAAAATCATCACCGAGGCGGCCATGGGCCACCGGGGTGAGTGGCTGCTCAAGGCGGCCAACTATTTGCCCGGGGCGCAAGCCGCCGGCACTCCTGCTCCTGGGCCGGCAGCAACCCCCGCGCCGTCCGCCGTTGCTGCCCCGGCAGCTGCACCGGCGGCCACGGCCGGAACTGTTAACCAACAAGCCCTGGAAGCCGCCTTGAACAAGGTCCTGGAGCGCCAACTGGCCCCCATTAACGAGAAGCTCACCGAGCTGACCATTCACCGCACCACCCTCCCGGACATCTTGGGCGGCATCGGCTATATCCTGGGATTATGCGGGGTGGCGGCATATTTCCTGAGCAAGAGGCCCAAAAATACTTGAGTGTCATTCAGGAACCCTTTTCTGAAGGGGCCTCTCTGGCCCATCGTCTGGACCCTCGGGGAAAAATCGTGGTGGCCGCCCTCTTTTCCATCCTGGTTGCCGTGGTCAGGACCTATGCGGCGGCCCTGGGCGGGCTGGCCTTGGCCGTTCTTTATTTAACCCTGGCCCGTCTGCCCCTAAAGCGGGTGGCGGCCCGGCTGCTGCTGGTGAACATGTTTATCCTGTTTCTCTGGCTGGTCCTGCCGCTGACCTATCCGGGGGACCCGCTGTGGCATCTGGGCCCGGTCACCGCCACCCGGCAGGGCTTCGCCTACACCGGTTTGATCACCCTCAAGTCCAATGCCATCATCATTGCTTTGATCGCGCTCATCGCCACCGTGCCTGTGGTCACCCTGGGGCAGGCCCTGCATAATCTCAGGCTCCCCGACAAATTGTGCCATCTGCTCCTGTTTACCTACCGCTACATTTATGTATTCGAGCAGGAATTTCGCCGCCTGGTCCAGGCCATGAAAATCAGGGGATTTCGCCCCCGCACCAATCTGCATACCTACCGCAGCTATGCGTACCTGGCGGCCATGCTCCTGGTCAGGAGCTTCGACCGGGCCGAGCGGGTGTTTCAGGCCATGCTGTGCCGGGGTTTCAAAGGCACCTTTTACAGCCTCAAAACTTTTACCTGGCAGCGCCGGGACCGGATTTTCCTGGGGGCCTCGGGACTGGCCCTTTTGGCGCTCCTCTGCCTGGAATGGCTGAAGCCCATCCGTTTCTAGGAACAATTATGAGTGAACCGCTGATTGAAATGATCAATATCACCTTTACCTATCCCGGCGCTTCCCAGCCGGTGTTCCAGGACTTCAATTTCCAGCTCCTGCCGGGCAATCACCTCGGCCTTACCGGTCCCAACGGCTGCGGCAAGACCACCATGCTGCACCTGATCATGGGCCTGCTGCGCCCCCAGGCAGGAACCATAAAGATTTTCGGGGAGGAAGTCAAAAAAGAAAAGGATTTCGTCCAGGTCCGGCAAAAGGTGGGCCTGCTGTTTCAAAACCCCGACGATCAGCTCTTCTGCCCCACGGTTATCGAGGACGTGGCCTTCGGCCCCTTGAACCAGGGGAAGCCCCCGGCCGAGGCCATCCGGATCGCCCGGGAAACCATGGAGAAGCTGGGCCTGGCCGGTTTTGAAGACCGGGTGACCTACAAACTCTCCGGGGGGGAAAAAAGGCTGGTGTCGCTGGCCACGGTCCTGGCCATGCAGCCGCAGCTGCTTCTGTTGGACGAGCCTACGACAGGGCTGGACGAAGCCACCCGGCACCGCCTCATCCATATTCTCCAGGACCTGGACATCGCCTACATGATCGTTTCCCATGAACCCGAATTTCTCAACCACACCGTGAGACAATGCTGTCATGTGCATAGCCACTGCTGTCAACCCACTTTACATCAACCGGGAGGCAATGGGGTATGAAGCGACTAAGGTTCTTGAAAATTCTGGTTTTCCTGCTGTCTCTGGCGGCGCTTACCCCGGGATGGCAGGCCGATCGGGCCGCCGCCGCGGTGGGGGACAAAGCCGCGGCGGCCTCAGAAGAGGGGGGAGGCCGCGGCGAGGGTTATCAACCGGAAAAACCGGAAGGAGGCCCGGAGGCAGGTAAGGCCGAGGGCAAAGAAGGGAAGGAGGAGGAAGCCAAAGAGAATGAGTGCCCGGCCACTTTCGGGCCCATCATCACCGACACCGCCATCCCCATCGAGAAGGGGAAGTTCGCCGTCCAGCCCACCTTCGGCCTGAGCCTGGTCACCAGCAATTTTGACAAGGACTGGCGGCGAGTCTCGGCCGGCGGCAATTTCCAATCTTTCAACATGACCTGGAAGTTTACCTATGGCCTTATCAATAATCTGGAAGTGTACCTGATCATCCCCTATATCCACAATTGGGCCAGTGACGTGGATGAACCCGGCCCCGGCGGGGAGCGCTCCAGTAATTTCGGGGGGTTGGGAGACGTCAGTTTCACCCTGAAATACCGGCTGGTGGAGGAGACCTCGATCCTGCCCACCATCAGCGCCATTTTTACGCCGTCTTTTCCCACCGGCCATTTTCGCCATCTGAATCCCAGCCGCCTGGGAACGGACGCCATCGGCGGGGGATCCTATATCTTCACCACCGGCTTCAACATGTCCAAGTACCTGAAACCTTTCATTCTGTACGGCAATTTCTGGTACTCCATGCAAACTGCGTACACCAGTGATGAAGGGCGGGTGTATCCCCGGGATTTCGTCACCGTGAACCTGGCCGCAGAATATCCTTTCACCAAGAAGTGGGTGGGGCTCCTTGAGCTCACCAGTTTCTGGGATGGCGGGCGTCTGTTCGGCCAGAAGGCCAACACGCCGCCGGGGGCCCTGGTATCCATTTTACCGGGCCTCGAATTCATGGCCACGGACAAATTCTCCCTGGCCTTCGGGGTGAATGTCGATCTGGCGGGCAAAAACACCAACGCCAACGTAACGCCGGTTTTATCCATGGTGTATGCTTTTTAAAAACCCGAAAGGAGGACCGTCCGTATGAAACGGTGGCAGCCAATTGGAGCAGGCATTTTGATCCTGATGCTCTGGTGCGGCGGGGCGGCGGGGCCGGCCTCGAGCCAGGGCCGCGGCCAGGGCTTTCGGCCCTGTCCATATTCCCCTTACGTCTGTCCGGTGAAGGATACCTGCCAGCCTTTTAACGAGAGCGGCAAGGTGGTGCAGGTGCTCACCGAGAGCCTGGGGCAAAGCATGTATCCGGGCATGGCCTTGATGGTGGACACCAAAAAACAGGGACAGGTGCACGTCAGCCTGGGGCCGATCTGGTATCTGGAGCGCCAGGAGTTTGAGATCGTGCCCGGTGATGAAGTGCAGGTCAAGGGGATGTGTGACAAAGAACCCGACGGCAAGCTTCGCGTCATCGCCTATGAAATCTCCAAAGGCGATTATCTCCTGGCTCTGCGGGACTCCCAGGGACGCCCCTACTGGGAGGCCTGGCGGAAAAGATAGTGTGGCAGTCAGTGAGCAGTGAAATGTTTAGAAACTAATACCCAAACCGGAAAGGAGAAGATGATGCGGCGTTCTCTTGTGCTTTGTGGTTGTCTGCTGTTCGTCCTTGGCCTGGCCGGCGTCTGCCAGGCCCATTTCGGCCTGATCCTGCCGGACAAATCCATGGTCATGCAGGGCGACAACCCCAACCTGGAATTGACCCTGGCCTTCTGCCATCCCTTTGAGCAGAAAGGCATGGACATGGCCAAGCCCAAGAAATTCGGGGTGCTCGCCAACAAGGAAAAAACCGATCTGACGGGCACCCTCCAGGAGACCAAGGTCCTGGACAAAGAGGCCTGGAAGACCACCTATGCCCTGAAAAAACCGGGCATCTACGCCTTTTATTTTGATCCCGCGCCCTATTGGGAGCCCGCGGAAAACAAGTACATCATTCACCAGGCCAAGACCTATGTGGCCGCGTTCGGGGCCGAGGAAGGCTGGGATGAGGAAGTGGGCCTGAAAGCCGAAATCGTGCCTCTGTCCCGGCCTTACGGCCTCTATGCCGGCAACACCTTCCAGGGTGTGGTGAAATTCAAGGGCAAGCCCGCGGCCGGCGTCGATGTGGAAGTGGAAATGTGGAACCCCGGCGGCAAGGTGACTGCGCCCAACGAATATTTTTATGCCCAGGTGGTGAAGACTGACAAGAACGGCGTCTTCACTTTTGCCGTGCCCCAGGCCGGCTGGTGGGGTTTTTCCGCCATCAATGAGGATAAAAAATCCCTGGACCACGAGGGCAAAAAAGTGGACGCCGAATACGGCGCGGTGATGTGGGTGCAATTCAGCGAATGGCCGCAGAAATGAAGGCCAGGAGCAAACCCGTGAGGCGTTGAAGGCAGGGTGCGTCTGCCGGCCAGGATTTGGGCCGCAAGACGCGTCCTGCACTACATGGAGCAAGCGCGGTTGACTGCACCCCTGGAAGTGATTATAATACTGGACAAATCTTAAGAAAGGAGGGTTGACTGATGTGCTGCCACACCAAGGACAAGCATGAGCATGAGCACACCCACGAAGCGGTTACTCATACCCATGACGGCCATGAACACTGCCATGAAGCCGTGACCCATACCCATGAGCACATACACGGCGAAGGGCATCATAGCCACGAGCATAAGTGCTGCCATTAACGGAAAGCCACGATTCAGCCAATGAATAAAGCCACGAAGGCCTTCTCCGGTCTGAAGACTGGAAAAAGCGCGTTCGTGGCTTTCCTGTTTTTATCAGAGCCGCAAACCCTGCCTACTTTTTCTGCAGCCAGGACATCATGCCCCGGAGCTTTTTGCCCACCTCCTCAATGGGGTGCTCCGCTTCGAGGCGGCGCAGGGCATTGAAGACCGGCCGGCCCGCCTGGTTCTCCAGGATCCACTCCCGGGCGAATTCGCCGGTTTGGATTTCATCCAGGATCTGGCGCATCTCTTCCCGGGTCTCCTCGGTGACAATGCGTTTGCCCCGGGTGTAGTCGCCGAACTCGGCGGTGTCGGAGACCGAATAGCGCATGTAGCTGATGCCGCCCTGGTAGAAGAGGTCGACGATGAGCTTGAGCTCGTGCAGGCACTCGAAGTAGGCGATCTCCGGCGCATACCCCGCCTCCACCAGGGTGTCGAAGCCCGCCTTGACCAGCTCGGAGACGCCGCCGCAGAGCACGCACTGCTCCCCGAACAGGTCGGTCTCGGTTTCCTCCCGGAAGGTGGTCTCCAGCACCCCGGCCCGCGTCGCGCCGATGCCTTTGGCGTAGGCCAGGGCGGTGGCCAGGGCGTGGCCTGAGGCGTCCTGGTGGATGGCCACCAGGGAGGGGACGCCGGCCCCCTTTTCGTATTCGCTGCGCACCAGATGACCCGGCCCTTTGGGGGCCACCATGACTACATCCACGTCAGGCGCAGGCACAATCTGGCCGTAGTGGATATTGAAACCATGCGAGAACAACAGGGTTTTGCCGGACATATGCTGTTTCAGATCGTTCTCATACAGCCTGGCCTGGAGGTGGTCCTGCGTGAGAATCTGGACCACCTGGGCCTGGGCCGCGGCGTCGGCGGCCGTTACCGGCTGGAAGCCGTATTTCACCGCCAGCTCATAGTTGGGGGTCCCCGCCATCTCGGACACCACCACATCCACCCCGGAGTCCCGCAGATTCAACGCCTGCGCGTGTCCCTGGGAGCCGAAGCCGATGATGGCCACCTTCTTGCCCTTTAAAACGCCTAAATCCGCATCTTTGTCATAGTAGATTTTCATCGACTTAAAAACTCCTTGCGTTATTTTGCTTCAGAAGGAGCTGTCTGCTCCACATGTTCACTTTTGGCTTCAGTAACTAAGGATGCGGTCAGCTTTACGCATCTGTTCGGAGAGGAACTTCATGTTGCTGAGCTTCAATCTCTCGCTTTCATTCACTCCGTGAATGATCATGCATTTCCCTCAGCCTACCAAAACTCCATCACTTAGGGTAAAAAGCTTGGCCTGTTCAGCTATGGGAAACTCCGGGCTGTCTCCCTCCATCAGGTCCACCGCCGGGCCGTTCAGAAAGATAGTGACCTCATCGCCTTCATTGAGGAGATGGTTGCCAAATCTCACGGCATTCCATTTGATTTCCGGGTCGGCGCTGGAAATAATCATGAGTATCTGCATGCCGTTATCCTTATTAGGCACAGACAAGATACCTGTGCTCTCGGTGACAGGGGGTTGGGAGGGGGGTTTGAGGGGAGGGCGGGGGAGCCACCGCTCCCCCGGTCCTCCCCTCAAAATACCTAATCCCTCTCCAGCTCCACCCGCCAGGGTTCCAGGATTGTGCGGGAGAGGCCGTCGATGAAGCGGGACGGGGTGTTGATGGTCATGCCGACACTCTTATTATATCCCAGGTGGGGATAAATTATCTGCAAGCGGCGCTTGGCCCGGGTGAGGGCCACATACATGAGGCGTCGCTCCTCTTCTTCGTCGTCTTCGTTCTCCATGGAGAAATAGCCGGGGAAGCGGCCCTCCGCGGCCCAGATGACGAACACTGTGTCCCATTCCAGACCCTTGGCGGAATGGACGGTGGAGAGGGTGAGATAGTCGTGGGTGGGGGCGGAAATATCCGCCAGGGACGCCGGGGGGTCCAGGGACAGGTCATTCAGGAAGCTCCTGATTTCCCGGTAGCGGGCGGTGATGGTCAGGAGGTGTTCCAGGTCCCGGCCGCGTTTGGGGTAGTCGTCGAATTTGTGCTGCATCAGGGGCTCGTAGTGGGCCATCGCCAGGTTGAGGCGGCTCATCAGGGTCTGGGAAGGGAAGTTGATTTCTTTTAACACCTCGCCCAGTTCCCGGAGCGACGACTGGCGTTGTTTGCTGAGGGCCGTCACCGCAGCGTCCAGGTCGAAGTTGTCCTTGATGCCCGCAATAAATCTGGCCGCGGTGGATTTGCCCACGCCGGGCGCGAGCTGCAGGATGCGGTTCCAGCTCAGGGTATCCTTGGGGTTGGCCACCACCCTGAGATAGGATATCAGGTCCTTGACGTGGGCGCTCTCCATGAACTTGAAGCCGCCGAACTTCATGAAGGGGATGTGGCGTCGCACCAGTTCGATTTCCAGATCAAAGGAGTGGAACGCGGCCCGAAACAGCACGGCCATCTGGTGCAGAGGGACGCCCTGTTTGTGCAGGTCCTCCACCTGGGCCACCACCAGGCGGGACTGTTCGTTTTCGTTGGCAGCCCGGTAAAGGCGGGGTCTGGCGCCGTCGGCGCGGCGGGAGAAGAGGCACTTGGTGTACTTTTCCCGGGCCTCGGAGATAACCGCGTTGGCCAGATCCAGGATGGGCTGGGTGGACCGGTAGTTTTCTTCGAGCTTGACGATTCTGGTGCCGGTGAACAGGGCCGGAAAGTCCATAATGTTGCGGAAATTGGCCCCCCGGAACGAATAGATGGACTGGCAGTCGTCGCCCACGGCCATGACGTTTTTGTGGGTAAAGGCGAGGAGGCGCACCAGCTCGGCCTGGAGGTGGTTGGTGTCCTGGTATTCGTCCACCATGATGTAGCGGTAGCGGGAGGACAGACTCTCGCGGACGTCCTGATGTTCGGAGAGCAGGCGGCGGCCTTCGAGGAGCAGGTCGTCGTAATCCATGAGGCCGTGGCGGCGTTTTTCCTCGGCGTAGGCGGCGGTCAGGCGCTGAATATGGGGGATCTGCTCCAGGAACTGGGAATAATCCCGGGCCACCACCGTTTCCAGGGGCAGGTTTTTGTTGACCGCGGCCCCCAGGATGTCGGCCAGGGTTTCCTTCCTGGGGAAGGGTCCGGAGAGGCTTTTTAATCCCAACCGATCCTTGAGATGGGCAAGAAGCTGTCCCTGGTCGTCCCGGTCCATGACGGTGAAGCCCTCCTCCGGGTAGCCCAGGAGCTTGCTGTGCCGGCGCAGCCAATGGTAGCACACCGAATGGAAGGTGCCGCCCATGACCTGGGTGAGGGGGCGGGCGAGCAGGTCAGCGGCCCGGGTGAGCATTTCCTTGGCGGACTTGCGGGTGAAGGTGAGGAGCAGGATGTTTTCCGGCGCCACGCCCTTTTCTTCCACCAGGTAGGCCAAGCGGTAGACCAGGGTGCGGGTCTTGCCGCTGCCGGCCCCGGCGATGACCAGGACCGGCCCTTCGGTGGTGGTGACGGCCTGGTACTGGGCCGGATTGAGTTCGCGCTTATAGTCGATGCGCCGGGGGGCGTCGACGGCCTGCACATGTGGCTTGGTCATGGGAATAGGCTGGACGTATCCGGAGATTGTGACATGCGAACAAGCTTTGGTTCTTCATTAAGTTTAGCATACCGGGGAGGCCGCCCGCCAGAGTTGGGCGAGGTGGGGAGAAATTTTCTTTATCGGTAAGGAGGAGAGGCGGCCGTGAAATTCAGCCTGCCGCCGGCGCCAGCTAAGGCCTCGCAATGGCAGTTTTTCTCCTGTGACCGCGACTTGGCCGAACCGGGCGTCTAGCCTGCCTGGGATTTGCGCAGGGAGCGCGGAGGAGGGTTCCCGAAAGTCGCGTGATTCCTTGGGGGAAGGGCCTGGACCGCAGCGCTGGCGATTTCAGGCAAAGGCTGCGGCTGGGGCCGGGTGGCCGCAAGGTTTGCCGTGACCCTGAGGGCGCTGAGGCCCTGGGCACCTTGCAGTTCCTGTAATTCCACGTCCTCGATGTCGTCCGTGAGATAGCCGATGGATTGCAGATAATCAAAATATTCCAGGTATTCGTTGGCCTCCTGGCGGTTGGCGTAAACGATGGCGATTTTCCCCGGCTGGGTGAGGCGCTCGGAGGTGGCCTTGATGATGGCCTTGTCAATGCGTTTCTTGATGATCTCGTGGCGGATGTCATAGGCCCCTTCTACCTCAAAGTGGCGCTCATCCGGGGAAAAGCGGATGGACAGCGGCGAGTCCTGGGCCAAAATGAGGTGAGTGGTTTCCAGGGGCACCGCCAGCTTGTCCTTCAGGGCTTCGGTGAGCCTTACGATCTCGCACATGACCATGAGCTGCCAGAGGCGCAGGTTCCTCAGATAGAGGCGGCAGAAGTTGCCGTCCTCCACCATGCTGGCGCCGATGTAAATAGTATATTCCACGCCGTCGGTCTTGCGCTTTTCGAAATAGTGGGGGAAATAGCCCTGGGCTTTGGCTTCCTCCTGGTCCAGGAAGGTGGCGATGGTCTCATTGATGAGCTTGAGGCTAGCCTCGAATTTGCGGCGGCTGTGGTACACCGTCTGCTTCTGGGGATCGAGGGCGGCACGGTAGGCGGCGATTTTCGCCTTCACCTCCGGGGCGAAGGTGGCCAGTTGATTAAACATGGGTTCAATCACCGTCCGGATGAACAAGGGTTTGGTGGTCTCATCCCCGGCGCTCAGTCCCAGTTCCAGGCCTTCGATATGTTTGTCGATGCGGTGGGCGAAGGCAGGAAGGATAGGAAGATCCCGGTGCTTGTAAGCCGTGAGGAGTATATCCCTGGCCATGCGGAAGTGTTCGATGAGATCATTCTTGATGGCGGCGTTGCGATGGTCGCTGCTGGTCCTGATGTCGGAGACGCCGAACAGGGGGTAAACTTCCGGGAAGACGATGGGTTCAAGCCCGGTGACCCCTTCTTCGCGGTTCTGGATGTAATTCAAGGCGGCTTTTTGGAAACGCCACTCCACGGAGGGGTGGATGGCGGTGCACTCTTCCTTGATGACGGCCTGGATTCTTTGATCCAACTGTTCCAGGCTGCGGTTCAAGGCCAGGGCGAAGAGCGGCAGCACCGGGGCCAGGTAGGCGGCGTTCAGGGAGTTCAGCGCGCCGGCCTGTTTGGATTTGAGGGACAGGGTGCCCAGCAGCCGGTCCTGGTATTGCAGGGGGGCCACGTACACGCTCTTGTAGCCCTTCTGGATCAGGCCCTGCTCCAGGGTGGTGCACTCCGGGCAATTCTGCAGATTTTCGATGACCAGCGGCTCACTCCGGTTCATGGCCCGGGAGAAAATAGACCCTTTGAACTCGCTTTTCTGGTAGGCCCTGGTGTTTTCCAGAATGCAGCATGCTTCCGGGCGGCCTGGCGAGTAGGGGAGGAGAAAAATCTGCTCCCCCCGGATGGCGGCCAGGGCCAATTCAATATCCGGCTCCCGGAGATAAATCTGCAATTTCTCCTGGAGGCTGGTAAAGCCTGCCCGTTGAAAAATAGCCTCATTCTCGAAAAGATCCTCCCGCAAGGCGGCGATCATTTGGGTGGCGGTGACATCCGTGGCCCGGAAAACCCCAAAGCCGTGGAATTCGAAATTCTCGGGCGGTATCAGGTCCTGCCAGACGGCCAGGTCCGAGATATTGGCCAGGAGCCGGACGCGATCGGCCTCGCTCAGGGGCAGAGGCTGCTTCCTGGCCTTGATCTCCAGGAACCTGGGATCCAGGCTGATACTGAAGTAGCGGGCCAGGCCGGTTTGGGGGCACTTGGTGGTGGCAATCGGATTCAATTGCCATTCGAGATCTATGTCATAGAACTGCCGCAGAATAAGAATATTGGCTTTGAGGGTCTTGCCCCATGCCCATGCCTGGTGACTGATGTTGAAATGGGGGGTAAAATGCCGACCTTCCATCTGAAAGAGGTGCTTGAAGGCCGGAGTGGCGTAAACGCTGGTAAAGGTGAAGGGCACAAAGGCCGCGGCGATGTCACTTTCCCGGAAGGAGGGGGGAAAGACCATGGTCATCAAGAGATCGAGGAGACTCTGGTGTTTTTCCAGGATGGCGAGATCGTCGATGGGTTCCCGCAACTCCGGAGCATCCTCCAGCTTCTGCCGCATGGCGCCGGCCAGGGAGCCCAGGCCGCATTCGCCCTGAGCCATCAGGCCTTCCCAGAATTTTATCAGGGGATTGAGACTGAGCCTGCACTTGAAAGGAAACGTGTTATCTCGGGATGTCATGGTGGCCTCGCAACCTTTTTCCGGGTTTATCACCGTTCACAAGGAAAGGTTCACAGATGATGTCGCGGCCCGGGGGCCTCGATAACGGTTGTTCCAATTTATTATGGAATAATTTTGCTTGAGAAGAAACAGGTCGAGACCATTTCCCAAGAAACAACACCCGGAGCCGGAAGAGGCATCGTCTCCGGGGACCGGGTGTTGACGAGGTTTGCAGGTTTTCAGGCCGGCCGGGGAGCCGGGACGGTGATCTGTTCCAGGTTGCCTTCCAGATCGGTGATGATCAATCTGCCCGAAGGCAGGCGAAAGGCCCGGACATCCCCCTCTGACTGGGAGTATTCCCGGGGCACCTGGACTTCCGGCAGGTTGGCTTCGAGCTGAAACATCAGCCAACTGCCGCTCCCCTGTTCCCGGGCGCTGCCGGTTCTCTTCTGATAGGTGACCCCTTCGGCCACAAGGACTTCTTCCACTTCCTTTAAGGCTGACTGGTCAAGATAAAGAAGCATATCACTACTCCCTCCAGTAATTTCAGACTTGGTGAACTCCCTGATCGGTGACGGTGACATAGTGAAAGGGCGGGCCGAGGCCCTCGTCCTGGGCGGCCAGTTTCTCCATGCCAGCTTTGGCGGTGTCCACGACCTTGGCCAGAGGTGCGTTTTGGGCCACCAGGGAATTAAGGGTGAATTCCAGCCCCATTCTCCGGGGCAGGGTGAAGATATGGGTGACCTGGTTGTATTCGATCTTCGGCGGCTTGGGACGGTCCCAGATGACGAAAATCTTATAAGGATTGTCCGGGGTCTTGGGAGAGTAGCCGGCCAGGAGCAGGTACATATTGATGATGGGGTCGGGAGGGGCAATTGTGCAGACCTTCCGCAGAATTTCGTCATATTTGCCGGTGAAAAAGGGGATGGCCGCTTCTCTCAGCGCCTCAATGTCGGTCAGGCCTTCGGCTTTGACAAACGAGGCGAATTCCTTACAGATCTCCTGGGATTCCCAGGCCCCGGCAGAGGCCAGCACCGCATGGGAAGTAAGGGGGATAAGACGTTCCTGGGTTATGGAGCGGATAGTGCCGTCAGGCTCGAAAAATTCCACCCGGCTGTCAGTGGCCACCAGAATGCCTCCCACAGTGGCGCAGGCTATCAACTGTCCCATGATATCCTCCTGTTCTTCACAGGTGCAAGGTTCACTAACGCTCGGAAACGTTGCATGGTTTGGGGTGAGGCAAGGACTCCTGAATTCCTGTGGATGAGATATCGTTAAAGATAAGAGCGAATTTTCCAAAAGCAAGAAATCCCAGGATGAGGAGTTCACACACAACCTTCGGGCACTGCGGTTTACCAGCGGGGCGATCCCAGACGGTCATCGAGGAAAGTCTTGATGACCACGGCATTGTTCCTTTCTTCGTCTTTGGCGGCAAAGACCAGGGTCACCGTCCCCTGGCGGGCTCGATCGATCAGGTCCTTTAAGAGCGGGGCCTTGGCAGGGTCTTCCAGTTCCTGGAGGTAGCGCCGGTGAAATTCCGGCCAGCGCTCAGGGTCATGGGAAAACCAGCGGCGCAGCTCATCGCTGGGGGCCAGGTCTTTGAGCCAGGCGGCCAGGTTGGCGTTGGTTTTTTTGAGGCCCCGGGGCCACAGGCGGTCCACCAGGATACGGTGGCCGTCAGCGGGACTGGGCTCGTCATAGACCCGTTTCACTTTTACCATGGGTTTTCCATGCCGCTGACGTTTTTCCCCTTTGAGGGGAAGCGGGTGGGGGCGAATAAGCCCTGGGGATGGCCCAAGCCTTATTTCCCCTGTCCCCCGGTCCGCTTCCCGCCAAGGGGATGTATGTCAAAGGCGCCCCCAGGAGTGCCGGACGGATTTCCTAATTTCCGAGCCAGATGCTCCGGCCGGAATTCAGGATCCAGGGATGACGAAAAATGGGTTGGCTCATGCAAGCTTATTTGTGCTGTTGGTCAAAGGAAATTCCGAACGAAGGTCACCATTTTTCTTTTTCAGGGGACTGGGCTCCGGGTAATGGAAAATCTTCACGTGAGCCCCGGCGTATTCCGGGTTGTCGGCAAGGTAACGGCGCCAGGCCTCTTCCTGGCTTTCACCGTTTTTTACTTCCACCACTGCCAGCTTCATTTGAAAATATTGTTTGATGGCTGATTCGTTTTGCACACTGTGCACGTCTCTCCCTCCCTGGAGCACCCTGGCTGATGTTTTATTGGCAGGGGGCATGAGAAAGTATCGCCCTTAATGCAGGGTTCTGGCGGCGGTGGGCCACAGCGGCAGACCGTTGCTGTCCCGCAGTTTTAATTGCTGTTGTTGATTTTTTACTTCCCGGGCCTGAATGATCGGCACGTGCTCCTGCCACAGCCTGGTGCCGGTGACCTTCAGGGTGTCCCCCGCTTTGATCTGAAAATTATGTTTCATAAAATAGCCGGTGGGCCCCAGGAGAATAATCACACAGCCCATCTCGGTTTTGAGAAGCAGGCCGCTGTATTTGACCGCGGCTTCGCCAAATTTGCCCCGGGGAAAATCCCCCAGGATTTCCACCCGGCCCTCCAGGGTGGTCTCCTCCGCTATCCGATTTCCCGATTTGTCTCTTGTTGGCATCATGGGGCGTTCGTCTCCTCAGTTCCTGTCCCCGGGGTCGGGGTGATGACAGTTTTGAGGTCAGGGCATGATCAGACCCGGGGAAAGGTCATGATAAAGTTCGAGCCCTTTGGGCAAGCTTCAAATGAGATATCGCCACCCTGGCTGCGCATGACTTCCCGGCCGAGATGCAGCCCCAGACCCATTCTCTGGCTGCTGCGCCGTGCCGTTTCCCTGGCGGTGAACAGTTCCTGCTGGCTGCCCGGGGGAATCGCCGAGCCGCTGTTGTGCACCTGGAGGCGAAAATGCCCGGGCCGTTCATCGATGCCAAGTCGGATGGTACAGCCGGCCCCGCCGTGGGTGATGGCGTTCTGGAGAAGATTTCTCAAGACGCTTTTCAGCGTTGCCCGGTCTCCCCGGACCCTGCGCTTGTCCGGCGGCAGCGTGTTTTCCAGGGTGATGCGACTGTTCTGCAATTCTTCCCCGAATTCCTGCACCACAGGAATGATGACGTCTTCCCGGAGATCCACCTCATCATTGGCGGCCCCGGCAGGCGCGTCGCTTTCGAACCTGTGGAAGAAGTCTTCACAGACGCTCAACAGGGTCCGGGTCTTCTGGCAGGTTTTCTGGAAGACGGCTTCCACCTCATCGCCCCAACGGCCGTCCATCCTGCGGTCCAGGAGCTTCATGCCCTCGCTGATGGAGGTGAGCAGCTCCCGCACATCATGAAACATGAGGCCCAGGTTGTAAAAAACCCGCTGGTTGACGGGATGGAGGAGGCCTTTTTCCCGGGGGACGCCGGGCACGGTCACCGGCTCATCCAGACACCGGGCCAGTCGCCGCCAGATCTCGGCAACCCGGCACGGCAGGATGACATAATCATCGGCATCGATTTCAAAAATCTCCACCGGCAGGTGGGCCTGGTCGCACACCATGATGAGTTTGGCGCCGTCATGCAATTCCTTAACCATATGCATTACGGCCAGACGGTCTATTTCCCGGCCGTGCAATTTTATGACCGCCAGCATGATGTTCCTGGTACTCAGCAGCGCCAGGGCCTCTTCGGGGGAGTCAGTGATGCTGAGGTTATATCCCTTGTGTTCCAGCAGGCCGCCGATCATCTTGAGGAGCAGGGAACCATCATTAACAATGAGGATTTCTTCCGGGATCATGGCACGCCTCCACATCCGGTTGGGGGACTAGAACTTGCTGATAATCTTGAGTTATCCTTTCATTTCCCTTGCCGGGAGGGGTCGAAAGGAAGGTGATGCCGAGCTGGATGTTGCTGTTGGATGGTAGTATGTTACAGAGGCGGACAGGAGTCTATTCTCCGGGGTGACCATTTCATGATGGTTAAATGTGACTATATGGACAAAGACGGTGTCAGGGGACTGTTAGCGAATGTCATTAGTATGAAAAGGTAAGCAATAAATTGCGGGGGTTCCCTCCTCGAATCTCACCGCTCCTTGCCCACTTTCTCAGGTGCTGTTGCTGGTGTACCCCTGTTCCATGGCGTAGCGCACCAGGTCCGCCAGGCCCTTGATATCCAGCTTCCTCATAATATTGTCCCGGTGGCGGCGCACGGTATAAATACTGATATAGAGAAGCTCGGCGATTTCCTTGCTGCTTTTGCCTTCGGCCAGGAGTTTGGTGATCTCCTTTTCCCGCCGGGTGAGCAGATCGGGCTTGCCGGACTGGCGCACCAGGTCCGCCAGTTTTTCGGAGAGCAGCGGCGAAAAGAACTTCTGCCCCTTCCGGATGGCCTCCACGGCTTGCAGGAGCTCGGTGTCGGCGTCTTCCTTGACCAAAAAGCCGTCCACGTCGGCTTCGACGCCTTCCTGGAGGAACTCCCGCTTTTTGTGCATGGTGAGGAGGAGAATCTTGATCTGGGGGTACAGGGTCTTGATCTCCCGGGCGGCCTCCAGGCCCCGCAGGTTGGGCATGGAGATGTCGAGGATGATCAGATCGGGCCTGGTATTTTTCAGAAGCTCCAGAAGCTCCAGGCCGTCGTTGGCCTCTGCCACCACCCGCAGACCTTCCACTTCCTCGATGATTTTCTTGACCCCTTGCCGGAACAGAACGTGATCATCGGCGAGTACGATAGAGTAAGGCGTCACGGTCGTTCTCCTTCGGGTATGGCAGGTATGGTAAAACTGAGCCGGGTGCCCCCCCTGAGCCGGCTCTGAATTTCAAGGCTTCCCCCCACCATGTTCAGGCGTTCTTCCATGGCCACCAGACCCACGCCGCGGCCGGCGCTGCGGGATCTGAGCTTCTGGTCGACATCGAAGCCAACGCCGTCGTCGGCGACAACAAAGCGCACCTGGTTATTTTCTTTGGCGGATGAGATAGTTACCCTATTAGGATTAGCGTGTTTTCCGATATTCGTCAAGGCTTCTTGTAAGATTCGGTAAATAGTGGTTTGCACCGGCAAAGAAAACAGACCCTCCATGTCGGTCAGCTCAACCTGCCAGGTTATTTCGGGAAGATGGTAGGCAAAGTCGTTGATCAGGGTGCGCAGGGCCTTGGTCAGCCCCAGGTCCTCCACGTCCCCCGGGCTCAGATCGTGATAAAGGCGCCGGACGTCCTGGATTACCTCGTGGATGTAATCTAGCTGGGCCCGGATCTCCTCCTTGACGTCCTCCTGCTCCGGCGGCAATTTCTTCTCGATGGAACTCAAGTGGAGCTTCATGGACAGGAGCGCGTGGCCCAGCTCGTCGTGGAGCTCGGCGGCCAGGCGCTTGCGTTCGTTTTCCTGGGCGGCGAGGAGCTGGTCGGCCAGGTAGCGCAGCCTGCCTTCCGATTCCTTCAAGGCCGTGGCGGCCCGGTGGTGCATGAGGGCCTCGACGATGGCCGGGGCCAGGCTTTCCACGGCCTCCCGGTCAGTACTGGTATAGCCTCCCTCTTTGTTCCCCAGGCCCAGCAGGCCCAGGGTTTTGCCGCCGTAGATCAAGGGCATGCCCAGATACGCAGTCAGGGGAGAACGGTTGGCGAGACTGCCGGCCCACTCCGGTTCGGAGGCAGGGGCATTGGCAATCACCGCCTTGCCCTCTTGCAGGGGCCGGGCCAGTAAGCCTGACGGTTCCAGGTCTATGACCGGCGACAGGTCTCGGACAGATTGCCGGCCGTAGCTTTGCCAGTTCGGGTCAGTCAGGGCCAGGGCGTCCAACCGGCCCTGCCGGTTGAGTTCGGCAATAAAGCCAAACTGACTGTTCGTCAGGGTTTCGGCGATGGCCAGGCAGCTTTGCCCCAACTCTCTGGCCGTCTCACACGTCAGGGTTTCCCGGAAGATCCGGTTGATGCCATTTAGGATGGCGCTCTGCCGCAGGATACTCGCCTGGGCCTCTTTGATGTCGCTGATGTCCCGGGCCACGGTGGAGAAGAACTGCACCCGGCCGGAGGCGTCCTTGTGGGCCAGGATGACCTGGGACACGGGGATCTCGCGGCCGTCCCGGTGCAGCAGGGTCAGCTCCGCCTGCCAGACCCCTGCTTCGATGGCCGTGGGGGAACCCTTCTCCAGGATCAGCTTGCCGACTTCAGGCGGGTGTAAATCGAGGACCTTGAGAGGGGTGATGTCTTCGTGTTCCCCCACGCCCACCAGGGCCCGGCCGGCCCGGTTGAGGTATTGCAGGCGCCCGTAAAAGTCGGCGATGCCCACAAAGTCCGGGGTGGCCTCCAGGATTTCGATGAGGCGGTTGCGGGCCTGTTCCGTCAGAACCCGCTGGGTGACGTCCTGCAGGGAAAAGACCAGGAAGTCCACCTCGCCGCCCGCATCCAGGATAGGCGTCAAGCTCCAGTCCCAGTAAGTCAGGCCCCATTCAGGGTGATCGGGAAATTCAAAGGGCTTGGCCTGCGCCTGGTAGGGGGTTTTGCGGCGCACCACCTCGGCAAAGATGGCCTCATTTTCAGCGTTGGGGTAGAACTCGAAGTGGTTGTGGCCGGGAAAGTCCTGGGTATTCTTCTGGCAGGCCTGGGCATAGGCCTCGTTTACCCGGAGAAAGGTGAAATCCCGGTCCAGGAAGACCAGCGGGGTGAGGCTGTGTGCGAAGAAAGCCTCCAGTTGCCGGCCCTGCTCAACAATCACGGCTTCGGCGCGTTTGCGCTCCGTGATGTCAAAGATCGTCGAGCGGCTCATCAGGAAGTTGCCGGCCTCATCCGTCACCGCGGTGGCATTCAGCAGGACAGGGAAAACGCTTCCATCTTTGCGGACAAAGTCAAATTCCAGATCCTTGATCCAGCCCTTCTCCTTTAACTGGGAGAAGTTGTCCTGAAAGAGGCGCAGACTCTCCGGGGTAAGGAGATCGGCAACGTTCATTTTCCCCACCACCTCATCCCGGTCATACCCCAGCCAGGCCAATTCGGTGTCGTTGATCTGGACGTAGTAGCCCTCCGAGTCCAGGGAGTGGTAGCCGCAGGGCGCGTGGTTATAGAGGTCCTGGATCAGCATGGCCTGTTCGGCCAGGGCCTCTTCGGCCCGGCGGCGCTTGGCCTCCCGGTCCAGGGATTCCAGGGCGAAGGAGAGATTGTCGGCCAGGGAGGCCAGGAGGGCGATTTCCTTGGGGGTGAAAAACCCCACCCGGGGGGCATACATGGTCAGAACCCCCACGACCCTGTCGCCGATGCGCAGGGGGAAGGCGCCGGAGGACTGGTAGCCCCGGGCCAGGCCTGGTTCCCGCCAGGGAGTCATGCGGGGATCCAGGGCATAATCGTTGCAAACGTCGTAGCGGTTCTCCCGGATTGCGGTGCCGGTGGGGCCCTGGCTTTCGGGGCCATCAAGCACGCGGATCCTGATAGTATCCAGGTAACCCTCGTCATAGCCGTATTTGGCGGCCACCCGGACGGTTTGGCTCAGCGGATCGCAGAGGCCCACCCAGGCCATGGCAAACAGCCCTTCCTCCACCACGATGCGGCAGACCTGCTCAAAGAGGGATTGCTGGTCCCGGTCCCTGATGATGGCCTCGTTGACCTGGCTCAAAATCCGGTACAGGCGGCCGGTTTCGGCCTCCTGCTGCTCCGCCCGCCGGCGGTCGGTGACGTCGATGGCTATTGCCCCCACCATGTAGGGGAGGCCCTCGGCGTCCAGGATGGGGAAGCGTTTGGTCAGGAAGTGATGGGGGCCATCCGCCAGCGCCAGCACTTCTATCTGCTCGAAGGGTGTTCCGGAGGAAATGATCTGGAAGTCCAGTTTTTGGAAAGCCAGGGCCCGCTCCGGGTCCCAGAGGTCGATCAGACTCTTGCCCTGCCAGGCTCCCGGAGTCAGGCTCATGGCCTTTTCCCAGGCCCGGTTGGCGTAGAGGTAGCGCCCCTCCATATCCCGCATCACCGCCAGGCCCGGCAGATGCTCCATGAACGAAATAAAGCGGGCCTCGCTGTCCCGGAGCCTATCTTCAATCTTCCGGCGCTCTTGGATTTCATCAGCCAGGTTCTCATTGGCCTGGCGCAGGGCCGCGGTGCGCTCTGCCACCCGCGCCTCCAGTTCGTCATTGGCCCGGCGCAGGGCCTCCTCCATGCCTTTGCGTTCGGTAATATCCTCGAACACGGTGACAAACTGACCTGTCTTGAAAGAGGAGGCGGAAATATGAAAGTGGCGGTCAAGGGGCGGGAAGAAGGTTTCGAAGGAAACCGGCTGCCCTGTATCCGCCACCAGGGCAAAGGTTTCCAGGTAGGGGGCTTGGCCTGTGCCGTAAGCTTCGCTGGCCAGCCGTCCCTGCACCTGTGCCGCGGTTAACCCGGTGTGCTTGGTATAGGCGGGGTTGGTGGCAAGGATGCGGTAGTCCACCGTCGCGCCCTGATCATCATAAATAATTTCGTGGAGGGCCACCCCTTCGGTCAGGCTGTCAAACAGGCTGCGGAACCGGGCCTCGCTCTCCCGCAGGGCCGCTTCCGCCTCTTTGCGGGCCGTGATATCGTGGACGATGGAATAGAGCAGCTCCCGGCCCTTAATGCGGATGGGGCCGCTGAAGACCTCCACGTCCCTGACTTCGCCGTCGGCCAGGCGGTGCTTGAACTCAAAGTGCCGGCTGGTTTCGGCCTGGGCCTGCCGCATCATCTCTGTTACCTGTTCCGGGTCCAGGGTGTTGATGTCGGTGATGCGGCGGCCCCGGAGCTCGTCCCGGGAGAAGCCGTAGTAGGCAGAGGCGGCGGGGTTGCTGTCCACGATGGCCCCGGTCACAGGGTCGATCAGGAGCATGACCGCGTGGTTGTTCTCAAAGAGGCTGCGGTAGCGCTCCTCTGATTCCCGCAGGGCCTCTTCGCCCCGCTTCTTTTCGGTGATGTCCCGGGCCACGTGGACCCCGCCGATTAACCGGCCGTCGGGGGCGAAGATAGGTGAAACGGTCACGTCAAGGATCTGGCCGAACTCCTCCACTATCGTGTTGGCTGCCTGACCCGTGGCCAGCACCGCGGCATGGGGGCAAAAATCCGGAACCTCGTCCCGCCCGTGCACCAGGTGATAGCAGGTGCGGCCGAGCACCTTTTCGGGGGCGCTGGCAAGAAAGTCAGCCATGGCCTTGTTTACTCGGGTAATGACGTGATCCTTATCCAAGATGGCGATGAGGTCCGGCACCGCGTCAAAGGTGCGCTCCCATTCCTCCTTGGCCTGAATCAGGGCCGCTTCGGCCTGCTTGCGCTCGGTAATATCCCGCAGCACCACCTGGATCGCGGGCTGACCGCCATAGGTGATGGGCGTGGCCGCCACCTCCACCTCAGTGGTATGGCCGTCCAGCCGCAGGATCTTCACCTGCCGGATGTCCAGGCGTTCTCCGACCCTGAGGCGCTGCCGGACGGTGTCGTGGGAGTCGGGGTGGACCAGTTCCAGGACGCGCCGGCCGATGAGGTCCTCGGGATTCGTGGCCCCGAACAGCTTGAGGCCGGCCGGATTGGCAAAGACATACCGGCCCTTGGCGTGGACCATGACGCCATCCGGGGATAACTCCACCAGGCTGCGGTAGCGCTCCTCGGATTTTTGCAGGGCCTCCTCGGCCAGTTTGCGTGCGGTGATGTCCATGGCATAGAGGCGGGCCGTGGGCAGGTCATGGGAAAAAGAGAGCAAGGCGGTATAAGCCCGGCCATCCAGGTTCAGTTCATAAGCAAATTGATGGGGGCCGCCCCTGCTGAAGGCCCTGAAATTATCCCTCAAGTCCGGGGGCACCAAGGCCTCTAAGCCGCCGCGGCACCGGAGTTTTTCGGCAAGATGCCGGCCTGCGGGATTGGCATAGGTGACGTTGCCGTTTTCATCCACCTCTAAGACAGGGTTGGGGTTTAAGAGGGGAAAACTGGCCAGGCGGTGGACTTCCGCCTCGATCCGCTTCTGCGCGGTGATGTCCTGGTTGATTTCCAGGATGGCAGCGACGCGGCCCGCCTGGTCCCGTTTGGCGCTCCAGCGGGCGTTGATTGTCAGTTTTCTGCCCTGGCGGGTGGTGTGGGTGACTTCCCCTTCCCAAAAACCTTCCTCCAAAAGCTGGCGTTCTATTTCCAGCAGGGGCTGGGGAAATACGGTCTTCAGCAGTTTGTGGGACAGTTGTCCCAGGGCCTCTTCCCTGGTCCAGCCGTAGTGTTGCGTGGCCCCCTGGTTCCAGTAGGTTATGCGGCCCTCGGGATCCCGCACCAGGATGGCGTCATGGGCCAGGTCCAGCAGTTCCGTCTGCTGCGCCAGGATCTCCCGGGCCTTTTTCTGGACAGTGATGTCCTCGGCCAGGACCACGAAGCCCCGAAGTTTGCCCTGAGTGTCGTGCAGCGGGGCCGCGGAAACGCTAACGTCCGAGAATGTGCCGTCTTTGCACTGCTGCTTGGTTTCCACGCCGACAATGGATTCACCGTCCAACACCCGCTGCAACAACGCCTGGGATTCCTCGGAGAAGTCCGGGGGGATGGACAGGGGCGGGCGGCTAAGGAGTTCTTCCAGACTCCAGCCGAAGAGTCGCTCCGCGGCCGGGTTAATGCTGGTGATGTTGCCGTCGGCGTCAAACGAGGCAATGGCCAGGGGCGCGGCCCGAAACAAGGCCTCTAGTTTTTCGTTGACCTGATGGAGTTGTTCATTCAGCTCCGTCAGCTCAGCGGTCCGGTGAACCACCGGTTCTTCCAGGCCTTCCTTGTGCAGCCGCAGTTCCTCCTGGGTGCGCTTGAGTTCGGTGATGTCGGTGAGGGATACCCGGCGGCGCTCCCGGCCCTCGGCGTCCGTCAAAAAGAGGATGTCCACGAGCATAACCCGCGCGTCGCCGTTGCCGCCCCGCACATGAACCTCTCCTTGCTGCTCTTTCATGCTCAGGCCGTTGTTCAGTAAGCGGCGGAAGAGCTGTCGGTCCGCGGCCACCAGGAAATGGGTGAAGGAGCGGTTGAGGAGCTGGCTGCGCTCCACGCCCAGCAGGGTGGCCGCAGTGAGGTTGGCCTCGACGATGGCCCCTTGGGCGTCCAGGGTGAGGTAGCCCACCGGCGCGAAGTCGTAGAGGTCAGCGTATTTGTTGCGGGACTTTTCCAGTTCGGCCTGGGACCGCCGGAGCTCGTCGTTTTGCCTTTCCAGTTCGATCTGGCGCACCTGAAGCTCGTGAATGAGCCGGACAGCCTGGTCCGGGGAGAGTTCCTCCGGCGGGAGGGACTCCGCCGTTATCCTTTCCTCGGCCCGTTGTCGGCGGTTCGGAAAATCGGGGGGAACGTTTTTGGGATCAGTCATGGGTCAGCCCTTGCTTTGGGTTCAGGATGCCGGGTTAAAGCTCTCTCTCCATAAGGTGCAAAGCCGAAACTACGCAGGTGGCGGGTTCCTAAGCAGGAGGTTGGAACCAGCCATGCATGTTCCACTAGAACACCAAGGCCGTGAAAATATATGGGTTTTTTTCTTTGTAGAAGCAATGATGGCTAAGGGTCGTTCTTCTGTAAAGCCGGGTGTTGGCGAACCGGTCTGACCAGGACCTTGCCACGAACTTCATACGGTGGCCTCCCCTTGGGGGATGAGCACGCAAAGCAGAAGTTACATATTTAAGGTTCGAGGTCCCGGGCGCGTCTTACGCGCCACAGAATAAAAGCTGCTCACCGCTTCAGTGCTTCTGCGCCTGCTTACTGCGGGACATGGTGTTCTTTTTGACGAAGTACCTCTGCAGGCACCCGGGGGCGACATGCGCGGCGATGGTTTCCGGGTATTCTTTCGCCAAGGCTGGGGGTTGGCGAAGATCGGGAGCACTCCTGCTGCTGTCCTCACTCCATGATAACATGCAGAAAAATAAAAATAAAATCCAGGAAAAACAAGGCCGCTGCCCCACCAGCAAGACAGCCCTGCGCCGCCTGTTTCCGAATCAGGACAAAGGACTGAGAATGATTGTCCAGAGAATAGGTATCATTCTGGAGGGCATTTCAAGCCGGGAAAGGGAATTTCCGGGGAAGTGAGGAGACTCAGAACTTTTTTGCCCTGCCGCTCCTGAAAAATGAAGGGATACCATCCTCAACCAGTGGCGAACACTGCCAAACATGATAAGGTTATGACCATGAACAACCTGGTATCCTTCGGCTCCAAACAGGTCTCCCCGGAGGACAAAAAGCGGTTGGTGCAGGACCACTTCGACACGGTGGCGCCGCGCTACGACCTCACCAATACCCTGCTGAGCTTCGGCCTGCAACACGTCTGGAAACGGCGGGCGGTGGCCATGCTGGGACTTAAAGAAGGGGAGCAAGTGGTGGATGTCTGCGGCGGCACCGCGGATTTGGCCCTGCTGGCGGCCCGGGTGGTTTCGCCTGCCGGGCGCCTGGTGGTCTATGATTTCAACCGGGCCATGATGGCCCTGGGCCAGGACAAAGTGAGACAGGCGGGCCTCGCCCACGCCATCGCCTTCGTGCAGGGGGACGCCGAAAGCCTGGCGCTGGCCGACGGGTCTTTTGATGCCGCCATGGTGGGTTTCGGCATCCGCAACTTAAGCGATATGGTGCAGGGCCTCAAGGAGATGCACCGGGTGCTCAAATCCGGGGGGAGAATTATGATTTTGGAATTTTCCCAGCCCACCAACCCATGGTTTAAGGCGCTCTACGATTTTTATTCCTTCACGGTCATGCCGCTGGTGGGCCAGGTTATGGTGGGATCCTGGCAGGCATACACGTACCTCCCCGAATCCATCCGCCTGTTTCCCTCTCCCGGGGAACTGAGTGAGACTTTGCGCGGCCTGGGGTTCACCGAAGTTACCTACAAGGCCCTGAGCAACGGCATTGCGGTAATACACGTGGGCAAGAAAAGTTAAGGGGGACCTTTGCCGACATCATGAAAGCGAATCGGCTGGAGCAAATCATCGTCAACAGCCCCGTCCGGCTGTTGATCCAAGAGAAGATCATCCTCCGGTGGCTCAAGAGCAAAGTAAAGCTGCCGCCCGGGGGCACATTCCTGGAAATCGGCTGCGGCCGCGGGGCCGGGGCCTGTTTGCTGCTGCGGGAATTTCTGCCCGACGCCGTCCACGCCATGGACCTGGATGAGGGCATGATCAACAGGGCCAAGGGGTATGTCCGCGCCGTCCAGAGGGAGCACGTGCATCTCTATGTGGGGGACGCCCTCTACCTCCCCTATCGGGCCGGGGCTGTGGACGCGGTGTTCGGTTTCGGGGTGCTGCACCACCTGCCGGATTGGCGCGCCGGCATTCGGGAAATCGCCCGGGTGCTGAAATCCGGAGGGGTGTATTTCCTCGAGGAATTCTACCCGCCCTTTTACCTGAATCCCTTGGTCCGCCGTCTGGTAACCCACCCTGAGGAAGACCGGTTTTACAGTGCCGACCTGCGGCAGGCCCTGGCTGAGGCCGGCCTTCCCATTGAGGACGCCCGGGAAGTGAAGGCGCTGGGCCTCCTGGCTGTTTGCCGGAAGCAATGAGCTGGTTTTGAGGAGCACCATGCGCACGAGATGGATTGCAGCGATACTGGCAGCGGCCCTGTTGGCCCTGCCCGGTGTCGGCGCCAACCTGGCGCAGGCCGCCCCGGCCTACACGGGCTGGGCCCCGGCCACGGATTCACCCCTTCTCCAACCGGCAGGCTCCGCCGCGGTCGGTATCAAGGGCCGCTACCTGGCGGGGGATTTCCATAATCACACCCCCTTCAGCGACGGCACCGCCAGTGTGCCGCTCCTGGTGGGCAAGGCCATGGAAAATCTGGAATGGTTCGCCCAGTCAGGACACGGGGGTAAATTTTCCCGTGACGGCCGCTATAGCGATCCCAACTATGACGGCAGCGGCAGCGGCGAAGGCAAATTTTTGGATGAAACCGTAGGCGCGGCCAACTTCAAGGGCGATGACGCCGGCGCCCAGTACGGCCACAAAAACATGTGGAGATGGCAGTCCCTCCAGTCCTACCTCTATCCCACCACCTGGCAGAATGCCATAACCCTGCAAAAACCCATCTGGGCTGCGGTGGAATGGCAGGTCCCCGGACACGAACATTGCAGCTCTTCCAGCATTGACGGCCAGTTCCAGGTCATTCCCGGCAGCATGGGGAATGCCAACGCCCTGGGCCAATTCGAGTATCTCTTTGATATGGAAGACAATGATACCAGCGAAGGCGGCGGCCAGGGCTGGACCGGGAAAATCCCCAATCCGCCCAAATCCCCTACGAGTACGGATCCCCATCCCGGGATTACCGGCCACGCCAAGGCAGTGGCTGCCTGCCAATGGATGGAGAACCATCATAAGTTAACCTCATACCTGGTGTTTGCCCATATTGAACGCCAAGGCGCCTGGAACCAGGACAAGGGCGGCAACAACACCGGCTACAATGTCGAGCACTTCCGTGATTTCAACAATGCTGCGCCTCACGTCTGCTTTGGCTGGGAAGGCCAGCCCGGCCACCAGGCCGAGTCCCAACGAGGCGGTTTCGGCTCCAAGGCTTTCCCGGCCGGTGCGCAGGGGATCCCTGGCGGCACCTTTGGCGGCACCGGCTATTATAGCGCCACCATCGGCCATATGTGGGACGCCCTGTTGGGCGAAGGGCGCAACTGGTGGATCTTCGCCAGTTCTGACTTCCATTCCCGGGACGTGCCTGAATATACCGACGATGTTGGCAACCCGGCCACCGACCCCAATTCCTTTGACCTCAACCACAAGGGGACCTGGGTGCAAAACAAAAGCACCCTTAACAGCGGTTGGCGCGGTGCTCTGGCCAGCAAGGCGGATTTTTGGCCCGGAGAATACCAGAAAGATTATGTCTTCGTGAAAAGCCTGGGGAAACCGACTGCGCAAGACGTCCTCAACGGCATGCGCAGCGGCAACAGCTATATTGTCATGGGCGATCTTATCCGGGGTCTGGAATTTACCGCCACGGGTTATGGGCTTCCGGCCACCATGGGCGAAAAATTGACCGTTGCTCCCAACCAGAAGGTGACCATCAAGGTCAGGGTGCATGTCCCCGATGTTACCAACAACTGTCCCTATGCTTTCCCCAATCCCTCCCTGGCGCAGCTTGGTATCCGCCAGTCCCTGAATCGGCCGACGCTCCATCATATCGACCTCATCAGCGGTGAAGTTTACGGCAAAAGGATGCCCGGCACTGTTGAATACCAAGACCCCACCAATCCCACCGCCAAAATCGTGCAGGCCGTGCGGGTCTCCGACATGAAGGATGAGGGCAACGGCTGGAAATCCTTTACCTTTGTGTTTCAGCCGACCAAGAGCTGTTATTTCCGGCTCCGGGGCACCAATCTGCCTCCCGGCACCCCCAATGAAACCGACGCGCAGGGTAACCCCTTGTCGGACACCCTGGCCCAAAACATCAAGTATACCCCTCCCGGGGGCTCTGAAACCAGTTTGGACACGGACGTCGAGGCCTGGTCCGATCTGTGGTTCTACTCCAATCCCATCTTTATCAAGGTGGCGGGGTCACCCAACGGTTCGGTTGATGCCGGGCATGAGCGAGGTCCGACTGCGTGTCGATGACAACACCCCCGCCCCGGTTGATGAGGCCGGAATTGGCGTCACACACGCGGTTCTGTTCGATCAGGACCGCAAAGCAGTTATCGCTGACTTGTTGCATCTTCATGAGGCTGGTCTCCTCCATGGGGCGGCGGTGGTTTCGTCATCCAAGGTTGGTTGGCGTAACGGATTGCTAGGCTCGGAAAGAAGCAGATGGCCTTCCGGGCGATCAAAAACCCTTTGTCTCGCCCGGTTCACGACGTACAGGAGCGAATGGGGGGTGACTATCGGTTATCCTCAATATGGACCAGGATGCAATCCTGGGGCCTGTTGATAGCTGCTCTGGATGGAAACTTATCAACTTACTGAAAATTCAACCTATATAGTCCATAACGACACATCGGGCTCACCGCCAAGGGTGCCAGCTCGTGCAGGTTTGGTTAGGCTATCCTCGGGTCAACCGCAGCCAATTCTGATAACCAGATCAGATCGACAATTTCTGCCGGCCCGGTGATAACTACCGGGGATGGCAAGATAACTGCAGCGCAAAAGCAATAACTTATGGATCTTGATCAAATATTCAGACCTGACTGGCGCAGGCCGTCCAGGAGGCTATCGATCAGGTAGGGAAATTTGGCGTAACAGCTGATGAGAAAGCGGCCGGCGGCGGGGAAGTCCGGCCTGAGGTGGAGCAACTCCGCCAGGACCTGGGCACCTTCCCGCCCTCTTCCCAACCGGCCCAAGGTTGCGGCCCGCAACAGCGGATCCCAGAAGAGTTGGGGCATCTGGAAGGCCAGGGCCTCCTGATAGGCCTCCTCACAGCTCCCCTGAAGATAGGAGTAAAAAAACGGGGCCATCCGGAACCACCCCGGGAAGTGGGGATTCAACGCCATGCCTTTTTTCAGGATGGCCAACCCCTCCTCCCACTCCCCATACAGGGCCAGGAGCCAGCCGAGAAAGCCAATAATGGCAGGCGCGTTGGGGTTGAGGGCCAGGGCAGTTTCAAGTTCCACCAGAAAAGA